>Ga0137307_100473_pt1 | contig 53648 bp, 37 predicted proteins | sample NAcewD2O_March_2_FD_97180 | JGI IMG/M metagenome (GOLD analysis project Ga0137307, IMG submission 97180) | Mouse cecal microbial communities from Vienna, Austria - N-Acetylglucosamine amended D2O_March | ecosystem: Host-associated > Mammals > Digestive system > Large intestine > Cecum | place... | reverse complement strand
CCTTGCTTCCATACTCCGCATAACGGGCGGTCTGCTCGTTCTCCGCTTTTCCCCAGTTGTGCCATCCTTCGGGACGGATATGTCCACCCATCTCGCAATTGATGAACACCGTAGCCGCGTATGGCCTCCAAGGACGCCCCAAATAGACCTTAGTCACCTCAGGCTCAGCCGTCAACCTGCAATTCCGGAAGACATATCCCACTGCATACTTCTTTGGCGTAGAAGCCGCCGTCACGTACGAATTAGCCTTGCTGCGCACCTCGCAATTCTCGAACAGGGCGATAGAAGGACCGAAAATAAAGTCCGTCGTCCCCTCGATGTAGCAATCGGAGAAGTAGAGGCGCGTGCCCTCAGCACCCGTATACACCGTGTCCTGATTCCCCAAGAAACGGCAGTTCACGAACATCAGCCTGTCACCCTCCGTATGAAGCGCGACAGCTTGCCCCAGACGTGCGGCATTGTTCTCGATAGTCAGGTTCCGGAAGGTAATCCAATTCCCATCCACCTTGACCGTGTAGGTGCGGAAAGTGCCCATCTTGTTGATGTTGGCATGATCGTCGTAGGTGATCACCGTCTTTTCCGCACTTTCACCGATGAAGTCCACATGCTGAATCCAGGACGGGATAACCAACTTCTCCTTATATACTCCATTCTTCACCAGCACCGTCACCTTATAATCCATAAAGGCGCGGATGCCCTCCATCGCCTCCGTCAGGGTACGATAATCCCCCGACCCGTCCCGGGCAACCACAAGAGTGTCTTTCCACTGAGACTGTGCCGACAAGGAGATGGCTCCTGCCGACCAAAGCACCATCGTGCACAAGATATAAGCCAGTCGTTTCATCTCCTTACTTCTGATTTACGATTTCTTTCACCTGCTGCAACCGCTCCCACTCCAAGCTTGCCATAATGAAGGGGCCTACCGCTTTCGGGTCATTGTTGCGAATGGTTTCATTTATATAATAGGTGTAGTCGCCCATACGATAGTTCTTTCCTCCCAAGCCGGCAACGGCGCAAGCCTTCGTGATGGTCACCACGCCATTCTTATCCACCTCTATGAAGTGATTCAGAATACCTCGATAACCTTTCTGTGCCACTTTCAGGTACGACCGGTCTATGTATCCCTTGCGTACCGCTTTGAACAGGGCGTACACGAACATCGTAGAACAAGAAGACTCCAGATAGTTCCCCTCCTCGCCGCTCTTGTCCAGAACCTGATACCACAATCCGGTCTTCGTGTCCTGTATGCGCTTCAGCTGAGCAGCTATATTGTTGAAGATGACCAACATCGAGTCACGCCCTGCCTCATGTTTCGGGATGAAATCGAGCGCGTCTACAATGGCCATCGCATACCAGCCCATAGCCCGTCCCCAGCTGTGCTGCGACTGCCCCGTCACGGGATCTGCCCAACGCTCCTTCCGGCTCACGTCGCAAGCATGACGGTAAAGCCCGTTCTTCGGATCGTAGGTATGACGTGCCACCGTAATATACTGGTTTACGATGTCAGGATAGTCCTGCACACGATTATTCCGGTAAGCGTATTCCGCATAAAACGTAGAACCCATATAGATACCGTCCAGCCACATCTGGTTAGGATACACCTTCTTATGCCAGAATCCGCCATCCTCATTGCGCGGATGAGTGTCGAGCTGGCTGCGCAACAAGTCGAGAGCTTTCCCGTACTTCTCCTCCTTCGTCTGCTCATAGATGCGGAACAGGAACTTGCCCGAATTCAGACGGTCTATGTTATACTCATGTAGTTTGTAAGTCTCAATGCTCCCATCCTTGTGCACCATCGTGTCCGCGTAGGCCAACGCATAGTCAAATATCTTTTGGTCTCCATACGCATCATACACATCCAGCATCGCCTGCAACTCCAACCCGTGGCAATAGTCCCATTTCAGCTTCGGCTGGAAATCCAATTGCCAGGACTCCGGACAACGGATCATTTCAGACTCTACCATACGTACCGACCACGGCTGCTTATCGTTCACCTTCTGAGCTGCCAACTGGGTGGAGCAGAAGAATGCCCCCACGATGAAAATTTTACCAAACAGAGTGTTCATCATCTTACTTTTGTTTTTTAGGTATATAGATTATTTTAGTAATGTGGCAAAGATAGAGGTTCTCTCCTTATCCCTTGTGTATTTTTCGACTGAAAAGGTGCATTATTTATTCTTGCCTTCCGCGAAGTTCCTTTTTTGTGTTCGGGAACGAGTATTTTCGTGTACGAAAACGAGGTTTCTCGTGCACGATAACGCTTTTTTTCGGCATTTATTCGCATCTAAGACAAAAAATACAGAAAAAGAGACAATTTTTATATTGATATACATTAAATAATGCGTATTTTTGACCCCAGAAACAAGAATTAATAATTTTAAATCAATGTATCATGAGTTTAAATCAAAATGCAATGGGAAAGATGACCAACTATAGATGGACCATCTGTGCTATGTTGTTTTTTGCGACAACAGTAAACTACCTTGACCGCCAAGTGCTGTCACTGACGTGGGATGAGTTCATCAAACCTGAATTCCACTGGGACGAATCACATTACGGAACCATCACTTCCGTATTCTCTATCGTTTATGCAATCTGCATGCTGTTTGCCGGTCGTTTCATCGACTGGATGGGAACTAAGAAAGGTTATCTCTGGGCTATCGGCGTATGGTCGGCAGGTGCTTGCCTTCACGCTTTCTGTGGTGTTGTGACTGAACATTTCGTAGGCCTGCACAATGCAGCCGAATTGATGGGAGCTACGGGCGATGTAGTGGTAACGATCGCTACCATCAGTATGTATTGTTTCCTTGCAGCCCGTTGTGTGCTGGCACTTGGTGAAGCCGGCAACTTCCCCGCAGCCATCAAAGTAACTGCCGAGTATTTCCCCAAGAAAGACCGTGCTTACGCTACTTCTATCTTCAATGCCGGTGCTTCAATCGGTGCTTTGATTGCTCCGCTCACCATTCCTTTGCTGGCTAAAGCATGGGGCTGGGAGATGGCTTTCATCGTTATCGGTGCCCTCGGTTTCATCTGGATGGGCTTCTGGGTATTCATGTACTCCAAACCTTCTGCCAGCAAGCACGTGAACAAAGCCGAGCTGGAATACATCGAACAAGACAAGGATGAAGCAGGTGCCGCTCCGGTTGTAGAGGAAAAAGAAGAGAAGAAGATGAATTTCTGGCAATGCTTCAGCTACAAACAGACTTGGGCATTCGCTTTCGGTAAGTTCATGACTGACGGTGTATGGTGGTTCTTCCTGTTCTGGACGCCTTCTTACCTGAACACGCAGTTCGGTATCAAGACTTCCGAAGGTTTGGGTATCGCCTTGATTTTCACCCTCTACGCTATCACAATGCTTTCCATCTATGGTGGCAAGTTGCCTACTATCATCATCAACAAGACCGGATTGAATCCTTACGCCGCTCGTATGCGTGCGATGCTGATCTTCGCCTTCTTCCCGTTGGTGGTATTGCTGGCACAGCCTTTGGGTACGATTTCTCCGTGGTTCCCGGTAATCATGATCGGTATCGGTGGTGCAGCTCACCAATCATGGTCTGCCAACATTTTCTCTACGGTAGGTGACATGTTCCCGAAATCTGCCATTGCCAGTATCACGGGTATCGGCGGTATGGCTGGTGGTGTAGGTTCTATGTTGCTGCAATACATTGCCGGTGAACTCTTTGTTTACGCTGGAGAAACCAACATGACTTTCATGGGCTTCGCAGGTAAACCTGCCGGTTATTTCGTCATCTTCTGCGTATGTGCAGTAGCTTATCTGATCGGATGGGTTGTAATGAAGGCATTGGTTCCGAAGTACAAACCTATCGTATTGGAATAATATCGGATAAAATACGGAATAACATCAAATAAGATTTCACTCTTATACCTTATATATAATAAGGTGTAAAGCGATAAGATTCCATTTTTGATCTGTACAATAATAAAGGAGGGCTTTTGTAAAGCCCTCCTTTATTTATATCTGCCCAAATAAGACTAAAATCAAATGACTTTACCATTTATATAAATATACTCGGCATTCGATGTAAACATACTTGGCCTTTTATGTAAACATACTTGGCTTCCGATGTAAACATACTTGGCCTTTTATGTAAACATACTCGGCTTTCGATGTAAACATGCCCGGCATTCGATGCAAACATGCCCAGTATTCGATGTAAACATGTCCGGCATTTTATATAAAAAAGCAGAGCATGTTATTTGCTATACGGGTGAAAAAAGGTCGCAGGACTTCTTTACGTAATTTCCGCATTATCATGAAATTATCATTGAGCTGAGAGAATATAGTTTATAAGATATCAAACAAAACCTTTCAAGAATACATAAAAAAAGCCTCTTCTCACGAAGTGGCTCTTCTCTGCTCTCTTCCGTACATAATTACAATACGTTTTCTCTTGTCCAACACTATTTTTATTTCATACGGAAGCGCAAAAATTCAAGATGAAAAAAAGGGAAGTCTCACGACTTCCACATTTCTTCTAACCTTAAATCTAAATCTCTATGAAAAAAACGTTTGGCAAAGATAGAGCTTTACCGCATATAAAGATATTAATAAAACATATAAAGAAAAGAAAAGTATTTAAGAATTATTAAATCAGAACTTTAAACAGAACAAATATATCTTAATTCACCGCATCAAGCAAATCAGAATATATTGGATTTTGCCGTAACAAACCAGGAACTCCTATCATAAACAACTGCTGACGGGCACGAGTAAGAGCCACATTCAACTTACGATCAATCCAAACTCCCCTCTCCTCCGTAAGATTGGCAAGGAACTTCAACTGATAAGCCCGATTCACACAGAAAGAATAAACAATAACATCACGCTCACTGCCCTGGAAACGTTCGACGGTATCTACCAAAATGTCATTCAAAGCAGGAATCCCCAAAGCCGCAATCTCCCTCTTGACAAGCGCTATCTGACTGCGATAAGGAGCAATAATACCCAATGTCTGCCCCGGCTGAAAGCCCACACCGGAAGCCTCATATTGCCGATAGACAGCAGCCGACAACCGTGCCGCAAGCCGCGCCTCAAAATGATTAACCTTTGCCGATTGCGATGCAGGTTCCGATTCGGAAGGAAAAAAGGCAACACGACGCACCAATACATCTGCAAATTCATCGTCTTCAAGCCCCGGAGCCAATGTAAGCCCTCCTTGCTGATGCGGCAAACCTACAGCCTCCAGCAAACCGCCATAGAAAGCTTGGTTCGGGAAGCGTGCCACCTCTACATTCATACGTCCCTGACGGCAAAGCATATCATAGAAATGACTCGTAGCAGACGAAGGTTCATCTGCCGAAAAAGCGACTCTCCGATATAGACGCTCGAAAAGGGAATCTTTCAGGTTATGCAGCCCGATATCGCGCAGGCACTCCTCACATACCTCCGATTGCGATTCCGACTGGAGCACCACGGCAGGCAACTGTTTATGGTCGCCTATCAGAATGAACTTACCGATAGCATTTCCTCCCGCCACATTACGTGCACAAAGAAGTCCCAACAACTGAGGTTCCAGAATCTGGGTCGCCTCATCCACAATCGCCACATCAAACGCTTTCAGGCGGAAAAGCTCCGTCTTGGAAGAGAGCGTGGAGACGGTACCCACAAAGACACGGCAACGTTCTATCCGGGCACGTACCTCGCGGCGTGTGGAACAAGACTCCAGTACATTCTCTATCAAATGCGGGCGGTAAGTCGTATCACAAGAAAGTTCACTACCCACACGGATAAAATCAATTGCAGGCTCTATGGAAGAAAGCGCCTTACATATCTCGTCCACCGCACGGTTCGTATAAGAGAGCAACAAAATCTGTTTCCCCTCGCGATAGAACGCCTCCACCATGCCACGTAGGGCACGTGAGGTCTTCCCTGTTCCCGGAGGACCCACCAAGAGAAAATAATCTTTCGCAGCCAAAGCTTTTTGTGTGATACGGGAGAAATCGTCCGGTGCAGCAGCAATGGCTGCATCAAAGGAGGAATCAAACTCCGGTTCACGCTGGAAAAGCAACAAATCGCGGCGGTCCTTATTGGCAGAGAGAAACATGGAAAGCCCCATATACATGCTGCGGAAAGAGGTATCCATATAGTCGTGCTCGATGGCATAACAACTATCGGCAGGAAGCACGGACGTATTCTGCTGCGAAGCACGGAGGCGCACACGGATATCCTTATCGGTCATCTGCTCGATATTGCCTTTGAATACCATCTTATTGGTCACATTGTCCGTATCTTTGTCCCGCTGGTAGAGGACGATGGCATCTCCTTCGCGGAAATTCGGCAAGGCTTGCGAAAGGCGAGGTACGTTCGTGCCGGACTCTGAGGAGGCGGATGGTTGCAAGGAGATGCTGCTATCTGCCCGTGCCAGCACGAGATATGCCTTATGCCTGTCTGCTGCGTGATTCTCCTTGATAGTCAGGTCATGCAGTATCTCGCCCGCCTCACACTTTTCTTCAAGCGTAGAGAGCCACAGGGCGGCAGCACCCGTACGGCCTTCGTAGGCGATATCTCCCGACTTGGACGTATATAATTCTTTGGTTATAAAGTTGTAGAGCGTATAGAAATAGCACTGCTCCAGTGCAGTGAGCCGGCCGATGCGTTGCGTCACGGCATCAATTGCCGGATAGAGATAGCGTTTCCACAGCGTATTGTCCAACTGGCGCTCATTCAGCGTGTCCGGATGGATGGCTTTCAGACATTCCGCCGTGTAGTGCGGGCTGTTGCGCAACTGCATGCCATATTCGTTTGCTACAATGCGATTGCGCACATCCATCACACGCCTCACCATCGCCCAGGAAGGGCGTGCGGGATAAAGCAACGGATAACGGGTGTAGAGCAGATATGCCTTCACATGCCTGTGCTCCATCCCCATAGAGTACTCCAGCACGGCCTGATAAAGCAACATCTGTACTTTGTTGTTCTCCTTCGGTTCCACCTTGCCCCGAATGGCATACTCATCCGCCTTGCCCGATTTCATTTCGATGAAAGAGGTCATGTCGCGCTGCATGTAGTCCAGACGTCCCTGCAATCCCAAAGCCTCACAGACATAAGTAGGTTCCAGCACGGCATCCGTCTTGTCCAACTCATAACCGGGAGCACGAAATGTCTCGGTCACGGTCTGCCGTATGTGGTCGAAATGGCGCTTGCAATCGGCGAAGAACTCCCTCTCCTTCTCCTTATCCTGCAGGTCGGCACAGGCGGCAAGCTCGATGGAATAGATACGGAAAGCCTTCTTCATGCAAGCCAGATAGTCGGGAGCTTCCTGTGCATAGATCCATTCGTCCAGAAAGAGATTGGCAATGTTACCCAGCAAGAGGGGACGTGTATTGTCGGGCGACTGCAAGCGTGCCAACATATAATTGGCAGGATGGTGGCCGTAGTCCTTGAAGCATTCGGCAAGCGAACTGATATCCAGCAGGTAGTCGGGTTCCAGAATGATGAACGAAGGCGTCAGGATACCCGCCTCATCCACTGCTACATCCAGCAGGTTGACTTGTGCATGCCGCCACAACTGCCGGCAGGTTTCGGCAAACTCCTCGTTCACCTGCGGCACGTTATAGCGCACACGCAGAGGCTCTTCGGCAACGGTGTCGACGGGAAAGACATACAGGAAGGTGTCGTCGGCATACTGGAAGCTGACCCGCATCCGCTTCACCCGCTTCAGGGCGGGCGGGGCGACCAAATAGGTGGCATCCGCACGGGGCAGCAACTGATAAAGCTGCGCAGGTATATCTTCTCCACAGAGCCGTTTCACGAAGAAAGTCAGCGTCTTGACATCGCGCAACAGGCTTTCGCGCGAAGGTTCGGACTGCCGGTTCAGCACGGCATTAGAGGTCAGGCGGAAGGTATGCAAGCGATTTTGCTCGACCACAGACAAGCCCACCTTAGAAGCCACAAAGCTGATGCGTGCCGAGAGGTCGGTCATTTGCAGGCTGCCGTCCGGCATCTGTGTGCGGCAAAGGCGTTCCAAAAACTCGCGAAGCTGACGATAAGCTACCGTCAAAGGGATACCTTCATCCCGGCAGAGTGTGAAAAGGAAATGATAATACTCACGCGCTTCTTCCCCCATCATCCCTCCTTGTCTTCGTCAGTCCTGTCCGCATCATTCTTGCCGGACTTGTCAGCGTCAGTTTCGGCTTTATCGGCATTGTCCGCATTATCCTCGTCTGCATCGGGCGTCTTGTCCTTAATCATCAAGATGCTCAACTCATAGAGCAGGTAAAGCGGAACGGAAACCACAGTCAGCGTGAAGGGATCGCCCGTAGGAGTTATAATGGCTGATACGATTACGATAATCACCAGTGCATGACGACGATACTTGCGCAGAAAGGACTTGTTGACCAGCCCCAGCAACGAAAGCAGCCAGGTGACCAAGGGCAACTCGAAAGCAAGTCCCATGCAGAGCACCAGCATCATGAAGTTATCTATATATGAGTTCAGGGAGATCTGATTCTCGATGGCCGCACTCAACTGATAAGTGGAGAGGAAACGCAGCGTCAGGGGATAGACCATGAAATAGCCCAGCAGCACGCCCAGAAAGAACATGACCGTACCGACGCACAAGGCTTTCTTCACCCCGCGCCGCTCATTGGGATAGAGCGCAGGGCTGATGAATTTCCATATTTCAAAGAATATATAGGGAGTTGCCGTCACCACCGACATCCAGAAAGCGGTGGACATGTGTATAAAGAACGGGGCAGCCAGATTGATATTGATCAGCTTGACATGAAACTCCTGCGTGAAGAAGTCGTCGTGAAGATCGAAGACCTTGCCTACATAACGCAATATGTCGTAGAAGATAAAATCGTTATGACAAGCCGCCAGCACGACATTGTCAAACAGCCAAGGCATCGCCACAAAATATCCGACGGCCAACACGAACCACACCCCGAGTACACGAAACAGCACACGGCGCAATTCATCCAAATGATCCCAAAAAGTCAATTCCTTATCTGCCATAGTAAATGAGCTACGAGTGACAAATGACGAGCTACGAGTGACAAATGACAAATCACGAGTGACGGGCTACAAGCCCTCTCTGACGCCCACATAGCGCCACCACTTGTAGCTTGTAACTCGTCACCCGCAACTAACTCACTTATCTTTTTCAACCGGTTCGTCTATATCCGCTTTAGCTTTATTGATTTCCTCTTTGGCTTCGTTCACACCCTCTTTGAAGCTTTTCACGCCTTTTCCGAGTCCTTTCATCAATTCGGGAATCTTCTTGCCACCGAACAACAACAGAATCAGCAATGCAATGATAACCCATTCAGAGCCACTGGGCAGAACGCCTAATAAATATAAATTTGTCATATCCGTTACTATATATTTTTAATTCGATGCAAATATAATGATTTCACCAGAGAATATTTCTTTGCGATGCTAAGAATCTTCCCTTGTGAAGCAGAGAATCTTCCCTTACGATGCAGAGAATTTACTTCTTAAGTTAAGAGCCGGGAATGGAGAGTTGAGAGTTATGACTCCCGTCAACTCCCTCCCCGAATACCTCCTTCCCCGAAGCGACTCCCCTTTCTAATCCTGATAATACACCCGCTTCACCCGCGTGGAAACACTCGTCAGCACCTCATAAGGGATGGTGCCGAGGATGTCGGAAAGCACCGTGACGGGCAGATGATCGCCGAAGATCTCCACCGTGTCGCCTTCGCGGCAGTCGATGTCCGTCACATCGATCATGCAGACATCCATGCAGATGTTGCCTACGTAGGGGGCACGCTGTCCGTTCACCAGACAGTAGGCATTCCCGTTGCCCAAGTGGCGGTTCAAGCCGTCGGCATAGCCGATGGGCAGGGCGGCGATGCGTGAATTGCGGGTCAGATGGCCCTTGCGGCTGTAGCCGACGGTGTCTTCCTGGGGCACTTCGCGTATTTGCAGGATGGTGGTCTTCAGGGTACTCACATTATGCATGATGCTGTTGTCTATCGGATTGACCCCGTACAGGCCGATGCCCAGGCGCACCATGTCGAACTGCGCGCCGATGAAGCGCTCGATACCTGCCGAGTTGCAGATATGGCGCAGTATCTTGTGAGGGAATGCAGCCTGCAATTGCAGGGAGGCTGCCTCGAAAGCCTCTATCTGACGGCGGGTGAATGCATCGAACTGTGCCGCGTCGCTACCCACCAAGTGCGAGAATACGGAACGGGCGATGACGGCATTCTGCCCTTTCAGCCGCTCGATCAGGCGGGGCATGTCTTCGGGGGCGAAGCCCAGGCGGTGCATGCCGGTGTCCAGCTTGACGTGGATGGGGAAATGGGTGATGCCCTCCTTCTCCGCCTCGCGGATGAGGGCGTCGAACAGATGGAAACTGTAGACTTCCGGCTCCAGCTTATAGTCGAACAGGGTCTTGAAAGCCGTCATTTCCGGATTCATGATGATGATGCTCGAGGTGATGCCCGCCTTGCGCAGCTCGGAGCCTTCGTCGGCAACGGCAACGGCAAGGTAGTCGACATGATGCTCCTGCAGGGTCTTGGCAATCTCGTAGGAGCCGGCGCCGTAGGCGGAAGCCTTCACCATGCAGACCATCTTCGTCTCGGGACGCAGGCGGCTGCGGTAGTGGTTCAGATTGGCGGTCATGGCACCGAGGTTGACTTCGAGAATCGTCTCGTGCACTTTCTTCTCCAGCTCCTCCGTCAGGGTGTCGAAGCCGAACTGGCGGGCGCCTTTTATCAGGATGATTTCGTCCTGCAGACACAGTTCACCGCGCGAGATGGCACGCTTCAGGGCTTCCGTATGGGGATAGAACGCCTTTTCGATGCTGAAACGGTCGTCGCACGAGGAGATTTCGCTTCCCACGCCGATGATGCGCTGGATGCCGCGGCTGTTGATCAGTTGCGAGACTTTGCGGTAGAGCGTGGGGGCGTTCTGACCGGTCTCGAGGATGTCCGAGAGAATGAGCGTGCGCTTCAGGCCTTTCGTTTGCGAGCGACGGTAGAGGAAGTCGAGGGCGATGTCGAGCGAGACAAGGTCGCTGTTGTAGCTGTCGTTGATAAGCAGGCAGTTGTTCTTGCCCTCCTTCACCTCCAGACGCATGGCTACGGGCTCGAGGCGTGCCATGCGCTCGGTGATCTTCTCGGCGGGGAGCATCAGGTAGAGGCAGGCGGCGAGGCAGTTGAGGGAGTTCTCGATGGAGGCGTCGTCGATGAAGGGCAGCGTGAAGGAGTTGTCCATGTCCAGATAGCGGTAGGAGATGACGGTGCACTCCTCTTTCTTCTCCACGGAGCTGATGAAGAGGGGGCGTTCCATGTCGCGGCGGCTCCAGGCTATCTCGCGGGCGCTGAGCATGGAGCGGGAGACGCAGTTGCTGATGAACTCGTCGTCTCCGTTGTAGATGACCACGTCGCAGTCTTTGAAGAGGCTGAGTTTCTCGATGCACTTTTCCTGCAGGGAGAAGAAGTTCTCCTGATGCGCGCCTCCGATGTTGGTCAGGATGCCGATGGTGGGGCGGATGATGTTCTGCAGGGCGCGCATCTCTCCCATCTCGGAGATGCCGGCTTCGAAGACGCCCAGTTCCGATGCCTCGTCCATCTGCCAAACGGAGAGGGGGACGCCGATTTGCGAGTTGTAGCTGCGCGGTGAGCGCACGATTACGCGTTCGGGGCTGAGCAGCTGGTGGAGCCACTCCTTCACGATGGTCTTTCCGTTGCTGCCCGTGATGCCGATGACGGGGATCTGGAACTGTTCGCGATGCAGCTCAGCAAGTTTCTGTAGGGACTTCAGCGGACTGGCGACTACCAGCAGGTTGGGAGCAGAGGTTGGCGCGTCGACGGCAGGTTGCGGGCTATCGCTCGGCGCGGAGGAAACAGGCTGCGGGCTGTCACACGGCAGGGCGCAGGGGAACGGCAAGGCTCCGCTCTCTATTTTCTGATAAGTATCTTCGCTGATGACAAAGTTGCGCACGCCGCGCGCGTAGAGTTCAGGGATGTAGCGTGCTCCGTCGTTGCGCTTGGTAGTTAAGGCAAAGAAGAGGGTTTCTTCGGGGAAACTCAGGGAGCGGCTGTCGGTCAGCAGCCAGTCTATGGTGGCGGGCGCACTGCCAATGCGCTTTGCGCCAATAAGTTCGGTTATTCTTTCAATTGTATAAGACATATCTCTTTCTCGTTTTGGAAGTCTAAGTACGGGTATTTTTGGTTAAGTCGGTCTATTTTTAACACTATTTGTTCTAAAAAATGCTTATGCTCCGCCGAGTCCGGACGGAAGGGCTTATGAGAAAGTGCCTTCCTGACACGCTCCGTCTCTTGCATGATGTCCCTCGCCTCGTCCGAAAGGCAGAGCTGCACGAATTTCTCCCAGACGAAGCCGACGGCCTGCGCGGAGGGGTGCACCATATCTTCGGCGTAGAAGCGGTAGTCGCGCAGCTCGTCGAGCAGGAACTCGTAGGCCGGAAAGTAGAAGACCTGCCCCGGAAAAGCCTCGCACAGCTGGTCGACGGCCATGAGGAGCACCGCCTTGCTCAGCTGGTTGGCATGCATCCCGTCGCGCACGTGCCGGATGGGGCTTACGGTGAGCAGGACCCTCAGCTTCGGGTTGCGGACGGTCAGGCGGGAGAGCAATGAGGTGTAGTCGGCCACGATCTCCTGCACGCTGAGCCGGCGGCGGGTGAAGAGCGTATCCGGCTGCTTATGGCAGTTGGCCACGACGTGCCCCGCCTGCTCGTAGACCCAGGCGGTGCCGAAGGTCAGCATCAGGCAGTCGAGCCGGTGGATGCGGGCGTGGGCGGCGCGGAGGCGGGTGTTGATGTGCCGCAAGGCGTCCGGTGCGGAGGAGGCGGAGAAATCGCCGTGGTGCATCGGGCTATGCCAGCATCCGCGGAAGAAGAAGAGGTCGTCTTCCGTATAGACCTTGTCCGCCACGACCTCGCGCAACGCCGCCGAGATGGACAACGGATTATAGAGGACGCCGAAAGGGTTGACGTCCGTGCGGAACTTGGCATGCGTCAGGCATTCGCCGATATGCGTGGCGAAGCAGGAACCCATCAGCAGGAGTTCGTCCGACTGGCTGAGACGGGGCATGCCGGACGGCAGTTCAACAGGGGTGAAAAAATCCATAAAAATAACAGGCTTTTAATAGAAGAATAACAGGCTTTTAATAGGTTTTTAATAGAACGAGACCGGAAACCGATCTCATCACATGCGGCAAAAGTAATAAATCTATCCGGATTAAGCAATTCCCGAAAAGGAAGGGGCGGCGTGTGACGGACGAAAGAACAACAGGCGGCGGACGAAGGGGCGACAAGTAACGGACGAAGAAACGACGCGTGACGGACGAAGGAACGACAGGCGACAAACAAAGGCGCAACGGCTCTCCCCCAAAAAACGGTTCACGAAAATCAGTTAAATAAACTCAATGTTTCAACCGGTTTTTCATCGGTTTTTCGCCGTTTTTCGACCACTCTACCTTCGCTACTGCTCCGTTACTACTCCGTTTCAGGTCCGTTCCTTAGGAATTGGCGTTAAAATGGCGCCGCAATTTTAACACACCAGCGCGATAGTGTCAACGTACGTTAATCAGGTGTTTTCCGCCCCCGTTATGCTTGCATTGTTGGATTTGTGTATCCAATTGCCCCGGTGGCGCGCGGCACTCCGTCCGCACTCCTTTCCCCTATCACTCTGCACCTTTACCCCCCGCCTCGCGCCCCCCGTGACGCGTCACTCCGCACCTCTTCCTCATTTTTTCCCCGAAAAAGGAAATACCTTCCGTTTTCTTTTACTAAATTTGCAAATTGTAATCCTCAGAACAGAGATGAAGACAGAAACAATGACATACAACTTGCTAAATTCCATTTCTGAACCCGAAGACCTGCGCCGCCTCGATGTGCGGCAACTTCCGGAAGTCTGTAAAGAATTACGGCAGGACATCATAGAAGAAGTATCGTGCAACCCGGGACACTTCGCAGCCAGCCTGGGCACAGTGGAGCTGACCGTAGCCCTGCACTACGTCTTCAACACGCCCTATGACCGCATCGTCTGGGACGTCGGCCACCAAGCCTACGGACACAAGATACTGACCGGACGCCGCACCGCCTTCTCTACCAACCGGCGCTTCAAGGGCATACGCCCCTTCCCCTCGCCCGAAGAGAGCGAATACGACACCTTCGCCTGCGGACACGCCTCCAACTCCATCTCAGCCGCGCTGGGCATGGCCGTTGCCGCCGCCGAAAAGGGCGAAGAAGACCGCCACGTGGTAGCCGTCATCGGCGACGGCTCGATGAGCGGAGGACTCGCCTTCGAGGGACTCAACAACGTCTCCTCCACCCCGAACAACCTCCTCATCATCCTCAACGACAACGACATGGCCATCGACCGCAGCGTAGGAGGCATGAAGCAATACCTCTTCAACCTCACCACCTCCAACCGCTACAACCAGCTGCGCTTCAACATCTCGAAGATGCTCTTCCGACTCGGCATCCTCAACGAAGACCGCCGCAAGGCTCTGATACGCTTCAGCAACAGCCTCAAGTCCATCGCCGCCCAGCAGCAGAACATCTTCGAAGGCATGAACATCCGCTACTTCGGCCCCGTCAACGGGCACGACGTCGTCAACATAGCCCGCATCCTGCGCGATATCAAAGAGTTGAAAGGCCCCAAGATCCTTCACCTCCACACCGTCAAAGGAAAAGGATTCAAACCCGCCGAAGCAGCCCCCGAAATATGGCACGCCCCCGGCAAGTTCAACCCCGAGACCGGCGAACGCCTCACCGCCGACACGAGCCACCTGCCCCCCCTCTTCCAGGACGTCTTCGGCGAGACCCTCGTCGAACTCGCCCAAGCCAACCCGCGCATCGTCGGCGTCACCCCCGCCATGCCCACAGGCTGCTCCATGAACCTGCTCATGCAGGCCATGCCCCACCGCGCCTTCGACGTCGGCATCGCCGAAGGACACGCCGCCACCTTCTCCGGCGGCATGGCAAAGGAAGGCATGCAGCCGTTCTGCAACATCTACTCCTCGTTCATGCAACGCGCCTACGACAACGTCATTCACGACATCGCCCTCCTCCGCCTCCCCGTCGTGCTCTGCCTCGACCGCGCCGGACTGGTGGGCGAAGACGGACCCACGCACCACGGCGTCTTCGACCTGGCCTACTTCCGCCCCGTCCCCAACCTGACCATCTCCTCGCCCATGGACGAGCACGAACTGCGCCGCCTGATGTACACCGCGCAGCTCCCCGACCAAGGTCCCTTCGTCATCCGCTACCCCCGCGGCCGCGGAGTGCTCACCCGGTGGAGATGCCCGCTCGAAGCCGTGCCCGTGGGCAAAGGACGCAAACTGAAAGAGGGCAGAGACCTCGCCGTCATCACCCTCGGCCCGATAGGAAATACCGCCGCCAGAGCCATCGCCCAAGCTGAAAAACAGGGCACCCTCTCCGTGGCACACTACGACCTGCGCTTCCTCAAGCCGCTCGACACGGAGATGCTGCACGAAATCGGCCGCCGCTTCTCCCGCATCATCACCATCGAAGACGGCGTAAAGACGGGCGGCATGGGCACCGCCATCCTGGAGTTCATGTCCGAAAACGGCTACTCCCCCCGCCTCGAACGCATCGGCGTCCCCGACCGGTTCATCGAACACGGCACCGTGCAGCAGCTCTACCACCTCTGCGGCATGGACGAAGAGGGCATCGCCGCCACCATACTGAATAAAAAAGAAGGCATCGAAAACGACATGCCGAATAAAGAACAACCCCGAACCTCCGGCCAAACGGCTGATAAATAAACAATAAGGTCATGAAAATCATTATTGCAGGTGCCGGCGCAGTAGGCACACACTTGGCAAAACTGCTGTCCCGCGAGAAGCAGGACATCATCCTGATGGACGACAACGAAGAACGGCTCAGCCCGCTCAGCGCCAACTTCGACCTGATGACCGTCACCGCCTCCCCCACCTCCATCCAAGGACTGAAAGAGGTGGGAACCAAAGACGCCGATCTCTTCATCGCCGTCACCCCCGACGAGAGCCGGAACATGACCGCCTGCATGCTCGCCACCAATCTCGGCGCCCGAAAGACCGTAGCCCGCATCGACAACTACGAATATCTCCTGCCCAAGCACAAAGAGTTCTTCCAGAAACTGGGCGTCGACTCGCTCATCTACCCCGAAATGCTTGCCGCCAAAGAGATCGTATCCTCCATACGCATGAGCTGGGTGCGCCAATGGTGGGAATTCTGCGGCGGCTCACTGATACTGATAGGTACCAAGATGCGCGAGAAAGCCGAAATCCTGAATATCCCCCTCTTCCAGCTCACGGGAACGGACAAGCCCTACCACGTCGTAGCCATCAAGCGGGGCAATGAGACACTCATCCCACGCGGAGACGACGTCATCCAGCTGCACGACATCGTCTACTTCACCACCACCCGCAAGTATGTCCCCTACATACGCAAGATAGCCGGCAAGGAAGACTACGCCGACGTGCGCAACGTCATGATCATGGGCGGCAGCCGCATCGCCGTGCGCACCGCCCAGTACGTCCCCGACTACATGCAGGTGAAAATCATCGACAACAACCTGAACCGTTGCAACCGACTGACCGAACTGCTGGACGACAAAGTAATGATCATCAACGGCGACGGCCGCGACATGGACCTCCTCATCGAAGAGGGACTGGAGAACACGGAAGCTTTCGTCGCCCTGACCGATAACTCGGAAACCAATATCCTCTCCTGCCTCGCCGCCAAACGGATGGGTGTCAGCAAAACCGTGGCAGAAGTGGAAAACATCGACTACATCGGCATGGCCGAAAGCCTCGACATCGGCACGGTCATCAACAAGAAGATGATCACCGCCAGCCACATCTACCAGATGATGCTCGACGCCGATGTCAGCAACGTGAAGTGCCTGACCTTTGCCAATGCCGACGTCGCCGAGTTCACCGTGAAGGAAGGTTCGAAAATCACCAAGCATCCGGTGAAAGACCTGGGACTGCCCAAAGGGACAACCATCGGCGGACTGATCCGACACGGCGAAGGTGTGGTGGTGACCGGAAACACCCAGATACTGCCGGGAGATCATGTCGTAGTATTCTGCCTCAGCATGATGATCAAGAAGATAGAGAAATATTTTAATTGAAAGAATCTTCTAAGTTGAGAAAAATAAGTTGAAAGAAATATTCTAATTGATAGAAATGATAAACTTCAAGACAGTCATACGGATTATCGGCATCCTCCTCCTGCTGGAAACCATCATGCTGCTGGTTTGCGCGGGAGTCTCACTCTACTATCAGGACGAGGACCTGATAGATTTCTGCATATCGGCAGGCATCACGGCAGGCACCGGAATCCTGATGGCACTTTGGGGCAAGAACGGCAAACGACAACTGACACGCCGGGACGGCTACGTGCTCGTCAGCTTCACCTGGATAGCCTTCTCCATACTCGGCACGTTTCCATTCTACATCAGTGGATACATCCCCAGCATCACCAACGCCTTCTTCGAGACCATGTCCGGCTTCAGCAGCACCGGTGCCACCATATTGGACGACATCGAAGCACTGCCCCACGGACTGCTCTTCTGGCGCAGCATGATGCAATGGATAGGTGGATTGGGCATCATCATGTTCACCATCGCCGTTCTCCCGATATTCGGTGTCAACGGCTTGCAGGTCTTCGCCGCCGAAGCCAGCGGGCCGACGCACGACAAGATACACCCGCGCATAGGCGTCACCGCCAAGTGGATATGGAGCATCTATGCCGGCATCACCGGCATCCTGGTCGTCCTGCTGATGCTGGGCGGCATGGACTGGTTCGACAGTGTCTGCCACGCCTTTACGGCCATCAGCACCGGAGGCTTCTCGACCAAGCAAGCCAGCATAGCCTACTATAACTCCCCATACATCGAATACGTCCTGTCCGTCTTCATGTTCATTTCAGGCATCAACTTCATGCTGCTCCTGCTCTTCTTCAACCGGAAGTTCAAGAAAGCCATCCACGATGCTGAGTTGAAGTGGTATTTCTGGTCGGTAGCGCTCTTCACGGCTGCCATCGCCGTTATCCTCTACTACACCCAGCCGATGGGTGTGGAAGAGGCTTTCCGCCAATCCCTCTTCCAAGTCATCTCGCTGCACACGTCCACCGGATTCGCCACCAACGACTACATGCTATGGCCCGCCGTGACGTGGGTCTTGCTGACCATCATCATGCTGATGGGAGCCTGTGCGGGCAGTACGTCGGGCGGTCTGAAGTGCATCCGCATGGTCATCCTCGCCAAGATAGCCCGCAACGAGTTCAAGCATATCCTCCATCCGAATGCCATCCTGCCGGTGCGTCTCAACAAGCAGGTGGTTCCGCCCTCCGTACAATCCACGGTGTTGGCATTCTGCTTTATCTATGCCGCCATCAGCATCGTCAGTGTGCTCATCATGATGAGCCTCGGCATCGACTTTCTGGAATCTGTAGGATGCGTAGTCTCCAGCATCAGCAACATGGGTCCCGGATTGGGTGATACAGGACCGGCGTTCTCCTGGAACGCGCTACCCGATCTTGCCAAGTGGCTGATGTCCTTCCTCATGCTCCTGGGACGACTCGAACTGTTTACCGTCCTGCTACTTTTCACTCCTGAATTTTGGACTAAGAGCTGATAGATGGTCAAAAAGTGCTAAAAAATAAGTATTTTGCCATCTCCATATAACAAAACAGCCAATATTTGTTATACATTTGCAGTCCAAAAGAAAAAAGTAGTTATATGAAACAGTGCATCAAATACCTCATGACCATTCTGTTCAGCATATTGCTGTATGATGGTATGGTACAGGTAGCAAGCATGTCATGTACTCTCAGACGTAATGAAAGCGAACGTTGCACCTTGTCTCAAGCTCCGGCCTTGCAGCTATCCCATACTCATATCCGTAATATCTATCACTATTTTCTTTCTACACCTTTATATATAGATAAAGTAGATACCATGCAAGTACGAGACAACAAGAGCATATACTTGCTGTTAAGCTACTTACGAACAGGAAAAGCCACCCACTCCTCGGGAGATGTCTCCCTCTCTCCGCCGGCTTACCGTTCTGCCTCGGACCCGCTCAGCTATTACGTCTTCGGGCTGAGGAAGATAATCATTTAACCAACTGTTTGGGCATTCCAACCGCCCTAACCTGCCGGAAACGATTCAGTGGGATTGTTCTCATCGGCAAACCATTTCAATCTAAAATATATACATCAGACATATACATCTAAAAGACTGTTAGATTTATGAACTTTACTTTGTTAGTAGTCGTCTTACTGACGGCAATTGCTTTTGTGGGTATCGTGATCGCGCTGTCCAAGGCGATATCACCCCGTTCATTCAACCCACAGAAAATGGAAGCATACGAATGCGGTATTCCCACACGCGGCAGGTCGTGGATGCAGTTCAGGGTAGGTTACTACCTGTTTGCCATCCTGTTCCTGATGTTCGATGTGGAGACGGTATTCCTGTTTCCGTGGGCAGTCATCACCCGCGACCTGGGGCTGACCGGACTGTTCAGTATCCTGTTTTTCTTACTCATCCTCGTATTGGGACTTGCCTACGCTTGGCGGAAAGGAGCATTGGAATGGAAATAAACAAGAAACCCAAAATAAAATCTATCCCGTATGAAGAATTTACGGATAACGAGACTTTGGAGAAACTCGTCCGCGAACTTAATGCCGGAGGTGCAAACGTCGCCCTCGGCGTACTGGACGATTTCATCAACTGGGGACGCAGCAATTCGCTGTGGCCACTTACGTTTGCAACAAGCTGTTGCGGCATCGAGTTCATGGCTCTGGGCGCCGCACGCTACGACATGGCACGCTTCGGATTTGAAGTAGCCCGTGCCAGTCCGCGACAAGCAGACATGATTATGGTGTGCGGAACCATCACCAACAAGATGGCGCCCGTACTGAAACGACTGTACGACCAGATGCCCGACCCGAAGTATGTAGTAGCCGTAGGCGGATGCGCCGTCAGTGGTGGACCGTTCAAGAAGTCTTACCATGTCGTAAACGGAGTCGACAAGATCCTGCCGGTAGATGTCTATATTCCGGGATGCCCTCCCCGTCCGGAAGCCTTTTACTACGGCATGATGCAACTGCAGCGCAAAGTGAAAATAGAGAAGTTCTTCGGCGGAGTGAACCGGAAAGAGTCCAAACCGGAAAACGAAGAGTGACAATAAACGAAACATCATCAAGATATGGATAATATACGATTTATAGAACCGGCAGCCCTGCACGACGAGATGCTCCGCCTGTATCGCGACGAACAGATGGACTTCCTGAAATGCCTGACCGGCATGGACTGGGGAGAAGCAGACGAGAATGACCCGACCCGCCCTTACGGCTTGGGCGTAGTCTATCATCTGGAATCTACCGCCACAGGCAAGTGTACAGCTGTACGCACCTCTACCCCCGACCGCAATACCCCCGAACTGCCCACTGTCAGCGACATCTGGAAAGCAGCCGACTTTCTGGAACGCGAAGTGTACGACTTCTATGGCATTGTTTTCATCGGTCATCCCGACATGCGCCGCCTCTACCTGCGCAACGACTGGGTGGGCCATCCGATGCGTAAGGACAATGATCCCGAAAAGGACAACCCGTTGCGCATGGATAACGAAGAGACCATAGATACCACCACCGAGCTTGAGTTGAATCCGGACGGCACGGTGAAGAACAAGGAACTCGTGCTCTTCGGCGATGAAGAATACGTGGTAAACATCGGTCCCCAACATCCCGCCACGCACGGTGTGATGCGTTTCCGCGTATCCCTGGAGGGAGAAAACATCAAGAAGATAGACGCCAACTGCGGATATATCCACCGGGGCATCGAGAAAATGTGCGAAAGCCTCACCTACCCGCAGACACTGGCACTGACCGACCGCCTCGACTATCTGGGCGCACACCAGAACCGTCACGCCCTGTGCTCATGCATCGAACAGGCAATGGGTATCGAAGTAAGCGACCGCGTGAAGTATATCCGTACCATCATGGACGAATTGCAACGCATCGACTCGCATTTGTTATTCTTCTCTTGTCTGGCCATGGACTTAGGCGCCCTGACCGCTTTCTTCTACGGTTTCCGCGACCGCGAGAAGATACTCGACATCTTCGAGGAGACATGCGGCGGCCGTCTGATCATGAATTACAATACCATCGGCGGAGTACAGGCAGACCTCCATCCCAACTTCCAGAAACGGGTGAAAGAGTTTATCGCGTACCTGCGTGGAATCATCCACGAGTACCATCAGGTATTCACCGGCAACATCATCGCCCAACAACGAATGAAGGGCGTAGGCGTGTTGAGCCGCGAAGATGCCATCGCCTTCGGAGCCACGGGCGGCACAGGACGTGCCAGCGGTTGGGCTTGCGACGTGCGTAAACGTCATCCGTACGGTGTGTACGACAAAGTGGACTTCAAGGAAATCATCTATACCGAAGGTGACTCATGGGCACGCTACATGGTCCGCATGGATGAAATCATGGAAAGCATGAACATCATCGAACAGCTCATCGACAACATTCCCGAAGGTCCCTATCAGGAGAAGATGAAACCGATAATCCGCGTGCCGGAAGGGCAATACTATACCTCGGTAGAGGGAAGCCGCGGCGAGTTCGGCGTCTTTCTGGAAAGCCACGGCGACAAGACCCCTTACCGCCTGCATTTCCGTTCTACGGGATTGCCGCTGGTAAGCACCGTAGACACCATCTGCCGCGGAGCAAAGATTGCCGACCTGATAGCCATAGGTGGAACACTGGACTATGTAGTTCCGGATATTGACAGATAAACAGATCAAGGTGAAAGTAATGGGTATGGAGGAGTTAAAGGATTAAAGGAGTTGAAGATTAAAGAAGTTGAGGAGTTTACTACTTAACTGCCACATGCTTATTACTTGAGAAACTTAATTATTAATTATTAAATTAAATAACGTGTTTGACTTTAGTATAGTAACCAACTGGATTCACCAGACGCTGACATCTTACATGTCCGAAGGTCTGGCTATATTCCTGGAATGTATAGCGATAGGCGTATGCATCATTCTGATGTATGCCTTGCTCGCCATCATTCTTATTTATATGGAGCGCAAGATCTGCGCTTTTTTCCAATGCCGCCTCGGTCCGAACCGTGTGGGCAAATGGGGAAGCATCCAGGTCATCTGCGACGTGCTGAAGATGCTGACCAAAGAAATCTTCACTCCGAATGCCGCCGACCGCTTTCTTTATAACCTGGCACCGTTCATGGTGATCATAGCCTCGTTCCTGACGTTCACCTGCCTGCCCATCAACAAAGGTATGGAGGTGTTGAACTTCAACGTAGGTATATTCTTCCTCCTATCCGCATCGAGCATGGGTGTGATAGGCATCCTGCTGGCAGGCTGGGGCTCCAACAACAAATTCTCACTAATCGGCGCCATGCGTAGCGGGGCACAGATCATCTCGTATGAATTGTCCGTAGGACTGAGCATCCTGACTATGGTAGTGCTGATGGGTACCATGCAGTTCTCCGAAATCGTGGAAGGACAGGCGGACGGCTGGTTCATCTTCAAAGGACACCTCCCTGCCCTGATAGCCTTCATCGTCTACCTGATAGCCGGAAACGCCGAATGTAACCGCGGACCGTTCGACCTTCCGGAAGCTGAAAGCGAATTGACGGCAGGATATCACACCGAATATAGCGGTATGCACTTCGGCTTCTTTTACCTCGCCGAATACCTGAACCTGTTCATTGTGGCCAGTGTTGCCGTCACAATCTTCTTAGGCGGTTGGATGCCGTTCCACGTCGTAGGCATGGACGGTTTCAACGCAGTGATGGATTGCATTCCAGGATTTGTATGGTTCTTCGGCAAGGCATTCTTCGTGGTGTTCCTGCTGATGTGGATCAAGTGGACCTTCCCCCGCTTGCGTATCGACCAGATCCTGGCACTCGAATGGAAATATCTGGTACCTATCTCAATGGTGAACCTCATCATCATGGTACTGATTGTCGTATTTGAACTACACTTTTAAATTATGGAAACATACAGCTATTTAGGTGGAATCGTGCATGGCATCCGCTCCCTGCTGACAGGTATGAAAACAACCATGACCGTCTTCTGCCGCCGGAAAGTGACAGAACAATATCCCGAAAACCGCACCACCCTACAGATGTTCGACCGGTTCCGAGGTACGCTGACCATGCCTCATAACGAACAGAACGAGCACCATTGCGTGGCGTGCGGACTATGCCAGATGGCCTGTCCTAACGGTACCATCAAGGTGACGAGTGAAACAGTAGAGACCGAAGACGGAAAGAAAAAGAAGATACTGGCAAAATATGAATACGACCTCGGCTCGTGCATGTTCTGCCAGCTTTGCGTCACAGCCTGCCCGCACGACGCAATCACGTTCGATACTGCTTTCGAGCATGCCGTGTTCGACCGCACGAAACTGGTGAAAACACTCAATCGTCCGGGTAGCCACGTCATAGAGAAAAAGAAAACAGCTGTTCCGCAAGGTGAAACAGCCAAGTAATCCGAAACTAAAGTAATTTGTAATTCAAGAATATGGAAATAACCCTTGAAACCGTAGTATTCTACTTTCTTGCCGTGTTCATCACCGTGTGCTCCATTCTTACTGTGACCACACGCCGCATGGTACGCTCGGCAACGTATCTGCTGTTCACGCTTTTCGGTACGGCAGGCATCTACTTCCTGCTGGGATATACCTTTCTGGGATCGGTACAGATCATGGTATATGCCGGCGGTATTGTCGTACTCTACGTCTTCTCCATCCTGCTGACTAGTGGCGAAGGAGACCGAACCATCAACAAAATGAAACGCAGCCGGTTACTCGCCGGACTGGGAGCCACCGGGGCGGGAGCACTTATCGTGGTGTTTATCACGCTGAAGCATAAATTTATCACCACCACCGACCTCGCTCCTTTGGAAATCAATATCAAAACCATCGGAAACGCCATGTTGAGCAGCGACAAATATGGCTACCTGCTTCCTTTCGAGGCAGTCAGCATCCTGCTGTTGGCATGCATCGTAGGCGGACTGATGATTGCACGTAAACGATAAAAAGGAATTGATTATGATACACATGGAATATTATCTGATAGTCTCCGCTATCATGTTTTTCGCCGGTATTTACGGATTCTTTACCCGCCACAACACACTGGCCATACTGATCAGCGTCGAGCTGATACTCAACGCCACGGACATCAACTTCGCAGTGTTCAACCGTTTCCTGTTCCCGGACGGGCTGGAAGGCTATTTCTTCGCCCTGTTCTCCATTGCCATCTCGGCAGCCGAAACGGCAGTGGCGATAGCGATTATGATTAACATCTACCGTAACATACGAAGCATCCAGGTGGGTAAACTGAATGACATGAAATGGTAGTATCAAGATTACAATAACTGATAAATAAAGTTATATATGGAATATACAATTTTCATCCTGCTCCTTCCGTTCCTCTCCTTCCTCACGCTGGGAATAGCCGGCAAATGGATGACGCATCGGAAGGCAGGCTTCATCGGCAGCACGGTATTGGCGGTAGTGACCCTATTGAGCTATATCACTGCCTGGCAATATTTCTCCGCCCCGCGCCTTGAAGATGGCACTTTCGCCACCCTTATGCCTTACAACATGACCTGGCTGCCTTTCACGGAGACACTGAGCATAGACTTGGGCATCCTGCTCGATCCCATATCCGTCATGATGCTCATCGTCATCTCTACCGTGTCGCTGATGGTACACATCTACTCTTTCGGCTACATGAAAGGGGAACGCGGTTTCCAACGGTACTACGCCTTCCTCAGCCTGTTCACCATGTCCATGCTCGGACTGGTGGTGGCAACCAATATTTTCCAGATGTACCTGTTTTGGGAGTTAGTGGGCGTCTCTTCTTATCTGCTCATCGGATTCTACTATACGAAACCGGCTGCCATCGCGGCAAGCAAGAAGGCTTTCATTGTCACCCGCTTTGCCGATTTGGGATTTCTGATCGGTATTCTTATCTACGGGTATTACGCAGGCACGTACACTTTCCAACCCGATGAGATGTCCTTGCTGACAGGAGGCGCTGCAATGCTTCCTCTTGCCCTTGGACTGATGTTCGTCGGCGGTGCCGGAAAGAGTGCGATGTTCCCGTTGCACATCTGGTTACCGGACGCGATGGAAGGTCCTACACCGGTCAGCGCACTGATTCACGCGGCTACGATGGTCGTGGCGGGTGTCTATCTGGTAGCGCGAATGTTTCCGTTGTTCATCGGTTATGCACCGGACGTGTTGCATATAGTGGCCTACGTAGGCGCATTCACGGCATTCTATGCCGCTTCCGTGGCTTGCGTACAGAGTGACATCAAACGTGTACTTGCCTTCTCTACCATCTCGCAAATAGGTTTCATGATGGTTGCTTTGGGCGTCTGCACTTCTGCTGACCCGCATCATGGCGGTTTGGGGTATATGGCGGGGATGTTCCACCTCTTTACACACGCCATGTTCAAGGCATTGCTCTTCCTTGGCGCGGGCAGTATCATCCATGCGGTCCATAGCAATGAGATGTCTGCTATGGGAGGTTTGCGCAAGTATATGCCCGTGACACATGTCACGTTCCTTATTGCCTGCCTTGCCATTGCCGGTATTCCTCCCTTCTCCGGTTTCTTCTCTAAAGACGAGATACTGGCGGCATGCTTCCAGTTCAGCCCTGTCATGGGTTGGGTGATGACAGCCATTGCGGCCATGACGGCGTTCTATATGTTCCGCCTCTATTACGGTATCTTCTGGGGGAAGGAGAACAAGGAACTTCATACCGAGCACACTCCTCATGAGAGTCCGTTGGCAATGACCTTCCCGCTGATGTTCCTCGCTGCCGTAACGGTCGTGGCAGGTTTCATTCCTTTCGGCAAGTTCATTTCTGCCGATGGCACAGCCTATACGATTCATCTCGACTGGGCAGTGGCAGGTAGCAGCATTGCTATTGCGGTTGCCTCCATCGCGATTGCTACAATCCTGTATGCACGCTCCCAGCAACCCGTTGCCGATGCACTTGCCCGCCGCTTCCACGGTTTGTGGACGGCAGCCTATCATCGTTTCTACATGGATGAAGTCTATCAGTTCGTTACCCACAAAATCATCTTCGGTTGCATCTCCCGTCCTATCGCCTGGTTCGACCGTCATGTAGTGGACGGCTTCTTCGACTTCCTTGCCTGGAGTGCCAATGCCACCAGCGACGAGATACGTGGGCTGCAAAGCGGACAGATTCAGCAATACACCTACGTATTCCTGTTGGGTACGCTGGCGCTAATCCTGCTGTTGCTGTTATAATAGAGAAATGTCAATCGTAATTCGTAAACAGTAAAAAACACAATAGTAAAGATGAACATATTAAGTATTTTTGTTCTCATCCCTCTGCTGATGCTTCTCGGCCTCTGGCTGAGCCGCAATGTTCGGCAGATACGTACGGTAATGGTGACCGGTGCATCAGCATTGCTACTGTCTGCTATATGCCTGACCATTGCCTACCTGCATGCCCGCGCCGCCGGAGAGACTGGCACCATGCTTTTCTGCGCGGATATGCCTTGGTATCCGGCACTCAACATACACTATTCGGTCGGTGTGGATGGAATCTCAATAGCCATACTGTTGCTTTCCGCCATCATCGTCTTTACCGGCACATTCGCCTCCTGGCGTTTGCAGCCGCTGACCAAGGAGTATTTCCTTTGGTTCACCCTGCTCTCGCTCGGCGTATTCGGTTTCTTTATCTCCACTGACTTGTTCACAATGTTCATGTTCTATGAGGTGGCGCTCATCCCGATGTACCTGCTGATCGGCGTATGGGGCAGCGGACGCAAAGAGTACTCCGCCATGAAACTGACCCTGATGCTGATGGGTGGTTCCGCCTTCCTGTTGATTGGTATCCTCGGCATCTACTATGGTGCCGGCGCTACGAGCATGAATATACTGGATATCGCCGCACTGCACAACATCCCCATCGAGCAACAACGCATCTGGTTTCCGTTGACGTTCCTCGGATTCGGAGTGTTGGGCGCCCTGTTCCCGTTCCATACATGGAGTCCCGACGGACATGCTTCCGCACCTACCGCTGTCAGTATGCTGCACGCCGGTGTATTGATGAAGTTAGGAGGTTACGGCTGTTTCCGCATCGCCATGTACCTGATGCCGGAAGCTGCCCAGGAGTTAGGGTGGATATTCCTGATACTGACAGGCATCTCCGTGGTCTACGGTGCCTTCTCGGCTTGCGTGCAGACAGACTTGAAGTACATCAACGCCTACTCCTCCGTATCCCACTGCGGACTTGTGCTCTTCGCTCTCCTGATGATGAATCAGACAGCCTGCACGGGTGCCGTCCTGCAGATGCTCAGCCACGGATTGATGACTGCCTTGTTCTTTGCCCTGATCGGTATGATATACGGACGTACACACACGAGGGACATACGCGAGCTTTCCGGACTGATGAAAATCATGCCTTTCCTTGCCGTGTGCTACGTCATTGCCGGACTTGCCAACCTCGGACTTCCGGGGCTGAGCGGTTTCGTGGCTGAGATGACCATCTTCAATGGTGCCTTCCAGCATACCGATGTTTTCCATCGCACGTGGACCATCATTGCCTGTACCAGCATCGTGACTACTGCCGTTTATATCCTCCGGCTTGTCGGTAAGATACTCTACGGCACCTGTACCAATAAGCACCACCTGACCCTGACCGACGCTACGTGGGACGAACGTACTGCCGTCATCATCCTCATCGTCTGTGTGGCATGCCTGGGTATGGCTCCGCTGTGGATAAGTACGATGATCGGAGAGAGTGTGGTGAAGTTTATAATTTAGGATTTATGATTTATGGGATGTACAATGCAATACATAAATCATAGCCATAAGCAAACGCACCATTCAGAATGCATCATTCATAATTCATAATTCATAATTCAAAATTCAAAATTTAAAAACATGGATTATTCCCAATTTCTCATTCTTAAAGAAGAGCTTTCGCTGATAGCAGTCATCGTCATCCTCTTCGTTGCCGACCTCTTCATGAGTCCTGACGCGCACAAGAAGGATGGTAACGCACGGCTCAACACTGTACTTCCCGTCGTGTTGCTTGCCATACACACGTTGGTTACGATCATCCCCGGTCCGGTTATCGATGCTTTCGGCGGCATGTATCACAATGCACCGATACAAAGCATCGTGAAGTCCATCCTCAGTATAGGTACACTGATTGTCTTCCTGATGGCACATGAGTGGATGAAGCTGCCGGATACCATCATCAAGCAAGGTGAGTTCTATCTGTTGACACTCTGTACGCTGCTGGGTATGTATTTCATGATTTCCGCCGGACATTTCCTGCTGTTCTTCGTCGGACTGGAGACTGCAAGTGTTCCGATGGCAGCCTTGGTGGCCTTCGACAAATATCGCCATCACTCGGCCGAAGCCGGTGCCAAATACATTCTTACGGCATTGTTCTCCAGTGGTCTGCTGCTGTACGGTATTTCCTTGATTTACGGTACGACGGGTACCCTCTACTTCGAAGACATTCCTGCCGGACTGAGCGGTAGTCCGTTGCAAATCATGGCATTCGTATTCTTCTTCTCCGGCATGGGGTTCAAGTTGTCTCTTGTTCCTTTCCACCTTTGGACGGCAGACGTTTACGAAGGTGCCCCAAGTACGGTGACGGCTTATCTGAGTGTCATATCCAAAGGTGCGGCTGCCTTCACCCTGCTGACTATCCTGATTAAGGTGTTCGCTCCCATGACGGACCAGTGGCAGGAAGTGCTCTATTGGGTCATTATCGCTTCCATCACCTTGGCAAATCTCTTCGCCCTGCGTCAGGAGAACCTGAAACGTCTGATGGCGTTCTCCAGTATCTCGCAAGCAGGTTACATCATGCTGGGTGTCATCAGTGGCAGTGCTCAGGGTATGGCCTCGTTGGTATACTACGTACTTATCTACATGTTTGCCAACCTCTCCGTATTCACCGTGATCACGATTGTCGCTCTGCGTGCACATCGCTTCACGCTCGAGGATTATAACGGGTTGTACGGAACCAATCCCAAACTGGCGTTCCTCATGACGCTTGCCCTGTTCTCGCTGGCAGGTATTCCGCCGTTTGCTGGTTTCTTCTCGAAGTTCTTTATTTTCGCAGCGGCTTTCAACGGTGGTTTCCATCTGCTGGTATTCATTGCGCTGATCAATACGGTGCTTTCGCTCTACTACTACCTGAAGATCGTAAAAGCGATGTATATCAACCGGAACGATGAACCTATCGCCACGTTCCGCAGTGATAATTACACGCGTGCCAGCCTCATCATCTGTACAATTGGCATCATCGTGCTGAGCTTCGCAAGTGTGATTTATCAGAATATAGACAAGTTTTCTTTCGGACTGTAAACAGTCCGAGAGAAAACTAAAAACTTAAAGGGTCTACACTCTTCACATCTTTCACCCGCTCATTTAAATACATACTGCACAAACATTTACGGTGAAGGATTCAATACACCGCACGATACTATAATTCATATAGACCTTTTATAGATTCTTCCCCTTGTTTTTATTTATTCGAACTCCCGTTTTTATTCATTCGAACCCCTACTTTTATTCGTTCAACCCCCTGCTTTTATTCGTTCTTCACGGTTGTGGTTCACGTATTCCACGGTTGTGGTTCACGTGTTTCATGCTTGTGGAACACGTGCTCCACCAATGTGGAGAAGCTGTTCCACGACCGTGGATAACGAATCAAACCCGTATGTTAACTTTATCAACACACGCAGTTATCACAATAAAAACATGGCATAAATGTTTCTGTTGAGTGGATTCAGAACATTATAAGCAGGGATACTCCATCAGTGAGTTCAGGAAGGCACATCCACTCCTTCCGGAGACGCATTCCTGAAATCACCACCGGAAGGCAATTGGAACACACGTAAGTCGAACTCGGAGATGATGGCCAGCAGATGGTCGAACACATCGGACTGAAGGTTCTCATAGGGAATCCAAACGGTAGTGGCGGAAAAGAAATAAAGTTCCAAGGGAATGCCGCGGTCGGTAGGCTGGAGCTGGCGTACCATGCAGGTCATGTCATGGTTCACTCCGGGGTGCTGCCTGAGATAGTTGTTCAGATAGGCACGGAAGACACCAAGGTTCGTCTGGTGGGAACCGTTTACAAGGATGGAGTTGTCAATGTCATGCTCACGGTTATACTCCTTTATCGCCTCTTCCGTCCGGTCGATGTAATCGGTCAGGAGCTGGATACGGCGGTACTTTTCCAGCATTTCAGGCGTACAGAACTTCACGCTGTTCATGTCAATGTTGATGGAGCGCTTGATGCGGCGTCCACCACTCTCCTTCATACCGCGCCAATTCTGGAAGGAGTCACTTACGAGCAGATAAGGAGGAATGGTGGTAATGGTCTTGTCGAAGTTGCGGACTTTCACGGTGTTCAGCGAAACCTCTATCACATCGCCATCGGCGCCGTACTTGGGCATAGTGATCCAGTCGCCCACCTTCAGCATGTCGTTAGCGGAGAGCTGCACGCCGGAGACGAAGCCCATGATACTGTCCTTGAACACCAGCATCAGTACTGCCGCCGAAGCACCCAGACCAGTGAGCAACACACTGGGCGAACGGTCTATCAGAATGCTGACCACGACGATGCCGCCAATGAAATAAAGAGTGACCTGTGCTGTCTGCAAAAGTCCTTTCAACGGACGGTCGCGAAACTGTTCTTTCTCACTATAGACCGTATAGACAGCTTTCAGCAAGGCATTGATGAAGCTGAGGAACATGACGATAATGAAGATATAACAAAAACGCTGAATCAACGCAAGCGTTACCGAACCTGCATCAGTAAACGCCAACGGAATCAGGAAGTAGACGAAAATAGGTGCTACCATACGACTGAGGTGTACCATCACTTTACGGTCGAAAACGATATCATCCCACGTTGCTTTAGTCTGCTTGACCAAGCGAGCCACGGCATTCAACAGAATTTTCCGGCAAATGGCATCCGCCAGATAAGCGATGAGGAATACCCCCAGAAAAACAATAAACTGGTCCAGCTGGTCGGCTACCGAATGGCTGAAACCTAACGATTGAAGTGTTTCATTGACTTGTTGTACGATGTTCATAATATTGTATATCTGCTCTTTGTTTGTTACTTTTAAGTTTTTAGGGTGTTGGGGTGTTAAGACTAGACTAGACTAGACTACACTACACTACACTCCGCTTCATCCCCCTTGTTCCAGAAAGTCCTTTATATCCTCCTTCAACCACTGATAGAGATAAAGATCCTTGTATCCACTATTCTTCTTCAGCATAACACCGACGTTGACCTGGCTATTTTCATAACTGGTCAGTTCGTTACGGAACTGTTCATCGTGGGTGGCAAGGCGTTTGATTTCCTGTTCGCGTTCGCGCCGCAACACCGTACAGACGGGAACGAGAAGCTTCATCACGACGTTGTCCATCAGATGATGCCCCTGAATGTAGAGATAAGCGGTATCAGGAGTAAGCCCCAAGCGGTCGAGTTCTGTCGCCAGACGCTCTACAGGCTCTATATGGTGCGGAAAACGTTGTCGCAATTCAGAAAGTTTGCGGGTAACGTTGCGATGGACGGTCTCCAAGGCTTGTTCAGGACGACGGACATTGACTTCGTATAAGCGGGTACACGTACTGAACTCATGCATTGGGAACGTGTTATTGTCATGCCGACGATAAAAGAATATGTTCCATAGAAAAAGGGGATAGACCGCCTGCGAATAGTGTTTCAGAAAAGCAGGAAAGTCTATCAGCACACGGTCGTTCAGCGTTGCCTGCACACAAACTTCATGCAGGCTTTCGGCATAGCAATGGAAGTTTTCGATGGCGTAGGCGTAAGTCTGGAAGATGTAAGGGCTGCTGTTGATCTTGTGTGATACATTCGTCTTGCCTTGCAGCAGGAAGTCGTAGTCGCTGTCCACGCAGGCTATCAGGCTTTTGCCTAACTCGGCGGTGTTCAGGGTATTCATCAACACCATTTTCTTCCCCTTGGCAAGAGAAGTGGACGAAGGAAGCATCACCTGAAAATAGTATTCGTCTGTCTCGAACTCGGAGAGCAGGGTGCGCCAGAAGGCTACGTCGTCGTAACTCTCCACATAGGCAACTATGCGACGGCGGCTCTTCTTAGGATAGAGCCGGTCGGCAGCCGTGAAGTAAGCGGAAGTGAGGTTATGTTTAAGGGAAGTAGCCACTGTTTTTCTAATTTTCCATTTTCCATTTTCCATTTTCCATTCTCAAACTCTCCGATATATCGCTTACCTCAGTCACCGCATCCAGCCAGCCTTCCATGATGACGGCAGGGGAATGGGTGGTAAGTATCAGCTGGACATTCGGGTTAAGCTCGCGTATCATGCCGATAAGCTTCTGCTGCCATTCGATGTGCAGGGAGGCTTCGGGCTCGTCCATGAAGAGGACGCAGTGGACACCGTCGCGCACGAGGACGGTCAGCAGGATGATAAGCATTTGCTTCTCGCCGGAGGAGAGTTTGTAGGGCAGAAGGCGGTCGCCGTCTTGCAGGAAGATGATTTCGTTGCTGCGGCGGTCGATGGTCTTACGGGTGTAGCCGAAGAGCTGGTCCATCATGTCCTGAAACTTACGCTTCGGGGCGGAGAGGTCAGCGGCTTGCGCACGCTGTCGTTCGTCGCCGGAAAGAAGTTCGATCATGCGGTTGCCGATGTTGACCTGATAGTCGAGGTAACGACGTTGCAAGAGGTAGAGTTGCCAGTCGAGTTCGGACTTTACGTTAGCGTCTGCCATGCGGGCGGTGAAGTCGCCCATGATGAGAGGGCGGTCATAACTACGGATGACATCGTAAGGGATGAAGGTGGCAGCAGGGTCGTCGAAGGTGATACGTACGCCTTCACGCTCGCCATTCTTTATCTGACCGGAGAGCTGTTCAAGATAGTGAACCGAACGGTTGAGGATAGTGCTCTTCCCAATGCCGTTGATGCCGGAGAGGATGTTGACGTCGGGACGGAGATTCCAAGTGATGTCATAACGGTCCCACAGTCCGCGAATCTCGATTTGCTGGATATAATTGGCTTGCTGTTCCATAGTCTTCTTTTTTAATTTGGAACAAATATAAGGGTTTATCTCTGATTTCCGTATGACAGGAAAGGGAAAAAATGAAGATGGGGTGTAGAGGTGTAGACTTTAAACCTCTCCCCTTGTTCCCCCTCTCTTACGGAAAGAAGCGGACAAGCTCTTCCCTATTTCAAAAAATAATTGTTCCTTTGCACCCTCAAAACATAGATATAGTATGAACAAGAACCTAAAAGGGCACCTCTTTGCCCTGACCGCCAATATTTTATGGGGGCTGATGGCTCCCATCGGTAAATCCACACTCATGGAGTTTTCCGCCCTGTCAGTGACCACATTCCGTATGGTAGGAGCGGCGGCCTGCTTCTGGCTGCTGTCCGCCTTCTGCAAGCGTGAGCAGGTGGATCATCGGGATATGCTGAAGATATTCTTCGCCTCACTCTTCGCACTGGTGTTCAACCAAGGTGTCTACATCTTCGGGCTTTCCATGACTTCGCCCATCGACGCCTCCATCGTGACCACCACGCTCCCCATCGTCACCATGATCATAGCCGCCATCTACCTGAAAGAACCTATCACCAACCTGAAAGTACTGGGTATCTTCGTAGGTGCCATAGGTGCATTGATACTTATCATGAGCAGCCACACCGCCGGTGGCGGCAACGGCAGCATCATCGGCGACCTGCTCTGTCTGGTGGCACAGATCAGCTTCTCCATCTATCTGACCGTGTTCAAAGGATTGTCGCAAAAGTACTCTCCCATCACGCTGAACAAATGGATGTTCGTCTACGCATCCATGTGCTACATCCCGCTCTCCTATCACGACGTGGCAAGCATCCAGTGGACGGAGATTTCCGCGGCAGCCTTCTTCCAGATCGGCTATGTGGTGGTGGGTGGCAGTTTCCTCGCCTATATCTTCATCATGAATGCCCAGCGACTGCTGCGCCCCACTGTGGTAAGTATGTATAATTATATGCAACCCATCGTAGCATCTGTCGCTGCCATTATCATGGGATTGGGCGTATTCGGATGGGAAAAGGGAGTGGCCGTAGCTCTGGTATTCCTTGGTGTATATATCGTGACGAAAAGTAAATCAAAAGCCGACTTCGAGCGGGCCGGTAAGGAAATATAAGATTTCGGACAAAAAGACAAAAAGATATATTCTTCTCCTTCATAATTTGGCAGATTCATACTCCTTTTGTCTTTTTGTCTTTCTGTCTAAAAACCTTCTGTCTGTCCCCCTTTCAGACCTTCGAAATAGGTATCGAGCAGTGTCTTTGCCGCAACAAAAGAGGTGAGTTTACCTTGCAAGACTTGTTGTTCCTTATCCGCCAGCATCGCTTCGATGGCGGGATTGTGATAGAAGCTGTCGCGCAAGCGTTCGTTGATGCTCTCATACATCCAGTACTTGCTCTGCTCGTTGCGGCGATGTTCAAAGTAACCGTTCTCTTTCACAAAAGCGATGTAGTCATAAATCATGGTCCATATTTCCTCTACCCCCAGGTTGTAGAAACCGGAATAGGTCAGTACTTGCGGCGTCCATCCGGATTCAGGGGCAGGAAACAGATGCAATGCATTGCGGAACTGCGTAGCCGCCAACTTCGCACGGTCCAAGTTATCGCCGTCCGCCTTGTTGATGACAATTCCGTCCGCCATTTCCATGATACCGCGTTTGATGCCCTGCAACTCGTCGCCCGTACCTGCCAGTTGGATCAGCAGAAAGAAATCGACCATCGAATGAACAGCCGTCTCGCTCTGCCCCACGCCTACCGTCTCCACAAATATCTTGTCGAACCCTGCGGCCTCACACAAGATGATCGTTTCCCGCGTCTTGCGTGCCACTCCTCCCAACGAGCCTGCCGAAGGACTGGGGCGGATAAAAGATTTAGGATGAACCGACAGTTTCTCCATGCGCGTCTTATCGCCCAAGATGCTGCCCTTGCTGCGCTCACTGCTGGGGTCGATGGCAAGCACCGCCAGTTTGCCCGCATACTTCTCCAGCACATGCAGACCAAAAACATCGATCGAAGTACTCTTGCCTGCACCCGGCACCCCACTGATGCCCACGCGGACCGAATTGCCTGAATAGGGTAAACATTTCTCGATGACCTCCTGTGCCACAATCTGATGCTCCGGTTTCACACTCTCCACCAGAGTAACTGCCTGGCTCAGCACCGTCACATTCCCCTTTACGATGCCTTCTACAAAATCCGCCACAGAAAGCAGTTGTTTCTTCGGTTTCGGGCGGCGGTAGGGATTGACGGAGGAAGGTTGCTCAACGCCTGCATTGACAACCAATCCTTTGTAAGCTTCATTGTTTTCGGGATGTTCCATCATACAATTAAGTTATTTAATTTTCGCAAGCTCAACTTGAGTAGGAAACAAGATACGAAAGTTGAACTTGCGAAACTTGAGTTAAGTTATCACTTCGCTTTTATGTTAATCTCCACTTTCGGCTGTACCGGATCATTCGTGATCATCAGGATGCGCAAGTGGCGTTTCTTCCTGACAATGTTTCTCTTGTCTATGGTTACACGCAAACGTGTGGATTCACCCGGTTGCAATACGCTCTTCTTCAACCCTACGCTCAAAGCCGGATTAAACACCTGCAACTTGATGATCTGCAACGGAGACTGCCCGGTATTGCTGACCACGATATCCTGTTTCACCTTATTTTTCTTTGCAAGCTGTGCACTCAGATCTATGTCCGTATCCGAAAGGTGGATAACGGGAGCAGCAGCCATATCCGCAGCAGAAAGATTAGAGAAGTCGGGCAAAAGGACGGCAGACAACGGGATTTCGTTTTCATCGCTGACCTTGTCTCCCGTAAAGCGGGAAAGATAGACAGAGGCCTGATTCAATCCCAAGTCAGCCAGCTTGTCTGTGTTCAGTGTCAGCGTAATCCGTCCGCTCTCCCCCGGTTGGAGTACACTCGGCTCCACTTCCATATCCAAATAAGAGGGCAGGTGCATCAGTACCGGCTCATAAGGGCGGTCCGACAGGTTCGCCACGCCGATACGCATCACCGGACGTTCTCCCCGGTAGATATAGGGGAAGTCGATTTCATTCTTGTCAATACGTATCTGCCCTATCAGGTAGGGATAGGCATTCGTAAAGTCCTTGATCTCACGCACCACTTCGCCCGTAAAGTACAGGTAGACCAAATTGGGCGCCGCATTCGTGTAGACGCCCACTGACTTCTCGAAGTGTCCCAAGGCTTTCGCATCAAACTCCACGGTGACGGTTCCCTTCTCGCCGGGAGCGATGGGCGTCTGTGTCCACTGTGCCACCGAGCAGGCGCACGATGGGTCCACGTCGGTCAACACCAAAGGCTGGTCGCCCGTGTTGGTGATGACATACTCCACGCTGACGGGATGTTTCCACTCTATTTGTCCGAAGTTATGCGTTTCTTTATTGGACGAGAAACGCGGCTGTGCCACGGCTGTCAATGCTGCGGCAAGCGCATATATACCTATCAAGATTCGTTTCATCTGGTTTTTCTTTTTAGGGACAGTGCGTCATAACCGCTTTTTACCACAGATTACTCAGATTATCACCGGACATTCAACTTAACTATGAAATATTTAAAGAAAAAATCTCTGTGTTAATCCACGTAATCTGTAGTGAGAGCTTTGGCGTACCTCCTCGATTCTTCATGTTATCACTCGCAAAAGTAATTCTTTTAGGCGAGAGTTCCTAAAAGGCTATTCAAAAAAGTCTACTCCACACATTCGTAAGAAGTCTACTCCACATCTACCTTCACCGACGCCGAATGCGCCGCATATTCCGGAGCGTATGCACACTGTATGGTTGCCAGACCGGTTTCGTAGTGACCGCTACGGGCCACCCGATAACTATACTCCAACACGTAGACGCCCTTGCCCAGACCGTCGAAGAAGAAATTGGTGGAAGCGTCCTTGACCTCTACATAGTAGCCAGCCCCGTTCGCCCAGCGATAACCGGAGAGGACACCCATCGGTTCGAAGCAAGCGCCACGCTGGTCTTTCAGCTGGACAAAGTCCATCGCACGGTCGAGGCGTATCGTCAGGCGGGAGACTACCTTATCGCCCACCTTCAGGCGGGTAGAAGCCGTGACTGGTTGCAACTCCGTCTTTCCGCCGGACACGGTACGTTCAACGTAAAGTTTCTTTTCGACAGCCAGTTCGCCGCCCTGCCGATTGACGTCGGAGATCGGGGACAGGTATTGTGCATAGACGGCACCCCAGGCAATGCCCGCATCCCGCTTCTCTACCGTAACGGACTTGGCGCGCACTTCCGGACTACCTTGTGCGAAGCTCTCTTTGATATATCCCAAGCCGGGGACAGTGGATTGGGCAGGAGCATAGGTTTCCATGACCTTGCCGCCAAGCGTAATGCGCACGTCACCACGCGATGCCAACAGGTCGCTGCCCTGACAAAGCAGTGCATAAATGGCGTCGGCCGTTGCTACCGGCGAATCCCAACTGGTTGTCTGCTTCTGTTTCAGCAGCCAGAGTTTCATCTCTTCCACCAGCGTATCGTTACCGCCTGCCTTGTGCAGTGCTTCCATCACGTCCACATGCACGGAGATCGGCTGGCTTCCCCAGAGGAAGGGTGTTTCGTTGAAGGCGAAGTAGGCGCCGCGTTCATCCGTCTGCACCAGGTGTTCCTTGATGGAGGCGATGAACTGATTTACTTCGGAAGCGCGGCCGGTCTTTTGCAGGACGACGGCAGACTGCGCTTTGATGCCCATCGACTTGGAGTTCAAGTTACTGCCTACCATAGAAAGGAAGTAGCGGTAAGCGGCTTCGTTGGCGGCAGGCACTTTTTCGTTGGCTATGGCAAGCAGATAGAGGTAATGCAGGGCAGGATAAGAGAGACCGGTTATCTTTGCCCCGTTCTTCTCCGCCTTACGGATGTTCTTGTATTCCTCCAATGCCTGCTGATGCAGATAACTGAAAGCTTTCTGCTGCATACCAAGTGCCTCAGCGGTATTCTTGTTTCCGGTGAGCAGGGGCAGGCGGACAAGGAGTTCGGTGATATATCCCGTCATGACACGGCTTCCGGGCATGCCTTTATACCAGCTCCAGGCACCATCCGCTCCTTGCAGTTCCTTCAACTTCGTCAGGGCGGTGATGCTTCCGTTCGACAGGTTGTTCAGGTCGAACAGAATAGCGATACGTGCCTGCTGTTCCGCTTCCGTAGTGGCTTCCAGCAGCCACGGGCTTTCTTCGAGAAGGATGTTCTTCACATCCTGATTTTTCTGCAACTGGCTGAGGAAGGTCTCTTTCCGTCCGTCTTGCATGCGCCAGCTGTCGAAGACGGCTTTGATGCGCGGCTGGCTGTTGGCGATGTGAGCGGCGAGGGTATTGGCATAGTAAGCGGCGGCCCAGGCAGTGGCATTGTCAGTATGGGGCTGGCTCAACACAGGCAGTGCCTGAACGGCATACCAGGCGGGATTGCCGGTGAACTCTACGGTCAGACGGCGGTTGGTGGCCGTGCGGCTATTGCGGTTGAAGAGGCTGTCCAGACGGAAAGTGCGGGTCTCTTCACCGCGTATCGGCATGGCAAGGGTTTCGGTGATATACTCCTTGTCGCTCAATACGGGCAGCAAGTGTTGCTCGCCGTCGCTGAATGTGCCGCCATCGGCAATCATGCGGACACCTAAGAGGGTATACTTGTCCGTTGCAGTAAAACGGAAGGCGACCGGAACGCTCTTTCCGGCTTCCACGGCGAAGGGTTGTTTCTGCGTAGAGACCACCTTCTCCGTCGTCGGGTCGAAGAGGATAAACTTGGCGGTTCCTTTCAATGGGTTACCCGTCAGGTTGGTGATCGTTGCGGCAATGCTCGTCTTGTCGCCCACCCGTACGAAACGCGGCATGTTGGGAGAGAGCATGAACTCCTTCGACGTGACGGCCGAAGCGTCCAGCATGCCGGTAAGCATGCCTTTCGTGTGGGCATAGCCACGGAAGTTCCAGCGCGTCAGGCTTTGCGGCAGGGTGAAGGAGAAGGAGATCTCGCCTTGCTCGTTGGTGCGCAGCTGCGGATAGAAGAAGGCGGTTTCGGAGAAATCGGTTCGCAACTCTACGGCGTTTCCGCCGTCTGCATCACCAGCCTCGGCATATTCCATTTGCTCCGTGGCCAATACCGCATCTTCTGCATATACCCTCTCTTTGGCATTCGCCATAGCCCTGCTCTGTACGCCTGCAACGCTTCCCGCAAGAGCAGCTTGCTTCATCGTTCCATATCCAGTCACCACTGCTTCCGACACAGACGTTGGGGAATAGAAATAGTCATACGCCAGCATCGGTACTTTCAAAGATTTCAACGGGAAAATGCAGGAATTGTACCAACGGCCTATATAGCTATCCCTCCAACTGTTTCCAGAGAAGAAGGCAGGATAATTAACTAAAAGTTTCTTAGGATTAGGATATATCTTGTCCAGCGAAGCGTCATACATCGTAGCCAGCATTTCCGCCATAGCGGGAGTGCCTTGCGGTGTCTTTATCGTCAGACGCCACTCCTCGTCCTGTCCGGGACGCAACTTGTCGCGGAAGACTTCCCACTTCATTGCCAGCTCCTTGTCCGGCAAACGTTTCTTCAGCTTCACTTCCTTGGAATACATCCTGCCGTCTTTGACGAAGGTGAACAGGTATTCAATCCCCATGCCGTACGCTTCCTGATAAGGGATGTCGAAACGGACAATGGTATCGGACAGCTGGAGCATCCTGCTTTCCAGACGTTGTTTGCCGCTGAAGATATCCAGCATCACATAAGCGTCTTTAAACGAAGTTCCAAAGCTGAATTGTGCCGGATGCGCGGTGTCGAATTCATCGTTGCGGATATTACACAAGAGGTCGGTATGCTTCACCGGCCGGGTGTCATAGTAGGAGAGAAGCGTAAAATCCGTCTCATAATCCACCTTCCTACCTTGGTCGTCTTTAGCAAAGAGTTGCAACACATATTCGCCGGAGGGCAACTTTTCCCATTCGGGATATGACGTAGAGACGTTCGATTCAAAAGTTCCACTGATACGAAGCAGGGAATCTTTACCTACCACCTGCATCAGCCGATACTCCCCCTTCAAGGCTACCGGTTCTCCATTAAGGTTCTTTGCGCGAAAAGTCAGGCGAATGCTGTCACCCTTACAGATTTCGTCTTCTTCGTCGATGGAAAGTACCACCGAACGGCTGCCTGCCGCCAAAGTGGTGGTTCCCACCTGGGTCTCGCCGGCGTAGTTCGTGACAGAGGCTTCTATCCGATAGGTATAATACACTTCATCATCGTCAGCAGTATCGGCATCGTCGGCATCGTCTTTGTCCTTATCTCTTTCCAGACGGACGGGGATGGTGAAACTGCCATCCTCGCCGATGAGCGCCTTGCCGGAGGCAAGCGGTGTGCCGCCATCTTCATATCCCCACCACCAGGAATAGACATCCCGTGTCACCGTATAGTTCAGTTCAAGCCCTTGCAAGGGCACGCCGCTGAAGGAGCTTGCCTTGCCTTTCACCTGCACACTGTCGCCCACCTGATAGGATGCTTTCTGCGCATCGAACACGATATCGAAAGTGGGACGTTTATATTCTTCCACCTGTATGCTTGTCCATCCTTTGCCTTTGGCAGCGGTAGCCTCAATGGCGTATCTTCCGTTCAGGCAAGCAGCGGGCAGCATAAATTCGGTTGCAAACGAACCAAACTCGTTCGTACGCAACTCTTTCCGCGAGATTTCCCTGCCGTTCACATCAAGCAGCGCTACTTCGGCTGCGACATTCGGTACGACATCGGCAGTATCGCTTTTGGAGGCATAGATGATACCTTTCACGTGGACTGCTTGTCCGGGACGATAGACTGAACGGTCGGTCAACAGCACCAGCTGGCTGTGTGCCTCGTTCTTAGGTTCTCCCCACCCTCTATAGCTGCCGATGTACAGATGTTGGGGCGGCATAGCCGTATCATTGCCTTTCCTGACGGTCAGCAGGAAGTCGTTTTTCTTCCATTTACTGATTATCTTACCCTGCGCATCGGTCGTCTTCCGTTCTATTTCCTTATTGCTTTTTCTATTCTCGGTGGAATAAAAGAAAACTTGTGCATCGGCTACCGGATGACCAGTCTTTCTGTCCAACACCACAAACTCTTTCTCCTCCTCGGGCAGGGCGATCGACATGACTTTGAAACGTGTCAGGCTGATGAAACAGTCCGTGCTTCGGCCTCTCCTGTCGTCCGGAACGAGTTGCAGGATGTAATTTCCCGGTTCGTCGGGCAAGGCTATATGATGATGGCTGAAGGCTACCTTGTAGTCCGCGGGGCGGGTCAATGAAAAGTGCGCCGTACGAACCTTGCGGGCGTATTGTTTATAGAAAGCGGCATTGATGTTCGGCATATCTACAGGCGATTCCGCCAAGGTGGTACGGAACAGATTGAGGGTAAATCCATCCAGATTTTTATGCTGTACCTGAAACGAGAGTGAATCGCCGGGATAGGCAATCTTGTTCACCTCCAGCATCAGTTGGGGTTGCAAGATGCTTTCGCGCAAATTGCGTAATGTTCCTATACGCTTGTAACCGGAATAGCGTCCGATGGCTTCGTCGCAAACTTTCAGGGCTTCCGATTTACGCCCCGTGTTGTTGTAATGGTTTGCCTTGGCAAGGTAAACCTCTGCACAGACATCGCGTCCGGCATACTCGCTGATAATGCTGTCCAAACGGCACCGGTACCAGTCTGTGGCATTCTCGCTGCCGACTTTCCGGACGCGGGGAACGGGATATTCCTTCTCGGACTGATAGCACCACTTTGCGTAATCGAGCATGGTCAGCAGAGCTGCATCTTCACGGTCGGGCAGCTGACGATAGGAGTTTGTCATCTGTTCGTAGATGGAGGATATCTTGTTGTTTACCAGTGTGTCGGCATCAAAATCGGACACGCTTTGCAAGGCTTCGATGCATCGTGAGGCAAGCAGATGATACATATCATGGTGATAATATTTGCTGCCATCCTCCAAAAGGACAAAAGGCACATAGCTGCTTGAGGAGGTTTTCAGCAGTTGGGGCACCTCTTTCAGGGCGTTGTCGGCATGCTGCACGACGCGCCGCACGAACATGTTGCCGCTCCACTCGCGGATATCTTCCGGCCAGGTGCCTTCTTCCGTACTGAGCTTGGCGCGCTCGCGCAGTGCTCTCCGGTTCCTGCCGGCATAGTCGGCATAGCTGCTTGCCAGCAACGAGTGGAGCACGGCACGCCCGACGATATCCTGCTCCGATGCCGCCCATTGTTCCAACCCTTGCAGGTTGACGTAGAAGCTGTCGGGCGTCAGCGTATTCCGGCTCATTCTCCGATACGCATCGGCTTTCAGCATCTGGGAGATGTTTTTCTCTGCCTTTCCCTTCCGGTATATCTCGTCCGTCAGCCTGATTGCGGTTTGAGGCAGGCTTTGTCGCTCTGCCTGCTCTACTTGCTTCCACAACTTGTCGAACGACTGCGCACGCAACGCGGGAATTCCTCCCCATAGTGCTGCCAGCAGCACCAAACTGCAAATTCTTTGAATCCTTTTCATGAATATTCTTCTGTTAGTCTTTGTACTAACAACAAAGAAAAGGAATAATGTTTAAACAAACATGGTTTTTATGATAAAAAACCTTTCAATAGGGATAAAAAAGGGGATATCCGGCTTTCAGGACATCCCCAATCTACAATAATTTGTCTTGAATTATTCATATTCAAGCCTGAGCCATATCTCTCTGATGATCAACACAGCCTGACAGGCCTGCATTCGCTACCGTACCTAATCGCATTCGATACGATACCTAATCGCATTCAGAATACGTACTTACTTCTTCAGGGTATAACCCATCATCAGCATTTCATTTCTGCCTACTTCGGCAAGGATGCTTTTCCATGTTTTCAAAATACTCTTTTTCATGACCTTAAAATTAATCTGATACCTTAAAATATAAACTATAACCAAGGGGTCAATACATTGTTGAGTAACCCCATACATGCTTATCGGCTTCGCCGAAACGTTTCCAGATGCTCTTTAACATTTTCATTTTGTTATCCTCCTTAAAAATTAGTGTTATCCTATTCATTTTATGTTTTACAACACAAAAGTAGAGCCTTTGTTTGAGACGACAAGCAAAAAATGGCGGAAAAACATGTTTTATAACATATTTCTTGACCTAAATCAAGAAATGAGGGGAGGCTATCGTACGGGAGGGCGGGCATCGGGCCGTGGAGTTTCGGATTATGAAGGTTCGTGTGGACATGCAAAGCCAACAATGCAACTATAACGGAGGGGGAAAATAGCCGTTTACCTTCCGTAACACTGTCGCTCCAGTGTGTTAAAACTACGGCGCCAGTTTAACGCCACTCCTTAGGAACGGAGGCACAACGGAGGCAGAGTGGAAAAAAAACGGGAAAAAGAGGGGGGAAAGAGTGGAAAAAAAAGAGAAAAGCTTTAAACTTATTTAACCGTTTTCCGTGAACCGCTTTTTCGGACGGGGAGGATGTGCGTGTCCTCGGTCTGCTTTCATCCTGTCTTCGGTCTGCCTTCATTCCATCCTCCTCCCGCCCATTCCGCCCCACCGCCCCATCCGCCGAAACCATCGGAACGAAAAAGCCGTCTGCCATACACCCTATTCTCTTTTTTCGTACCTTTACCGCCGAAAAAAGAAAAGCAAGATTTTGATAAAAGAAAATCAAGACTTCAATAAAAGAAAATCAAGACTTCGATGATAGACCAACCCACCATAGACCGGATTCTGGATGCCGCCCAGATTGTAGATGTCGTTTCAGACTTCGTCACGCTACGCAAGCGGGGGGTGAACTACGTAGGCCTGTGCCCGTTCCACGATGACAAGACCCCCTCCTTCTACGTATCGCCCTCCAAGGGGCTCTGCAAGTGCTTCGCATGCGGAAAGGGAGGAAACGCGGTGCACTTCATCATGGAGCACGAGCAGATGAGCTACCCCGAAGCCCTCAAATATCTGGCCCGGAAATACGGCATCGAAGTCAAGGAACGCGAACTCTCCAGCGAAGAGAAGCAGATGCAAAGCGAACGCGAAAGCCTCTTCATCGTCAACAACTTCGCCCGCGACTATTTCCAGAACATCCTGAAGAACCACGTGGACGGACGGAGCATAGGCATGGCCTACTTCCGCAACCGCGGCTTCCGCGACGACATCATCGAGAAGTTCCAACTGGGCTACTGCACCGACAGCCACGACGCCTTCGCACGCGAGGCCCTGGCCAAGGGATACAAGAAGGATTACCTCATCAAGACCGGACTCTGCTACGAGACCGAAGACCACCGACTGCGCGACCGCTTCTGGGGACGGGTCATCTTCCCCGTACACACCCTCTCGGGCAAGGTGGTAGCCTTCGGCGGACGCGTCCTCAGCAGTGCCACGAAGGGGGTGAAGGTGAAGTACGTCAACTCGCCCGAATCGGAAATCTATCATAAGAGCAACGAGCTATACGGCATCTACTTCGCCAAACAGGCCATCGTGAAGCAGGACCGCTGCTTCCTGGTCGAAGGCTACACGGACGTCATCTCCATGCACCAATCGGGCGTGGAGAATGTCGTGGCATCCTCGGGCACGGCACTGACCTCCGGACAGATACGCATGATCCATCGCTTCACGAACAATATGACCGTGCTCTACGACGGCGACGCAGCCGGCATCAAAGCCTCCATCCGAGGCATCGACATGTTGCTCGAAGAGGGGATGAACATCAAGGTCTGCCTGCTGCCCGACGGGGAGGATCCCGACTCCTTTGCCCACAAGCACAACAGCACGGAGTTTCAGGAGTTCATCCAGAAGCATGAAACGGACTTCATCCGCTTCAAGACCAATCTGCTGCTGGAAGACGCCGGAAAAGACCCCATCAAACGCGCCGAACTGATAGGAAACCTCGTGCAAAGCATCTCCGTCATCCCCGAAGCCATCGTGCGCGATGTCTACATCAAGGAGTGTGCCCAGTTGCTGCACGTAGAAGACAAGCTGCTCGTTTCCGAAGTCGCCAAGCGGCGCGAGATGCAGGCCGAGAAGCAAGCCGAGCGCATCGAAAGGGAACGGCGCGCCGCCAATGCGGCAAGAGCCAACGCGGAGGCAGGCATCACGGGCGGCACCGCGGCAGGACAAACCGCAACCGGACAAGCCCCGGCAGGGCAAACCGCCGGAAGCACCCCGCTGCCCTCCGACACGACTCCCGCCCAAGAAGCAGCCCCCTTCCCGCTGAACAACGACTACGTCTCCTTCATCCCCCAGGAGAAGAAAGAGGGTCAGGAGTTCTACAAGTACGAGCGGCTCATCCTGCAAATGATTATACGCTACGGCGAAAGGGTCATGTGCAAACTCACCAACGACGACGGGGAGGAGATTCCCATCACCGTCACGGAGTACGTGGTCAGCGACCTGCAGGAGGATGAGCTTGCCTTCCACAATCCCCTCCACCGGCAAATCCTGTCGGAAGCCGCCGAGCGCATACACAACGAAGGGTTCATTGCCGAACGATACTTCCTCGCCCACCCCGACGCCAACATCAGCCGCCTCAGCGTAGAACTGATCAGCAACCGCTACCAGCTCAGCAAATACCACTCGAAGGGGCAGAAAATCGTCACGGACGAGGAGCGCCTCTACGAACTGGTGCCTATCCTGATGATCAATTTCAAGTACGCCATTGTCTGCGAAGAGCTGAAGCACATGATGTTCGCCCTGCAAGACCCTGCCATCGCCAACGACGAAGCCCGATGCAACGACATCATGAAGCGCTACAGCGAAATGCGGAAGATACAGAGCATCATGGCGAAACGGCTGGGCGACCGCGTCGTACTGCCCTGAGGCCCCGTCTGTACGGTAGTGTGGCCCTGAGCCCCGTTTGGACATTTGTTGCATCATTCTGCACAGAAGTGCTCCCCCATGCTACAGCAATCCGACAGGAAAAGACCAAATAGAGGGGCTATACCGTGATTTCGCATTACCTTTGCCGCATCAATCATAACGAAAACCAATACATATCATGAAAAGAAAATCTATCCTATCCGTAATGACTTTCCTCTTCATGTTCTCTGCCTCCCTCGGAGCGCAAGAGAGGAATGAAGTCACATGGGAAGAGGTGGACAACGTCACCGTTCCCATCCCCCCGCAGGTACACCCCCGGCTGTACTTGCGCGCTTCCGACCTGCCGGAACTGAAACAGCGGATGAACCGTCCGGAAATCAAGCAGACCCTGGAGGCCATGAAGAAGTTAGGGAAAGACCGCACGCCCGAAGAAGAGGCGAAAGCCCCCGCCAAAGACGGCTTCCGCTATTATGCCGAGATGCGTGGCGTTACCACCCGCGCACAGTTGCAGGCGCTCAACTACCTCGTCTACAAAGACAAGCGGCAGGCAAGACAAGCCATCACCGCCATGCTCGACACCCTGCAGCGCACCCACTACGGCACGAAAGGCGACCTCTCGCGTGCCAGCGGCTCCATGCTGATGTGCGGCGCCATGGTCTACGACTGGTGCTACGACCAGATGAAGGAGAAAGAGAAGAAGGCTTATATCGAATCGTTCGTGCGCATAGCCAAGACGATGGAGTGCGGCTATCCGCCCCACAACCGCGAACCGATTGCCGGACACTCTTCGGAATGGATGATCATGCGCGACATGCTCTCTGCCGGCATCGCCATCTATGATGAGTATCCCGACATGTACAACCACGTCATCTCGATGTTCTACAGGGATTACATCCCCGTGCGCAACTTCGTCTATGCCGGCCACAACTATCATCAGGGCACCAGCTACGCCAACGTGCGCTTCAGCAATGACCTCATAGCCACATGGATACTCTCACGCATGGGCGTGGAGCAGGTCTTCGACCCTGCACAGCAGTTTGTCCTCTACGACTTCCTCTACCGCAGACGTCCCGACGGACAGGTCATGCCCGCCGGCGACACCAACCCCATCCGCCGGAGCAGCCCTTCATACGGACTACCCGCCATGCTGGCATACAGCTACTACAAAGACGGCTATCTGGCATACGAGTACGAACGGCGTCCCAAGGTAGACAATCATTGCCTCATCTTCGACATCCTGTGGAGAGACCTCGACATCCGGCCGGAATCGCCCGAGAGCCTGCCCTTGACGCGATATTCAGGTACCCCCTTCGGATGGATGATAGCCCGCACTGGCTGGGGAGAAAACAGCGTAATCGCGGAGATGAAGATCAATGAGAACTTCGTCGGCAACCACCAGCACTTGGACGGAGGTTCCTTCCAACTCTACTATAAAGGTCCCTTGGCCATCGACGCCGGTGCCTACCAGGGCAGCGCAGGTGGATACAACAGCCCGCACAACAAGAATTTCTTCAAGCGTACCATCGCCCACAACTCCCTACTGGTCTACGACCCCGACGAGAAGTTTGCCTGCTGGAATTATGGCGGCGGCGACAAGACCGAGTTCGCCACCAACGACGGCGGACAGCGCATGCCGGGTGACCGTTGGGAGACCTGCCGCTCTTTCAAGGATTTGCTGAGCAAGGCCTACACCACGGGCAAAGTCTTGGCCCACGGCATGGGAAAGGATGCCCAAGCACCGGACTACTCCTACCTGAAAGGTGACATCACGCAGGCATACACCGCCAAAGTGAAAGAGGCGAAACGCTCTTTTGTCTTCCTGAACTTCAAGTCCGACAAGATACCTGCCGCCCTTATCGTATTCGACAAGGTGGTCTCTTCCAACCCCGATTTCAAGAAGTTCTGGCTGCTGCACAGCGTGGAGGAACCCGTCATCGAAGGCAACCGCTTCATCGTGAAGCGCACAAAGAACGGAGACTCCGGCATGTTGCAAGACCAGGTGCTACTGCCCGAAGCCGGCGATGCCCGCATCGAGAAAGTAGGCGGACCGGGAAAAGAGTTCTGGGTGTTCGGTACCAACTATCCGAACGACGCGCTGCCCAATCGTCCCGACGACGCCAACGAACGCGGTGCATGGCGCGTAGAGGTTTCTCCGGCAACGCCCGCTGCCGAAAACTATTTCTTGAATGTCATGCAAGTGGCCGACAACGACTGCCCGAAGATGCACGAGGCACAGCGCATCGATGCCGACAAGGTAGTAGGCGTGCAGATTGCCGACCGCATCGTCACTTTCAGCAAGAACAGTGAGCCGCTCTCCGGAAAGTTCACTCTGGAGCTGAAAGGCAATCAGAACATGCAGTTTGTCCTCACCGACCTTGCACCCGGCATCTGGCAGGTGAAGAAAAACGGCAAAGTATATCTGCCTGCCATCGAAGTCCGCTCGGACGACGGTATCCTCTATTTCGAAGGGACAGGCGGACAATATGAGTTCTTCAGATAATATTTGTATTCCACGGGAAAGATTAAAATCGTCCCGTGGAATGAAAAAATCCATCCCGTGGGACGAAAATTTTCAGCTCACGGGATGATTTTTTTTGTCTCACGGGACGAAATCATCCGTCTCGCGGGACAAATATGATAGGGAAATAATTTACGAATTATGGCGAATCAGGTTCATGAACTCCTCACGCGTCTTTGCCTGATTGAATGCTCCGGTAAAATCGGATGTAGTGGTAATCGAATTCTGCTTTTCCACTCCGCGCATCTGCATGCACATGTGCTTGGCCTCTACCACCACCATCACGCCCAAAGGATTGAGCGTTTCTTGTATGCACTCCTTGATTTGCAACGTCATTCGCTCCTGCACCTGCAAACGATGGGAGAAGATATCGACCACACGGGCTATCTTGCTCAGCCCCGTAATGTAGCCGTTGGGAATATAAGCCACGTGCACTTTCCCATAGAACGGAAGCATGTGGTGCTCGCAGAGTGAAAAGAAATCAATGTCTTTCACGATCACCATCTGGCTGTATTCTTCTTTAAACTTGGCAGAGCTTAGCACTTCATGCGGATCCATGAAGTATCCTTTTGTCAAGGTCAGCATCGCCTTTGCCACCCTCTCAGGCGTCTTCAGCAAGCCTTCGCGCCCGGCATCTTCGCCCAGCAGGGTGATAATACGTTGATAATGTTCTTTCAGTTCGTCCAGTGCGGGAGATACGATTTCTTCTTTTCCTAACATGATAAGATTTATAAGTGGATGTTTATCTGCTCTTTCACTATAGATACTTCCTTGAATACGCCGGTAGCACGCAGCTGACGCATCATGGCATCGGCCTCTTCGATGCTGCGGAAGTCTCCTACGCGGCACAACCAACGGGGAGAGTGGAAAGAGGTATAAACAGAAAGTTCCGGGAAATGTTCCTTAATGCGTGAGCCCACGGCATGGGCTTCGTTCTTGGCTCTACTGGTGTTATTTCCGGCGTACACCTGCACGCGGTAACCCTGACTTTTAAGCACCTTGTTGTTCGTTCCCGTAGGAATATACTCTTCACCTATCAATGCCTCGATGCGGGCGTCCTGATGGATCGTCACCTTGCCCTGTCCCGGCACACTGCGTTCCAGGCTCTTCACGATACTATTCTGAGCCGAGGCAAAAGTGGCAAAAGCCAAACATGCCATTAAAAGTAAACCAAGTTTCTTCATTTAGATAGTTATTTTTTATACGGTTGACACTCTTAGTGCGGAAAGCCGGCAAAGGAAGCATGTCCCATCCTCCCTTTGCCAACTCTGTTTCCTGGTTCTTGTCGCCTTTATTTAGTTAAAAGCGTCAATGATACCCTTGAAGTCAGCAGCCTTCAGAGCAGCACCACCAATCAGACCGCCGTCTACATCAGGATTTGCAAACAATTCCTTAGCGTTAGAAGGCTTGCAGCTGCCGCCATAAAGGATAGATGTATTTTCAGCCACTTCATTACCGTACTTCTCTACAATCAGTGAACGGATGAATGCGTGGATTTCCTGAGCCTGAGCAGGAGTAGCCGTCTTGCCCGTACCGATAGCCCAAACCGGTTCGTATGCCAGAATGATCTTAGAGAAGTCTTCGGCAGACAGAGAGAATACAGATGCCAACTGAGCGGCAACCACTTCGTTCTGCTTGTTTGCCTCACGCTCTTCCAATACTTCGCCGATACAGAAGATCGGAGTCAGACCGTTAGCCAAAGCCAATTTCACTTTCTCTTCGAGGATAGCTACTGTCTCGCCATAGTATGCACGACGCTCTGAGTGACCCAGAATCACGTATTTGGCTCCCGTAGAAGCTACCATAGCAGCCGATACTTCACCGGTGTAAGCTCCGGATTCTTTGTCGGCACAGTTTTCAGCACCTACACCGATCTTAGCAGGGTCTACCAACGGAGTAACCGATGCCAAGTGGATAAACGGAGTACAGATAATTACATCACAGTTAGGCTTCTCTGCAGCCAATACTTCATTCAGTTCTTTTGCAAGAGCAATACCCTCTTGAAGGGTTTTGTTCATTTTCCAGTTTCCTGCAACAATGTTTTTTCTCATCTTGTTTTATTTATTAAAAGGGTTAATAGTTCTTTTATTCTCTTATTCTCATGTTACGCCTGGGGCGTTTCCTGCAGTTCGTTCTCCGGCTTTTCAGTCGTCTCGTCCGTTGTCTCGCCCTGTATCTCTTCACCTGCCGATTCACTTGCCTCATCACTTGCCGATTCATCCTCCGGCTTTTTCTCCTCCCGGCGCTTGACGACCAAGACATCCACACCGACCACCAGCAACAGGGGAACGATAAACCACAAGAGTACATAACCGATCGTATGCCAATCGCTCTCTTGCTTCAGCTGCCCGATCTCCAGTTTCTCCAGCCGGTCCGTCAGCACATATTCATCCGGCAACCGGTTGTCTCCCCACTTGTTCAGAATGGTGCCTTCCTTGATCAGCATCAGCCCGGGATTGGAACGGATCATCGTCTTCAACGCAATGTCATCTACCCCGCAGAACTGATATTCTGCTCCGGTCTTATCCCGCCATAGCTCTATCTGCTCCTCCGATGAAGCGGTCAGGGCATAGAATCCATAGCCATGTTCCACACTATAGTCGTATATCTCATTGATAAGGTCTATATTGCTATCGTCCGCCGCCTCTATATGGTGGGCAACCAGCAGGAAGGTATATCCCTTATCAGAAAGAATACTGTCAGTCAGGTCTTCTCCGGTTTCCAGGCTCGTTATGGAGAGGTCGTGGATGATCGGTTCATAGCCTTTCTCCTTCACCACCGTACGGGCTTCGACAAATGTCCACGTACTGTCCGGATAGTTATCCAGCGTAAACTCTTGCCGCTTTCCGTCTTTTTCCAGGATGAACCTGCCTTCAAGCACATCCGGTTTCTCCCCTTCCGGTATCTCCATGTTCTTTTTGATATTCTGCCCTATCCTGTAAGGACGGAAATCCAGAATCGGCAGATTGCTGAGGCAATAGAAGGAAAGGGTAAAGACAAACAGGAACGTGTACATCGATACCATCCATGCCACTTTCGCCGTGATAAAACGTCCGATCAGCTTTCCGCCCCTGAAGGCAGACATCGCCGCTACGAACAGTACCACATTCTTGCCGAACGTCTCCCAGTTGGTCAGCACCCATGCATCGCCAAAACATCCGCAGTCCGAAACCGGATCCGCCAATGCAAGATACAGTGTCAACGGCGTCATCACAATCATCAGCAGCAACGACATCGTAGTGGCAAACTTCCGCTTTATGCCGAAAAACAAAAAGACGCCTACCGAAAATTCCAATGCAGACAGAACAATGGCAAACAACAGTTGCAGATAGTCAGGAAACCATGATGCCATTCCGAATGCAGTCAGGTAATCCTGAATCTTATAGAAAGAACCCAACGGGTCAACCGCCTTCACAAAACCGGAAAAGATGAATACCGCTGCCAGCAAGAAACGGCACGCATTCACCCACACTTCCCTAATGATATGTTTCTGCTCAGTCTCCAAACTCAATCTTAATCAGTCCAAAGACGGAATAGTTAATCATATCCATATAGTTGGCATCTACCCCTTCGGAGACCAGTGTCTGTCCCGACAGACTTTCGATCTGCTTGGTGCGGTAGATTTTCATCAGTATCAAGTCGGTGTACGAACTGATACGCATGCTACGCCATGCTTCATCGTAATCATGATTCTTGGCAAGCATCAGCTCCAATGAGATCTTGGCATATTTATCATACAATGCCATCGCTTCCTCGTTCGTGATATCTGCCGCTCCGGCATATCCCAGTTCCAACTGTATCAGTCCGATGATGCCATAATTGACTATCGCGATGAACTCGGAACGTATTCCTTCGTCCACCAGCGTTACGCCTTTGGTCTCAATGCTCCTGATTCGATTTGCCTTAATGAATATCTGATCTGTCACGGAAACCGGACGGAGAATGCGCCATGCCGGACCGTAATCATGCAGTTTCTTCGAGAATAAGTCACGACAGATGGCTATAACTTGTTCAAATTGTAATTTGGTATCTTTCATTTCCTTACACATAGGCTGCGACCCATTTTCACTATTCGGGGCAAAGGTAGGAATAATTAGAGAAAAAAAGAAAAAGAGGGTGCTCTAATTTATATTAAAGCACCCTCTTCCTTATAAAGTTATCTATCGCTTACGAACAACGCAAAACTTGTCCCGGACGCAAAATAGTTTTCCGGGTAATGCGGTTCAGCTTGCACAACGTATCAATGGAAACACCTTGGCGCGCTGCAATCTTCGACAACGTATCGCCACTCTTCACTTTGTAGAACAATCCCTCGCCGGAAGCCAAGCTACGCGCTGTCGTACCTTTAGCCTTGCCCTTATTGAAGACATAATGGTCGGCAACGATATCTTGCTTCTCAAAGTCGAACATCAATGCCGGATTAAGAGGGATTCCCAAGAAACGGGTTTCAAAATGCAAGTGCGAACCGGTAGAACGTCCGGTGTTACCTCCCAAACCAATGGGTTCTCCCGCTTTGACTAACTGGTTGATGTCAACGATCTGTTTGGACAAATGGCCGTAGACCGTTTCCAAACCATTGTCGTGACGAATAACGATATACTTGCCATATCCCCGACGACCTTGGTTTTTGACTACACGCACCTTGCCGTCGAAGGCTGCACAAATGGTGTCACCTACGTACACCTTAATGTCCAAACCATTGTGCACCCTGCGTCTTCTGGGGCGATATCCGAATATATCCGTGATTTTCGTATGCGTTGTAGGCATACAGAAACCAGTCAGATCAATCTGGTAACTCTCCGGCACGATGGCATCACCGTAGGCTTGCACATATTCGTTGTTCCAGTTCGGATACAGGTCTAAACCAGGATAGGCAGATTGTTCCGCACGTATCTGTTTCTGTAAAGCCAGAGAATCAACACTTTTCAGTTTTCTGTCGATAGGAGCTTGGCGCGCAATCAAGTCTTGAGAAAAAGAATTCAGACTTACCATTGCCGACGCAGCTATTAAGATTGTTCTAATGCAATTGAAATTCATTCCGTTTCACCGTTCATTTTTTGATATCCGTTAGCAAGCACTTTCCATCACCAACATTTCATTTGTACGTCACCGAATACCAGATTTATTTTTAAAATTTCCCAAAGGTAGCATTTCTTCTCCAAACGAAAAGTCTATCATTAACTATTTTTTCGAATAGCAGATCAAAACAGGGCATTTTCTTTGTCTATAACTATCTAATAATATGCAATATAAGAGCCT
>Ga0137307_100472_pt1 | contig 53845 bp, 44 predicted proteins | sample NAcewD2O_March_2_FD_97180 | JGI IMG/M metagenome (GOLD analysis project Ga0137307, IMG submission 97180) | Mouse cecal microbial communities from Vienna, Austria - N-Acetylglucosamine amended D2O_March | ecosystem: Host-associated > Mammals > Digestive system > Large intestine > Cecum | place... | reverse complement strand
ATAAAAAACAATATTAAACCGCACCAGTCCTTCGTTAATCTCTGAATTTTCTGTATTCAAACCAACAATTTTCTGTCCGCTCTTCTCGCTTCTCTTATTCGTAAGTCCCGGTTCCACTGGCACACTACTAATATAAGGCTTTCCTTCAATAAAAGGAACAACTTCTTTGGGATCCATACCCTTAAATTCATCGACTGTCTTTACAAGTATATGCGCCAGTATAATTTTCTGTCCTAACAGGCGCTTGGCACAGTCATCATACTGTGCCTCCCGATCTGCTGCCTTTATTGCATTTTTTACTTCTGTATTCATTGGCCTCCTCCTCTTTTCCTGCAAAATAGTCATTTTCAAAAGGAATATGACCATATTGACATTATATAATAACAGTATTTTTAATACAACCCGAACTTATTTCATTCTATGACAAACGTACAAATCAATTTTCCTGCACAGCTCTTTATTTCCCAAATACCCTTTTGCTATGTATTGACCAGACGTCCTCCATATGCTATACTGCTCGAACAAGGAGAAAAACATGCATTTTATTACAATCGGAAGCGAGAAGATTTCACGTATCTTTCTCTGCTCATTATACACCTTACGGAAAATCGTCATGTTGGCAGAAGATACCCTTCAACTTACTAAGAAACTGTTCCTAATGAATAATAAAAATATATTATCATATGAAAAGGCGAAATAACAGATCAACACCATTCAATCAAATCAGTCTAACAAAAATGGGAACACCGAAGCATCCCCATTTCCTAAACTTTTCACTTGAAATTACCCAGTGAATCGTTTATAATCAGAGTAGAAACAATCAAAGGATATTTGCTGTGTCCGATGATTCCTATCGGAAACTAATAAATCGAGTTTACGAGTTGCACAGGCTATCTCCTAGTGACGTAGGAGGTAGCCGCCTTACTTTTTGTGGTGATTGTCAAGATATGATAAAGCTGCAAAAATGACTAACAGCAACGTCAAAATTTCTAACGTATTCATATGTAATTCCTTTCCGTTCCCGGATAATACAATCACCAGACTATCCCTACGTTGTTCTAATCTGATCGAAGATATTGTAGCATATCCGACAAGGTATGACAATAAAATAATATTTCTGACGTCCCTAGTACAGCATTTCCTAATCCCTCATACACTTAGCACTCGCTATTTACGCCATCGCCGCGTTGTCGTCAGTCAACAATGCCACCGCATTGCCTCCTTCCTCCGCCTTGCGCTGACGAAAATATCAAGCACTAAGTATATGGGGATTAAGAAAACGCTGTACTAGGAATTTACAAAAATTTGACCGAATACTCCCCATATGCTATACTGCTCGAACAAGGAGAAAAACATGCATTTTATTACAATCGGAAGCGTCATCGCGCACGCCAGAATCAATCAAAACAAAATTCCAAGAAAAGATCTCATCCGCGGCATCTGTACAGAACAGACACTCTACGCACTCGAAGAAAACCAGTACAAGACCGATACGCTGATGATCGACATACTGCTCCAGCGTCTTGGCATCTCGCCCGACAAGCTCGAAATCGTGCTGTCGCAGGAGGCGTACCAGCTTGTCCGCTTACGGGACCTGATCGAGAAAGCTATCCTGCGCGGCAGAAAAGAACTTGCCGTCAGAGCGCTTGCCGCCCACCCCGCACAAAACAGTGTCAGCCAGATGTATCACAAAAGAATGCAGGCGTGTCTGTCCTACCGCATTGACAAGGATTATGAACTTGCCGCCTCGCTGCTGCGGCAGGCGGTCGAGCTGACCATACCCGGCTTTTCCTATGAAGTGATGGAGCACTATCTGATCTCGACAATCGAAATGGAAAACCTGCTTGCGCTCGAGCGCGTGGAGTCTGAATCTGACGCGCATACAGACCTGTCACTGCATATCGAACATCTGGAACAATGTATGCGCTACATCGACAGGCACTTTACAGACGGAGAAGAACACGCCAAAATCTGCGCCAAATGCGCATGGCTGCTCGCCAAAGCCTACCTAAACCAGAATCAGACCACACAGGCAATGGTGACATGTGAAAAGGGCATCAATGCGCTGCGGCAGAATACCATGATCTACTTCATGCTCCCGTTGCTGGAACTGATGCTTGAAGTCGGAAACCGTCTGGGCATCGCACCCGAGCAGAATAAATATGTAAAATACGACGAAACCCTGCGCTTCCTGTGGGACTCCTACGCCCAAAAATGGTATCCCACGGATATGCTCTTTCACAACTGCTGCCAAAAAGAGTATCACCTAGACTATGAGCTGGTGAAATCCGAGCGCATCGCACAGCACCTTCAGCAGGAGGAGCTGTGCGAAGGCATCTATAAAAACGCCTCCTCCCTCTCCAACTTTGAGAACGCAAAGGTCTCTCCCAACAAGAAAACCTTTGAGAAAATGATGGAGAAACTCGACCTTGAGATAGGGCGGTACAATGGATTTGTCGCCACAGATTCCTTTGAGACGATGGAACTGCGGTATCAGCTGAACATTAAAATTACACACAATGATTACGAAAAAGCTGAATATCTGTTAGAAAATTTAAAGTCACAACTGGATATGTCGTTCACAGAAAACCAGCATTTCGTGGAAGATTCAGAAATCCTCATCCACAGAAAACTGCATAAAATTACGATAGAAGAGGCCTGTGAACGGCAGAAAAAGCTGTATGAAAGCCTTCTTGATGCAGATAAAAAAAATCTGCGTCATATTCCAATGCGCAATGAGGTACTGATTATCAATCATTACTGTATTATTCTTTTAGAACTGGGACAAAAAAGTGACGCAGTGAATTTATATGTACAGGCGATTGAAAAAATACGAAGAAGCCGTATGAACGCTCAATACAGATATCGTTCCTATTCGCTACTTCTATATAATTATATACATATAACACAAAATTACTTGACTGCATGTGAAACACTTAAAAACGAATTGTATTGCGGAAAGGCTTCTGTATTACCGTTATGTTTGCATATTATATCCTTAATTTTAGAGAATCGAGGAGAGCCAAGGGAAATTTGGATGTGGTATGCAGAATGTGTTTATTATATGAGTGATTTATATAATTTTATGCAACAAAAGGAAAAATTTAGCACATTTCTTAAATCGGAAGATATAAATATCATATAATTTCATCAACAAGAAAGGGACTGGGTTGCGTGGCAGATTCGGATTGTTCAGCGCAAACAGCAACAGACTCCTCATGATCATAACCTTCTTTTAAAGGATTGTACATAACTTTTCATTTTAAGAAAATCTACCAAAAATTAAAGCGAAAAGTTATGTACAACCTTCACAAAAAGCATATAATGAAAACTATCTTCTTGATGGAAATATTTATGCCATCCGTCCAGAGAAATATCGTGATTTTTGCAGCAGTACTATCCAAACTGAAAAACAAAGTTTACAGATACCGATATTACACAACCCGTATAACACTCAATCAAAGGAGGACTCCAACCATGAAAACCAAGCAACTCAAAAAATACCCCATCCCTGTCCTGATGATGACAATCACGTTCGGTCTGACACTGCTGCTGCCCTATCTGTCCGGCTACCTGATCGACAACGTGCTCGCCTCCTACGACGAGCAGAAGCTGTGGGGCTGGTTTGGTGTCACCTTCCTTGTCGCTATCGTCAGCATGAGCTTCTCATTCTTTTTCTGTTACTACAACCTCAATAAATATATGCTTATCAACAACCAGAAACTACAGCAAAAAGCGGTGAACGATATCCTGCACATGAATCCGTCCCTCTTTTCCAAGAAAGATAAAGGATATTACTATAATCTCTGCGCCAACAGCAGTATGTGCTACGCTGAAGTGCATGAGGAAATGTACTGCAACCTGATCGGCAATCTGCTGTATATCATTGCGCTGCTTGCCGTCATCACCTACACCAACTGGGTCTTTGGCATCTTCTTTCTGGTCTATGGCTTCCTGCTGGGTCTCTTTTCCCTGTACGGCTCTAAACCGCTGTTTGATATGCAGAGCACCGTCCTGATGAAAGAGGATACCTTTCTGTCCGAGAACAGAAACATCATCGAAAACAAACTGGGCATCAACGCACTGCACACAGAGGCATTTTTTCAAAAAGAGTTTAACAAGTGCTGCGACAGTTTCACCAAGTACTTCCTGAAATACAAATTCTGGTACTATATGTGCGTCTATGCCCCCGTTGTGATCAACAAAATCTTTAGCATTGTATACCTTTTTATCGCGGCATTTCTGGTCTTTCGCGGGCAGATTAGCGTCGGTATCCTGATGATGGGCTATCAGTATCTGGAATGCTTCGCGGACCCGATCACCCTCGTGTGCAATATCCTGACGCGCTACAAGTCAAACAAAGTCCATGTGGACCGCATTGACCAGCTCTCCGAAGATGCTGCCAAGGAATGCGAGATCGAACAGCACAAGGCTGATCAGGACGCACTCTTTCAGACGGAATCGTTTGACTTTTACAAGGGAGAAGCGCCAGAGGATTTCCTCTATCATATTGGACAGCTCACCCTGAAAAAGAATGGTCTGTATGTGATCAAGGGCGAGAACGGCAGCGGGAAAAGTATGCTGATGAATTTAATGCTCGGAAATATCAGCTCGGAATACTCCAAAGGAAACTTCTCTGTGTCCCAAAAGATCAATGACACCGCTTTTCTCACGTACCCGTTCTTTGCCATTGACGGCAGCTTTGACGACAATCTGTTTGGCATCGCAAGGAATGAAGAACTGCTTGCGCTTCTCAACGTCGATTTTGCGGACAAAGAGATCACAAGCAATCCTGTCAATCTCAGCTACGGACAGCAGCAAAAGCTTGCCCTGATGCGCCTGTTTGGCACAGACGAGCCGACGCTGTTTCTCGATGAACCGCTGTCAAACCTAGACACCGAGACGCAGCAGCACCTGATTCAATACATCAAATCGCTCAAAGGCAAAAAGACAATACTTGTGATCATGCACAGCGATGAACTCGATGATTTCGCTGACGGTATCCTGTGGATTCATGACCACCAGATGATACTTGGCGACCGGACGCTTGCCTGAAGCTGCAGCCACGCGGTTTATTTCCATATTTTTGTCATTTTCAAAAAATATTCATTGTGTTACTATTTCTGTTGAAGAGAAGCGAAAAACGATATTTTCAAGAAAGGGAAACTACAATGAAACAAAAATTATTGATTACTTTACTTTTGTGTACACTGACAATCAGCATAACTGCCTGTGGCAGCACGAAAAAGGCATCTGAGCCTGCAACGCCAAATGAACCGTCTGTCACAGAGAGCAACGCAGCTGAGGAGCCCACTACTGCCGAAGAAAGCACTTGGGTTGAAGAAAGCTTCTCGATCGAAGAAACCACTACTGCCGAGGAAACTTCCGCCGCTGGGGAGGAGGGAGCCCCTTATGCACTTGGGAACAGCGCTGACTTAAAAGACTGGTCTATCAATGTAACCGATGTTAAAATCGTGGATTCCATCGCTGGCAGTCTTGGCTCTTTTTCTCCCAAAGAAGAAGGTAATACATACGTACAGGTGTTTGTCACTGTTGAAAATACTGGGAAAACGGCAGACAGCTTTCTTCCCAGCTTCTGTATCGGTGATGATGTCAACGCAAAAGTCCTTTATTCTGATGGATATGAATTTACTGCGTCAAATCTTCTTGGTTACACAAATGACCTGCATGATTCAACCATCAATCCTTTGTCGTCAAAAACAGGTGAGATTGTCTATGAGATTCCAAGCGAAGTCGTCAATTCTGAGGAGCCATTACTCCTACAGTTTTCATCCAGCAATGATACTGTTGCATTTAATCTGCGTTGACAAACAGGGCTGTCCTTTTTGGGCAGCCCTGTTTGTCGTCTTATTTTACTTGTCAACATTTCACCATGGTTTATATACGGCAAGTACAAATCATCGTATTTTTACCATTTTTGTGACTATTCCCGTAAAGTCACCTTTCCCAGTTATTGTTACCTGAATCTTATTCTTCTGTTCAGTTCCATACACTATGCTATAATCGGTTTCTTGTTTTAACACTTTTTTTGCATATGTCAATGTAAGCCCCTTGGTCTTTGTACCTTTTATTGATGCCTTTGTTATTTTCTGAGGTTGAATTATAAAATCCGCATGAGCCTGAACTCCTTCATAATTTCCTTTCCCTTTTATTAAAACCGATGCTGTTCCCGTATGAAGATTATTTTTATATGTTACAATATAATCTTTGTTCTTTTTGAGCTTTTTATTTCCTGATTTTACTGTAATTACTGGCTTTTGCAATTTTCCGCTATAAGTTTTTGCTGAGATTGGTTTGATTGCTAACGTTATATCTGCTGGTGATATTATGAAGGGTTTTACTACTTTCCCCTTATATCCTCCTTTTCCTGTAACAATTACAAAAGCAGTTCCTGCATTGACATTATTTTGATATTGCACCTTGTAATGTTTATTTTTGGTCAGCCTTACATTATCAATCATAACAATCGGTTCATTATCTTTAACCGCCTTGCCTGTATAATCGGTCTTTTCATATGTTAATGTGACATTTTCTGAACAAATAATTTTATTCGCACTATTCTCATACACAGCAATTTTCACTGTAGTAGAACCTGTATAATTATTTATTCCATTAATTGTTATCTTGGCTGCATTTGTTTTATGCTCAGTCAGACTATCACTATAATGCAATATATAATCTGTTCCTTCTACTAAAAGTTTTGTTCCATCATAAATGTATACAGATGGTTTTGATGTTTCTCCTACTGTCATAGTATTTGCAGTTATCTTGAGTTTTTTTATAGTTTTAGGGGTAATTTCAAAATTTGCAGACAGTTCTCCTTTGTATATTCCATTTCCTCTAATAATTATATTTGCATTTTTACCAGCATTTATATTATTACTATACAATACACGGTAATCTGTTCCTTCTGTAATCGTTTTCTTTTTTCCATTCTCTGTGATAGTAACTTTTACTATGGGCTCATATGGATTTCCATCATAATTTTTTCTTTTGATAGCCGAAATTATTCCATTAACTGTATTTAAATCAATTCGCTCTTGTTCTGTATAAGGTGAATCATCAACATCCTCCGAATCGTCATGCTCATCTGTCCACTTCGCGTATAAAACCATATCTGTCATCACAATATCCGTATAAAAATCCCATGCATTTATACAATCCGCCTCTTTATACCAACCATCAAAACGAGTTCCTTCTGCCGTTGGTGCTTCAGGAGGAGTCAGCTTTTCTCCCTGATTTACGGTTGCTAATAAATTTTGCCCGCGTCCTTGCAAATCATAAGTTACTGTACAGGTAATTACAAAATCCCGATTCTTATATAAAACAATACTGTCTGTCAAGCCAACTGGAAGTTCTGTGCAAATAGTACCATCTTCCATACACCATTTGTCTGTACTTTCGGAAATTGGCAGCAAGATACCTTTTGTACAATTTTTTGGTGTGTGAATACAGGAGAGATTAACACAGTCTCCAAACATATTTTCTACATTTTCCAATTTATCTAATGAAAAACTGCTCAACTCTAAACTGGTAAGATTTTGACAGCCCGCAAACATATATGACATATCTGTTACATTCTGCGTTTGAAAGTTTGTTATATTTAATTCCTTTGCACTGCTGCAATTGTGAAACATAAATCGCATATTTGTTACATTCTGTGTATCAAAATGGCTCAAATCCAACTGTGTCAAACGATTGCATCCATTAAACATATACATCATGTCAGTTACGTTTTCTGTATTAAAATTATCTAAATTTATTGATGTGATATTGCTGCAATCTTGAAACATACTGCACATATTCGTTACATTTTTTGTATCAAAAGTACTGATATCTAAACTTTCCAAGCTATTACAGCCAGAAAACATAAACATCATATTGCTCACATTGCCGGTTTGAAATCCACTTATATTCAAAGATTTTAATGCTTTACAATCACCAAACATACTGTACATTGTTACTGCACTGGCAGTATTCCAACGACTTAAATCAAGTTCTTTTAGATTTGAGCAATTATAAAACACTAGCGACATATCCGTTACATTGCTCGTATCGAGATTGTTCAAATCAAGTTTCTCCAAACTGCTACAACCCTCAAACAGAGAACACATAGTCGTTATTTTACTTGTATCCCAATGGCTTATATCTACACTGGTCAGGTTTGTACAATGCCAAAACAAAGTTGATGCATCTGTCATATCTTTCACATCAATTTCCGCTGTAATAATCTTCTCACAGTACGGTTCCCATGGCGCAAAATGTTTTGGTTCCATGCAATTACCAGTCCCTGTTACTGTCAGCTTTCCTTCATGGTCAATTACCCAAGAAATGTTTCCATAGGCTTCATTAACTGTTCCACTTGCAATATCTGGAATCCCTTCCACGGTTATTATTATTGTAGCCTGTAGCGAATCATAATAGATAATCAGCTCTTTTGTTCCAGCTGTAGACATATCAATTTCATCTTTATTGGTCGCATATTCTGTTATAAGTGCTACATTTCCATAACTGTCATAGAAACGTACAATAATATCATCTATGTTTAACTCCTCTCCGCACTGATAAATCGTTTTTTGTTTAGCTGCTTTCAAATGTGCATCTACTTCAGGAGGTCTGTTATTTTTTGAAATCAAAATGCTATACTCTAAATTCTGCGGCAACTCTGTGATTTCTGTTCCGTCAGGCTGTGTCCAAACACCAGAAGCCACTGGCAGATGAACTGGCTGTTTTACATTATATGGAGTATATAACTGTGTTAAACTGTCACACAGCAAAAATATATCTTCATAATCTGTTACTTTTTCGGCATTAATACCACTTAAATCCAAACTTATCAGACTGCTGCACCACGCAAACATAGCTCGAACATTTTCTATCTTATCCGTATAAAAATGACTCAAATCCAACACTTCTAATCGCGTGCACCCGTCGAACATTTCCTCCATATTCAATACATTTGCTGTATTAAAATTTTGAATATTCAACTCGGTTAATTGTTCACAAGATGCAAACATACCTGACATATCTGTCACTTCACTGGTATTAAAATTATTTAGATTCAGACTTGTCAGACTTTTACAGTGACTAAACATATAGTTCATACTTTTGACATTTGCTGTATTAAAATTACTCAAATCTATGCTTTTCAATTTGCTGCATCCTGAAAACATTTGATCCATATATAAAACATTATTCGTTTTAAAGTTACTGACATCAATATGTTCCAAGCTACTACACCCATTAAACAATGCCCCTATCTGGGTAACACTGCTTGTGTCAAAACTACTTAAATCCAGCGTTTGCAAGCTGCTGCACCCTGCAAACATAGCATACATCATCACAATTTTGCTTGTATCAAACCGACTCAAATCTATCTCTGTCAGATTGCTACAGTCCTCAAACATATATGAAGCCTGTGTCATTCCAGTTACTCTAATTTCCGCCGACAAAATATCATCACGATAATCATACCAAGGTGCGCTATGCCATCCATGCAGATTTGTATAGTTTCCTGTTCCCTTGACTGTTAACTTTCCATTCTTGTCAATTGACCATATGATATACCCATAACTCTCATCTACAACACCATTTGCAATATCGTCCTCAGAAGCCAAATCCATCATTGTCTCACTTTCCAACTCCTCCTCCAAATCCATTGTATTAGACTCTCCCTGCATCAGAGAGGTGTCCATTGTATCGGATTCTTCCTGCATTAGAGAGGTGTCCATTGTATCGGATTCTTCCTGCATTAGAGAAGTGTCTGATACTGATATCAATTCTTCTTGTATTTCAGTCTGCAACAATTGCTTCTGTTCCTCAGTCTCTGTTTCTATGTCTATCTCTTCTTCTGAAATCATTTCATTTTCTACTGCCAAATCATTTTCAGAATATTCCAGCTTCTGCATATACCCTGTTTCTGAAATATTTTGTTCCTCTTGTTCTTGTATAGCCATATCCTCCGCTTTAGACTCTGAAATAGCACTTCCTATTTCATTGAGTGCCGCAAATGCAGTACTCTCCAATGATGTCAGCAGTAAAACAATTGACAACAAACTACTTAAAATTCGTTTCTTCATGTATCTTCCCCCTTCAAATTCAAGATAGATTGATTTGCCGCTTTTTGGTAATGATAATAATGTCGTTTTGCACCTATATAAGTGCAATTATAGCATTCAATAATGGTAGCGTCAATATAAAACAAATAGCTAGCGCAGAATCTTTCGCAAAATCTTTCAAATATTTAGGAGTCAAAAATGAATGCATCTTACGAAAAAGCTTTTGGAAATAACATTCGAAAATTAAGAAATGGCAAAGGTCTGACCCAAGAACAGCTCTCTGCCAAGCTACAAGTAAATGGATGTGATATTACCCGAAGCGCCTTGGCAAAGATTGAAGCAGGGCAACGCCACCTTTATCCTGATGAAATTAAATTACTTAAAGAAATATTAGATACTACTTATGATGAACTTTTTATATAAAGCAAGCCTAGTATGCTTCCAGCCTGCTCTTTGTCACGAATTTCCTCATCTGGTGTGGGTATTCTTGTTGATGTGGTCGCGCTCGTCAAGCTTCTCCTACAAGCACGCTGAGATATCCTCCATGCATGTATTGTACTATTATACCAGTAAATTCAGACTTGTTATAGAAAGTTAATCTTTCCCTACTCCCACACTGGGTGTCCATCAGCTTTTGCTGACATTTTTTCTTCGAACGCCCACGTGCATAAAATAAAGAAGCTGCCGATAGACAGCCCCTTTATTTGATCACGAAATCTTAACTCGGCTCAAAATCTGTGATAAACTGTCTGTATCTGGGTTGAATGCAGCATAATTTTGTTTGAATATATCAGCCGCACTCAGCATTCTGCCTTTTAGATTCTCTGGCACTTTATGCTGTTCCATTGCTTTTGAATTGTCGGTTTCACTCACGCTAGCTCCTGACCCTGATTTTATACTGGCAATTTTTTTCATTGCTTCAGTGACAATCGCGTAAGCCTGCTCATTTGCCTTCTCCATCGCCACAAAATCATCTACCTCTCTTTTATATGCTTCATCTAATGCCTTCAGCTCCTCCTCTTTTGTGAGCCGGTGTATTCCAAATTCGTCTTCCACGTAGATTTCCCGCGTACCATTTTCATACCCTTTCACAATCTCGTCATACATTGATGCATATGCGCTAATATAACCATTTGCCCTGTCTGCGACACTCAGCGCCTTCGTTCCATTCTCCGAAGCAGCTTCGTTGAGCTCTACTGCCTTCATGGAAAGGTCATAGCCATAATTCATGACTCTGGTCTTTTTTAACATTTCTCTCCGCTGCATTACAGACTCAAAAGTTTCCTGTCCGTTTTGCTGTATACGGCTGCGGTCAATTCCTTCTTGGGAAATGGATACCTTGACGGGGTTTTCTGTGACGCGGTTGTTATTCATTTGTGCAGGTTCTTTTTGGTTCATGATGCTGTTTTGGGGCATCATCAACATTGGATTGTTCATCTGACTGGTAACTCTCATTTGTTTAACCTCCTTGTTAATTAAAAAAATTCCTTTTTTTCTATGCTTTGGACTTCGTGTATATTGATATTCAATCCTCATTAGAATTTTTTTCAAACATCTCGTCCTGAGCTTCTTGGTTGTGTGCTTCCTCTTTCTCCTGAGCTTCTTTGTCGCGGATTTCCTCGTCTGGTGTGGTATCCTCGTCGATCTGGCCGCGCTCGTCAAGCTTCTCCTGCAAACGTTCTGAGATATCCTCCATGCGGTTTAAAACGCTGCTCTGCCCGCGCAGTCTCATAATATCGTCCTCGTCAAAGAGGGCCTGTAATTCTTTCTTCTGGTGCGCTGCCATGGAAAAATGATTATCTCCAAGGTGCGCTATGCGCAAATCCCTCGCTGTAATCCGCTCCTGCAACGCAAACTCCCGCTCCTCTGTCAAATCATGAAGCTGGTTCTTGTATTTTAATCCTAAGAAGTAATCCTTCATCGCCTCCAGTTTCTTCTGCTTGATTTCGTCGCCTGCATCCTTTGCAACTTCTATCCTTTCATCAAACAAGTCTTTCATTATTTTATTGTTTACAAGGTTTGCGACAAAGTCCGACATCGCCGCAATTTTTTCTTTGATATTAAAATTTTCCGCCTTATCCGCGCGATAGATATTTTTCCGCTCCGTTTCAATTCCCTTGACAGAGTGGTCATTGGCAGCAATCCGGTATGAACTTGACGCCTCCATCATATTCATCGTGTACAGCATTCCCATCTCTCTCTTTACTGCACCTGCGCCAAACTGGCCTTCCATCAGACTGCCTTCTGGCTGCTCACCGCTGTTTTCCTTCTCCTCCGACTGCTCCTCGTCCTCTGACATTTGCTCCTCATCTTTGTCCTGCTCCTCAAAGCTTTCGCTCATCATAATCAGCTCCGAATTTTTCCGGCTGATCTCCTCCTGCTGCATGGAAGCCGTCACCATGTCTTTCTGCGCATCTCTCTGCATTTTGCTGATCTCGGATTTTTGCAGTTCTTCGAGTTTCATCATCTGTGTCAGCGCTGCCGCCCGTTCTCCAGCCATCTCCTTTGTCTCTCTATGGTTATAGTCATGCAGAATATCCGCGGTTTTGTCTCCCCACATTTTGACCTGCGCCCAGAGCTCCTCATATAATTCTTCGTCCGTCAGTTCCACGGACTCCTTACCTTCCTCTGTTTTCTCCTTTTGGGTATTCATATACTGGTCGAGCCGCTCCATCGCCTTCACCTGTCTGGCAAGCGACATCGCCTCACCGGAGAGCGTAACTCTCACGGACTCGGACGCCCGCGCCTTTTCCTGCGATTCGATCATACGGCGGCGCGCATGCAAAGATGTGTCTTTGTCTGATTTGCCCATTTTGCCAGCAAAACGTCTGTTTAATTTACGACATTGATTTGCTTGATTGAGTTGCAGCCTCATCTTTCAACCTCCTTGTTGTAATGAATGTAAATCCTTTTACATATGCCTTTATCTTTGTGTATTCTAATATTATATCGGACAAAATCGGGTTTGTTATAATATTATTTGTTTATAATCTATGTGTTTCCAACCGGGCATGAGAGCGACTTTCTCCGTTAGCATTTACTGGCACTTTTCATTCAAATGTTTGTTTGCACAAAATAAAGAAGCTGCCGACAGACAGCCTCTTTATTTGATTATGAAATCTTAACTCGGCTCAAGACCTGTGATAAATTGTCTGTATCTGGGTTGAATGCAGCATAATTTTGTTTGAATATATCAGCCGCACTCAGCATTCTGCCTTTTAGATTCTCTGGTACTTTATGCTGTTCCATTGCTTTTGAATCATTTGTGTATATTAATATTCAATCCTCATTAGAATTTTTTTCAAGCATCTCCTCCTGAGCTTCTTGATTGTGTACTTTATCCTTCTCCTGATCTTCTTTGTCATGGATTTCCTCATCCGGTGCGGTATCCTCTTCAATCTGGTCGCGCTCGTCGAGCTTCTCCTGCAAACGTTCTGTGATATCCTCCATGCGGTTTAAGACGCTGTTTTGTCCCTGTGACTTCAAGATATTCTCTTCAAAAATGGATTGCAGCTCACTCTTTTGGCGTTCTGCCATCGAGAAATGATTGTCTCCAAGGTGTGCGATTCTCAAATCCCTTGCAGTGATGCGCTCCTGCAATGCATACTCTCTGTCTTCCTTGAGGGCATACAGTCCACCTTTCATTGGCAGCGAATTAAAGTACTTCATCTTCGCTTCAAGCTTTTCTCGAACCTCCGGGTCTTCTTCGACACGGATACGCTGTTTAAAAGATTCTTTCACCTCTTCATTATTCGCAAGCGAACAAACAAAATCCTCCATCGCCGCTATTTTTTCCTTTATAGTAAAGTTCTCTGCTGCGTTTGCTCTAACTATATTTTTTCGTTCCAGCTCAACCCCTTTGATAGAATGATCACTCGCTTCAATCCGGTCAGTACTTGACTGTTCCATAGCGTTTATTGTATCGAGGATTCCAAGCTCGCCCTTCACTGCCACCGCGCCAAACCTGCCCTCCATCATATTGTCTGTGGACTCAGCATGTTCCTTGTCGTCGTTCTCCTTTTGATCTGCTGCGTCGATATTCTCCTCATCTTGTTCTTCAAAGCTTTCAATCATCATCAGCAGTTCTGAATTTTTCTGGCTGATTTCCTCCTGCTGCATGGATGCTGTCTCTGCTGCCTTTTGTGCCTCCCGTTGCATTTTACTCATCTCTGATTTCTGCATTTCAGCAAGCTGCCGCATTTCGTTTAATGCTGCCATCCTTTTCTCAACCATTTCTGCGTTTTCTTTATGGTTATAGTCATGAAGCAGGTCATTAGACTTATCTCCCCATATTTTGACCTGATTTAACAGTTCGTCATATAATTCCTCGTCTGTGAGCGAAACGTTTTCTTGTTCCTCCGCGTTCTGCTTAGATGTGCCGACCGCCTCCGTTTCAGGTGATTTTGAACGTGCAAACTCGAGGCGCGACATCGCCTTTTCCTGTCTGATGAGCGCCATCGCCTCAGCCGACAGCGTCATGGTCGCTGCCTCGATCTTCTGCGCCTTTTCCTGCGATTCGATCATCCGGCGGCGCGAATACACTGACACAGTTGTGTCTGTCTTGTATGCATTTGTCACAAAATGATTGTTAAAACGATTGAATTGATAAACCTGATTGATTTGCATCTGCATATTTCCAACCTCCTTGTTGATTCTTGTAAATCCTTTTACATGTGCCTTTATACAATACTGCGGTGTTAACGCATCAACCTCAGTCATAAAACGGCATTTTACTATCTAATAAATTATGATATAAATTTTTCAGTTCTTAACGTTCTTTCATATGACAAATTAAAAACTCCTCAAGTGCACCTCCACATGAAATTTGAATTGTATCTATATCAAAGTAATTTATATTTGGATAAACATTAATATATTTCCTGACACCTAAAGCTGTAGGTGTCACCATACGAAAACTTGCCATTCCATTTTTATCTGTAGTCACTACCTTCGTAATGGACTGATAATTACCATTTTCATCTGTGCGTCCACCACTCGTCCATTTCATATATACATTTGTATATGCAACTCGATTTCCCCGTAAATCAACTACCGATATGTTTGGTAAAAGAACCTGATAAAATCTATAACCTTTATATGTTTCTCCTTTAGTATCAATGATCTCAACTATATTCCAGTCCATGTCTCCGTCATAATACACATTAATTTTAGCCGGTATAATCCCGTATTCCTGTATTTGTAATGAATAATCTTTGCTTACAAAATCAGCATTTTGGTTATAAACCTTAATATAGTAATTTCCTTCACTTAAATTATACAACCCATCTTGAGGATTTACAAGTACCATTGATGTATCAATTGCATAATATACTTCTACTGAATAACTGCTTTCACTCACAGTAAATCCCATCTTTTTTAACGTAGGAGTATTGATTACAAACCAATCCTGATCATTTATCACATTCAGGTTATTTCCTACAACATTTGTATTAGTAGTTATTTGTTTCACGTCTATTGGACTTTCATTCGGTTCAGAAGCATCGTAATATCCTGCCTGATCAAGACTAATTGTCAAACCAAAGGTCTCCGTCGCACTAAATCCTTTGGTCGGAAATACGATAACAGCATAACTATGTACAACACTATCTGTATTAATATACGCAATTGCCTCATCAACGGTTTTCCTAGTGCCATCTGGATAGGTATTCATATAAGTTGTCAATATAGAGTTTTTTACACAATTCCCCAGTGTCTCATTATCAAACTCATATAAAAGCAAATCATAATCAAGATTTGGATTTACCGGCAATTTTAAAGTAGCTTGTATAATATCTCCCGGCGCCAATACTACTGGTATGTAACTTACGGAATTTTCAGCTTTGATAGCTCCTGTTAGTTCAACTGTTACACTCTGATCAGAATATGCCATATTGATTCCATCGGCACGGCTTGATCTCACTTCATCTCCCATACTACTCAGTTCTGAGAGATTGATTTCTGGCACTTCTTTTTGGGGCAGTGCTTCACCGCTTGGAAGCTCATCTACATGAACCTCTTCGAGATGAACCTCCAAGTCCTCCATGCTGTCAACAAACTCTACCTCTAAATCGTCTGCGTTAACGGTCTCCTGCACACTTTCCTCACTTGCTGCCGATACCGCTATTGGCGTTATGAAAGTCATTGTAACTGTCAATACCATTGCCAGCATTGTAGACAAAGATTTCTTAAACATTTTTTCCTCACTTTCTTTTGTGAACTTTCTTTACTTTGGTTTGCAAGTTACTCTGTTTTACTGTATTTATGTTTTCATATCCATCACCGCCTTTACTAATTTTGTAGTTGAATTGTGTGTATTTAAAGGGACTAATGTCCCTTTAAAACTTGATTAATACATTGCTGTCCCTGTAACCTTTATCGGAAAATTATTATTGTTTTCAACAAAAGCAGAATATGTCCCACTCTCAGAAATCTTAAATTCATGATTTAATCGCCCTGTCCCCGTCATTGAGGTCATATCGCCCGTTTCTTTATTTTTTATTCCTATCCTATATGTAACCGAATCATCATCACATTGCGCCAGAATACTTATGACATCTCCGGCAGACATGCTTTGATATTGATACAGATATCTTGTATTAGCATTAATTATCTTTTCCAAATTTACTGTTGAAGAATACGGCAACACCTCCTGACTGCCGTCAATCTCTTGCACACTCCCATCATCAAATCTGTGTTCTTCCACCGACGGGTCTGAGAAATCCTGCGGCTCCGCAATCGTTTCAATCTCCTCCGCCCGTATCCAGTCCTCCTGCAATTTCGCCGCCTTGGCGGACACTGCTGTCGCCGGAATCAGTGTAAGCACTGCAAGCGCTGCACAGCTAATCCCTGCAACGAATTTCTTTGGTTTTCTTAGTTCTTTTGTTTTTGCCATCTTATGAATCCTCCTTACTGTTTGACTTTTATTTTTGATCAACGCTGTCGTACAGGCATTGACAATTTCCGGTTCTGTGAGCTTTACGAGAAATGCCGCATACTCCTTTTTGGTATAATATTCATTTTTGACTGCGATGCTCAAATCACACACCATCTCCTGCAGGCAGTCCAGCTCTCCCTGCTGTAGATAAATCACTGGATTAAACCAGTGCACCCACGAGGTTGCGAGCGCAAACAGCCGCCAGAACAGATCTCTGTGCTGAATATGGGTCAGCTCATGCTCATAAATCATTCGAAGTTCTGCGTCCGTATAGGCTGCGAACGGAAGGATTACCTGCTGTCTGAAAAATCCCGCTGTGATGGGGGACGAGAGCCGGTCATTCTGGCAAAGCACTACTGCACCGAGCCCAGTCTGCCGCCTGCACTCCTCAAAAACAGCAAGATAGCGCGGCTGGTCTACAGGCACATTCCCCCTCATCAGTACGGACAGCCTGTGCTGCCTGACAGCAAAGCGCACAATAGAGAGCACAAATCCTGCCAGCCAGAGACTTCCCAGCAGATAAAAGGCGCCTGTCATTGAGGGCACTGTCGAGCACACAAACTCGCCCTTATAGGATAAAATCTTATTTTCATACGAAATTCTCTTGAGGCAAATCCACGCAAACGACACTGGCACCCAGTACAGCACCAGCACCAGTTTTTGCAGTGTCAGCAGCAGCACTGGATTTGCCGGCTTCCATAGGCGTTCTGACAGCTTTACCAGTCCATATGAAATGCCGCCCGCTGCGGAGAGGAAAGCGGCACAGGAGAGCCACAGCCTAATCCATACCATCTAGCAATCCCTTGATCTCTTCCTTTTCCTGCGCTGATAAATGCTTCGTCTCCGCAAACGAAGCAATCAGATTTCCAAGCTTCCCATCTCCCCAATTCTCGACACACTTTGCGATCTCGCGCTTGCCGTACTGTTCCTCTGTCACCAGCGGATAATAATCAAAGGACCTGCCGCGGCGCTTCATTTCCAGATACCCCTTCTTGACAGCGCGGCTGAGAAAAGTGGAGACGGTCTGAAGCTTCCAGTCTTTTTGGTACTGCTGATTGATTCGGGTGATAATCTCTTGTATGGACATCACAGTATCGCTCTGCCAGATCACCTTCATGACCAGCACTTCACAGTCTGTCAGTTCCTCCTGCGTTATAAACGGTGTATTTTGTTCCATATGCATCCTCCTGCCCTTTTCTTGAGATATAATTATATTTATAGTTACCTATGAATATAGTTATTTTACCATAGGTGTATTTTCATTGCAATCTTTTTTGGTGTGTATAAAAAAAGCACCCCTACCCGTCTAAAGTAAGAATGCCTTTGGCAACTGCTGCCAGTAACTTTTTCAAAGATTTGTCATAAGCAGGTATCCAAAATAGACTGCGTACCCCGCCAAAAATATCACCCCGTCACGTCTCGACAGCGTATCATCATCTTTTGACAGAAAATACAAAAGCACCACTGCCGCAATCCCGATGATGCCGTCAATGACAAACGACAACGAAAACGGCACCGGCGCAATCAGCGATACCGTCCCCAGCACAAATAAAATGTTGAAAATATTGCTTCCCAGAATATTTCCGACTGCGATATCCGCATTTCCCTTCCTCGCCGCCATCACAGAAGTCATAAGCTCCGGCAGCGAAGTCCCAAAGGCAATAATCGTCAGTCCAATCAGCCGGTCATCAATGTGCAGCAGCTCTGATGCAATGACCGTCGCATGGTCCACGGCAAGATCACTTCCAAAAATAATTGCCGCAATGCCGCCCGCAATATACAGAATCAGTAAAAAAATATTCCTCTGCTTCCTGGACTCCTCTGGACTGCCTTGGTTCATTTCACTCTTTGCCGCACGAAAAAGATGCACCAGAAAGGCTATCATCAGAAGCCAGAATACCACGCCGGAATAAACATTCAGTTCGCCAAAAACAACACCAAACAGGACAAGCGCAAACGTTATAGCCAAATTAAACGGAATATCAAACTTGATGCTGGATTTTCCGATATGCAGCGGTACGATACACGCGGAAATGCCAAGTATAATCAAAATATTCAGCAGATTACTGCCAAGAATGTTGCCGATTGCGATGCCCGTCGTCCCCGCAAATGCCGCCGAGATGCTGATTGCCGCCTCTGGCGCACTCGTCCCGAATGCCACAATGGTCAGCCCGATGACAATCTGCGGTATATGGAACTTCTCCGCGATGCCCGACGCGCCGTCCACAAAGAAATCTGCCCCCTTTATTAAAATAAAGAAGCCAGCCACCATCAATAAAACACTTTTTAATGCAAACATAATTTTCCTCCAAAATGCCCGCGGCGTTCACCGCGGACATTTTTACCATGTAGATTATCTGAATCTCACAGCAGTACCGTATGCCATCACCTCTGCGGCACCCTGCATGACTGCCGCGGACGCATAGCGGATATTCACAATTGCGTCGGCGCCAAGCTTTTCAGCCTCCTGTGTCATGCGCTTCGTAGCGAGCGCACGCGCCTCATTCATCATCTCTGTGTAGGCTGTCAGCTCACCGCCCACCAGTGTCTTAAAGCTCTGCGTGATGTCCTTTCCGACATTTTTTGACTGAATGGTACTCCCTTTCACCATGCCAAGCATTTCGAGCTCTTTTCCAGTAATGTAATCAGTATTGACTAAGATCATCTTCTTCTCCTCCTTGAATCTCTTTTATTCTGTTTATCAACACACCGAGCATCACCGCCGCCAGAACCAGCGGCACCACTATCATGAAAATCTTGAGAGCAGCCGGGATGCCGGGTACTGCCATAAAAAATATTATTATTCCAGTATAGTATACAATCATAATGGAAGCAATCACAATTGGCGCAACCATTTTCTTCCAATGCTTCATCTATCTCACGCCCCTTCTCTTTTTGCTGTGCACCCGCATTACCAGCACCGTTTTCGTATGCCTTCGTTGTCCGCAGCCTGTTTCAAATATCAATTTCCAGCGGCTTGTCGATTTCATCGGAAACGTACTTCCCGTTTTTCTTCCGCTGCCGGACGCACTCTGTCAGCAAGTACTCAATCTGTCCATTGACGGAGCGGAAATCATCGTCCGCCCATGCGGCAATTGCCTCATACAGCTTTGCCGACAGCCTGAGCGGCACTTGTTTTTTTCCAGAATCACCCATACCATCATTCCTTTTTTGTATTAGAACGCAAGTTCTATATCGGTCTTATGTGTTTAATATAAGCTGCCTGAATTTACAATTGGCTGTGCATCTCGGTTTCCGCAGAGAACGACTAACAGGTTTGACACCATCGCGGCCTTGCGCTCCTCGTCCAGCTCAACGGTATGATTTTCGCTCAGGCGCTCTAATGCCATCTCGACCATGCCGACCGCGCCGTCCACAATCATTTTCCGCGCATCAATAATTGCGGATGCCTGCTGGCGCTGAAGCATGACTGCTGCGATTTCCGGCGCGTAGGCAAGATATGTAATGCGCGCCTCAACAACCTCAATGCCAGCCTCCTCGACACGTTTCTGAATCTCCCCGCGGATTCTGCCCGCAACAATCTCGCTTGAACCGCGCAGGCTTCCTTCGTCCGATACGCCGTCCCCGGTCGTGTCCACATTGGGCGCCACATCATAGGGATAGATGCGCACGATATCGCGGAGTGCGCTGTCACACTGCAAGGATAGAAATTCCTTGTAATTGTCCACATTGAACACTGCCTTTGCCGTGTCCACCACCTTCCATGTGACGGCAATGCCAATCTCAATCGGGTTGCCGAGACAGTCATTAATCTTCTGCTTATTGTTGTTGAGCGTCATGATTTTCAGTGATATCTTGTTGCTGCCGGCCTCGATCGCTGTGCCTGCCGTCTTGTTTGCAATCGCCATCAGTGCAGCGGAATCATTGACATCGCCGCTCTGGTTCAGCTTGGTTCGCGCCGCCGGATTCACACTGGTACAAAAAGGATTTACAAAATAGAAACCGTCCTCCTTTAAAGTGCCCACGTATTTGCCAAACAAGGTAAGCACCAGCGCCTCCTGCGGCTTTAGGACTTTCAGCCCTGCAATCAGTATCGTTGCCGCACCAGCCACGAAAATACCGCCAATGATAAATTCAATGTATGCATTCCGCATTCCAAATAAAATCCCTGCCACCGAAACTGCATACAATACCATGATGCAAAACAGCGCTGCCATTCCGTTCTTTTTCTTTGATAAAACTTTCTCTTCCATCGCATTTCCTCCTCTATCTGTAAATGTTGCAGGTAAGTTAATTTAATTTTTATTACTTTTGATATCATCATGATATCACTTAGAAATTACTTTGTCAATAGCCCTTTACATTTTTATGAAAACAGGTGCGTCCGTGTGCATAAAAAAATATTCTGAACCCAGAATACTTTTTTATTCGGTATTTATTTTGCATACGCCGCCAGCGCGCTAAATATTTTCTCCATATCAAAGGGCTTGGTCAGGTGGTCATTCATGCCCGCCTCCCTCGTCTGGCGGATATCCTCCTCGAAATCATTTGCGGTCAGCGCCAGTATTGGTATCGTCTGCGCATCGCCATGGTTCATTGCGCGGATTCTTTTCGCCGCCTCCACGCCGCCCATGACAGGCATATGCATATCCATCAAAATCACGTCAAAAGTTCCCGGCGGACTGTCCGAAAACAGCTCGACCGCAATCTGCCCGTTCTCGGCACTGGTCACGACCAGACCGCGCTCTTTTAATACCTCCGTCACGATTTCCAGATTCAGCTCATTGTCCTCGACCACCAGAGCTTTCATTCCAACCAAGGGGTCTGGCATCTTCCCCGCAGTATCTCTTTCTCTTTCCATATCAGCGCCTCATTCCATCTTTTTTGTAATGAAGAAACCTTCTTACGCATTCTGCATCAAAATCTGTTCTTCCTTTATTGCCGGATAGCGAACCAGCTCTTCACCGTCCAGATTTTCCCGGTGCATGTCAACTGCCGTAATCTGGCGGTTCTCATAGGTCGTATAGTAGTAAATTCCCTTGTCCGCGTTGCAGCAGGAAGTATAGAGCGTAACCTCGTACTTTCCATTTTCCAGAACGCAGCAACCCCGCTGCTGGTCCACAGAACCTAAAATATGAAAAAACTGGCTGACACTCTCCTTCTCACCTCTGCCGCAGACAGAATTCATCTTGGTAAATACCGCCCGGACAAACCTCGACTGGGACGACAAGTCTCCCGGCAGGCCGATTGCCCCCATGCCAAGGCAGTACTGCTGAAGCGCAAGCCCCGGCGCAAATGTGTTCACCGGCGGTTTCGCAGACAGATGCATATAATTGTTGAGCGCAAACATCTGCTCACCAAACGGAGGATTGTTTGTCAGCACGCCCACTGGATTCTCATAGATTTTCAAGCCTTCTGCGACCGATTCAACCGTGATTGCCTCCTCACTGTCCGCAATGATCCAATGTAACTGCGCAAGCGGCAGATTTTGGTCAAACCTAGTGTTGCGCAAGTTGATTTTTCCGAGCAGGGAACGCGCCTGCGCCACGGTGTCACACTGCCCCAGAATCCACAAAACCAGCTCAAACTGCGCGATATTATCCTTGTCCTGTTCGTAATCATGATAGACGGCATTTCCCACGAAATTCAGCCCTGCCATCGCCAGACCTTTTTCATTTACAGCATCATAGTACAGTGGATAATCTTTTGTCACATACGCCATGCCAATCATCGCATAGTGTGTCCTAAGTGCGTCTTTCTCCCGGAAATGAAACGGATAATTCCTTGGCGTGACCGTCACCTCGTCACCGTAAGAAAACTCATTGTCCAGTGTGCGTCCAAAGTAGAAATCTTCTGTCCTGTAAGCGGCTGCTGTGCACATGCGGTGTCTCCATTCTTTTATGATATTTGATATATTACAGAAACGAACCAACACCAGACTTGAAAATAATCTGGTGTTGAAATACTTCTATCTATATTATACTTGCTTTGCGCGATAATATCAATCAAATTTTTATGCGCTGACTGCCATTGCATTCACTGTAATGGTGCTGTCGTTCATGACCAGTATGTCATCGACCTTCACGCCGAGCACTGCTGCCAGCACGACCAGATTGTCGATTGTCGGCAGCGCCGTTCCATGCTGCCACTTGTACAGCGCCTGCGGCGTGGAAAATCCAAAGATATCCTGCAGCTGCCGCACAGACAGCCCCGCCTGAACCCGCAGCTCCGTGATGTGCTGCCCCGTCTTTACCATGTCGATTGTCGGTATCGTGACCATTTTCTATTCCTCCTGTTCTGGCGTCTGACAGCACAGGAGTTCTTTTTCCAGCCTGCGCTAGTCAGATGCCTTAAAATTATAAATTGGTTTCATAATATCAATCACGTCCACGGACTCCCTGATCACATCAATAATATCCGCAAGCGACTTATACGCCATTGGCGCCTCGTCGAGTGTCGCCTCGTTGACAGAGGTGGTATAGATACCCTCCATCATGTTGCGGTAGTCCTCCATGGACAGACTTTCTTTTGCTTTGGTGCGCGACATCAGCCGTCCGGCGCCATGCGGCGCAGAGTAGTTCCACTCTGGATTGCCTCTACCGACGGCGAGCACGCTGCCATCTCTCATATTGATTGGAATTAACACTTTCTCGCCCTCATGGGCGGCGATGGCGCCCTTGCGCAGTATCATTTCATCGGTATCAATATAGTTGTGGATTGTGTGAAATGCGTCTGTACCTGTCATTCCTGTTCTCTCTAAAATCACCTCTGCCATCTTCTCACGGTTTCGCTTCGCGAACTGCTGGCAAAGCTCTACATCATGCAGATAATCCTCCAGAAATGTTCCATACAGGTAGCGCAAATCCTCTGGAATGAGGCAATCCTTGTGCTCCCACTTGAGTTCCTTCAAGGCTTTCTGAATTTCCTTTCTGCGCCCCGCCGCTTTGTACTCGGCAATCAGGGCATCTCTTTGCCTGAAATACTCCTCCTTGCCGGTGTGGAGTTCAATTGCCAGTTGTTGATAGTAGTCCGCGACTTGTTTTCCAAGGTTTCTGCTGCCAGAATGAATGACGAGGTATTTCGTCCCGTCCTGCGCCAAATCCACCTCGATAAAATGATTGCCGCCGCCCAAGGTGCCAAGGCTGCGCTCTAGGCGTCTTGCGTCCTTTAAGCTGCGGTAACAGCGAAGCTGCAACAAATCGAATCTCTCCTGCCTTCCTTCCCAGACATTCTTCCCCGATGGGATATCATGCGCTGCCGCGTCCAGTTTCTCAAAATCAATCTCCTCCCTGCCGAGCTTCACGGTGTACATGCCGCAGCCAATATCCACGCCGACAATGTTTGGCACTGCCTTGTCGGCAATCGTCATGGTCGTGCCGATGGTACAGCCTTTTCCCGCATGGACATCGGGCATAATGCGGATTCTGCTTCCCTGTGTAAACTCATAATCACACATTCTGCGAATCTGCTCGACTGCCTCCTCCTCCACGACTTTTGCATAACAGAGGGCTGTGCTGACCTTTCCCTTGATCTCTAATACATCCTGTGCTATCATTTTTTCTCCCTTCTATATTAAATAATGCAAGTCTGTACTGCATTTATACTACAAACTACCCATGCCAAAAAAGAAAACCGCCTATCTTGTCTGTGAGATTTTCTCCATACAAGATAAGCGGTTTGGAATTGATGTAATGCCTTAAACTGCAAGCCTGAAATTCCTACGACTCAACCAACTTTTTCCCCTCTTATATGGACACGCAAAATATAGACTCTGTTTTGAATCCAGCGCCTGTTCAAATGCTCTACTAATCGGGCTATTTATTCCGTTGATTGATACTGTTCTCTTCATCGTTGTGCAGTTCCTTTCTGTATATTTTTATTGGTTCTTATTCGTTTATTGCTTGTAATAAGTTTACTTTTATCATACTATATCACAATTTACGGCAAATGTCATTATACTTGTGGTATAAAGTTGATATTTTTCACTGGTTTTGTCTTTATTTGTGATAATACTTTATGTAATTTATTGATATGGTCTGTTGAAACAGCTATACTATATACAGAGCGTGGGATATTAAAAAATTATGTCTTGTGAGGTTTCTGCGATATTTGAGTGATAAAATGGCTAAAAACAAGGAGTGGTTTTATGCGGATACTTGTTGTTGAAGATGACAAACTTTTGAATAGTACATTGTGTTACAACCTGTCCATGTCAGGTTACGATGTGGACAGTGCTTTGTCAAAAGGAGCAGCGATGAGGTTTTTTGCAGAACAAACATATGGTCTTGCTGTGCTTGATGTGAATCTGCCAGATGGAAATGGTTTTGATTTATGCCGTGCGATGAAAAAGAAAAATCCTGATACCGCCGTGATTTTTTTGACTGCCCGAGACTTGGAAAGCGACCAGTTAAGGGGGTTTGAATTGGGTGCTGACGACTATGTGATAAAGCCTTTCCCTATAAGTGTTTTTCAGAAAAAAGTGTCAGCCCTGCTCTCCCGCATTCAAAAGCAAAGCGCCATAGACTGTTATGATGACGGGAATCTGGTCATCAATTTTTCGGAGATGAGCGCTGCGCTTGCAGGAGAAGATATTTCATTCACAGCTATGGAATACCGTATCTTAAAAATACTGACGGCAAATATGCAGACTGTTTTGACAAGGCGTATCTTATTGGAAAAGCTATGGGATACCGATGGGAATTTTGTTGACGAACACGCATTGACTTGTGCCATCAGCCGCATCAGGGCAAAAATCGAAGCGGGAAGTTTCCAATATATCAAAACGGTTTACGGAATGGGTTATATGTGGGTTGGAGGGCTGAAAAAATGAAAACGGTAAAATTCTCCATTAACAGGATTTGTGCAGTCATAAGTACTTTATTGGCTTTCCTATTTGCAGCAGCCACTGCTTTTCTTTATCTGTTGACGGATAATTCCGCTGCCGTTTATGCCATCTTGTTTTTAGCCGTTCTTGTTTATGCCGGCATGTTTTCTTTTATTGCCATTGTCCGCAAAAAGCTGACTGCTTTTTCCGATATGCTGTGCAGACAGCTTGACGGGATGATACAGGGAAATGCAGCGGATTTGGAGTTTGCAGAAGAAGAAAGCCTGTTTTATAAAATCAGCCACCGACTCTCCCGATTATATGACATCATGCGTGCAAACCGCCAGAGCATAGCCAGAGAACGGGAGGACTTGCAGGAATTGATATCTGATGTATCGCATCAGGTTAAAACGCCGATTGCCAATCTGAAAATGATAGCGACAACTTTGTTGGAAAGGGATATACAAAGGCAAAAACAGAGAGAATTTCTTTCTGCGATGGGCGGGCAGCTTGACAAACTTGATTTCCTTATGCAGGCGCTTATAAAGACATCCCGATTGGAAACAGGCATTATCTCTCTGGAAAAGAAAAAGCAGCCGATTTATGATACGCTTGCGTCCGCATTGGGCGGGATACTATTAAACGCTGAAAAGAAAAACATTGAAGTTTTGGTGCATTGTCCAGAAAGCATAGAGGTTACGCATGATAAAAAATGGACGGGCGAAGCCCTGTTCAATATTTTGGACAATGCGGTAAAATATACGCCAGAAGGCGGGAAAATCCGTGTCAACGCAGAAAAATTGGAAATGTATTTGAAAATCGACATCTCTGATAACGGAAAAGGGATTCCAGAAAAACATCATGCGGAAATCTTTAAACGTTTTTACCGTGAAAGCGAAGTCCACGATATGGACGGGATAGGTATCGGTCTGTATCTAACTAGAGAAATCATCACAATGCAGAGCGGATATGTAAAAGTAACCTCCAGTTCTCAAATGGGCGCAACTTTTTCCGTATTTCTTCCCGCTGACTGAAAGCGAAATGTCGCCAGACTGCGAGAATTAAAACGTAAATTTCCCTGATACCGTGACATTTCTGCGAGGATTGAATTCTATAATATAGCCATCAAAACGAAAGGATGGTGTTCTTTATGAGCATTTTACAAGTGACAGAGCTCAAGAAATACTATGGGACAGAGCCGAACATCACGAAAGCGTTGGATGGCGTGACGCTTGCGATTAACGAGGGGGAGTTTGCTGCCATTGTCGGAACGTCAGGCAGCGGCAAATCAACTTTACTGAACATGATGGGCGGTCTGGATATTCCAACTTCTGGCAAGGTCAAGGTCAGGGGAAAAGAACTGTCAGAGATGAAAGACGAACAGCTCACAATTTTCCGCAGGCGGAATATCGGATTTATATTTCAGAATTATAACCTTGTTCCTGTCCTAAATGTATATGAAAATATTGTACTGCCCGTGGAATTAGATGGGGACAGCGTAGACCAGAAGTTCATGGATGAGGTTGTGGGGATGCTGGCGCTAAAGGATAAGCTGAATCATATGCCGAACAATCTGTCCGGGGGGCAGCAGCAGCGTGTGGCGATTGCCAGAGCCTTGGTTTCCAAACCGGCAATCATTTTGGCGGACGAGCCGACAGGAAACCTTGACAGCAGGACGAGCAGCGATGTTTTGGGGCTTCTGAAAGTCACTACAGATAAATTCAGCCAGACAATTGTAATGATTACCCATAACAGCGAAATTGCCCAGCTTGCTGACCGTATCATCCGTATTGAAGATGGCAGAATTTCACAGCAAGGGGAGGTATCCGCATGAGCGATATTCTATTTGGCAATAATAACCGCCATGCCGTCAAAAAGTTGTCAGACCGTTATTTTAAATCAAACAAGAGCAGAAATATTATTGCCGTTATTGCCATTGTCTTAACCGCTGTATTGTTTACTGCTATTTTCACATTAGGCTCTGGATTGATTGACACCGTTCAGGAGCAGAATATCAGAAAAGCGGGCGGGGATGGGCAGGCGGTTTTAAGCTATATCAGTGATGATATTTATAATGACATAGAGGGCAATTCCCTTATCGAAAAGATTGCCTACACGAAAGCAGTTTCCTATCGCATAAAGAACGAAGGATTGGAAAAGTGGCGTTCTGATCTGTGGTATATGGACGATACGGCCTTAGCGTTTGCCCGCTATGAACCGACGACAGGCCGCAGACCAGAAGCTGAAAATGAGATTATTGCGGACACAAAGACATTGGACGCATTAGGAATAAAAGCGGGGATTGGTGAAACAGTTTCCTTAAAATATGAAATCAAAGGGACGGAATATGAGACGGATTTTGTTCTTTGTGGTTTTTGGGAAACAGACAGCCTGAGTAATATTGGACGGATGATTGTTTCCAAATCCTTTATTGACAGCCATTCAGATATTCTGGAATACACATACCGGGAAGATAATGATTATTCGGGTGTTGTGACCGCTTATATCATGTTTCATGGCAAAGGGGACATAGAATCGAAGATAAGCAGGCTGCTTTCTGAAACAGGCTATACCTGTGACATAATGGGCGGAAGCCCGAAGGAAGAAAACTATATAATTGCCCGTGTCAGCCCTGCATATCAGAGCTCTGACCTGTTTGAAAATCCTACCTTGCTCATTTCTGGCGCGGCAGGTATCCTTTTCATAATAGTCACTGGATATCTGATTATCTATAATATTTTTCAGATATCCGTAATACAGGATATTCAGGCTTATGGGCAGTTAAAGACTTTAGGAACAACAAAGCGGCAGATAAAAAAGATGATTCACCGTCAGGCTGCCAATCTTTCTTTGACAGGAGTTCCCATTGGTCTGCTGATTGGATTCTTTCTGGGACGTGCATTAGTGCCATTCCTAATGAATGGGACTATTTATACTGCGGAGGCCGGCATAACCGTAACCGCCAACCCGCTAATTTTTATAGGGGCTGCTGCGTTTGCAGTCTTTACCGTCTTGATTAGCGTGCAAAAGCCTGCCAAAATTGCAGGAACGGTATCGCCAATTGAGGCAATCAAATATACGGAAAATGATTCGTCTGCATTTAGCGGAAAGAAACATACACATAAAAATTCTGCGCACAGAGCAAAAATCTATCGAATGGCACTGGCAAATTTAGGACGAAACCGTAAGCGTACCGTGCTTGTAATCGTTTCCATGACGCTATCGTTGGTGTTGTTTAATACCGTATTTACCTTTTCCAGCGGCTTTGATATTGATAAATATATAGCAAAATTTGTCAATACTGATTTTGTGATTTCGACTGCGGATTATTTTCAATTTCGGTATGAAACGAGCAGCAATGATTTGTCGGAATCCTTTATAGAAACAGTTATGGAAAGCGACTGTTTTGAAGCGGGCGGGAGATTATATACAGCCCGTATATTGGAAGAAAACTTTTCTGCTGAAAGCAGCGCTTTTTCAAATTACAATACCGATGAAAATGGCAACCCGCTTGTGGATTTGTATGGGGCAGATGACTTCCTGCTAAAAAATATGGAAGTTGTGGAAGGAGAGATAGACTGGCAGGCTCTTAAAACAGGAAAATATGTTTTGCTTAATGTGGAATGTGACGATAACGGAAATATGATTGACAATCCAGATGTGAAAGCGGGCGATACCGTCCGTTTCAATCATGTTTCAATGGACGGTCTTTCAAGCGTTACCGATAATCGTTTTGACCTTACCGTCATGGCAAAAGTCTGTGCAAATGAGAATACGGCTACTACCCGAAATACTGGCGGAACTCGGTTTTATATGCCGACTGAAAATTTTTTGCCGCTTTGCGCTTCGCCGCACCTTGTCAGCTTTCCTTTTAATGTAAAGAGCGGGACAGACGCACAGATGAAAGAACTTTTAGAGGGTTATGTAAAAGATATAGAGCCATACATGGATTTTGACTGCAGGGAAACCTATGTAAGCTCCTTTGAAAATCTGACTTCGTTAATTGTGACAATCGGCGGGACTTTGAGTATCGTGATTGGCTTTATTGGAATTGTAAATTTTGTAAACTCCGTCCTGACAAGCATTATTGCCCGCAGGAAAGAGTTTGCCATGCTGCAGAGCATCGGCATGACGGGAAAACAGTTGAAAAAGCTGCTTTCCTATGAGGGTTTGTATTATTCAGCAGGAACAATTCTTGCATCTGTTGTATTTGGAACGCTATTTTCAGTCATAATTGTGAAAGGCATTTCTGACGGTATCTGGTTCTTTACCTACCGCTTTGTGATGTGGCCTATGCTGGTTATATATCCATGCCTTATCATTCTGACAGTCTTAATACCTGCATTGCTTTATAAGCAGATAAGTAAGGCAAGTATTATAGATCGCCTGCGTCAAAACTAAATTTATCTGTCTAAAACCGAGGAGCGATTTGCCCTCGGTTTTTCTTTTGTCGTAAATCTTGGCACAGATATTGCCGCTATGATATTCTAAAACAATCATGGATTATGACTTTACTGTATTGGATGCGCTACTCCCCCATCAGAAACGCTGCATTATTTTACAAACTGCTTGAGCACAGAGATAAAGATATCCATATTGAGCGGCTTAGAGATATGGGCATTCATACCATTTTTCAATGCTGCCTCCTTATCCTCCTCCAAGGCATTTGCAGTCATCGCTATAATCGGGAGCGTCTTGACATCCTTTCTCGGCATACTTCGAATCGTCCTTGTCGCCTCATAACCGTTCATAATAGGCATCTGCACATCCATCAATACAACATCATAATAATTTTCCTCAGCCTTCTCCACCATCGCGACAGCGTCGGTTCCGTCAGGCGCTGACTCTACAACAAATCCAGCCTCCTCCAAAATCACCTGTGCAATTTCTCGGTTCAGCTCAATGTCCTCCACCAGCAGGACACGTTTCCCACTGAAATCCGCCAATGTCCACGCGGCGGCTTCATCTTCCTTATCAAGCAGATTATTTGCGGCAAGCAATGCGGATTTTAAGTCGGACATAAAGAGCGGCTTGGCACAGAATGCCGTCACTCCCGCAGCTTTTGCCTCCTCCTCGATATCGGACCAGTCATACGCCGTCAAAATGATGATCGGCACATCGTTTCCTGCCACGCTTCGAATCTTTCTGGCAGTCTCCACGCCGCTTGTCTCGGGCATCTGCCAGTCAATAATGTAAGTATGGAAGGCATCCCCCTCCTCATATGCCATCTGGGCACGGTACGCCGCTTCCCTGCCGGATGTTGTCCACTCAGACCGCATACCGATCTGTTTGAGCATCCTGCTCACACTGTCACAGACATGGAAATCATCATCGACCACCAGCGCCCGCAAGCCATCAAGCTCCTGAATCTGCGCCGCATTCTTCTCAATGTCCTGAAGCTTTAGCGAAATCTCTACCGTAAAGGTGCTGCCCTTGCCGACCTCACTCTCGACGTTGATCGTACCGCCCATCATCTCCACAATATTCCTCGTGATCGCCATGCCAAGACCCGTTCCCTGAATCCCAGACTGCGTCACTGTAGATTCACGCTCAAACGGCTCAAAGATATGCTCGACAAATTCCGCTGACATACCAATTCCATTATCTTTGATGATAAATATGTAATCGCCGTATCCATGACGGAAGGTTGTTTTCTGCATGATTCGAAATGCGATGCTCCCTCCCGCCGGTGTATATTTCACAGCATTGCTGAGGAGATTGATAAATACCTGATTAAGCTTCAACGCATCTGCGATCACGTCCTCATTGACAATCTCAAAGGTATCAATAAACAGCTCAAGCTGCTTCGCCTTCACCTGTGGCTGAATAATGTTTACCAGATTGTGCATCAATTCAGAAATATTGCACTCCTGCTCCTTGATCTGCACCTTGCCGCTCTCAATCCTGCTCATGTCAAGGATATCATTGATCAGGCTGAGCAAGTGGTTGCTGGAGGAAAGCACCTTCTGCAGGCAGTCCCTCACTTGGTCCTTATTGTCAATATGGCTCACCGCAATGGTTGTAAACCCAATGATAGCGTTCATCGGCGTGCGGATATCATGCGACATATTTGACAGGAAGGTCGTCTTTGCCCGATTGGCATGCTGCGCCTGCATCAAGGCATCCTGCAATGCCTGCGTCTGCTCGCGCTGCTTCTTGACGCTCTCCGTAATCTCCTTTTTCACCACCATAACCACGATATCGCCCGTTCTGTCGTCCTGTGTCATGAGGAAGGACTGGCGCACACAAATCTCCTGATCGTCCAGGTCTTTGCCCCAATACTCGACGCTCACCTCCGCCTCACCGGCTTCAAAGCATTCCTTTAAATGGTCTATGTTTACAATCGACTTATAATCTTCAACGGACTCCTGCGCAACACACTTCCTGCGGCGCTCAAACCACTCCGAAGCCCTGCATGGCGCACTCAGTCCAGTCAGTTCCAGCATGGACATCTGTTGTCCGTCCACTGTGCGCAGGATGTCCTGCTCTATTAAATCCTTTGACAGATTAAACTCAAATGTATAGATCGAGTTCGACATGATCGCAAGCTGATACTGACGTTCTTTGCGGCTCGCCAAAAACATCTGCTCCTGTATCTCCAGCTCTTTCTCCTTGATCTCTGTGATATTCTGACGGATAATCAGCGCCTTAACCGCCTTGCCGTCCTTTCTCTCCAGACAGATAACATTCATGTGCTCCCACTCTGGCTGGCCGCCGCGCAGCACATGACGCTCAAAACGCATATCACTCTGCTCTGTCAGCACCTGTACAAGTGTTTCCCTGTCAATCATGTCGCCAAATTCCTTGCGGTCCTCCTCATCAATGATGATAGAGCACAAATACTGTGTCAAATTTTCATATGGGCCAAAGGTGTCCAATGAACTGTCCTCAGCCCTCGTTCCAGCAAGGTACTGATAGGTGCCAGCCTCCAGATCGACCATCGCAAAACGGGCAAATAAGGTGGTAATACCCTTGATGATATATCCCATCTCCCTGTTTTCACGCTCAAGCAGCTTCTTCTCCCTGCCAGCACGGATAATCAGTGTGACGATATAGATTGCAAACAGGATAACCAGCATCACCTCCAACTGGATGCCGACAATATTTTCATCCCGAATCATACGCTGTGTCACGCTCTTTGGAAAGGTCTGAACCAGAACAAAATCATGGTCCAGGAGGTGTGTCGCACAGATATTGTCGGTCTTATAGCCCTGCTCGCAGATAAACGAGCCCTCGCCGCCGTGCACAAAGATCCCCTTTGCCTCCCTGGCTGCCTGAGCGTCAATCACATTGGTTTCCACCAATTTATCTATTAAATCCTCCTCGTAGATATCACCTTCAGAGCTTGCAATCGCCCTGCCGTTTTCCATGCACAGATACACATCTGCCGCCTCGCCAAAATAGCTGGTGGTCAGCATGTCTTTCAGATATTCCTCCGCCAGATAAGAACCCCGTAGCACGCCGATAATCTCGCCCTGATAGCGGACGGGCGCATAGAAGCTCACCATCGTCTCATTGAAAAAGAAGGAGTCAAGAATGACCGCAATCCCACTTTCTCCGCGCATTCCCTTCTGATAATAGTCCCTGTCCGACGCATCGGAAGTGCGCCCGTCGGAAGTGTGATTGATCCCGGAAGGATCTGTAAACAGCACTGCATCAAACAGTGCATTATGTTCTATTTCCTGCAAAAGTTGTTCGTCAATCACTGGAGCACTAAGCCCCTCACCGACAAAGTACGCATATGTCGTGATGAGTGCCAGTCCATTGTTCATTTCCTCATTGATGCGCGTCATGGTCTGGCGCGCTGAATCTGACGCATATCTTTTATTCTGCTCCTCCATTCGGACACTGTTCTTTGCCGTAAACCAGCAGAATAAAACGACCACTGCTATCAATAGAAATACAACAATTAAGATATCCTGTAACAACTTCTTTCTCTTCATACTAATTCCCCTATGGTATGCTGCACGCTTTCGCACTGCAGCATATTCGTACAACAATTTTCACTTTCACTATATTCTAGCACGATTCAGTTTCTATCACAAGGTATTCTATATATATTCTATCGTACTTCTTTCTAATACAAATCCTCACATATGAAACTTCGTCATCTTGTGCTTGCAGGCAGTCCATTATTTCATCAGCGAATCAATCTCTGCCAGAATATCCTTCTTCCGCTCCGTGAACAGCATATCCTTGTTGTGCCTGAAATACGCCTCGCATCCATATTTACTGATAAAATGTGCCGAGTAGGTGTTGATGGTAAGCTCCGTCACCAAAATCAGAAGTTCTTGGCTGCCCTCCTCAAATGCTTCCTCACAGAATTGAAACACATTTGTCAGATTCCCGTCTAACTGAGAAACCATCTTAGCCAGCGCTTTTTTGCGCTTGTCAAAGTCTGATTTCAGGAGTTTGAAGGCGGCGTCTGCGCTCGCCGGCGCCTTCTCGACGATCAATTTGATCTGCTCGTCCAGCGCGGCAATCGTGAGATTCAGCACATACTCGCGGTCTGCGGAAAGATTTCCTGCCTTCTTGCCGACAGCGATCTCCTTTTGCGCTGCCTCGGTGCGCCGCCTGACGACCTCCGTGAAGTCCTTCTCCACGACAAAGTCTGCCCGCATCAGTTTCAGGCAGTTCACCAGCTCTAAGACAGCCCCCTCCTGCGCGGAAGCTTCGCGGATACCACTGACCAAACCGTCTATCAGCAATCCTAACAGCGACAAGCGCTCGTCAAACCTTGCCGCCTTTGCGCGCTTGACAATCTCCTTGCCCGCCTTGCCTGCCATGATCTTGTCAATCTGATAATCGGACCTGTATTTTTTAAACAAATCATAGTACACTGCAAAGCCCTTCGCGATTTTTTTATTCTGCAAATATTGTATGACAAGCTGCTCTGTAATCAAAATCTCCTTTTGCTCATACAGCTTTATCATATCGGAAAGGTCACTCCAGCCGCGGGCTGTCACAAAACTTTTGCCGTCCACGGTGGTTTCGATCTTATAAAAATTGTCCTTTTTTACATCCAGATACGTCGTGATCGCGGGATGCGTGCCTTTGCTATAAGCGTATTCCTTCCAGACCTCATAGTCTGGCTCTACATCGATCCTCTTTAGACGATCCCAAGTCACGATGTCAAACTCGCGCACAGAATTGTTATACTCTGGCGGATTGCCCGCGGTGACGACAATCCAGCCGCTCGGAACACAGTGGCGTCCAAAGGTCTTGTACTGCAAAAATTGCAGCATTGAGGGCGCAAGTGTCTCTGACACACAGTTGATCTCGTCCAGAAACAAAATCCCCTCCTTCAAGCCGGTCTCCTCCATCAAATCATAAACTGACGCGATGATCTCGCTCATCGTGTACTCGCTGATGCTGTACTCCACACCGCCATAGTTTTTCCTGACAATAAACGGAAGACCCAGCGCCGACTGCCTCGTATGATGCGTCATAGAATAGCTTATCAGACCAATCTGCAGCTCCTGCGCAATCTGTTCCATAATCGCTGTCTTGCCGATTCCCGGCGCCCCCATCAAAAAGACAGGGCGCTGCCGCTCAACAGGAATCACATAATTTCCAAACTGATCCTTCGTCAAATAGGCGGACACTGCATTCTTGATATCTTCCTTTGCCTGCTTAATGTTCATTGTTCTCCTCCATTGTACTCATAATGTAAACCAAATTTTTCACAGTAAATTCTTGCCGGCAAGAGCGCCGGAATCCGCACAGTGACATTGTCACAGTTCAGAAAAAGCGCTGGTGCGTTTTCTGCACACTGGGCATCCTTGAATATATCAAGCGTACTTGGCAGCACCACCTGTTCAAGCGCCATCCCCGCTCGGTGCCAGCTGCTGAACACCCCGTCTCCCACGATGCGCACACCCTCGGGAATGACAACCTCCTTCAACTGATTACAGTCGCTGAAAGCATACTCTCCTATCACTTCCACGCCCGCCGCAAGCACAATCTCCTGCAATGCCGGCAAGTCTCGAAACGCACTGACGCCGATCACCCGAATGCCCGCGGGCAGTATAATCTTTGTGATGGTCCGTCGAAACGCACGCACCGATTCCTTCACGCGGGGACCATAGGGCGCGAATGCACGAGGTCCGATTTCTGTTACTCTGCATTTTCCGATCATCTCTGGCACCGTAATCTCTGTGCTGCTGCCCTTGTATCCAGTGATCACCAGTGTTCCATCCTCCTTCTCTCGAAAAGCCCACGTTTTCTTGAGCTGGGTCATGGAATTGGGGTTGGCATTCAACTCACGTCTCATCTTTCGCTCTGCCCTCTCTGCCTCCGCAGCAAAGTCCGCCGTGCGGTTTTTATAATCCAGCAAAAATGCTGTACATTCCGTCTTGTGATTCTCTGAGGCGTACTGTATCATCTCATCGCGCAACTGTGGGCGTTTGAGCCAACCCTGATTTGCAGCAAGCTTGAGACATTCGGTATTTTCATCCGCAATCAAGCGTTGAAGCAGATATTTTTTCTTCATCTTTGAATGATCAAAATGTTTCATGAAAAACGAAAAAATTTCCGGGTGATAGAACCGGTCCTGCAAGGCATATTCCATCCCATTGGTAAAATGCAGCTTTTTATCTTCACCAACATCATGAACCACCTCGGACATAACCTGCAAAAAGCGCTCGTCATTCATCGTTCTGATACAATCAATGTAAATATACCATACCGTGCGCCCATGGCCCTCTGTCAGCATCCTTTTCTTGTTATCTGAGATAGAAATACCTCTGTCTTTTAATGCGGCAGCGATCTCCTTCTCCCCTGCAAAGAGTGCCAGACACAACAGCTCACCCGGACAAAATCCTGTATTCTGACCATTATCACAAAGATATATGATGACCTCCATAAGCTGTTCCTTTGAAATGGGCTCAAGCAGATGCCCCTCCCTGTCCCTCAGTGTGCTCAGATACACTCTTAGCTGATGCTCGTGAATTTTATTGATCTCGCTAAATAAAAACAGGAGGAAAAAGTCCAGATCATACGCTGTATATCCAAATAACTCATAGGACCTATATCGGACTGTCTCCCTGTCGCAGCGGAAGGTCGCACCATTTTCGATTAGCACCTTCACCATTTCCAAACCGCGGAAGCGACAGGCAATCCCTAAAATATGGGCGGTTAAGAGGACATTTCCCAGCTTCTTATACAGCGCTGAAACTTCGTTTGGCGTATCACTTCGCACCGCCTCTTCCAGTGCAGTGATCTTGGCGTCCTCATTCACATCCAGTTTTATTTTCATTTCGTATTCTCCTTTGCCTCTTCTGCCTCACTGTACTTGTACGCAAACTTCTTTTCGATACAAAACGCTTCTGTTTTGCTCTCTTTTGGACAGTATATCGTCAGCTTGGGATTTCTGGGGAAAATCTCGTGGGAACGGTTTTTACAGCTATAATACGTGTCGCACTTTGCAGGATTACATTTCCCCGTTTCCTCCTCCGCTGTCAGCAAACGCTCGACAGACTGCGGTATTCTGAGCTCCACTAAATTGTCACAGGCGCCAAACGCCTGCGTTCCGATTTCCACTACGCCCTCGCAAAGCGTTACTTTTTCCAGAACACTACAATGAAAAAATGCGCGTTTTCCGATACTTTTGACTGTTCCGGGAACGATTACCTGTTTTATGGTATTGCATCCGTTGAATGCCAGTTTGCTGATCTCTGTGACAACGGCTTTGCCAATCTTCTCCGGCACCGTCACATCGCTTGCCTCTCCCATATAGCCGTAAATGACCAGCGTGCCATCCTCCCGCTTTTTATAGCGCCATATTTTTCGCATTGCCGCCACGGAAGCAGGCGACATGAAAATCTCCCGCCTCAGCTTTTGCTCAGCCTTTTTTTGCTCTGCTGCCAAATCCGCCGTGCGGTTTTTATAATCCAGCAGCCACGCGAGCGCCTCTGTCTTTTTCTGGTTCATGGCATACTCGATCATTTCATCGCGCTTTCTCGGCACAGACAGCCAGCCCATCTGCTCAATGACAGGCAGCGCCTCCAAGGTATTCTCGTCGATCAGACTGCGTATTATCTGATACTTCTTCATTTTGTCCTGCCTGAAATGCGACAGAAAATATGCAAAGACGCTGAGATCGCCAAACCGCTTCTTGGTAATATCATACATCTTCTCTGTAAAATAAAATGGTGTTTGACCAAGCTCTGACGCAAGCTGGTCCATGACTTGTATGTATGTCTCATCTGGGAGTTTTCCGGTCAGGGCGCCAAACTCATACCAGTATCCGTCGCCTGCCATACCGCCTTCTGTCATCGTGTGCACGCGGATTTCGGCAAGTGCGACACCTAATTTTTTCAGCGCCTCATAAATAACAGTGTCCATGGCAAAGATCGCGTAGAACAGCATCTCCTCCGGCTGAAAGGATATTTTTTCCCGATATTGGTAAAGATACGCAAGCACTGCGATGCGCTCATCGTCCGCCAGAAACGGCAGCGGCTTTCCTTTTTCCCGCTTTGCGCTCTGTGCAAATTTCATGCCCTTCATACTACAGGCGCCTTTTAATCCTCCGCGGAATAGTTTGAGCAGGTACAACGAATAGTTGGTGCGGTAATTTGCGTATTTCTGGCCGATATAACAGCGGTATTTTTCCTCGGTTTCCCCCGTGGAAGGAAAATCAAAAGTCGCGCCCTTCTCGACCAGCGCCCGCACCACATCTACGCCGCGAAAGCGGCAGGCAAGCCCCAGCGCAGGCGCGGACATCTCCACATCGCCAAGTTCCTCATATATAGTTACCAGCTCGTCAACAGAACAGTTGAGCACTGCCCATTGCAGCCGTTCGGCCCTCTCCTCCTGTGCAAGTTCCATCTTTATTCCTCCTATGAATATGACTGTATTACTTCAATCTTTTTTCTAAATACCATAATACAATCCCTGCGTACTCCTTTCTTTTTCCATCTGAATCAATCCCCTCATAGATCGCTTTTACTGACTCCATCAATTTATGGTTCCATATTCCCTTTTGCTGCATTTTTCGCAATTCCATGATCGCCGTATCCAGAACGGCTTTTCTATTTGCCATAAGCATATGTTTGCTGCTGTTCAGGTTCAACGTCCGATTTAAATCTTCCTGTATTTTCTCATCTTCAGAATAGACCTCTCCTGTAGCTGAACGATACTTTATCTTTTTCAATGTTGTCATATCCTGTGGATTAACAGTGATCACTGTATTTTGCTTATGTGTATCACATGTATCGTCTGCTCCTTTTGTGCCATTGATATGCCCAAGACATGCTCCCAGCATATTTGTGTAATCCAACCTCTCAGCATCACTCAATCGGTCCTCTGGATACCAATGTTCGATCTTCATATGCTCCATATCAATTCTTCGCATACAATATGCGCAGAGGTATCCCTGTTCTCCTAACAGTTTCTTTCGTATCTCAGCCTTGCCTTGATAACCATCAAAATACGCAAACTTATTCTTACGGTATTGTATCAGCGAGTCCGGCTGTTTTCCCTTTTTGATATATAACATCTATGCCTCCCATGAAGCTGTCTCAAACGCATATCTTGTCTGCATCTGTAACAACAATGGATATGACGGTGCTGTATTCTGCTCCAGCTCCTCCAAAATCGCTTTTGCCTCTGTGTAATTTTCTTCATCCATCGCGTTATTGAACGCATCTGCCTTCTTTTTTACTTCCGCAGGCATTTCCTGCGTCTCCTGATATGAGGTGACAGAAGTATTGATATCAATTCCATAATGCGAATATTCATAAGAAATTTCCTTGTTCTCCACATCAATCAGCCATATATCTTTTGCTGATGCAAATAATATGGGAGAATGTGTTGCAGCGATAAACTGCACATTTGGAAATACGGTCCGCAGGGCATTGATAATATTCCACTGCCATCTTGGATGCAGATGCATGTCAATCTCATCTATCAATACAACCCCATGTGTTTGAGTGACAGCCTCCTTCATAAAGGGATTCAAGACCGCCATTCTGTAAGCGATCTCCATCACCATCCACACCAAGGACTGATATCCTGCACTCAGACTCGTAACGGCAAGAATCAAATCCCCCTTCCGGTACAAAAGCCCTTCCTGCTGCTTATCATAAAATACTTCAATTCCATCCTGCGCTTCCATGCACTGCATAAAATCAGACACCGCTTTTTTTACCGCTTCATACTCAGAAACTTTTTTCTCCTTTTTCCATTCCAACTGTTCCATTCTAGCACACCAGTTCAAAAGAAGCTTTATATTCGACGCCTCCAACAAAGCATCTGTATAACCCACTGTCCGATAATACTGTGTTCGAAATATATTTTCAGATTTTTCCCGTCTCTGAGACCAGACTCTTCCTGCCCCCATATAAGATAGAATGGGAAGCTCTGCATTCTCATCTGCTGCCATCTTTTCCGCTTTCCTGCAAAGCGCTCTCGGCTGCATTGTACTTCTGGACGCCTTAATACTGTTTCTTCCCCTCGTCCATTCATATACTTGTCCATCTAACTGCGCCCGAATTGTCACCTCGGTTGGCACAATGACCTTCTTCATATACGAACCATCACCGACTACTGTATAAATCTGGCGAATTTCATCCTGTAAGAAATGCCTTGCCTTAACCCCCTCCAAGCCCGTAACAAATCCACCCAATCCTACTGCAATTGCTTCTAATATAGAAGTCTTACCTTTCCCGTTTTCTCCCTTGATCAGATTCACTCCCGGTTTTAACGCGAGCTCCCACGCATCAATTCCCCTAAAATTCTTAATTATCACTTGCTCTAGCTGCAATTTCTCACTCCCTTTCCTCTACTCCTTTCGAACGAGTATCATTCCTCCCCACAATACTGATACCGGACTCCCTTTTCTCTGCAATATGCCTCCGCCACACTCTGTTTCGGGCAGATGACTGTCACATCTGGACACGCTGCAAATAGTTCAAGATCCAGACTGTTTTCCTCTTTCTCCCGAATGCACTGAATCGACGCGGGCATATAAACCTTTCGCAACTTCGAACATTTGGCAAATACCCCCGCTCCAAGTTCCTCCACACCCTCGCTGATATACACCGTTTCTAGTGCAGCACAGCCCAAAAACGCTTTCTTGCCAATGCGCTTCACGTTTGGCGGGATCGTGAGGGTTCTCAACGCAGCGCACGCAGCAAATGCAGCTTCACCGATCTCCCTCACCCCTGCGGGAATGTTGATCTCACGCAATTCCTCCATACATTGAAAGGCTCCTGCGCCAATCAATTGAATTGTATCTGGCAGCACGATCTTTGTGATTTTCTTGTGCTGTCTGATCTGCTCTTTCGTGGCACCGCGATTCATCGTCTCGTTGTTTCTGCGCTGATTTTCCTCGCCCGTAAATGTCCCTTTTCCAATGGCAGTAACAATACTTTTCCCAATTTTTTCCGGCACTGTGACCTCCGTCGCGCTCCCTTTGTAGTTGGTGATCGTGATCGTGCCATCCGCTGTCTTTTTATAACTCCACAACTGGCTTAACGCCATAACCGAGTCCAACGCAGCATTGAGCTTTCGCATCAGCTTTTTGTCAGCCTTTTCCTGCTCTGCCGCAAAATCGGCGGTGCGGTTCTTGAAATCAAGCAGCCACGCAAGCAGCTCCGTCCGTTCCTGCTCTGCCGCATAGGCGATCATCTCCTCCCGTTTTCTGGGCGTACCCAGCCAGCCCTCCCGCTCAATCAACGGCATGGCTTCCACCAGATTCCTGTCGATCACACAGCGCATAATCTTCGCCGGCTGCATTTTTTCCCGCCTGAAATGTGCGAGGAAAAACTCAAAGATACTGAAATCATGAAAACGATTCTGTATACTGTCAAACGTTTTTTCTGTCAAACGAAATGGCTTTCCATCAAGCTCTGTAGACAGCCGCTGCATAACGCTGACAAAATCCCGGTCCGCAAGTTTTCCTGTCAGCGTGCCAAACTCAAACCAGTATCCGTCTGCCAGCGTGCCCTCGGTCATCGCGTGAATGCGCTTTGGCGCAAGACATATCCTGCGCTTTTTTAGTTCCTCGTAAAGAAAATCATCCCTTGCAAAAATCGCATAAAAAAGCAGCTCCTCCGGCTGAAAAGCCAGTTTCTTTTGATTTAGGAGCAGATAATCGAGCACTGCGCTGCGCGCACTGTCTGCGAGAAACGGCAGCAGCGTTCCATCGTCCCGCTTTTGATTTTTGAAAAATTTCATTCCTTGCAGACAGCGCGCTCCCTTCACTCCGCCCCGATAACATTTCAGGAAATACAGCGCGTAATTTGTGCAGTAATTCTCCCGATATTGCGCATGTTTTTCACCAATATGACAGTGATATTTGATCTCGATTTCTTCGGTTGAAGGAAAATCAAAAGTCGCACCTTTTTCCACCAACACTTTGACCACTTCCAACCCGCGAAAACGGCAGGCAAGCCCCAATGCCGGCGCGGACATCTCCACATATCCAAGCGCGTCATAGACCTCCACGATCTCCTGAATAGTGCCGTTGATGACCGCCCGCTGTAATTGCGCGGCCCTCTCCTCCTGTGCAAGTTCCATCTGGATTCCTCCTTTTGTCGAATGTCAGTTCCATTCTCCCTGCATTCCCCTTTGCTTCTGTCACAGCTCCTCTTTCCTGAGCACCAATTTCATCGCCCACGACGGAACTTCATAATTATTCGACGTGCTCGGGTTCTGTTCGTCCTCCACAAACACAAATGCAGTGTCATATGACGGCATTTTCTGGGGAAAACTTCCATATCCGTCAGTAAAATAAATCAAGCCTTTTAGATTGTCAAATTCTTTCTTGTCCACCAGATGATTGACATACGCAAACACCGGGCGAAAATCTGTTCCTCCCAGACCGTGAAGCTGCATCTGCTTTAGGTACGCGTCAAACTCCTGTTGTGTCGTAATCTTCACATCCTCCTGAATCTCTGCATCGCACTGAATGATGTGAAGATTAATCTTTGAAAAAAAGCTCTCCGTACTTTTAAGGATATTGTAGGTTTTCTGGACAAACGTCTGCACCAAGCTGCCCGATGTCGAGCCAGAGGTGTCAATCGCAATCACAAATTCACGAATGCGTTTCACCTCCCTGTACTCTAGCGGTTCTATTAACGGCATGTTCTCATACAGCGCGAAACCATACGTATAAAAATTATAATCAAATTCATCCGGGTTGAGCTTCATCATCTCTGCCCTGACTGCAAACTTCTTGAGAAATTCTGAATAATCATAGCGTTCCCGGTTCACCTCTCTCAAATTCTGTGTCAGCAGTCCTGCACCCTTTCCCTGCAACATGAACACTTCCAGCTCGGTCTGCATGCGCAGGGCAATATCCGCCCAGCCTTGCAAGAGCAGCAGCATGTTTGACAGCGGTTTGACAGCCTCACCATGGCTGGCATACAAGTTCATCTTTTTCTTTTGTGTCTCCGTGAGATACCACAGGACATGGTCGTCTCCTTTGAACAGCAAAGACAGCTTTTCCACCAAATGATCGGAAAGCTTTTCATCCAAAAAATATCTGTAGATTTTTTCTGCCGAAACGGTTTTGACTTTATTTTTAAAGAGATCGAAAAACTGGACTTGCTCTTTTGCCTTTGTGATATTCAGAAAGCTCAGCTCCAGATCATTGATCGCGCTCTCCACCGCAATATCACACGCCAGATCCCACATTGTCTGATCGACCAGCGTATTCACATAAAAATGTTTAAAGACACAGTGCAGCACACTGTGAAGAAAGTTGCGTATGGGCAGATTTTCATCGAGCATATACGCCTTTAAAATATGTACCGGATCATAGACATACACGTCCCCGTCACAGGCGCTAAAGGGTGTCAGATCGGGTCTGGGCGACATTCTGAACTGGTTTAGCGCCATGTCCATAAACCGCATATTGACTAACAGCTTGTTCTTTGACATCTGAATGATTTCGGCTGCTACTTTTTCAGTTTTTATCTGCTTCTCCTGCTCCATTTTTGTTCTTTACCTCGGAAAAAAGATTTTTATTTTATTGTACGCCATACTACTATTATCGTCAAGGTTTGCGCGGCGCACTAATGCCGCACATCATACGCTTCTATGATTCCTGCTGCGGGATTTCATCTAGCAAATACAGCCTCGCCCCATGTGCGGGCACCGTGTCCACCAGCACGCCCTCGAAAACAAGCCGTTCCCCACTCCAAAGCTCGGTGGCGCCGCACACGCCTCCTGCCTGTCCCGCAAACTGCTCTACCTCGTTCAGACAGCAGGTGAGTACTTTATCGGTTTCCAGAAAATTAAACATTGCCAGATATTTCTCCCCTGTCTTGTCATTGAGGCAGCTCCATACCGCATACGCCTCATTTTTCTCAAACTGCCTGCCGGCGTAATCATTCGAGACAAGCTTTAGGATTTCTTTTCTGGTCAGCAGTTCTATTGTCCACGCGTCCAGTTTTGTCAGCTCTGCCCCAATCATGAGCGGCGACCCAAAGACACACCACAGCGTCATCATGGTGCGCTGCTCGTCCTTGGTGAAATTCGTCTCCCATTCCCTGCCAAAGCCTTTGCCCAGCCTGCCTAGCGGCAGCATGTCACAATCTGGATAACACCCCTGCGCCACATGGTTCTGCCACAGTTCACAGCGGTCGAACATATTTCTGAGCAGCTCCCACTTGTCCCAGAAGTCATCTGTGATACGCCAAAGATTTGCATATTTTTCATAGTGCCATGCCTTTTCGATCAATGCCGGTCCCGGCGAGAGCGACAGCACGATGTCGCGCCCGCACTTCTCAATCGCGCGGTGCAGCATCTCAACCTCATGCGCCGCCGAATACGGATTGTGCGGATACAGGTTTGTATTGCAGATATCATCACACTTGATATAGTCAACACCCCACTGCGCGTATAAATTAATGATAGAATCATAGTACTCCTGCGCGCCTGCCACATCCTTCCGCACGCCGTACATGTCCGGATTCCAGCCGCAGATCGAGGACGGGTCTGCAATCTGATTTGCCGTGACATCTGTTCCCAGCACCGGCAGATGCCTGTGTGCTGCGATTCTAGGAATCCCGCGCATAATGTGAATGCCAAACTTTAAGCCGAGATGATGTATATATTCTGCCAGCGGCGCAAACCCTTTCCCGCCGGCGGCAGAGGGAAACTTGTTCTCTGCCGGCAGCAGTCTGCCATACGCGTCGATTTCCTCATCGCCAAACGGAATATATTGATATTGCTCCCGCATCGTCCCCGAGTCCTTTGCATACCACTCAATATCCACGACAATGTACTCCCAGCCAGCCTCCTTTAGATGTGCCGCCATAAAATCCGCATTTGCCTTCACCTGCGCTTCATTGACCGTCGTGTCATAATAGTCATAACTGTTCCACCCCATCGGTGCTTTGTCCATTCGAAATTTCATGATCAGTCTCCTCTCATACTATACTGTACTCCATCATTTCGTACACAAGTCTTGTCCCCTCTGTAATCTCCGGCGGCAGCAGGGCGCGCGCCACGCACTTTAGATCTTCTGATGCGTCCTCCTCTTTTTTCAGGTATGCGTAATCTCCCTCAAGACTGTTTACGGTGTAATAAATCTGCTCTAACAACATTGAAGCCAGTTCCATCCTTTCTGTAAAAAATTATTATATTCTGCCGTTCCTGTTTTGTCCTCATATACGTACAGTATAACACTTTTTCCGACTCTTTTTCTACCCTTTTTCGACGGCAACACATATTTAACAAAATCATTGTTTATTTTATAATTTTTTTGTTAATTTTATACATTTCTCATTGCTTTCATTGCCTTTTTGAGCTATATTGAATATATAGAAGAAACACACGTCGGGGGGCGGAAATTTTGATAGCAAAAAAGGATTTTAAGAATGATTATAAAAATGATATACTCAAAGAAATGAACAGTGAAGGTATATACGAACCGCCGAAAACGCTCTCTTTTGTATCACCTTCCAAAATAAACCATATCCCTCAGGAAGAGTATGATCAATTGGTAGAACCCTACCGTGAAGCCATGACAAGGCTTGAAGTCCGCATGAACGGACTGAATGAAGATTATCGGAAAAAATACAGGGATTATCCGATTCACAATATACAGGCACGCATCAAGAGCAGAAAGAGCATCGAGAAAAAACTTGACAGCAAAAGTCTCCCGATTACAGCCTACACTGCCAAGGACAACTTGACCGATATCGCCGGAATCCGCGTCATCTGTTATTTTGTGGAGGATATTTTCAGTATTCTCTCACTGGTAAAGGCACAGACAGACCTCTTAATCTTAAAGGAAAGCGACTATATCCACTATCCGAAAGAGAGTGGCTACAAGAGCTATCATATGGTGCTGGGCATTCCTGTGTACCGTATTGAGGGCATGCAGTACTATCCTGTCGAAATACAATTTCGCACGCTTGCTATGGATTTGTGGGCAAGCATGGAGCACCGCATCTGCTATAAGGGCGAGACGCCAGACGAGACGACAGATGCGTTCCGCCTGTACTCTGGCGAGCTCTCCGAGATGGAGCGCCGCATGAAGCACCTGCTCGATGAAATCCGGCGGGATAACCCGCAGGAGCCAATGCAGTGACCTTTTATTTTTATGCCAGACTTTTGATTTCAATGGTGATACTACAGTCTGCGATGAACTGATAATTCGCTTCGAGTCCGTAGGAAATATGTATTTTTATACAGTCCTCGCTCTCTGTCACGCAGACTTCGCGGGTATCCATCGCGATTAGAATATTTCCGAACGGGGTAAAATAATCCGTCATGGTTTTTTTCCCCTCGGAAAACACCATCTGCACATTTACAGGTCCCTTTTTCCAGAGACAGAACTCCTTATCCCGAAGCTTGATCATATTCGATACCGGCTCATCCACCTCCTCCATATTCTCCTCATACAATATATAATGCGCATTGTTTCGATAATAGTACTCTCCGGGACAGATTGTCTCAATCTGGTCAAGCTCCTCATCGGAAGCTGCCTGACTGACCTCACTGTCCACAAATTGAAGCCCGCGCACAGATACCAGTACTTCCTTTGTCATAGATGCCTCCTTCTTTTATCATCATAGGTCTTATTGAAAATATTCCAGCAATGCAAACTTAAACTGAAGCTCAACTGTGTTTTCGCCGTCTTTGTCCTGACCGCCATAGAAATAAGTTTCCATAAATTCTGCCGCGTCCTCCTGTGTCAGCTCTTCCCCATTCTCATCTAAGATACAATTCAGTCCCGAACTGATAAAAATCTCCGGTGAAAGTGCACCAACCCACAAGATTACGCCGAGTGCCGCCAATGTTTTTTTCAAATATTTATTGATAGATTTCATCTGTCCATACCCTCCTGTAACACTATTTTATATCAGTAAGTATGGACATAATAGTAATGTTTATACACTTTTTCTGCAGTCGTTCTTCTCGAGCTGAAGCTGCTCGATAATCGCTTCCTCCTGATTGTTAATATGCTTGCGCACAATCTCCGCCGCCGTCACCTTATCTTTTTTCAAAATGCATTGATACATTTCCAAATGCTCCTGCCGCAGCATCTCATGGGAGGAAGCATCTTTGAGATACTCAAAGCGGTATCTGTACATCTGTTCGGATAAATTGCTGACCAACTGTATCAGTCTGGCATTGCCTGTAGACAGTACAATCTGATCGTGAAACGCCACATCTGCCTCCGCGAGCATTCGTGTATCGTTTGTCTTGACCGCATCGGAAAAATGCTCACACGCCTGAAAGAGCGCCTCTAACGCCTCCTGTCCCATGCGCTCACAGGCAAGCTCGATCGCAAGCACATCCAGCGCGCGCCGCACCTCCATGACATCCTTTAAATTCTTTAAGGTAATCTGCGCCACCTCCGCGCCGCGCCGCGGTATCATGATCACAAGTCCCTCAAGCTCTAGTTTCCTGATTGCCTCTCGAATCGGAGTGCGGCTCACGCCGAGCTTATTTGCCAGATGAATCTCCATCAGCCGTTCTCCGGGCTTGAGCTTTCCTGTAAGTATTTCCTGTCTTAACGTGTTGAATACCACATCTCTGAGCGGTAAATATTCGTCATCATTCATCATACTCATATATGCCCTCCAATCACGATTCTGTATTGTAAAATCCCGTTACATTTACCTGTGCCTCGATTCCCTTTGTCCTGAGCGTCTGGTCAACATACACTGCCGCCGCACGCGCTGTCTCCTCCTCCAGAAAAACACCGAAAATGCTTGGACCACTGCCGCTCATCAGCGCATTCATCGCACCGCTGCCGCACATCATTTTCTTGATGTCTGTAATGATTGGATACGCGCGCTCTGTGACGGTCTCCATCACATTCTCCATATGCTGCGTCATGCGCTTCAAGTCGCCCTGCCCCAGCGCCTCCACCATCCCGTCAATGTCAGGATGCCGCTCAAGCGCGTTCGCATGAAGATTCTCATAGACCCATTTGGTCGGCACCATAATCGGCGGCTTCACGATCAGAAGCGATGCCTGCGGCGGCGCTGGCAGCGGCGTGAGCCTCTCGCCGATTCCCTCCGCCAGCGCAGTGCCTCCCAATAAGCAAAACGGTATGTCCGCGCCGAGCTGAACCGCCTTCTGCATCAGTTCTTCCTTGGTAAGCCCCAGCTCGTACAGGTCATTCATAGCAAGCATTGTGACTGCTGCGTCTGTACTCCCCCCTGCCATTCCTGCCGCCACAGGAATATTTTTCTTGAGCTTGATCTCCACGCCCTGCCGTATCCCGTACTGCTGCCGCATCAGCTTTGCCGCCTGAAATACCAGATTGTTCTCCAAATCCCCCAGATAATCTCTGCTGTTGACAGACAGAATGATATCCGGGTCGGTTCTCTTCTTAAATTCCAGCTCATCATAAAGGTCCACCGTCTGCATGACCATCTTGACTTCATGATACCCATTTTCGAGACGCCGGCACACATCGAGCGCCAGATTGATCTTTGCTCTTGCCTTGTAACTTTGTTTCTCCATCCAATTCCCCTTCTGACCGACTTTGTATTTTTTCTCGTACAATTTTCTTCATTATATAAGAAAATGCCAAGTTCGTCAACACTTTAACAAAATAAGCCAAAAACAAAAAGCGCCAACGCAGTCTCTCACCGCATTGGCACCTCGTTATCCCTTTCATACATTTTTTAATACCTTCCTGACTGCTCCTGTCCCAGCCGTCAGTTCCCGAAAATAGCCGCACACGGTTTCCGCCATGCCAACCTCATATAAATCCACACCAAAGACAGCCTTATTTTGCAGAACTGGGCGAAGCAGCGCCTCCACGTCTGCCGTCTCCCCCAACTGGATTCCTGCCACATACGGGCAAAGCGTCTCTAACAGCGGGTCTGGGCTGAGTGCAAAAGTCCTGCCCGCATCATCTACCGCCATCAAATACCTCAGCCACCCCGCAAACACAAGCGGTATCATCTTTAAGTCTGACACCTGATGTTGTTTGGAGGCATGGTATGCCTTGATTGTCTCCCCAAAGCGGATTGCCAGCTTCTGCGAGGTATCTGTCGCGATTCGCTGCGGCGTATCCGGCATAAATGGATTTGGTATGCGAACGTTCAACACCGTGTCCAAGAACTCCCGCGGATTCAATATTTCCGGGTCTGTCACAACAGGCAGCCCCTCCTCGTAACCAATGATTGCTACGAGCTTACTCAGCTCTGCATCCTTCATCTCGTCAGAGATTTTCTGATATCCAAGCAGGCAGCCAAAAATGGCAAGTGTCGTGTGCAGCGGATTCAGGCAAGTGCATACCTTCATCTTTTCCACTTTGTCAACAGTCTCCCGCTCCGTGAATATCAGACCGCCCTTGTCCAGCGCCGGACGGCCATTTGGAAATGTATCCTCTATCACTAAATACTCGCACTCCTCGGCATTGACAAACGGTGCCACATAGGTATTCTTGGAGGTAATGACGGGTTCAAGCCCCTCAATGCCGTCTTTTTTCAGCATCTCCTCCACGCAGGCATCGGGTCTGGGCGTAATTTTGTCAATCATGGTCCACGGGAAAGCTACCTTGTCTTTTGACTGGACATAACTCAAAAAGCCTTCGTCCACTAAATGATTTTGAGTCCATTTTTCAGCAAAGGCAACTATTGCATCACGCAGTTTATCGCCATTATGCGAACAATTGTCCATACTCACCATGGCTAGGGGCTTTTTTCCAGACAAATACCGGTCATACAATAATGCTGTCACCTTTCCAAGCGTACTTACTGCCGCCTGCGGTCCCGCCTCGAAGTCCGCGGCAACGGACGCAAGCACCATGCCCTTGCCATCTACAAGGCTGTACCCTTTTTCCGTGATTGTAAATGACACCATTTGCAGCGAATCTTTTGCAAAGATCTCCCTTAACCGGTCAAAGGCAGCTTCCTGTTCCCTGTCGAGCACCAGCGTCTCCACGATACTGCCAATCACCGTCTTTTCCACACTGCCATCCGCCTTTAGGGTCGCTAAAATACTCAGGTTATCATGCGGCTGGTACATCTTCTCGATGATTTCATAGTCAAATCCCTCCACGACAACAAGCCCGCGGTCTAAGACGCCGTCATTGAGCAGGCGCTGCACCACATTTGCCTGAAAGGCGCGAAACAGATTGCCTGCGCCGAAATGCACCCAAAACGGATTTTCCATTGTTGCTGCCGCCACCTTCTCGCGGTCAAATTGCGGAAGCAGATATCCTTTCTCCTCCCACGCCGAGCGGTTTTTGATTCCTGTCTGATCGAATGTCATCATAATCTCTTTGCCCCCTTCTCAATTGCCTCCCACAAACCGTTTAGATACGCTGCGCCGAGCGCTCTGTCATAGAGACCGTATCCCGGCATAGCCACCTCGTCCCAGATCATGCGTCCGTGGTCGGGGCGTATGGGACCATCAAATCCAATCTCGTACAGCGCCCTCATAATCTCATACATGTCAAAGGTCCCGTCCGATGACAGGTGCGCCGCCTCCTCAAAATTTGTCGGCGAGATAAATTTCAGGTTCCGCACATGTGCGAAGTGTATCCTTCCTTTCAGAGACCGAATCATATCGGGAAGATCATTCTCCAGATTTGTGCCGTAAGAGCCGGAACAGAACGTCACGCCGTTATGCGGATTGTCTACCATCTGCATCATGCGAAGGATGTTTTTCTTGTTGATGATGATGCGCGGCAGCCCAAATACACTCCAAGCCGGGTCATCTGGGTGGATTGCCATATTGATCTCATACTGATCACAGACCGGCATGATCTGTTCCAAAAAATACTTCAGGTTCGCAAACAGCTTTTCATCATCTACGTCCTCATACTGCGCGAACAGCTCTTTGACATGCGCCATTCTCTCCGGTTCCCAGCCCGGCATCACAGTGCCGTTCGTATCCCCTGCAATCGAGGCAAACATCTTCTCCGGGTTCAGCGCATCGACTGCCTCCTGCGTGTAGGCAAGCACGGTAGACCCGTCCTGCCGCACCCTCGCAAGCTCAGTCCTTGTCCAGTCAAACACAGGCATAAAATTATAGCATACAAGGTGAATATCCTCTTTGCCTAAGTTATCTAGTGTCTCAATGTAATTGGCTATATACTGCTCACGCTCAGGCACGCCTGTCTTGATCGCATCGTGAATATTCACGCTCTCGATTCCCGCTATATGCAGCCCCGCCGCCTGAACCTCCTCCTTCAATGCGCGTATACGCTCCCTGCTCCACACCTCCCCCGGCGCCGTGTCATACAGCGTCGTGATCACGCCCGTCACGCCCGGAATCTGGCGAATCTGTTTGAGTGTTACGGTGTCAAATTTACTGCCATACCATCTGAGTGTCATTTCCATTGTCTTATCCCCGCTTTCCGTTTGAAAAAGTCATTCCAACAGTTTCTTCTATTATATAAAGTCTGTCCTGCGATTGCCATTGAAGCACTTGCCCAATACATTGCAAAAGTTGCGGTATTATGCTATTCTGTAATCAAACTTCAGAAAGGACTTTTACCAATGAAAAAAAATCTGCAGACTGCCTTCCAGACCCGACAGTACATGTTGACAAAAGATTATGAAATCTATTACTACTGCGACCGTGATCTGCCGCAGGTCGCACTGCACGCACACGACTTTTACGAATTTTATTTTTTCCTCGAAGGTATGGTGCATATTGAGATTGACCATACGCGCTATCCGCTGTCCTTTGGCGATGTGATCTTTATTCCCCCGAAAATTGCACACCGCCCCATTCTGCACAGCAGAGAACTCCCTTACCGGCGCTTTGTGCTGTGGCTGAGCGACGCCTATTTCAGACAAATCCTATCCCTGTCCCCAGATTACAGGTTTCTGCCACAGTATATGGCGTCGCACAACAACTACATTCTCCACCACGACCGCTATACCTTTAACACGCTCCAATCCCTGCTCCTGCGCCTGCTCGAAGAACTGCACGCAGACCAGTTTGGGTGCAGGACACAGGCCGCACTGTGTATCCAGAACCTGCTGCTCCAGATCAACCGCGTGCTCTACGACCAAACGCATCCCAAAGCCAAAAGCACTGGTCTGTCTCTGTACCAAAATGTGCTGCACTATATTGAAGAACATATCGAGGAGGATTTATCGCTCGACCAGCTCGCAGCGGTCTTTTATGTGAGCAAATACCACATTGCCCATACCTTTCGTGAGAATTTGGGCGTTTCCGTACATCAGTATATCACCAAAAAAAGGCTTGCCCTCTGTCGGGAAGCCCTTCTAGGACACCAAAAAATCGCTGAAACAATTGCCTCCTTCGGCTTCAAAGACTACTCCAGCTTTTACCGCGCCTTCAAGAAGCAATATGGCATCTCACCGAAAGCATTTCAGGACAGCCTGCCAAAACGCGCGGAACATCGTTCGCCGCTTTGAACAAAATACAGCATCAGGTTCTGTCCTGTCCCTGATTATTTTTTATGGAACTTTGGTTCTAACACTACCAATTTTGCCTGTTTCATTGTATAATGACCTAAATGAAAGAAAAAGGAGACAATGATATTATGGCACAGAATCCAGTTATCACAATCGAAATGAAAAACGGCGATCTCATCAAAGCAGAACTTTATCCCGAAATCGCACCGAATACGGTCAATAATTTTATCAGCCTGATTCAAAAAGGCTACTACAATGGTCTGATTTTCCACCGAGTGATCAATGGCTTTATGATCCAAGGCGGTTGTCCTGACGGCACAGGAATGGGCGGCCCGGGCTACTCGATTGCCGGGGAATTTGCACAGAACGGTTTTGAGAACGAATTAAAGCACACGCCCGGCGTGCTTTCCATGGCCAGAAGCATGATGCCGGACTCCGCAGGAAGCCAATTCTTCATTATGCACAAGACAAGCCCGCACTTAGACGGCGCTTATGCAGCATTTGGAAAGGTGACGGAAGGACTAGATATCGTGGACAAGATTGCGACCACAAACACCGATTACGCCGACAGACCGCTCGAAGATCAGGTGATGAAGAGTGTTACGGTCGATACGTTTGGGGTGGACTATCCTGAGCCGGAGAAGTGCTAAGGAATTGTTCGAGAATGTATGTCAAAAGGCGCAGTGGGCTACTGCGAGGCTTTTTGACATGCATAACACGTACGAATCTATACAAAACAAAAAATCCCTGAAACACTTCAGGGATTTTAAAAGGCGACTAACGGATTTGAACCGATGATCAGGGAGTTGCAGTCCCACGCCTTACCACTTGGCTAAGTCGCCTTATTTATATTAATATATGCAGAAAAGAAAAAAATATACCAAATTTAGAAACTCCCCGAGTAGGGCTCGAACCTACAACAACTCGGTTAACAGCCGAGTGCTCTACCATTGAGCTATCGAGGAAAACTGAGAGTATTCCCTCAAAACCGAACACAAAAATTTATTTCTTAACTATCATTTCATTCATCCATTCTCTTCCAACATCTTCTTCCCATACCTCTCAGGATAAGCCTTCGACCGATTAGTAGTATTCAGCTTAATGCATTGCTGCACTTACACCTATACCCTATCTACCTTGTCGTCTTCAAGGGGTCTTATCCACTTTTGTGGGGGATATCTCATCTTGAGGGGGGCTTCACGCTTAGATGCCTTCAGCGTTTATCCCT
>Ga0137307_100471_pt1 | contig 53863 bp, 69 predicted proteins | sample NAcewD2O_March_2_FD_97180 | JGI IMG/M metagenome (GOLD analysis project Ga0137307, IMG submission 97180) | Mouse cecal microbial communities from Vienna, Austria - N-Acetylglucosamine amended D2O_March | ecosystem: Host-associated > Mammals > Digestive system > Large intestine > Cecum | place... | reverse complement strand
GACCGTTGACGACTGTATGGTTGAACTGTCCGATACCAAGGCACGCTTTACCGTTGGCGCCGCAACCTTGACCAGCAAGTTGGTCGATGCCCAGTATCCGAATTATCGCGTTGTTATACCAAAGGGCAATGACAAGATTGCAATTCTGGACAGAAAGCAGTTTGTTAACGCGGTTGACCTGGTATCGGTTGCCAGTGTTGATAAAACAAAATCGGTTCAGTTGACTTACTCTATGAACAAGTTGGTTGTGAACGCGTCCAGTCCCGATGCCGGTACCGCGACGCAGGAATTGGATATCGAATATAACAGCGACGCATCATTTACGGTTACATTTAATGTAAAGTTCCTGTTGGATGTCGCCGGCCAGGTAGAAGGTGAAAAGTTCCAAATGGAAATGCAGGACCCGTTGTCGCCGACAATTATCAAGTCAACGGACAAGAATACTGACGCATTGTTTATTTTGATGCCGATGCGTATGTAAAGGTGTTGTGAAAAAAATCCCGCCATGTGCGGGATACATTTTTTAGTATGGATATATGATATGATTAAAATTGATATAACGCATAACGAGAAAAAGGTATCCAAGGGACGTAAATTTATCGCCGGTATGATATCTGGTATTGTGCCATGTCGCATGATTCGCAATCGTGTGCGCAATATAATAAAATTCGGCATATTTTCCGCCGCTCGGACAATAGTTGCGGGGGGGGGGTAAAAAATAAGTATTTTCTGACAGTTAGCGCGATAGCGCGAAACGAAGGTCGTTATTTTAAAGAATGGATAGATTATCATCGACTGGTCGGGGTCGAAAAATTTTATATATTTGACAACGAATCAACCGACAACACCTTTGAGATTTTAAAACCCTATATCGACGCCGGGGTGGTCGAGTATCATTATGTTCGGGGCGATGGGGTTCAAAACCGGGTAAACTATGCCGCTGTTCGTCGCGCCGCGGCCGAGGCGCGTTGGTTAGCGGTTATTGATTTGGATGAGTTTATAATGCCGGTGAAAGATTGTACGATTCCAGATTTTCTGCGCCGTATTCCGCAGCGTACGGCCCAGATTTTTATTAGGTGGTGCCTGTATGGCTCGGCAGGGCATGTGATACGGCCCGCAGGGTTGGTTATTGAAAACTATAAGTATCGTCAGCGGGATAATTCGGGTGAGGCAAACAAAATAATCGTAAATCCGCGCATGGTCGTCGGGTGTCGGTCGCCACATGTTTTCGACGTAATCTGGCGCAGTGTTGACGAGTGCGGTCACGCCGTCACACCCAGCAATGTTATCCCCGGTCTGTCGCAGGATATAATCCGTATAAATCACTATCGATGCAAGTCATGGCAGGATTCCCAGGAAAAACATATAAAGGGCGATGCATTCTGGGGGAGCGGTTATGTCCGATACACGCGCGCCGATTTTGATAAGTTTGATACGAACGATGTATATGACAATTCAATGGATAAATATGCAAGGTTTTTGAAAAAAGACAATGACGGCGGGCAATAAATACATTGCAAAATCAAAAAAATATGCTAAGCTGTCGGCGGTAAAAAGAGGGTAAATATATGTCGTTAGAAGAATTGAAACCGGGCAAAATGCCGCCGAAAAAAATGACTGCGATTATCGAGGTTCCGGAAAACGGTTATGTAAAGTATGAAATTGACAAGGAAACAGGCCTGTTGCGTGTGGACCGTATCTTGCATACGCCGGTTGCGTATCCTGCGAACTATGGCTATTTCCCGGGAACATTGGGCGATGACGGTGACCCGCTGGATTGTGTGGTTGTATGTAATGCGCCGCTGCGTCCGGGTGTTATGATTGATGTTCATCCGATTGGCGCCTTGTTAATGGAAGACCAGGCGGGCGGTGATGAAAAAATTATCTGTGTGCCGCGTGACCGCATTGACCCGTATTATGAAAACGTGTCTTATATGAACGAATTGCCGAAAATTATGATGCACAAGATTGAATATTTCTTTCAGCATTATAAGGATTTGGAGCCAAACTCCTGGTCGAAGATTGCAGGCTGGGCGGACCGTGATGCGGCGGATAAAATCATTATGGACTCGATTGAGCGCTATAACAAAGCCCATGGCAAAAACTAAAAACAAGAGGTACTACTATGGCATCATATGTTGCAAATGATATGCGTGTTGGTTGGGTTATTTCCCATAACGGCCGTCGCTATTCCGTTACATCGATTACAAAGGTAAAACCGGGCAAGGGCGGTGCGTTTGTTCAGGCCGACCTGCGTGATATCGATTCCGGGAACAAGGGCGGGGACCGCTGGCGCTCGGAGGATAAGGTTGAAAAACTGATGGTCGAAGATTTTGATTGCCAGTATTTGTATGCCGACGGCAGCGATGCGTTTTTCATGAACCTGTCCGATTACGAGCAGTTTACGATGCCGGTAGATTCCCTGGGGGATATGATGAAGTTTTTGGCCCCGGAAATGACAGTAAAGGCAAACTTTGTCGAAGGGCATCCGGTGTCTATTTCATTACCTAAAACGGTTATTGCCACGGTAGAGGAAACAGAGCCCGCGCTGAAGGGCCAGACAGCATCGTCGAGCGGCGGCAAACCGGCCGTTCTTGACAATGGTGTTCGTGTTCAAGTGCCGCTGTTCGTTAACGCCGGTGAAAAAATCGTTGTTAATACAGAAACCTTAGAGTATGTAGAGCGCGCTAAATAAATACCGCATCTATGTCAAACGCCGGCAACGTGGTGTGTGTCGCGTTGCCGGCGTTATAGTTAATATTTGCTTTTTCCAAGTTTTATGCTACAATTCATAACGCATCGGGTGACACCCGGTGCGGGGCTTCAAAACCTCTCATAACACTTTATTACTCCACAACCGGTTGGAGGGTTGCGAATACATTGAATAAGCAACGCTATTGTTATGATAGTTTTGAACCTCCAACCGCCCATTCGTTACGGGCGGTCTTGCGTAAGTACGAGCGGGGCGAACTGAAAATGCCATCTACTTTCTTGCTTAAAATATTTATGTTTGGTTTGGATTACTGGACCGATGGAATTTATTGGAGCGTGGATAGCAAAGAAAAAACAGATAAGAAAGAAAAATAAAAAAACGCCCCGTTTGGGGCGTTTATATTACAGCTTGTTGTCGCTGCCCATGATGTTTTTGATTTCATCGATACAGTTTTCGACAATCAGCTTGCGTCCCGCGCCCAGGTAATCGCGCGGATTAAAGCCGGCCGGCTTTTCAGCCAGGTTTTTGCGAACGCCCGCTGTAAACGCCAGGCGGGAATCGCTGTCAACGTTTATCTTGCAGATGTTCATTTCGGTTGCCTGGCGCAGCTGGGTCGGGTCGATGCCGCGTGCACCTGCTATGTCGCCACCGAATTCGTTTATTGTTTTTACAAAGTTCTGGGGAATGGATGACGCGCCATGCAGTACCAGCGGGAACTGGGGCAGCTTTTGCGCAATTTCCGCCAGAATGTCAAAGCGCAGCTTTTCATCGTCCGATTTACGTTTGTAGGCGCCGTGGCTGGTTCCGATTGCAATCGCCAGGGAATCAATGCCGGTGTCGCCAACGAACTTGATAACGTCTTCCGGGTTGGTATAGCTGGATGTGTCGCTGAATGTCGTTTCGTCTTCTATCCCGGCCAGGGTGCCCAGTTCGGCTTCTACTGATACATCGTGGCTGTGGGCCAGGTCTGCGACGCGGCGGGCCAGTTCGGCGTTTTCTGCGAATGACAGTTTGCTGCCGTCTATCATGACAGAAGAAAAGCCCAGCTTTATCGCATGCTCGCACGCCTCAAAGCTACCGCCATGGTCCAGGTGCAGGGCGACGCCGTTTTCAGGCTTAAATTTTTTGCCCCAAATCATTCCCATCAGCAAATCGTCGCCCATGTATTTCATCGCCGATTCCGATACGGCCAAGATAACCGGGCTGTGTGTTTCGGTGGCGGCGGCAAGAATCGCCGACAATGTTTCCATGTTGTAAAAGTTAAACGCCGGTACGGCATAACGGCGCGCAATCGCGTCTGCGAACATCGCACGGGTGTTAACTAATCCAAAATCTTTGTAGTTCATTACCTTTCCTTTTTAAGTACGTGATAAAAAGTATAACACAATTTATTTGATGTGTACATTTTTGTTTGTCTGTTGACAATGTTTGTTTTTGTGCAATAATTGTATCAACGAATCGGAGTGCGAGAGAAAAGTTTGTTAGACTAAGGACAATGGTATGAAAAAAGTACTGGTTTCTATTGTAGCGTTGGCGGGCCTGGCGGGGTGTGCGTCTTACTATGATTATTACAAGGGTGACGTTCGCTATACTCAGGACGGCGAAGACTGCATTTATTATGTGGGCGAATATGGCAATCATTTTAGCAATGAAATTCGTAATATGAATACTGGTAAAAAAATTGTGTATCGCAATACACGTTGTGCGGATCTGTATAACCGTGATATGACGGGCCAGGCACCGCGTGCCGACCGCGTTATCATGGCGCCGGCCGCGCGCGAGGTTACATACAGCGCGCCGGTTGTTTATGCCACACCGCGTTGCAGCGCATGCCAGACAAGCGTATCTCGTAAATATGTTCTGGTTTCGGCGATGTAATTTGTTTCCGGACAATTTTGTGCAGGCGCGCAATCGCGCCTGTTTTTTATTTGGAGTGCCGCTTTTTTTGTGATATAATTCAACCGTTAGTAGAATATATAAGGAGATTTCTAATGAAGAAAATTATTACGAAATTGAATGTTGCGATTATCGCCGCAATGGTGTCGGTGCCGGCTATGGCGGCGCCCAGTACGAACGGCCTGTGCCAGCTGATTCAGCAGATGCAGGGTGTATTTAATATCTTGCGTACATTGGCGTTCGTTGGTGCGGCATTTGTTATCGCCGGTTGGGCTTGGGGTTATATCTCTAAGGGCGAGGTTAAGATGGACGACCTGCAGAAAAAGGGTACCGGTATGTTGGTGGGTTTTGTTCTGCTGTTCGGCTTAGGTGTTGTTCTGTCGTTCTTTATGTCACAGGGCGGTCAGGGCGTTCTGGGTTGTGCTATAACCGGCTGGTAAAATAATCTCTGAAATATTGCCTCGCGAATGCGGGGCTTTTTTTTATTTGTTTTAATAGGCTCTCTATGGGCTATTTTTGTTCCTCGATATTCGCCAGGGAAAATAATACAGATGATATCAGTGACTGGTAGGGGACGTGCTGTGCCTCGGCCAGTTCTTTTATTTTATCCAATATAGGGCGCGGGATGCGCATGTTTATAACGCAGTCTGATTTATTAAATGCCTTGTATGCGGCGTATTCCTTTAACAGGCTTTCGATGTTCATTATAAACAGTTGCTGCATAACGTTTGGCATAGGCAATCCTCTATACGATTTACAATACTTGCGTGTTTACAGTTGACTATAACATTGTATTGGCGCTTGTCAATACAAATGTAGGGACGGTTGTAATTACTGTTGTGGGGACGGGTGTGTGGGCCGGTGTGTTGTTGGCGGGGCGCGGGATTTTTTATTGCCGGGGCCTGGGCGTGCTTGCTTTTTTTTCGGATTGCGGATAAAATTAGCCCGATATTTTATAAGTAATTGTTTTGAAAGGAATAGGGGGCGTTATGCTGAAAAAAATTCTGATTGCGTTTGCGGTTATTTTTTCTGTGGGCACGGTACGGGCTGAGCTAAAGGTGGATATTGTTGCCGGGGCGGCATCGCCGATACCGGTCGCCGTTCAAAAGTTTGAAGTTATTGGCAACGCCAGTAAAAAAGACGCCGCCATGATACGTGAGGTGGTAGAGAAAGATTTAAAGTCCACCGGATTGTTTCGAATTGTAAATCATGACGCATTTCCGGAATATGTTAAAATGGGCCAAATGCCTAACTTTAAATCCTGGATGGCGATAAAGGCCCAGGTGCTGGTTCAGGCAACTCTGGCGCTGGAGGATGGTAAATACAAGCTGGAGTTTTATGTATGGGATGTCAACGGCAAAGAGCAGATAGAGGCCCAGTCGCTTGTGGCATCTAAGAAATCCGTGCGACGCATGGCGCATATAATGGCTGATGCGATATATGAACGCCTGACCGGCGAGATAGGCTATTTCGATACCCAGATTGTATTTATTGCCGAATCCGGTCCTGTGGATGCACGCGTAAAGCGTATGGCCATCATGGACCAGGACGGATATGGTATGCGATATCTGTCGGACGATAAAACGTTTGTTATGTCGCCGCATTTCTCACCTAATATGCAGACAGTGGTATTTTTATCCTATCGCGATGATGACCCAATGGTCTGGACACTGGATTTGGATACCGGTGCCGCCCGCAGACTGGGCCAGTTTGGGGGGATGAACTTTGCGCCGCGCTTTTCGCCTGATGGAACAAAGATTGCGCTATCGCTGGTCAAAAGCGGTATAACTCATATATATGAATATAATATGGAAGATAAAACGCTGCGCCAGTTAACATTTGGCAATTCGCTAAATACCAGTCCGTCTTATTCGCCCGACGGTAAAAAGTTGGCATTTAATTCCGACCGGTCGGGCCGCCAGCAGATTCATGTTCTGGACCTGGAGACGGGTGTAGAAGAGCGTATTACATACGGCAACGGCCGATATGCAACACCCGCATGGTCGCCGGACGGTCAGTTTATTGCATTTACAAAAATGGCGGATGATACATTCTTTATCGGTATTATGAATCCGCGTGGGCGTAATGAAAAGATTCTGGCGGGGGGCTGGTTTATGGAGGCGCCATCATGGGCACCGGGCAGCCGTCGGCTGGTATATTATGAAACGGAAAAAGCCCTGGACGGGATGGAGCGTATAAGCCACATCCGCAGCGTTGATATCACAGGTCAGAATATATATGATATCGAGCTGCCGGATGATGTTAACGGCCTGGAGCCGACATGGTCGCCAAAGCTGCCGTAGTGCGTTAATTGCGGATGAAAAAAGTATTATCGGTATTGCTTCTTGTTCTGTTACCGACAATGGTCCGCGCCGTGCCGGCAACTGTTGATTATATTTTCGATGGCGATACTTTTGCCGCCTATGTTAATTTGGAAGATGACATAAAAATCTCTGTCCGGGTACGCTTGATGAATGTTGATACACCGGAAATTCACGGTGAATGCGAGTCTGAGATTACGCGTGCCAACATGGCGCGCGACCGGCTGGCGGCATTGATTCCTGTGGGGTCGGTTGTGGAACTGTATAAAATCAAGGATGATAAATATCTGGGGCGTATTGATGCCTATGTTAAAGATGCCGTCGGCCGTGATGTGGGCGAGATATTGATTTCAGAAAAGCTGGGGCGGCCGTATTCCGGTGGACATCGCATGGGCTGGTGCGATTAGGTTTTTATTGCTTTTCCAATGTGTGCTTTATCAATGTGCTGCTGATGTCTTTGGTGCGTGTTAGATATACAACGCTGCATACATCGGCCAGTGTGTCAAAGTGCCCCTGCCAGTCGTCGCCCATAACAAGTGTGTCTATGTTATATTTAATTATATCATCACGCTTTTGACCCCAGTCGTTTTCAGCAAACACCAAGTCAACATATTTTATAGCCTGCAATATTTCCAGGCGGCGTTTATATGGTAGGTAGGCGCGCTTGCCTTTTATTGTATTAAATTCATCTGTTGACAGGCCCACCGCCAGCCAGTCACCCATTTCACGTGCACGGCGCAGCAGCTCCATGTGCCCCCAATGAAAAGTGTCAAAGGTTCCGTATGTTATAATGCGTTTCATTGTTGTGTATCTATGAATTTGCGTATGCTTGCGATTTCTTCGTAAGACAGCGGGGGATTGGTGTGGCGGGAAAAATCTGGCCGGAGAGTGTGCCAATCGCCGAAGCGTGTTGTAAGAACGGCGTCAACATTATTTGGGGCAGGGAACATGTGGCCGCAGAATTTTATCTGGCCCAGTGGAAAAATCCATTCACGGTGAAAAGGGCTGGCGTGGTAAAAGCGTCCCACACGCTCCGGAAATGTCTGCCAGTCGATGCCTTCAAATATATCGCCATGCTGGAAATCGGGTGGCAGCCCCTGCATTATAATATCGTTGCTAATTTGCGAATAGTTTTCATAAATTGACGATACAATCGCACCGGGATTATCGGCTAGTGTGCGCTGGTCCGCCTCCAACTGGCGGGCGGTATCCATTGCGCGGATGTATGTGTTTATAAATTCCGTGCGTTGGTCTTCCGTTTCCATTCGGGTATGATATGTATCCCATGGAAACAGGTCAACACAGATTTTTTTTGTGAATAAAACTTTAAATATTCCGCCGCTTAGGCCCCTTGTAGTGAAAAAGTCGTCATGGTTAAATCGCTGGGATAAAATGTCTGTTGCGCGGTGAAAGTCCGCGCGCATTAAACAGATGTCTATATCGTCGTCCCATGGAATAAAATCACCGCTGCGCGCCGCCCCCAACAGTGTTCCGTATCCCAGGAAATATTCAATGCCGGCATCGCGCAGCACCTGGTCTATTAGCAACAGCAGTTTTAGGCAGCCTTGCTGTTTCATTTTCAGATGGCCGGTCGCAGGTGGAATATCAGCTATATCCGTGCGCAGGGCGTATAGCAGCGTGATATGCTTTTTCAGCAGTTCTATCTGCTTTGTTAAATGGTTTAGCTTTGTATCCGTTGTGCGGTAAAATTCTGATATGTATGAAATCAGGTCGGGGTTATTTTGCATTTGCATATAGTTTCGTTTTTTCTGTCGCTTATCCCGGCATTTTTTCATGTTTCGCAATCAAAGCCGATGTATGCTGAGGTGCCTCGGATGGGAACTTAGCTCCAGTAACAGTTGCTTGTAAAAACATATTGGCCCGTATTGTCCATGTAGTGTTCAGAACCCCCTAATGTTGGAATATAGCATTTTGTTTTAGAATAGTTCCCAGATTCATTGGACATACCCGGTATTGGACCTTCATTGATATAATCTTTAATACTGCCAGTAACGTAATTGGGACCGTCTGGACATTTTGCACAATTTCTAAATCCCCCGTAATATCCTTTGTCGCAGTATTCGCGGTCAAGACCGCTGGGGCACCAAGAGCCGCCGATCCCAGCACTGGAATCAAAGTCACAGCAATTTATAAGGTGGCCATGGTTTGCGTCATGGTAATCGGAGCAATAGGTTTGATTCGGCTCATCCGGTTTTGTTGCAGAATACGTCCAGCCGTTATAATCATCGCAAACTACATATTCACCAGTAGGAGCTTTTCCATATGCGCCGCCAAATCTTAAATCCTTAGAGCCTTTATATGCGTTACATACATTGTCATTGCATATGTTATTGTCGGACATCCACTGTGCTATGCATTCACTGTTATAGTTGCATCTGTCGTTGGCGATTCTGGCCGGAACGCATACCTGGCATGGTTGGTCGCCATCACCACCTTGGGGGGATGCGCAGTATGTATCATTGGTTAATATTTCGGTAAGTACATAGCCGATGTCGTTTGCATGGGCTCCCCCTATTGATGTATAAAATGCAAGTGTTGCAACAAGTAAATAAAATCTGTGTTGAAATGTCATAAATTCCCTCTTGTGCTGAAAAGATATGCACAAAACTGCCAGGAAAACGGTCCTTTTTTTGGCATATTTTTGAATTGACTTAAGGTCGCGGTGGGGGCTAATATTAGTAGGAAAATATATGCCTAATTTAATTGACCGTTTTTTTTAGGCAACAGGTATAGCGTTGTTTTTTATAGTAAATACAAAAGATAAAACGCCCATTTGGGCGTTTGATTTTTTTATGCGCTGTGCTGATTTATTGCGTCACGAATTTCATCCAGTGATGCATTGCACGGCAGCAGGGGCTCAAAGTAAACATTAGCAGTTCCGGGGCGCATTTTTCCATGCTTTGGCCAGTATATGCCCGCATCTGTCCCAACCGGCATAATAGGCAGCTTTAGCTGGTGTGCTAAATAAAGCAGGCCGCGCTTCAGGGCTGGGCGTGCGCCGGGCTTTACGCGTGTGCCTTCTGGGAATATAATCAGAACCTGACCATTCATAATCTTTTTCGCAACAGCGTTCGCCAGCTTGTTCATATTTGTTTTTCCACGTGTGCGATTTACAGGCTGCAGGCCCATGCGCCAAAAAGCCCATCCGTAAATAGGTATCCACAGCAGTTCGCGCTTTATAATAAAGAATGCGTTGGGAATATTTGTAGCTAATATTGCGATTTCCAGAATAGACATGTGCTTGGCAGCTATTATCGCCTTGCCGTCCAGGCGAATGTTTTCATTGGGCTTTACCGGTACGCCGTTTTCTTCGGTCAGGGGATAGTTTATCTTATATTTTATTCCTGCAATCCAACGCGCCAGCAGCAGTACGCCACGCGCATCGGTTAAAACGAAGAAATTATTCAGGCGCTTGTTTACCAGGCCAATCAGCAACAGCGGCGACCATAGCAAGAAATATATCGCCAAAATGATTTTAAATACGATTGTTCGTAACATGTTTCTTTATCCTTCCTTTATTCCAAACATTGTAACAATATATTTTATATATTCCGTGGTCCATCGTTCAAGTCTTTTTGTCGCCGGCATGTCGGTTAGACGAACAGGGCATGGAACCACCTCCACATCAGGCAGTTCATGCCGTATAAGATATTGGGCACGATTCATATGGTCTTCGGTGGTTATGATAACAATCCTATCCAGGCCCGTTGTTTGTGCAATGCTGCGAATTGCAATCGCGTTTTGGTATGTTGATTTCGAATCGGATTCGACGGTTACTTTCTTTGCCATTTCAAAAGACCCCTGGGCGCCGGCGCCGATGATATATAAATCCGCATCGGGGTATTTTCGCATTTGTCGCATCGCAAAAGGAATTCGGCGTGCGTCCCCGGTCAGGACAAATATGCTGTCGTCCGGCAAGATTGTACCGCATACACTGGGGGTCATTGACTTAAACATCATTCCGCCCATGATGAACAAAGCAAAGGCTAAAAAAGAGGGGGTAAAAAACTTCATTAGCTGTTTTTCAGAATCTTTAATGTCGTGCGGCGTGTTATCCATATTGCAAATATACTTATTGCAATCGGCAGTGCCGCCAGTAATAACCATGCCATGGTGGTCAGGCTCATCATTGCCATCAGGCCAACGCGTGCACTGTGTGCCGCGGACAGTATCAGCAGCAGTATAGGTACCGCCGCAACAAAGCCCATGCCGGCCGCAGTAATGGATATTTTTCCAACAATAATCTGCATTTGGCGAGCAACAAAGCTGTCACGGGCGCCGACCTGGTTCAGGATTTCCAACTCGCGCCGGTGCAACTGCGCCGTATTGCGTGCGATAAATGAAATGCATACCCCAATCGCCCCCAGGGCCAAGACCAGTATCATTGCCGCAATCACAATCATGCGCCAGCCGGCGCCGGTTGCCGCCCCCAGGGCCGATGCATGCGACAGAAAGCGTGCCTTTCCGGCAAACTGGTCCGCAAAGAACTTCATGTCTGATTTTTGGTTTAGCTTTATTTCGTACATTTCCGGCAGATAGTTTTTCATTGCCGCACCGCCGCTGGAAATCCAAGGGCGCATAAGTTCGGTCATTTCATCTGCGGATACTTTTTTAACAGATGCTATCTTATCCTTGTTCGAATCCAATATTTTTTGTGTGGTATCGACTTTCTGGCCGGGCATAACCTGGACCGTGGCCATTAGTTCCCATTGGTTATTCCAACGGGCAACACCGGTGCCAATTGCGATTGCGGCCCCCAATGCGATTACGGATAAAAAAGTCAGCAGTGCCATAATCGCCGTCATAAACACAGATTGCTCGCGAACGAGAGAAAATACGACAGGTCTTTTCATTTATGCGTTTCCAATATCGTCAAATTGTTTTGATAGTTCTGCAAAATAGTTTTGCGGTTTTGGGCCTTTCCATATTTTTTTCGCCTCTGCCTTTTGTGGGGCCGGGGCCTTGCCAAGGAAGCCTACACGGTGATTTTCTACATGCAGAACCGGAAATTTATAAGTATCCATAAGCTTTTTATTATGTGTCGCCAGGATAATTGTAGTGCCAAACAACTTGTTCATTTGAATAAACAATTCCATCAGGCGCGATGCGTTTTCATCATCCAGATTTCCTGTTGGTTCGTCGGCCAGTAAGATTGCCGGTTGAACTATTATGGCGCGTGCAACGGATACGCGCTGCTGCTGGCCGCCGGAAAGGGCACGTGGATATGTCGTCGAATATTTCCCAAGACCGACCCAGTCTAACACCTTGCCCACCAGCTTTTTTATTTTTGCCTCCGGTATGCCGCGTACGCGCAGGGGCAGGGCGACATTATCAAAAACCGTCAAGTGCGACAGCAGCGAGTATTCCTGAAATACTATTGCCATTTTTTGACGAAGTGTGGCAATTTCATCGCGCGATATTTCGGCGGTTGTCTTGCCAAATAGTTTTATCTGGCCTGCAGATGGTGTGTGCAACTGATATATAAGGCGCAACAAAGTTGTCTTACCGGCGCCCGATGCGCCAGATAGAAAATAGAAAGCGCCGGCGCTGATGTTAAATGACACGTCGCTTAGTACGTCTGCGCCACCTTCATACCGGGCGGCCACGTTTGCAAAAGATATTGCGGTATTGTCTTCCATGATTCGGATGGTAGTAAAAAATTATTTTCGGGTCAAGGAAACATAAAAAGCGCCCCGTTTGGGGCGCCTGGGATTATTTGTCTACGCGGGTTGTTGCGTTACGGTTTTTCGACCATACTTTTTCACCGGTTCCAAAATACTGCGGACGTTCCTTACCATAAGATATTGTTTTTATGCGTGAAGGTTCAATTCCGTCCTTTATCATTACATGGGCGGCATTTCCCGCGCGCAGTGCGCCCAGCGCCAGATTGTATTCTGTTGAACCGCGTTCGTCACAATGGCCTTCCAGTGTTACGTTTATATCCGGATGCTTTTTCATGTACAGCGACTGACCCTGCAGGTCTTTTGCCATTTCAGGTGTTATTTCGGCCGAGTCAAAAGCAAAAAATACTTTTTCATCATTCAAGTTAGATGGCATTTTCGCACCGCCGCATGCGGCCACGGTTAATGCAGTACATAAAAACACAAATTTTTTCATATCTTTACCTCTTTCCGTAAATAATTAGAACATATAAAAACCTAGCAGAAAAAAAGAAATCGTGTCAATATCTGATTTTTGTTTTTGGATACTTTCGTATTTTGTGATATACTTGGAATAAAATTTGGAGGGGTATTTCATGAAAAAGTTAGTATCTTTAAGTGTTTTGTTGGGGCTTGTTGCGGCGCCGTCTTTTGCGGCGGTTCGTCCGGCTTCGCCCAGTCATATTGCCAAAGATGGTCGTGGCGGATATGATGTTACATATAATTACAAGGACAAGGCTAAAAACGGCTGGTATATAACCGGACGTGCGGAGCTTAGCTTGTTGAACTTTAAGAATAAATACAGTGTTTCGGGTGGTTTTTTGGCCGATGAAGACCATAGCGAGGATAAATATTCATTTGAACCTGTCTTTGGTGGCTCGATTGCGGCGGGTAAAAAAATAAATTATTTTTGGCGCGCAGAATTAGAGGGCGGCTATCTGGGCTATTTTAGTGATGAAGATGTGGTTGCGGAGTTTTCGCTGTCTATTCCGTATATTATGCTAAACGGCTATTATGATTTTACAAACGGTCTGTATGTTGGGGCGGGTGTTGGTGCCGCACTGTCCAATTACAAGATAAGCGGTGACTATTTCAATGGCTATGACAAAACAAAAACGGCGTTGTCGCCTATGGCGGGGTTAATGTTTGGCTGGACGCATCAGTTGGATGAAAACCTGGTGCTGGATTTGCGTTATCGCCTGGCGGGTATGACCGGGGCGGAATTAAAACTGCACTTCCAGGATACCGATGACAATACGTACGGCTTTAAAAGTAAGACGGGTATGATATTGGATAACTCGTTTTCTTTGGGTATCAGATATGAATTTTAACCCGAAAAGGTGTTGACTCGATTCGCAAAAATTGGTAACATAGTAGGTGTAGAGAGAGTTATGAAAAGTAGAGTTCAAATATCACGATTGGCGGTTGTTTGTGTGATGTGCGCATCTGCGGTGTCCGGTGCTTTTGGTGCGGCGTCTGTGCGCTCGTTGGGGGGGGCTGGAACTTATTCTAGTGCGTCTTCGGCGGCGGGTGGTGCACCTTCTGGGGCGGTAAGTGCGGCGCGTGCGGGGTCGATGCGTGTTTCGGCATCCGGTGGCACGGGTGGCAGTGTCGCGCCCAATCGTGGCACGACAACAACCGGCCGCGTTGCGACGGCGCCGCGACTGTCTATTGGCAAATATCTTGGTGGCGGCACATCTGTTAGCGGGGGGAGCTCTATAAAGAACCAAAAGCCTGGCGGCAGTACCAGCAGCAGTAGCGGCAGCGGTTCTATGGACCCGGGTGTTATGGCAGATTTGGAAAGCCGTGTTGGCGAGCTGGAGGGGCAGGTCGCAAATATTTACGTCAAGGATGATGTGGATTCTATGCTGCAGGACAAGCAGAATGTTTTGACGCCTGTTGATGATTATATTGAAATTGAAAACGATGAAATTTATCTGAATGTTGACGCGCTTCGGGAAGGCTTGGAAGTAATTGCCGGCAAGGATGGGCGCGAGGTTGAAATCGGCTCGAACGCCACTCATTTGTTGTGGCGCTACAAGGGTGACACTGCCTGGCAGGAGCTGATTGCGCTGGCTGATATTACAGGACCCCAGGGGCCGGCCGGTGAAAAAGGTGAAAAGGGAGATCCGGGCGAAGGATTGGACCCGGAACAGTATCCGACGAAAGAGTTTATGAATGCTGAAATTGCACGGGCGATAGATTCTGCAAATTATGTAACACCTGAGGCGTTAAGCGAAGCTATTGCGGGCTTTGCGACCAGAACGGCGGTAGCAGAGAGTATTGCCGATGCGACATCGGGTCTGGCCTCTAAGGAAGAGTTGGCCGGATACGCTAAAACTGCGGATGTTTATACCAAGGACCAGGTGTATACCAAAGGGGAGGTTGATACCAAGGTTGCCGATGTTGTTGCAGGTGACATGAGCGAGGCTCTTGCCGCGTATGCCAAGACGGCGGATGTAAACAGCGCGCTTGAGAAAAAGGCCGATGTTTCAGCTTTGTCTGATTATGCGACGAATGCTGTTGTGACGGGATTGACCGGTCGTGTTTCGGCGGTTGAAACTGAAATGGATGATATTAACGATCTGGCGGCAAATGCGGCGACAGATGCGGCCACGGCGGTTACTTCTGCGACCGCGGCAAAGACGGCCGCGGATGAAGCCACGGCGGCGGCCGGTGTTGCATTAACAACGGCAAATTCTGCATCTGGGGCGGCTGATGCGGCCAAAACACTGGCAGAGGGTGCAAAAACATCTGCGGATACGGCTGTTGCGACCGCGGGTGCGGCGAAAACAGCAGCAGATGCGGCGACGGCTGGTTTGGCGCTAAAGGCTAATGCGGATGATGTGTATACAAAGACCGCGGCGGATGAAAAATTTGCGCTAAAGGCGAATACATACACCAAGACAGAGGTAGATACCAAAGTTGCGGAGATTTCGGCCGGTAATATGGACGAAGCTTTGAAAGCTTATGCTAAAACCGAGTATGTTGATGCGGAGCTGGCAAAGAAAGCGAATACGGATTCTTTGGGGGCATTGGCTCTAAAGAATACGATTTCAAATGCAGACGTTGCAGATGATGCGGCGATTGCGAAAACAAAACTGTCGGCGGATGTTCAGGCGTCCCTGTCAAAGGCAGACCAAGCAGTTTCTATCGCGGATGCCCCTGAAACGGGTGACTTCGTGTTGGCGATTAGTGATGGTCAAAAAGGCTGGTTTGAGGTGGTTACGGAGTAATCTCAAATCATTATAAACGGCCCTTGGGCCAAGTGTAAAAAAGGAAGTGAAAGAAATGAAAGTAAAGAATGTCGCTTTTTCTGGGGTTGCAGCGGCTATGATGCTTAGTGCTGGTATCGGTGCGGCGGCGGCGGCTCCTCAAATCGCCAGCAAGCAATATGTTGACAATAAGGTTGCCACAGATGTTCAAACACTGCAGACGACGATTGAAAACAACTATACCAAAACAGAGCAGTTACAGGATGTTATCGTAACAAATATCACAAACGAATTGCAGTCGGAAAACAGTGAGTTGAAAACCGCTATTGATGAAGCGTTGGATACCAAGGCGGATGCTGCGACGGTAACTCAGATTCAGAACAATGTTAACACAATGGCTACCACGGTTCAAAATCTGGAGGCGGATGTTGCGGGCAAGGCAGATAAACTGAAGGGCGAGGCAATCAAGGCCGGTAATATCGCAACAATTGATGCGAATGGTAATTATGTTGCCGGAACAGTTGCGGCGGCGGATTTGGTAACAAATGCAACAGTTACTGAAAAGATTACATCTGCATTGGAAGGTAATGAGTCTGTAAAAGAAATCATTACGACAATCGTTAGCAACGGCGATGTTGTCACAGATGCAATCGATACATCTATTGCGTCGGGTACGCTGAAGACAGAGCTAGATAAAAAAGCCAACGCAGCCGATGTTTATACAAAGACAGAAACAGATGCAAAAATCATAAACCTGGCGATTCCAAAGCCACAGGGTGCGTGTGCGTCTGAATCCGGTCGTTGCGTATTGTCGGTTGACACAACTGGTAATTCTTTAATGTGGTTGGATGTGACCGCCCCTCTGGAAGGCACAACAACACCAGCAGAATAATATTTAATAAATAAAAATGGATAAATTATGAAAAAACTTACAACTGGTATATTTACTGTTCTGCTGGGCTTGGTTGCTATTGATGCAAATGCGGCTATTACGTCAAAGGCCTATGTTGATGCCAAGGTATCGACAGAAGTTGGAAAGGTTAATACAAAGGTAACAGAGCTAAATACAACGGTTAATGATTTTACAACAAATATTGGTGATAGAATTAACACCACTATTAACCAAGCGCTGACAAATGAAGATTCCCAAATCTACAAAGAGCTGGAATCTAAGGCTTCGACGGCGGATTTAAAGGCTATTGATGAGCGCTTATACAATGCCGAGGCTGATATTGATGCACTGGAGAGGACAGTTGGAACATCCGAACTGGCGACAGAGGAAAAAACACTGACCGAGGCAATCAATGAATTGAATACTAACAAAGTAACACAGGCTAAGGTTACAACAGATATTGCCGCCGCGGTAAAGGTTGAAACAGACCGTGCAACAGCAGCAGAGCAGGCAAATGCAAATGCTATTGCGGCGAATACAGCGGCTGTTGAACAAGCTCAGGCTGATGCGACACAGGCGCTGAATGAGTCTATTAAGCAGATTAAGGCAACCGGTGAAGACGGAACCTATGTTTTGACTATCAAGACAATCGGCGACCAGGCTACGCTGAAATGGGAGCAGATTGAGCGTGCAGAAGCCACACAAACACCAGAGGCTTAATGCAGTAAATGCCGACGACCGTATTATGCGGTCGTCGGATATAGTGATGTAATATTTTGCATCGTCGGCAGATAAAACAATATTGGTAAAATTAATTATGAAAAAAGCAGGATTTTTAGCACTTTCTTTGGCTATTATGCTCATTGCTGGTGCTGCACGTGCGGATATTGCATCTACATCATATGTAGAAAACGCCATTGCGCAAAAAGAAGACGTATCAAACAAGGCTTCAGAAACCTACACATCCGACAGCACGACACAATACCCGTCAATCCGCGTTGCAGAAACGATTGCCGCCAAGGCGGTTCAGGGGCTGGGTGATTTGGCGGGCCTGGACCAGGTTGGTACGGATGAGATAAAGGACGGCGCTGTAACAAAGGTAAAGTTGGATACATCTGTTCAGGCATCGCTGGGCAAGGCTGATACTGCGGTTCAGTCGGCCGCGCTGACCGCGGAAACACAGGCGCGGACAAATGCAGATAATGCTATTAACACCAAAATAGGTACCGTGCCCGCCGGAAAGACAGTTGTCGGTATGATTGATGAGGCAAAGACCGCGGCAACATACGATGATACGCAGGTTAAGGCGGATATTGCAGCGAATACAGCGGCTATTGAACAAGCTCAGGCTGATGCGACAAAGGGTATTGGTGACGCAGCGGCCGCTGCACAGACAGCTAATGCGGCCAAGGCAGCGATAGATAATGCGTCTACTGGTCTTGGGTCTAAGTTGCCAACGGCAACATATAATACTCAGGTAGGTACGGTTAGTGCAGCAAATATGGGAACAACTGCGACAACAGTAGTTGCTGCAATTAATGAAGTATCGAAAGAAGCTGCGGCTGCGGATGCCAAGGCTGTGGCTGCAGATACCAAGGCGACCGCGGCACAAAGCGCGGCCTCTGCGGCAAATACATTGGCGGCGGCGGCGATTCCAAAGCCATCGGGTACATGTAAGGATTGTGTGCTGAAGTATAATGGCACGGCCTTTTCCTGGGAGGAAATCGGTCGTTAACAGGTGGTATTCTATGGCGCTGTGATAAAATGTTTATGCGCCATATATCCTCTTGTTACGGGATGTAGATTTGTGATAATATAAAACTGGTAGAGAGTTTTTAGGTTATGAAGAATATAGCGGGTGTTTTTGCAGTTTCTTTTATCGCGATTATGTCTGTGGTTGCGGCCCATGCAGATGTTGCTTCTACGGATTTGGTTGATAGACGATTTGAAGCGTTGGCTACGGTGGCAAGTACGGGCTCTTATAACGATTTGACGAATAAGCCGACAATTCCCGCGGCTCAGGTTCAGCCGGACTGGAATGCAACCACGGGTATGGGGGCGATAAAAAATAAGCCTACGTTGGGCGCGCTGGCATCGAAAGCGTCGGTTACAAGTGCGGAGATTACAGACGGCACTATTGTAAATGCGGATATTTCCGCAACAGCCGGGATTGCGCCTTCAAAGATTAACATAGATAAGCTTACTACATATGATACCACGCATACAGACAATGATGAGCGAATCCCTTCAGTAAAGGTGGTAGAGAGCATTGCCGCCGTATCTGCGGATGCTGCGCTTGTCGCCGCTAAGAATGTATATCAGGTTAAGTCTAATGCGAATTACCAGATGGGTTCAGCAAATGGGGCTTGGACTACGATGAGTGGTTCTCAGCAAAATGCTTTGAATTCTGGCATTACAACGGCAAAAGTAACCAAGTACGATAATTATGCCACAGGTAAGCAAGATACTTTGACCCCTGGGAGTAATGGAAATATTAAAGGGGCTGGTAGTGTGACTGTGACTAAGGATGCCTCTGGTGTTATAACCGTATCTGGAACAGACACAAATACAGTTACAACAGCGACAACAACCGGTACCGGAAATGTTGTTTCTGCTATTACGGCAAATAACGGTGCGCTTACGGTTACAAAAGGCGTTACAGCGGCAACACCTGGTGATATTACAAATGCTATAAACGCGTTGGATGTTGCGGCATCAACCGCGGCTGGAAATGTCGTTACAAATGTTAGTCAGACAGATGGAAAAATTTCTGTAACAAAGGGAACAATAAGTGTTCCGACTGTGAATAACGCTACGCTGACAATTAAGCAGGGGGGAGCTGTTAAGGGTACTTTTACCGCGAACCAGGCCACCGCGGCAACAATTGAGTTAACTGATAATAATACAACATATACGGCCAGCGGTTCAAATGGTGTTTCTGCATCAGTTAGTGGTACGTCGGTGAACGTATCCGGTGTATCCGCAACGCGTGATGCGGTTGGGGTGGCAAAGCTGGGAGTTATTCCGGTTGGAACCACTGGTACGGCAACCGCTACTATTTGGGTTGAATAAAGTTTCCCGCAAGGGGGGAGTCTGGAGGAGGGCGTCTTGGCGCCCCATAAGGAGAGAAGACAGCGGCCACGGCCGCTGGTTTTTTATTCGATTAAAATGGTGCTGCGGACTATAGCAGCATCATCAAGCCAATACCCAGTCCTGCTGCGACAATCGCGAACATGGTAAGTGGCCAGAAATATTTTTTTACGATTGCATTTGCCTGTTCCTGGAAGCGCCACAGCAGTGCCGCCACCAGCGCAAAGCGCGCGGTGCGGAACACCGCCGATACACCCAGGAATAGGGCCGCCGGGAATCCCATAAAGCCCGCGCATATCGCCATTAGTTTGTAGGGAATTGGGGTAAAGGCGGTCAGAACTATTATAAATAGGCCATGCTTTATGAACAACTGCTGAGCCATTTCAAATTTTTCCATTGTGGCAAAGTTTTCAATCAGCCATATTCCGACAGAATCAAACAGCCAGAAACCAATAAGGTATGCGATTGCGCCGCCTATCAATGAACCGGCGGCGGCGGCGATTGTTATCGGTATCGCCCGGCGACGGTTTGCGATAATGGGTGGTGTCATGAATACTTCGGGCGGGACAAATAAAAATATTGATTCACATATTGTTAAAACAAAAACTATCCATGCATAGGCTGGATGTTCTGATTTTTTAAGAATAGATTCTATAAGTTTCATTTTTCCCCCGATTTCTCAAAATTTTTCTTGATTGTACATAAATTTAGTCTAATTTACAAATCATAAGTACAAAAAAGATAACAATATGCAGAAAAAACGTACAAATTCAAATCGACCCGACCGCATTGCGGCCAAGGTTCAGGTGCTGGTTGCGGAAATATTGCGTGATAATTATGGAGAGGACCCCATTTTGCGCGGGGTATCGCTGGTAGGGGCGGTGGCGCATGGCGGTTTGCAGTTTGTGCGGTTGTATTATTATTCGCGAAACGAAGACATTGCCGCGGTGCAAAAGCGCCTGGACGAGGTTGTGCGGACTGTTCGCTTTGAGTTGGCGGCCAGAATGAATCAAAAGTATGTTCCTGATATTCGTTTCGAATATGATGATACGCTGGAGCGGGCCGAGCGTATTGATGAATTGTTGGAGAATATTGCGAATGAAAAGATATAACGATTTTATACCAAAAGGCGATGTGCATTTATGTTCTAGTGTTACGGACAGTTTGTTGCGGGATTTCTATATGATTGCCAATCAAACACGCCCGAATAATGCAGAGATGATTTTTAAAACACTGCAGCATGAAGTACATGATCTGCATCATATTCTGCTGGTATATAAGATGCGCGATTATGTATATGGGTTTATCTCAGGTCATCTTATTCCAGGGAACGACAATGTTCAGGCAGAAGCTCGTATAAACTGGCTGTTTGTGGAACCGATAGCACAGAAAAAAGGCATAGGTTCAAAGCTTATCTCTGGATTTGAGAATCATTTAAAAGAAGTTTGGAAGGTATATCGGATACAGGTTCAGCCAGTGCCAACTTTACAGTCCAAGAATTTTTATACCAAGCATGGATATGCTCCGGGAATTATACCGTATCTGTATGCAAAAGATTTGTCGCGCTGATAATACAGAAAATCCCATAAAAAACCGATTGCAAGTTTTAATATACTGGTGTACCATTGCCGCATGAGCCAGAATAATATTAGAAACTTTGCAATAGTTGCACACATAGACCACGGTAAATCCACTTTATCCGACAGATTGATTGAGTTCACAGGCGGCCTGGCATCGCGTGAAATGAAGGCCCAGGTTTTGGACTCTATGGATATAGAGCGCGAGCGTGGCATTACAATCAAGGCCCAGACAGTACGTCTTAGCTACAAGGCAAACGATGGGCAGGTATATCAGCTTAATTTAATGGATACGCCCGGGCATGTCGATTTCTCGTATGAGGTATCGCGTTCTTTGGCCGCGTGTGAAGGGGCGCTGGTTCTGGTTGATGCAACCCAGGGGGTTCAGGCACAGACGTTGGCGAATGCTTATCTGGCATTGGATAATGATTTGGAAATGCTGCCTGTTTTAAACAAGGTAGACCTGCCGTCAAGCGATGTTGACGCGGTGCGGGAACAAATTGCGGATGTTATCGGACTGGATGCGTCCCAGGCGCTGGCTGTTTCTGGTAAGACGGGGGCGGGTGTTCCCGAACTGCTGGAGGAGATTGTTCAAAAGCTGCCTGCGCCGCGGGGGAATGAAAATGCGCCGACGCGCGCGTTACTGGTCGATTCGTGGTATGATTCATATCTGGGTGTTGTGATATTGGTGCGTGTTGTTGACGGAAAGTTGGCACGTGGTCAAAAAATTAAATTCATGGCCACCGGGGCGGAGTATGTTGTAGATAAAATCGGATACTTTACGCCCAAAATGGTTAATACAGAAGAGCTTAAGACCGGTGAAATTGGTTTTATTATTACAGGTATGAAGACCATACATGACTGTAAGGTTGGTGATACTATCTTAGATGTTCGTGGTGGCGGGGATGCATTGCCCGGGTTTAAGCCATCGATTCCCGTTGTATTTTCATCATTCTTTCCGGTAGAAGCCGATGATTATCCAGCATTGCGTGAAAGTGCAGAGAAGCTGGCGTTAAATGATGCATCGTTTATGTTTACGACGGAAAAATCATCTGCGCTGGGCTTTGGTTTGCGATGCGGATTTTTGGGCCTGCTGCATATGGAAATCATAAGCGAGCGTTTGTCGCGTGAATTTAATTTGACGCTTATTAACACTGTTCCCAGTGTGCTCTACAAGCTGTATCTGCGTGGTGGTGACGTTATGGATTTGGAAAACCCTGCGGATATGCCGGAACCTACAAAAATAGAACGGATAGAAGAACCTTGGGTGCGTGCAACAATTATGATGCCCGATAAATACATGGGTGGGATTATGGCCCTGTGCTCGGAGCGGCGCGGTATTCAGGAAAATATTTCCTATGTCGGAAACCGTGCGGTTTTGGTATATCTGTTACCGCTGGCGGAAATAGTTTTTGATTTTTATGACCGGGTAAAATCGATATCTTCTGGTTATGCGTCTTTTGATTACGTATTGCAGGGATATCAGGCATCGGATTTGGTAAAGGTATCTATTTTGGTAAATGACGAAAATGTTGAGCCACTGTCGTTTATGTGTCACCGCAGTTTTGCAGAAAAGCGCGGGCGCCAGATTGTGGAAAAACTAAAAGACCTTATACCGCGACACCAGTTTAAAATACCGTTGCAGGCGGCAATCGGTGGAAAAATTATAGCGAGAGAGACTATTGCGGCATACCGCAAGGATGTTACCGCAAAATGTTACGGTGGGGATATAACACGTAAGCGCAAGTTGCTGGAAAAGCAAAAAGAAGGCAAAAAGCGTATGCGTACGTTCGGCAGTGTTGAGATACCGCAGAGTGCATTTATCAACGCGCTAAAAGTAAGTTAATCAAATATAAGGAATAGTCAGATGTTTGCAAATTTTGTTCAAAAGTGGAATGCATTTAAGGCAGATTTTGAAGAATATAAAAAGTTGCGTCGTATTGCATCTATTGCAAAGCGTAATTTGTTAGAGCTTCGTGGAAAAATAACAGTGTTTATTTCAATGGATGAAAAAATTTCTCGCAAGCGCTGTATTCAATCAAAACTGTTGGAGGTGCCGAGAAGGGACGTATGTGATACTGTCTTGGAGCCGGCCGGTGCTCATTATGTTCAGTGTGAACACTATTGCCCAAATTTTCGTGCTGTCAAAGATAAGGAAAATGCTCAGCCCTGCACGGATACAGCATGTCCGTGTTATGCCGCAAACAAAGCCTATGCAGAAGCGGCGGTTCAATATACGGATGCGGTAAAAAAGCGTCGTGCGTTTTGGAACAAAAATAATACAAACGTAAAACAGATGTAAGCGGGGGCGGCTGTGGCTCATCAGTTCTATTTTAACCCATATATTCTGGATAATTTGCCGGCACCAAATTCGGGCTTTGACGTTGTCCAGGATATATCAGAGCCACGATTGAGAATGTATGTCACAAGCCGCGGTGTAAAAACTTTCTTTGTACGCAAGCGCATCGGTGGTCGCGACCGAAGAATTATAATCGGAAATTATCCAGATATGGATATAGAGCAGGCCCGTGATAGTGTTTCATCTGTGTTGGCAAGTGCGGCGGAAAAGCCAAAGACGCGTCGTCGTAAAATCTCGTTTGGAAGACTAACAGATATGTATCTAAACGAACGTGTTCGACGCAGCGAAGATGGAATGGTAAAACTGCGGCGTGCGATTGAACGGCACTTAGGCGAATTAGATGAGAAAAATATTTCCGAAGTAACATTTGAAGATGTCATGGATGTGATTGGCTCCATCCATGGTGCGGCGATTGCGCGTCGCATGCAGGAACTGGTTCAGAGTATTTTTAAATATGCTCTCGAGACGGGATATATAAAAGAAAATCCCATTTCCAAAATGCCAAAAGTTACGCAGCATCGACGTGTCCGGCCATTAACTAAATCCGGGATAGTTAGATTGATTGCCGCAATTGACGACGAGCCGTCGCCGGTTCTACGTGCTGCGTTTATGATGCTGGTATATGGATTCGCGCCAAAGTCGCAGGTGTTTTCGATGCGCTGGTCTGATTTGGATTTCAATCATTATATGTGGGGCGCGCGCCCGCTATCGGATGCCGCGGCCGTATTGCTGCAGGATTTGCCGCAGGACGGGAACTGGGTTTTTTCCGTGCGCGGTCGTATGCGCTTAACAGACCCGCGTGTGGCCTGGCGTCGTGTGGTTGCCGCGGCTGGAATTCCGAATTTAACAATGGATGATGTGCATAAATTTATGATGCGACATTTGGTTTGGGCATCGGGCGCCGAAGACTTGCGCACAAATATGAATGAGCTGATTGATGAAATAAATTCTTCAAACATATAAATATCGTTTTGTCAAGTTTTGTTATCGTTTGTTATAATTTCTTGACACCAATGCCATAAAATGATAGCGTTAAGTAATGACACGCCCAGAGCAGGGCCACACATTTAACTGAAACAAAGGAAAAAAAATGACAACTTTTGAAAAAGTAAAAAAAATCGTAGCTGATAAGCTGGGCGTTGACGAAGCAAAAGTCACCGAAACAGCTGCATTCGTAAACGATTTGGGTGCTGATTCTTTGGACGTTGTTGAATTCGTTATGGAAGTTGAAAAAGAATTCGATATTACAATTCCTGACGAAGAAGCCGCGAAACTGGCAACAGTTGGCGATGCGGTTAAATACATCGAATCCCACAAAAAATAATTTTTGTTAGGGTATTTTATCGTGAGATAAACAAATCCGTCGCAATGTATTTTTGTTGGCGGATTTTTTTCTGTATTTTCGCCGGCCAAAGGTTTATTATATGGCCATAGACAGATAAGTATAAAAGGAATATAGAAAATGAGAAGAGTAGTTATAACAGGCATGGGAATCGTATCACCGGTCGGTACCGGGATTGAACATGCGTGGAAAAATATTTTGGAGGGTAAATCCGGCGTTCGTAAAATTGACACGTTTGATGCGTCTGATTGCGCATCCCAGATTGCCGGTTTGCCTGTATGCGGGACAGAGCCCGGTCAGTATAACCCCGACAGTGTTGTTGAACCGCGCGACCAGCGCAAAATGGACAAGGGTATTGTTTATGGTGTTGTTGCCGCAGACGAGGCAATGCGCGATGCGGGGCTGATTGACTATACCGGCGACAAAGAACGTATCGGTGTATCGATTGGTATGGGTATCGGTGGTTTGAATACAATTTATGATAATTGTGTTGAATTATATACCGGTGGCCCGCGTCGTATCAGCCCATTCTTTATCCCAAAATGCATTATTAACATGACAGCTGGACATGTATCCATTCGTTATGGACTAAAAGGGCCGAACTTATCCGTTGTAACGGCGTGTGCATCTGCGGCGCATTCAATCGGCGAAGCCGCGCGTCTGATTCAGCATGGCGATGCAGATATTATGCTGGCCGGTGGGTCCGAGGCGGCGGTTGGTAAAATCGGCGTTGCCGGATTTTCAGCGATGAAGGCACTGTCAACGCGTAATGATGAACCGGAAAAAGCATCCCGTCCATGGGACAAGGGGCGCGACGGCTTTATTATGGCCGAAGGCGCCGGTATTTTGGTTTTGGAAGAATATGAACATGCCAAGGCACGCGGTGCAAAAATTTATGCCGAGGTTGCAGGATACGGTATGTCTGGCGATGCGTATCATATCACTGCGCCGGCCGAAGGCGGCGAGGGCGGCCTGCGCGCGATGAAGGCGGCTTTGCGTGATGCAAATCTGACACCGGCCGATGTTGACTATATCAATGCGCATGGAACATCGACGGGCCTGGGTGACATTGGTGAATTAACAGCTGTAAAAGGGTTGTTTGGCGACCTGCCGGTTTCCATGTCATCTACTAAATCTATGACGGGGCATCTGTTGGGCGCAGCTGGCGCGGTAGAGGCTATATTCTGCACGTTGGCGATTCGTGACGGTATTGCGCCGGCGACAATCAATCTGGAAGATCCGGTTGACGAAGTTGGCAACTTTGACCTGGTTCCGAACAAGGCTAAAAAGCGCAAACTCGATGTTGCAATCAGTAACAGTTTCGGTTTTGGTGGCACAAATGCGTCCCTGGTTCTGAAAAAGGTTACAGAATAATAAAAAGCCCCAAAACGGGGCTTTTTTAGTGTAGAAACAATTTGTTAAAAAGAAAAAACGGTGCCTATTCAAAAGGACCGTTTTCCTACATTGTTATTTTTAATAATTTTATCCCAGATTTTCGCTATATGTCAACCCAAAAAATTGCCGAAAAAAAACGGTGGTTTTATGTTCAAGAAAGTTGTTGTGTTGGCGATTGTTGCGCTGTTGTGTTGGGAAAATAATTCGTTGGGTGGACGTTTGGTGCAATGCTGTTTTCGAAAGAACGAGGAAGGCATATTTGCGCCTGTTACGGCGGAATCCTGCTCAAAATGTCCGCCCGGATGCAATGATTTATGCGATGAAGGGGGGCTTGACCCGATTCTGACATGTGGGGATGAATGTAAAGGGCTGACTGATTGGAGCGCCCCTAATGGAGTTTTGATAACAAAAGCTACTTATCAAACCCGCTGTAATGTTAAATATTGTGAGTATAGGTGTATTGCGGGGTATTATGGACGCGGAAAAAATTGTATGGCGTGTCCAGGCTCTTTTTTGTTATCGGGAAATGGTGAGGTTGGAACCAGCAATGTGGGGGCGACACTAATAACGCAGTGCTATTCCGTATCCGGTAAAGATACATCTGGAAATTTTGTCTTTTCGCCCGCGTGTTTCTATTCGGAATAAAGCCGGGGACAATCGTCCCCGGTTCATTTTTAATCATGATGGCAGTCATTGTTTACGATTGTAAAACTGCCTGTTTGATCGCCGTATTGCGTACCTTTGGGTATATAGCAGTCTGTTTGCAGGGTAGAGCCAGGTGCAGAAGTTGCCGGCCCCGGATAGGCTGGCCATCTGTTACAGGTTGATGTGGCTGATGTTGGTGTGCCGTAATAATGTTCCGCACAGCGATAATTGGTCGTCTGGGACCAGCCAGAAGATGCACATGTATAAATGCTTTCCTTTTCAATCATTGGTACGTTATAGGTCGAGTCTTTCTTTGCCGTTTCCCAGTAAGTGTTTTCTGGTTTGGTGTCGATATAACATTTTTGCGTACATTTTCCGCTTATGCATATATAGCCTTTTTCGTTGTCGCATTGGTTGTTGTTGGTGCAATAGTTTGAAATTTGGAGACACCGGCCATATATTTCATTGATGTTTTTTTGACACTTAAATCCACTTACGCAATCGCTGTCGGACTGGCATGAGCATATTATATTGCTTAATACGCCTATTATACTGTTGTCGTTAAATTCTTGTAGCCCCATTGCGTTTATAAGGTTGGCCTGACATGCTGCGGTGACATTTAATGCGCAGTTGCCACCGCCCCAGCCATTTTTTGTTACCAGGCGCCAGTAGTTGTCACGATAGTTCAGGCTTTCTATGCCGTAAACATTTATGTATTTTGATGTGCATTCTGTAAAAAGGCCGCCAGGGTAATAGGTGCTGGTATCCGCGGCCCCGTGGCATGCCCCGGTTGCCAGGATGAATGCAGCGAACGCTGTTGTTATTTTTTTCATTTTCTAACTCCTTGTTTGGTAAACAAAAAACCACCAAGGATTTGGTGGTCGGGGAGTTAAGAAAATCATACAACATAATGACCCCGCCAGCTTTTGGATAAACCTGTGGTATGGCTGACGGCTCCCCGACGCTATGCGGGGGGTACAATAGCGGGCGCAGAAAAATGCGCCGCATATATGCGGATTACGATGTATCGATACACCGATGTTGTATGGGATTTCTTAAGTCCCAGAACCCACATCCCTGTAGATTCAAGGCAATTATAAAAAATATGGGACTTTAAAACAATAATAAAAAAACGGGGGGGGGCCCCGTTTTTTATTTTTCTTCTTTGTTTATCCCCAGCGTATCTTTTACCGGTTCTATAATTGTTGTTTTCGCACTGTCTAGTGTTCTTATAAGTGCGCGCCGGATTTTGCCGCTGATTGTCATAGGCAGGCTTTCTACGAATTCTATCACACGCGGATATTTATATGCCGCGGTGCGGGAACGGACATGATCCTGCAACTGGCGTACAAGTATGTCGCCGGGTTGGAAGTACTTGTTTAAGACGATTGTTGCTTTTACGGCTTGGCCGCGGGATGGGTCGGGGATGCCGGTTACGGCTACCTCGCGGACGGCCGGGTGTTCCAGTAACACGCTTTCTACCTCAAACGGGCTAATGCGGTATCCGCTGCTCTTTATCAAATCATCGTTACGGCCCACAAACCAGAAGTAGCCGTCCGCATCGCGGAATGCCACGTCGCCGGTATGATAGTAGCCGTCACGGTACACAGATGCGGTTTGTTTTTCGTTTTTATGGTATCCCAGGAACAGGCCGACGGGGCGACGTTCTTTTAAATTAACGCATATTTCGCCGACAGTGCCGTTGGGTACGGGGCGACCGCGCTCGTCCAGCAGTTCAACATCCCAACCTGCCGCGGGCATTCCCATGCTGCCGGGTTTTGGCTCAATCCATTCATGATTAAACAGCATTACGCATGTTTCCGTCTGGCCAAAGCCTTCGCGCATTTTTATCCCTGTGGCCTTTAGAAATCTTTCATATACCTCCGGATTCAGGGCTTCGCCGGCAATGTCGGCCTTGGTCAGTGCCGTCAGGTCGTATTTGCTTAAATCCGCATGCAGCAACATCTTATATACCGTTGGCGGTGCGCAGAAAGATGTAACATGATTTTCTGATATCGCCTTTAGCAGGTCGTGCGCGGTAAAGCGGCCGGCAAAATCAAACACAAACACTGTGGCCCCGGCCAACCACTGGCCGTACATTTTTCCCCAGCTGCATTTTGCCCAGCCCGATTCGGACAGTGTAAAATGAATGTCGCCATCGCGCAGACGCTGCCAGAACAGGGCGGTGTTAATATGCCCCAGGGGATATGCAAAATTGTGTGCGACCATTTTTGGTAAATCCGTTGTGCCGCTGGTAAAATATAAAACCATGGTATCGCCTGTCTCGTTCGGGATACGGGCGAATGTTGTTGGGGATTGTTCTATCCCGGCGGCAACATCTTCGCATGGGATAAGCTGAATATTATCATCACCAATTGCGTTGCGGATTTCGTTTACAATATATCCGTCATCAAATGCTATTATGTTTTTTACATCAGCGGTATTTATTCGGTATTTAATATCCTCTGCCTTTAGTTGATTCGTCGAAGGAATTGGAATCGCACCCAGCTTGTGCATCGCCAGCATTAAAATCCAGTATTCCCAGCGCCGACGCATGAACAGTAAAACTGTGTCGCCTTTTTTTATTCCGCGAGCGCTTAAAAAGTTTGCCGCCGCATTTGATGCACGCGCCAAATCGCGGAATGTAAATGTTTTTTTGTCACCTGCGTCATCATTCCATATTAACGCAACCTTGTCCGGGCTTTCTATTGCCAGTGCATCAATTACATCATATGCGAAATTAAAGTTATCCGGAACCTGGGGGATTGCGTTTTGTTTATAGTCCTCGTAGCTGTCAAAATTGGCCTTTGACAAGAATTTTAAAGCGAACATATTTATTCCTTATTTATATACAGGATAAAATATGGTTCATTAAATGATAATTACAAGTGAATTTTATAAATAAAAATAGTTGCATTTTATAAAAAACAGGTGCATAATCCCGCCATATCGGAGTGTAGCTCAGTCTGGTAGAGCGCTGCGTTCGGGTCGCAGAGGTCGTAGGTTCGAATCCTGTCACTCCGACCAAAAATTTAACCGCCCCTTGTGGGCGGTTTGATTTTTGGATTGTGGTGCGGATGAGAACCGTAAAGGTTCGACTACGACTTGGTGGCCGCAATGCGGACACCGTAGGAGTGCCCCGCAGGCGCTGTGCGCCGAGGGAATCCTGTCACTCCGACCAAAAATTTAACCGCCCACAAGGGGCGGTTTCTTATTAGCGTTTGCAAAATCTTTTTTATCTGCAATAATATCCGGGTTATGAAACGCAGAAATTTTAAACAAAAAAAATTCATGATTTTCTTCGGTTTGGCAATGCTGGCCGCATTGATTACCGGTGTTTATATGGTCGGGTTTTACTCGCCACTGCGCAGCAGCGTGGTTATAAATGTTCCGCGCGGGGCCAGTGTTTCATCTGTGGCACGCCAGCTGGTTCAAAAGGGGGTAATTGATTCGGTTCCTTTGTTTAAAATGTGTGTCCGCATGGCCGATGGGCGTGTCCAAAGCGGCGAGTATGAATTCCCGCCGTATGCCAGCGCATGGCGTGTGGCGCGCATGCTGGCGACGGGTGATGTTGCCGCTACAACGGTCGTTATTCCCGAAGGCCTGACAATACGCCAGATAAAGCAGTTGTTGTTGCAGGCGCAGGGGCTGAGCGGGGTGGTTGAGTGCGATGGCCCCAGTGATATGCCTGTTTGCAATCTGCGTGACGGTGATGTTTTTCCTGATACGTACCGGGTGGCACGTGGGACATCGCGATTGGCGCTGCTGGATTTGGCACGTAAAAAGATGGTGGCTATTCATGACGCCTGGGAACGGGCAGGGCGTATCGCGCCATCGCCGCTTAAAACCTGGAATGAGGTGATAACGCTGGCGTCTATTGTTCAAAAGGAAACGCCGCGTGCCGAAGAAATGCCGACCGTTGCCAGTGTTTATGTTAACCGTCTGCGAAAAAATATGCGGTTGCAGGCGGACCCCACGGTTGTTTATGCACTGACCGGTGGGCTGGGGGATATGCAGGGGGCGGCGCTGTTGCGTGGTCATCTTAAGGTGGATAGTCCTTATAATACATATACACATTATGGTCTGCCGCCGGCGCCAATCGCCAATGTCGGCCAGGCTGCAATTCGCGCAGTGCTAAAGCCTGCGGATACAAATTATCTGTTTTTTGTCGCAGATGGGCGTGGCGGACATCGGTTTTCGAATTCGTATGAGCAGCATATGCGCTATCATGCTGACTGGCGCGCGATAAAAAAAAGTAGAAATTAAAGTCTTGCAATCGACAAAAACATTAAAAATCATAATAATTTAATTATATAACGAAATTGACGCTTTGTATTAAAAAGCCCCGTAAATCCGGGGTTTTTTGAATGTTTTTTAGGAAGTTTTTCCGATTCGAAAGCCGGCTTAGCATAGCATATTTATAGGGGTTTTGCAAAAATCTTTTCCCTTGCGGGTGGTCTGAGGCCAATAGTAAAATATTCTTAAGAACTAGAAAAAATGTCTAGTTGTTAACTTAAAGAAAGGATAGAGTATGAAAAAATTAGCTTTGACTTCTTTGTTCGCCGTATTTGCTGTTTCCGGCGCGCATGCGGCCAATATCATTGATGGTAATCCGTTGTATCGTCCGGACCAGGGTCGTTTTTACAGTGTAACCACGGTTGGTTCAAATACTGAAAATACAAAGACTGTCGCTCTGAATGAAGAATTTGCGTATGGAATTACCAAGAATTTGGCGGTGGTTTTGGCAACAAACGTATCGCAGACAGATTGGTTTGATACCGCCGACTGGGGGATGACATCCTTTGGCTTGAATTATCGTGCAATCGATATGGGCAACTGGAAGGGTGACCTGTTCGGTGCTTATTCGGTAACGCCGGTTTGGGGTGACCATGCATCGTTCTTGGATGAAGATAATACAGACTATGTCTGGACATTGGGTGCGCGTGCCGGTTACGTATCTGATAATGGCTGGACGGTTGCCGGACATATCGCGTTTGATTATGCGAACACGGAATCCTTTAACTGGGATGACGAAGGTCTGCACCAACTGCGCCTGGGCTTGGATGGTCAGGTCCTGCTGAGCAGTGAATGGAACCTGGTTGCGGGTGTTGAATATACCACTAATACAGATAACTGGGATGACAAACCGGGTGTTTGGACAGGTAAAGTCGGTGTAAACTACAATATCGATGAAACCAAGTTTGTTGGTGCATATGTCGGCAAAGAGATGTCTCATGAAGCCGAAGGCAAATGGAAGGTTCAGGATGGCTTTGCATTTGGTGCCAAATTCGGTATTGATTTCTAAGTCTTTATCATAATGAAAATTGCGCGCCCCGACAGCATATCGGGGCGCGCTTGTACAAACATGAAAATAGTGCGAAAAAATGCCGGTACTAAATATATTTTTGTGCGTTTGCGTTATTGGATAAATCCGCCGAAATGTGCGGGTTTGACATTTATTCCTTTATTATTTTTTCCTAGATTTTTCTTGACAATCTTGGGGGGCGCGGTTATAGTATGTTCGCTTTCCGTGTAAATAAGGAAAGAAAAAATACAGAAATCTGCACGATTTGACAGATTTATAATCACCCGGTACGCCTGGTGAAGTAAGTCTGACGGGCAGTTTTTGTGGACAAAAGTTATAAGGAAAAAAGAGATTTTGAATGCCAACAGTAAACCAACTGATTCGGAAACCGCGTAAAAAGGTTGTTGTGAAATCCACGGCACCTGACATGGTTGAATGCCCGCAGAAGCGTGGTGTTTGCACGCGTGTTTATACGACTACACCTAAGAAACCTAACTCGGCGCAGCGTAAGGTTGCTCGTGTTAAACTGGCGAACGGTCATGAAGTAACCGCATACATTCCGGGCGAAGGTCACAACCTGCAGGAACATAGCGTTGTTATGATTCGTGGCGGTCGTGTAAAGGACTTGCCTGGTGTTAAATATCATATTATCCGTGGTGTCTTGGATACCAAGGGTGTTGATAGCCGTAAGCAGGGTCGCTCCTTGTATGGTGCAAAGGTAAAGAAATAATGCAAAAACATGCGGCCTTGCCGTGTGAGTAATCCGGACATCCGGGTGAAGAATAAAAGGAAAAAAAATGTCAAGACGTAAAAGCGCAGCTAAACGTGAAATATTGCCAGATTCCAAGTATAACAATCTGGTTGTTGCAAAATTGATTAATAATGTAATGTGGGACGGCAAGAAAGAAGTTGCCGAAAATATCGTTTACAGCGCGATGGATGAACTGAAGAAAATCGCAAAAGACGGTGATGAATTGGCTGGATTGTTGGAGGCTATTGATGCCTTGAAACCTTCTGTTGAAGTTAAGGGCCGCCGTGTTGGTGGTGCGACCTATCAGGTGCCAGTAGAAGTTCGTCCTGCACGTCAGCAGACATTGGCTTTGCGTAACTTGGTTATGTATGCGCGCAAGCGTGGTGAGCGTAATATGGCGGCTCGCTTGTTCGGTGAACTGCGTGATGCATTGAATGGCCAGGGTGGCGCGTTCAAGAAAAAGATTGATACGCACAAAATGGCAGAGGCGAACAAGGCGTTTGCACACTTCCGCTGGTAATATAAAAAATATAAGACAATTTAAACTAAGGAAAGACACATGTCTGTTGGAAAAACCGCTCCTTTACATATGTACCGCAATATCGGCATTATGGCCCATATTGACGCTGGTAAAACAACTACGTCGGAACGTATCTTGTTCTATACCGGAAAAAGCTATAAAATCGGCGAAGTGCACGACGGGGCCGCGACAATGGACTGGATGGCCCAGGAACAGGAACGCGGTATTACTATTACATCTGCGGCGACAACATGCTTTTGGCGTGACCATCGTATCAACTTGATTGATACCCCGGGGCACGTTGACTTTACAATGGAAGTAGAACGTTCTCTGCGCGTTTTGGACGGTGCGGTTGCGGTATTTGAATCTGTATCCGGTGTTCAGCCTCAAACTGAAACTGTATGGCGCCAGGCTGATCGTTATAATGTTCCGCGTATTTGCTTTATTAACAAGATGGACCGTATTGGTGGAAACTTCTTCCGCTGTGTTGATATGATTCGTGAACGTTTGGGGGCAAATCCTCTGGTTTTGAACTTCCCGATTGGTGCGGAATCCGACTTTAAGGGCGTTGTTGACGTTCTGGAAATGAAGGGTATCGTATGGCAGGATGAAAACGGCAGCAACCCTGTTGTTGTTGACATTCCCGAAGACCTGAAGGCAAAGGCCGAAGAACTGCACAATCGTTTGATTGAAGAAGTTGTAACACTTGATGATGCGGTAATGGAAGCCTATATGGAGGGCACAGTACCGGACCACGACACAATTAAAAAGCTGTTGCGCAAGGGTACAATTGCACAGAACTTTGTTCCCGTAATGTGCGGTTCGGCGTTTAAGAACAAGGGTGTTCAGCCGCTGTTGGATGCGATTGTTGACTATCTGCCGTCCCCGTTGGATATTCCGGCGATTAAGGGTACAAAGATGGACGGTGAAAGCGTTGCAGAACGCAAACCCAGCGTAAATGAGCCGTTCAGCGCTCTGGCGTTTAAGGTTGCAAATGACCCGTTTGTTGGAAATTTGATGTTTATCCGCGTATATTCGGGTAAATTGACATCCGGTTCATATATTTATAACTCCAACCGCGACAAGCGTGAGCGTGTTGGTCGTATGTTGCTGATGCACGCGAATAACCGTGAAGAAATCAAAGAAGCAACAGCAGGCGATATTGTAACGTTGGTCGGTATGAAAGAAACAATCACTGGCGATACGCTGTGTGATGAATCAAATCCGATTATTCTGGAAAACATTCATGTTCCAGAGCCGGTTATCAGCATTGCTGTTGAGCCCAAGACCAAGGCGGACATTGAAAAGATGTCGCTGGGCCTGCAGGCGCTGGCTAAGGAAGACCCGTCTTTCCGTGTATCGGTGGACGAAGAATCCGGTCAGACAATTCTGGCAGGTGTGGGTGAGTTGCATTTGGAAATTTTGGTTGACCGCTTGCTGCGTGAATTTAAAGTTGATGTTGCTGTGGGTGAACCTCGCATTGCATATCGTGAAACCTTCCGCAAGGCGATTACCGAAGAATATACTCACAAGAAACAGTCGGGTGGTTCGGGTCAGTATGCTCAGGTTAAGATTGAATTTGAACCTGTAGAACCGGGCGAAGGATATTCGTTTGACAATAAAATTGTTGGTGGTGCGATTCCGAAAGAATACATCCCCGGCGTTGAAAAGGGTTTGAAGATAGCGCAACAGACAGGTGTTCTGATTGGCTATCCCACAGTGGATTTCAAGGCAACATTGGTCGATGGTAAGTACCATGAAGTTGACTCCAATGTTCTGTGCTTTGAAATTGCGGCGCGTGCCTGTTTCCGTGAAGCGATGAAAAAGGCCTCGCCAAAGTTGTTGGAACCGATTATGAAGCTTTCGGTAAATACACCGGAAGAATACGTTGGTGACATCATCGGGGACCTGAACAGTCGCCGCGGTCAGATTAACGGTATTGAGACCCAGTTCGGCAACCAGCTGATTTCGGCTTTCGTGCCGCTGGCTAATCTGTTCGGATACGTTAAGACATTGCGTTCTTTGTCACAGGGCCGCGCAAATCCGTATATGGAATTGTCGCACTATGCCGAAGTTCCGTCTAACGTTGCAGACGAAGTAATAAAAAAGCTGACAAAATAAAAATAGAGTTTTAAACTAAACAAGCAAAGCCTAAGGAGAAAACTATGGCAAAAGAAAAGTACGTAAGAACCAAGCCGCATGTTAACATCGGTACCATTGGTCACGTTGACCACGGTAAAACGACGACAACTGCAGCTATTGTACAGTGTTATGGTGTTGGTGCTGACAAATCGAAGGGCGTTAACGAAATTGATAACGCGCCGGAAGAAAAGGCACGCGGTATAACAATTAACACTGCCCACGTTGAATATGAAACAGAAACACGTCACTACGCTCACGTTGACTGCCCGGGACACGCCGACTATGTTAAAAACATGATTACCGGTGCCGCGCAGATGGACGGTGCTATCTTGGTAGTTGCGGCGACAGACGGTCCGATGCCTCAGACACGCGAACACATTCTGTTGGCTCGTCAGGTAGGTATTCCGAAAATCGTTGTATTCTTGAACAAGTGCGATTTGGCGAATGATCCGGAACTGTTGGAATTGGTTGAAATGGAAATTCGCGAACTGTTGTCTGCGAACGATTTCGACGGCGACAATGCTCCGATTATCCGTGGTTCTGCTATATCCGCTTTGGAAGGTAAAAACGACGGTTTGGGCAAAGAAGCGATTGACGCTCTGTTAAAGGCTTGCGATGAATACATCCCGATGCCGGAACGCCCGGTTGACAAGCCGTTCTTGATGCCGATCGAAGACGTATTCTCTATCACAGGTCGTGGTACCGTGGTAACAGGCCGTATCGAATCCGGTGTTATCAAGGTTGGTGACGAATGCGAAATCGTTGGTCTGCGTCCGACACAGAAAACAACAGTAACCGGTGTTGAAATGTTCCGCAAATTGCTGGATCAGGGTGAAGCCGGTGATAACGTTGGTCTGTTGCTGCGTGGTACAAAGAAAGAAGATGTTGAACGTGGTCAGATTATCTGCAAACCGGGTTCCATCACACCGCATACAGAATTCGAAGCTGAAGTTTATATTCTGACGAAAGAAGAGGGTGGTCGCCACACAGCGTTCTTCTCGAACTATCGTCCTCAGTTCTACTTCAGCACAACAGACGTAACTGGTACAATCACATTGCCGGCTGACAAAGAAATGGTTCTGCCGGGTGACAACGTTCGTATCACAGTGCAGTTGATTGCACCGATTGCTATGAGCGAAGGTCGTCGCTTTGCTATCCGCGAAGGCGGTCGCACAGTTGGCGCCGGTGTTGTATCGAAGATTATCAAATAATACAACCAAACGGGTCGGTGTAACTGGATGAAATAGCGCCAGTGATTACCGGCCCGGATAAAAATAAGGAAAACGAACAAATGGTACCTGCATCTAAAATTCGCATCAAGTTGACGGCATTCGACCATAGAGTCTTGATGGAATCTGTGGAAGAAATTGTCAAAACTGCAAAGCGCACTGGCGCGGATGTCGTTGGACCCGTTCGCTTGCCGACTTTGATTCAGAAATTTACGGTGAATCGTTCGCCGCACGTTGACAAGAAGTCGCGTGAGCAGTTCGAAATCCGCAATCATAAGGCGGTAATCGACATTGTTAACCCAACCCCTCAGACTGTTGATGCTTTGATGAAGTTGGATTTGGCGTCCGGTGTTGACGTAAAGATTAAATTATAAGGCTGTTAGGTTGGCGTGGGATGCAAATAATAAAACGCGCTAACCTCTGACATAAATAAAGGCAACAAAAATGAAACGTAGCGGATTAATTACAACAAAAATAGGAATGACGCGTCTGTATGACGACGCGGGGGCGGCCCATGCGGTGACGGTCCTGGCGGTCGGCGATTGTACAGTTATCGGAAATCGTACGGCGGACAAGAACGGTTATATCGCAAATATCGTAGGTATGCGCGAGGCCAAGGCAAAACATATTGCAAAACCCCAAGCGGTCGCAGCAGAGAAGGCGGGTGTTAAACCATTCCGCAAGGTTGTTGAATTCCGCGTATCAGATGACTGCATTATCCCGGCGGGTACTGCACTGTCAGCGGAGCATTTTGTTGCCGGTCAATTTGTTGACGTTCAGGCGACAAGCAAGGGTAAGGGATTCCAGGGCGCGATGAAGCGTCATAATTTCGGCGGTAAAGAAGCGACACACGGTGTTTTGAAAGCGCATCGTTCCATCGGTGGTACGGGTATGCGCGAATGGCCAGGTCGTGTTTTGAAAGGTAAGAAGATGGCCGGTCAGATGGGTAATGAAACCGTCACCGTTCAGAACTTGAAAGTATTTGGCACGGACGCAGCTGACAATTTGATTTTTGTCGAAGGTGCTGTTCCGGGTGCAAACGGTACATTCGTATTGGTAACGGATGCCGTTAAGAAAGAACACAAAGACCTGCCGATGCCGACTAAAATGGGTGAGGCGTCGAAAGCAACCGAAACAGAAGCTGTTGCGGAATAATAAATAATAGTAACAGCAAGAGTAAGGTGAAAAAAAATGCAAATAGATATCGTAAATTTTGATGGAAAATCGGTCGGCAAAGTTGAATTGTCGGACCTGATATTCGGATTGGAACCCCGTGCGGACATCTTGCATCGCGTAGTAACTTGGCAGCGTGCCAAGTCACGCGCTGGCACACATGCGGTAAAGACTGTATCGGATGTAGAAGGCAGCGGTAAGAAAGCGTTCAAGCAGAAAAAGACTGGTAACGCGCGTCAGGGTGAAAAGTATAACGTTCACATGCGTGGCGGTGGTGTTGTTCATGGACCGGTTGTTCGTGACCACTCTATTGACCTGCCGAAGAAAATCCGCAGCCTGGGTCTGAAGATGGCTTTGTCATCCAAGGCGAAAGAGGGCAGCTTGATTGTTATCGATTCTGAAAAGTTGTCTGAGGCCAAGACGGGTGCTTTTGCAAAACAGCTGAAAAAGATGGGTTTGACATCTGCGCTGTTTGTTGGCGGTGAAACGCTGGATGAAAACTTCAAGAAGTCTGCGGCAAATATTGTGAATATCGACGCATTGCCGACGATTGGTTTGAATGTTTTGGATATTCTGAAGCATGAAAAATTGGTTTTGACAGCTGATGCGGTCAAAGCGGTAGAAGCAAGATTGGCATAATAAAGAAAGGTCAATGAAATGGCAGAAAAAAAAGTGAATACAGAGAAAAAAATCGTTGCGACCGCTGATACTTATGGTATACTGCGTCGGCCGATAATCTCGGAGAAGGCAGCAAAACTGTCTGAAAACAATGGTGTAGCATTCGAAGTTGCGGCAGATGCCACAAAAGAAGATGTTGCACGTGGGGTTCAGGCAATCTACAATGTAAAGCCGACCAAGGTTAACATTGTGGTTACCAAGGGTAAGGTTAAAACCTTCCGTGGCCGCAGCACAGGTACACAGCGCACCGTTAAAAAGGCATACGTTTCGTTGCCGGTGGATGCGAAACTGGACCTGTCCGCAAACATATAATAAAATAAACCGTTCTGGCAGAGAATCCGGGGGAACTGGACGTTAGTGTCAGAACAAAACAAAGGTAAGACAAAATGGCATTAAAGCATTATAAGCCGAATACGCCGGGTATGCGTGGCCTGACACAGGTTGATCGCAGCGAACTGCATCGCGGCAGCCCGGAAAAATCGCTGACCGTTGGTTTGAAGTCCAAGGGTGGTCGTAATAACTTCGGCCATGTTACCGTCATGCATCAGGGCGGCGGTCACAAGCGTAAATATCGTTTGATTGATTTTAATCGTAAAAAGACAGGAATTCCGGCGACGGTTGTTCGTTTGGAATATGACCCGAACCGTACTGCGTTTATCGCATTGATTGAATATACGGACGGTGTTCGTTCCTATATCTTGGCGCCGCGTGATTTGAAGGCGGGCGATACTGTTATTTCCGGCCAGCGCGAAGATATCAAGCCGGGTAATGCAATGCCTTTGAAGAATATGCCGATTGGTACAATCGTGCACAACGTCGAACTGAAACCGGGTGCCGGCGGCCAGCTGGCGCGCAGTGCCGGTTGCTATGCCCAGTTGATGGGTAAAGACGGCGTATACGCTCAGATTAAGATGAACAGCGGCGAACTGCGCAAGGTTCATTCTGACTGTCTGGCGACAGTGGGCAGCGTTTCTAATCCGGACCAGCGTAATGTAAACCTGGGTAAGGCTGGTCGCGCACGCTGGTTGGGTATTCGTCCGTCCGTACGCGGTATGGCGATGAACCCGAACGATCACCCGATGGGTGGTGGTAACGGTCACTCGAAGGGTCACGAACCTGTATCTCGTACAGGTATTCCGGCCAAGGGTTACCGCACTCGTAGCAACAAGCGCACTGCTAAGATGATTATCCGCAGCAGACATTTGGCAAAGAAGAAATAATAAATAGGTCGGCCATCTATATGGTGGCCGACAAAAGAAAAAACGGAGTTATTAATGTCTCGTTCAGTTTGGAAAGGTCCGTATGTTCATCCCTCTGTCTTGAAAAAGACGGCCGCGGCGATTGAAAAAGACGACCACAAGCCGATTAAAACTTGGTCCCGTGGCAGCACAATTGTGCCGCCGATGGTTGGACTGACCTTTGAAGTTCACAACGGTAACAAATTTATCCCGGTATCTATCGTAGAAGATATGATTGGGCACAAGTTGGGTGAATTCGCGCCGACACGTACATTTAAGGGGCATGCCGCTAATAAAAAGGCAGCGGCCGGCAAGAAATAAAGGTAAGTAGTTATGACAACGACAAGATATGGAATTAAAGAGAATCAGGTTCGCGCCTTTAACAAAATGATTCGCGTCAGCCACCAGAAATTGAACTTGGTGTGCGATATGGTTCGCGGGTTGCCGGTAGAGCGTGCGGTTGATGTCTTGAAGTTTTCGAAAAAGCGCGTTGCAGGCGAAGTTTTAAAGACTCTGCTGTCTGCGGTTGCGAATGCGGAACACAACAAGAATCTGCCGGTGGACACACTGTTTGTTAAGGAAATATGGTGCGGAAAAGCACTGACGATGAAACGTATCATGGCCGGTCCGCGTGGTAGTGCGCGTCCGATTTTGAAACCTTTCTCGAATCTGACAATCGTTTTGGAATCAGGCGTTGCGCCGTCCAAAAAGGCAAAAAAAGAAACAAAAGCAAAATAATAAAAGCCGGGGCCGGTGGTATGGAGAAATCCTGAATAAAACCATAACGGTTTCAAGAACACAAGGCCCTTAAAACAAGGAAAAAAGAAAATGGGACAGAAAGTATCGCCAATTTCACAGCGTCTGGGTATTAACAAGATTACAGACTCTCGCTGGATTGCGGGTAAAAAAGATTACGCCGCATTGGTTGCTGAGGATATCAAAATCCGCAAATTTATTGAAAAGAAACTGAAGAAAGCCGGACTGGCAAAGGTTGTTGTTGAACGCTTTGCAAAGAAAGTAGTGGTAACAATCCACACATCTCGTCCTGGTATGATTATCGGCAAAAACGGTGCGGATATCGAAGCACTGCGTAACGATATCAAGAAATTGGTTAAAAATGATCAGGTTGTCGTTAACATTTATGAAGTTCGCCGTCCTGATTTGAATGCCCAGTTGGTAGCGCAGAACATGGCTCAGCAGATTGAAGGCCGTGTATCGCCGAAGCGCGCCATGAAGAAAGCTGTTCAGAATGCTCAGAAAGCGGGTGCCCAGGGTATCAAGGTTATGTGCTCTGGCCGACTGAATGGTGCGGAAATCGCGCGTAGCGAACAAATCCGCGAAGGACGCATTCCGCTGCATACATTGCGTGCGGATATTGACTATGCGTCTATCCAGGCGAAAACTACATACGGTGTTATCGGTGTAAAAGTTTGGATTTACACAGGTGATGTTGTAAACAAGGAAAAGCTGGCATCTGAAATGGCGAGACCCGCCGAATACGCCGGCAGCAGCGAAAGAAAAAGCAAATAAATTTTTGTCGGCCCCTATATGGGGCCGGGGAAACAAAAATTGTAAAAAGTAATAAAAGGTAGTTAATTATGTTGATGCCAACAAAAACAAAATTTCGCAAACAGCACAAGGGCCGCATCCATGGTGCGACCAAAGGTGGCAGCGAATTGGCATTTGGTTCTTTTGGACTGAAGGCCATGACTCCGGAACGTGTTACGGCACGCCAGATTGAAGCGGCACGTCGCGCAATCACACGTCATATGAAGCGTATGGGTAAACTGTGGATTCGCATTTTCCCGGATGTTCCGGTAACAAAGAAACCTGCCGAAGTTCGTATGGGTAAAGGTAAAGGTGCGGTTGAATACTGGATTTGCCGTGTAAAACCGGGCCGCATTATGTTCGAATTGGACGGTGTAAAGCCGGAAGTAGCATACGAAGCGTTCGCATTGGCCGCTGCAAAATTGCCGGTTAAGACAAAGATTGTTGAACGTAAAGTTAACTAATAAAAAGGTTGCATGTGGCACAATATGGTGCCAAGATGCAAAAAAAGGTAGCTAAAATGGCAGACAAGAAAGTTGAAAAAGAATCTTTGACGGTGGAAGCTTTGCAGAGCAAACTGGTTGATTTGAGCAAAGAGCAGATGAACCAGCGTTTCCAGCATGTCGCGGGTCAATTACCGAAAACACACGTTATTCGTCAGACTCGTCGTGAAATTGCACGCGTCAAAACAAAGCTGAATGCAGCAAAAAAATAAAAAAAATTGCCGATTTTTGTTGAGATTTCTAAATTTTTAGATATCATATGCCGAAATTGGTTTAAAAAACAAGCAACTTAACCGTCGTGTCTGGCGCTGTGTGCGCCGGAAACTGGGGGTTAAAATAGGTAAGGGACATAAGTTATGCCAAGACGTATACTGCAGGGAACAGTTAAAAGTACAGCAAACGACAAAACAGTTGTCGTTGAAGTGGAACGTCGTTTCCGTCATCCGCTGTATGGTAAGTTCGTAAAGCAGAACAAAAAGTACAAGGCGCACGATGAAAACAATGAATTCAAAGTTGGTGACATTGTTGCGATAGAGGAACATCGTCCGATTTCCAAGACAAAATCTTGGGTCGTAAAGGGACGCGTAGGCGTTTCCAAAAACGACGAGGTCGAGGTAGCCTAAGCTCACTGGGGTTCTTTGAGGTTCGGCGTTTGGGATTGGAACGCTGTGACAGTCGGAGCCCGTAACAAAGCGACGGGGGATTGCCCCGTTCGCAGGATATAGGGTAAAAAAATGATTCAGAATGAAACAGTTATGACAGTTGCTGATAACTCTGGTGCGCGTAAAGCAATGTGCATCAAGGTTTTGGGCGGTTCTCATCGCCGTTATGCAACAGTTGGCGACAAAATTGTTGTCGCAATCAAGGAAGCGATTCCCCGTGGTAAGGTTCAAAAGGGTACGGTTCAGCGTGCGATTATCGTTCGTACCAAATTCCCGGTAAAACGTCCGGATGGCTCTATCATCCGCTTTGACGACAATGCGGTTGTTTTGATAAACAAGAACAACTTTGAACCGATTGGTACACGTATTTTCGGGCCGATTGCCCGTGAAGTACGTCGCAAGTATGACGTTCAAAAGATTGTCTCCTTGGCGCCAGAAGTTATATAATATTTGGCCTATAGGTAATATCAAAAGATAAAAGGCGAGCAAAATGAAAATAAAGAAAGGCGACGAAGTCGTAGTTATCTCCGGGAAGTACAAGGGCGTCAAGGGCAAGGTTCTTGAGGCACGTCCGACTGAATCCCGCGTTGTAGTTGAGGGTGTGAACCGCCGCAAATGGCATATCAAGCCCACACAGGAACAGGCTGGTCATATTATTGACCGCGAAGCGCCGGTACATGTATCCAATGTTGCGCTGATTGACCCAAAAACCAAAAAGGCCACACGTGTGGGCTACAAAATGGAGCAGGGCAAGAAAGTTCGCATTGCAAAGAAATCCGGAGCCCAAATATAAAAATGTTTTCCCGCTGTTACGGGAAAGAAACTGTAAGGAATAAGAAATGCAAAGCAGATTGCGTGAAATTTATGAAAAGAGCATCGTGCCTGAATTGGTAAAAGAATTCGGCTATACGAATGAACTGGCGGTGCCGAAACTGACGAAGATTGTGCTGAACATGGGTGTCGGCGAAGCTGTTTCGGATAAAAAGAAATTGGATTCTGCGGCGGCTGATTTGACAGCTATTGCTGCGCAAAAGTCAGTTATTACACGTGCAAAGAAATCCATTGCGACATATCGCCTGCGCGAAGGTCAGCCTATTGGTACAAAGGTTACATTGCGTGGAAAAAGAATGTATGACTTCTTGGATAAGCTGATTACGGTTGCATTGCCGCGTGTAAAGGACTTTCGTGGTTTGTCCAAGTCCAAGTTTGATGGTCGTGGTAACTATGCTTTTGGTATCAAAGAACATCTGATTTTCCCGGAAATTTCGGTTGATAAAATCGATGCTATCCGCGGTATGGATATTGTTATTGCTACAACCGCAAAGACAGATGATGAAGCACGCGCACTGCTGACTAAGCTCGGTTTACCGTTGGTGTTGAAATAATAAGAGTAAGGAAAAAAAATGGCTAAATTAGCGTTGATAAACAAACAGAAAAGACGTGAAAAGCTGGTCGCGCAGTATGCCTCAAAGCGTGATGCGATTAAGGCCAAGATGTCCGTCAATGCCACGCCTGATGAACGCATGGAAGCGATGAAGAAGCTGGCAAAACTGCCGCGTAATGCGAATCCGACGCGTTTGCGCAATCGTTGCAGCGTCACAGGACGTTCCCGCGGTTTCAGCCGCATGTTCGGTCTGTGCCGTCAGCAGGTTCGTACAATGGCGTCCGAAGGTAAACTGCCGGGCGTACGTAAGTCGAGCTGGTAAAAACAACAATCGCAGCTGTGGACAATGCAGCTGTTTGAGCCGGAATTATCCGGCATAATAGGAGTAAAAGATGTCATTATCACACCCGATAGGAGATATGGTGACCCGCATTCGCAACGGGCAGAATGCAGGTAAGGAAACCATAACCGTTCCGGCAAGCAATCTGCGTGCCGCGGTTTTGTCCGTACTGAAAGATGAAGGTTTCATCACTGATTTTCGCAAAGAACAGATTGACGAACATCGTTCGAACTTGGTCGTTGAGCTGAAGTATGTCGGTGGAAACGGCGCGATTCAGGAAATTTCTATAGTGTCCAAACCGGGACGTCGCGTTTATTCCGGCAGTGCAAAAATGCCGAAAGTATTAAATGGCCTGGGTATTGCAATCGTATCAACCCCCAACGGCGTCATGACTGACCACAAGGCTCGCCTGATGAACGTAGGTGGCGAAGTATTGTGCAAGGTTATATAATTGAAGTGAGGAACAAGTTATGTCTCGTGCAGGAAAATATCCAGTAAAAATCCAGGACGGTGTTTCTGTTGAAATGACGGAAGCGGTTCTGGTCGTAAAGGGCCCGAAGGGCGAAATCAAGCTGCCGTTGGATACAAAAAATGCAGCTTTGGTTGATATTAAAATTGAAGACGGTCATGTGACCATTACTCCTAAGGATGCAGAAGATAAAACTTCGCGTGCAATGTGGGGTACAATGGCGCGTAATGTTCGTTGCGCAATCCAGGGTGTGTCCGCCGGCTTCCAGAAAGCTATGTATATGAAAGGTGTTGGTTACAAGGCATCGGTTAAGGGCAACGATTTGGTTTTGGTTGCGGGTTATTCGCATGATGTTGTTATCCCGATTCCGGCTGGCTTGTCTGTTCAGATGGGCGATGCGCCGACAGAATTTACCATCAGTGGTGTTGACAAGTGCCTGGTAGGCCAGTTTGCTGACAAGGTTCACAAGGTTCGCAAGGCCGACCCATACAAGGGCAAGGGTATCTTCTATAAGGGCGAAAAAATCCGCCGCAAGGAAGGTAAAAAGAAATAATAAGTAGTGATTCCCGCTGTTACGGGGATATGCAAAAAGGAAACAAAATGTTGAAACATTTGTCTACAGAAGAAAGACGTACGCTGGCAAATCGCGGCGCGCTGAAAAGAAAGAATCCGGGCAAAATCCGTCTGTCGGTTTTCCGTTCCGGTCGTCACATTGAAATCCAGGCTATTGATGATGTTAAAGGTCACACTGTTTGCGCCGCATCGTCAAAGGAAAAAGACTTTAAGGGCCAGGGCTGGAATGTTGCCGGTGCTGAGCTGGTCGGCAAGGTATTTGCTGAACGCGCAGTAAAGGCGAATATTGCTGATAACTGTTATTTTGACCGCGGCGGCTATCGCTATCACGGTCGTGTCAAAGCCTTGTGCGAAGCTGTTCGTGCTGGTGGCGTCAGAATATAATTGTAATATACGGAGTACATAAAAATGGCACGTTTTGATGATAAAAAATTGCAGACGGATAATTTGGTAGACAAGTTGGTTTCTATCAATCGCGTCTCGAAAACAGTTAAGGGCGGCCGCAACATGTCTTTCTCGGCATTGGTTGTGGTTGGTGACAAAGCCGGTCGCGTAGGTTTTGGTAAGGGCAAGGCGCTGGAAGTGCAGTCTGCTGTTCAGAAAGCGACTAAGGCCGCAAAGGCAAAAATGATTCGTGTTCCTTTGAAAGAAGGTCGTACACTGCATCACGATAGCGCGGCGAAATATGGCGCCAGCAAGCTGGTTGTACGCAGCGCGGTTCCCGGTACCGGTATTATTGCGGGTGGTGCCTTGCGTGCGGTATTTGAATGCTTGGGCGTTCAGGACGTTGTTGTGAAATCCCAGGGCTCTAACAACCCCAACAACATGATTCGCGCAGCTTTCATGGCATTTGCAAAAATGAATTCGCCGAAGACGGTTGCGGCACGCCGCGGCAAGTCTGTTGCGGAAATTATCGCAGGCCGTGACGGTAAAAAGCTGGAAGAAGCTGGCGAAGATAAATAACGCTTTGCGTGATTTAAAGAAAACGGAGTACTTTAGTTATGTCTAAAATAGTTGTAAAGCAGGTAAAGAGCCTTATCGGTCGTCCGGAATCTCAGCGCAAGGTTATTGCATCTTTGGGATTGGGCCGCATCGGCAAGACAAAAGAGCTGAACGATACGCCGGTTGTGCGTGGCATGATTGCCAAAGTTGCACACTTGGTTGAAGTTGTTGAGCAGTAAATATAAAAAACCGAGTAGGGCGACACTTGTCGCCTTGCGAAAAAAGACTATATTGGTAGTCGTAGGATAAAAGGATAATAAAATGAAACTGAATGCACTGATGGATAATTATGGCGCGCGTGCGGATGCAAAGCGTGTAGGGCGTGGTATCGGCAGCGGTATGGGTAAGACAGCCGGTCGCGGTCACAAGGGTCAAAAGGCGCGCAGCGGTTCCCGCAAGCAGGCGACATTCCAGGGTGGACAGATGCCGATTTTGCGTCGTTTCCCGAAATTTGGATTTAACAATCCGTTTGCGAAGGAATATGTAACAATCAACCTGGGCGATATTGAAAAATTCATCGCGTCTGGTAAGATTGATGCCAAGGCACCGATTACTATTGATTCCCTGTTGGCGGCCAAAGTTATCAACCGCAAAATGTCTGGCTTGAAAGTTTTGGCGAAGGGTGAAATCAAATCTAAGGTTGAAATTGTTGCGGCCAAATGGTCCAAATCAGCCGAGGAAGCGATTGTAAAAGCCGGCGGTTCTATTAAGGCTGAATAATAATGATATCTCCCAAGCGTTACGCGCAGCACGTTAAGGATAATATGACTGCTTCTTTCTCGAATGAGATTGCAGATGTTGTTATGGCGCGTGCTGGTTGTCAGCCGGATGTGTTCGCGCGTATCGTTGGGGAAATTCCGCGTTGTATCCCGGCGAAATATCATAAGATACTGAGTGAGATTTTAATCACTGCCTGTTTTAGTAAGTTATGCAAAAAAGCAACTTACTCAATTCCATTGAGTGAAAAGCATAAAGTACTACAGCGTGCGCTGTTATACGCGGGAAATGTAAGAGAGAGTTAAGCCGATGAAATTTTTGAAAAACTTTTTTGGAAATCTGACAGATTTGCAAAAGCGTATTTTGTTCACACTGGGGGCGTTGATTGTTTATCGCGTGGGGTCTTTTATCCCGTTGCCGGGTGTAAATGCGTCGGCTGTTTTGCATTTATTTAGCGGCGAAGGCAGCGGTATGATGGGCATGTTCGACATGTTTTCCGGTGGTTCGTTGTCGCGTATGTCGGTATTAGCGCTTAATATTTTCCCATATATTTCCGCATCGATTGTTTTGCAGTTGTTAACAGCGACTAGCAAATCGTTAAATGAATTGCGCAAAGAGGGTGAGTCCGGCCGTATTAAAATCAATCAATATACGCGCTATCTGGCGGTAGTCCTGGCCGTCGTTCAGGGTTGGGCCGTGGTGCGTGGTCTGGAGGCGATGGCACCTGTAAATGGCGTTGCTGCGGTTGTTAATCCGGGTTTTGCGTTTGAGCTGTCTGCAATTATCGCCCTGGTTGGGGGAACGGTATTTGTTATGTGGCTGGCGGAGCAGATTACTGCACGTGGTATAGGGCAGGGGGCTTCGTTACTGATTTTTGCTGGTATTATCGCAGAAGTGCCGGGTGGAATCGCAAAAGTATTTTCTTTGGGTTCCGTCGGTCAGATGTCGCCGGCGATGATTGCATTGGTTGTTGGATTTGTAGTCGGTATTGTTGCGCTGATTGCGTTCTTTGAACAGGCACAGCGTCGTATCCAGATTTTATATCCGCGCCAAGTTATGGCAAACGGTGTTACAAATACAAACGCCTCTTATCTGCCGATAAAGGTTAATATGTCGGGGGTTATGGGACCGGTATTCGCAGCCAGTATAATGATGCTGCCGGCGTTTGTTCAGCGCTTTGTTCAGAGCGAGAATCTGCTGGTTCAAAATATTATGGGATTCTTTACGTATGGCGCATGGTCTTATATAATCATGTATACGATATTGATTGCGTTCTTTGCGTATTTCCAAACGGCGGTTATCTTTAATTCTGAAGAGACAAGCAACAATTTGAAAAACGCAGGTGGCTATATCCCCGGTGTTCGTCCCGGCGAACAGACCATTCATTATCTGGATGCGGTTGTATCCCGTACAACGGCAATCGGCGTAATGTATTTGATTGTTGTTTGCGTTGTTCCGATTATTCTGAACACTCATTTTGGAATGCCGCTGGCGATTGGTGGGACAAGTGTTCTGATTGTGGCGGGTGTTGTACTTGACACTATGAACCAGGTTCAGTCTTATCTGGTCGCAAAGCAATATGGTGGTGTTATTAAAAAGGCACAAAAGAAAGGACGTTTCCGCGGATAAGCAAATAAAGCGGATGCGTAAACAAGATTTGACTTTTGCTGAATTTTGTATAAAATGATTTGGCAAAATAAAATACCCGAAAGATTTATAATATAATTTTTCGGCGTTTATACCCAGGGCGGGATGACCGAATCCTGGCAGTAAAATAAAAAGGAAAACAAAAGATGGCACGTATAGCAGGTGTGAACATTCCGACAGAAAAGCGTATTGAGGTTGCGCTGCAATACATTCATGGTATTGGCCCGGCCAAAGCGGCGCAGATTTGCGAAGCCCTGAAATTGAAAGAAGGACTGCGCGCAAAAGATTTGACTGACGAGGATGTTGTTAAAATTTCGAACTATATCGAACAGAACTTTAAGGTAGAAGGTGATATTCGTCGCGAAGTTGCGATGAACATCAAACGTTTGCAGGACTTGAAGGCATATCGTGGTATTCGTCACCGTAACCGTTTACCGGTTCGCGGTCAGCGTACACAGACCAATGCACGTACTCGTAAGGGTAAGCGCGTAGTGGTCGCCGGTTCCGCAACCAAGGGTAAGTAAAATTTAATCTAATGCCGCGTCTGTTTGATGTTGGCGCGCTGGTGTCGCTTGTTGTACACTTCGCTTACCAACATCGGGGTATTCAAAGCATTATCTTAAATTTTGAAATAAGGTAGAGATTAACACGACAGTTAATTGAAGACATCTAAAAAGGTAAAAAATAATGGCAGTAGCAAAAACAAAAAAGAAAGTTGTTAAGAAAGTATCGCATGGCATTGCGCATGTTGTTGCGACAAATAACAACACTCGTATCACAATCACAGACCAGTCCGGCGCCGTTTTGACATGGGCGACGGCCGGTGCGAATAACTTTAAGGGCGCCAAAAAGTCCACGCCGTATGCGGCGACGGTTGTTGCGGACGCTGTTGGCAAAAAAGTTGCCGAAATGGGTATGAAAACAGTTGACGTTCTGATGCGTGGTATCGGCCAGGGACGTGAATCCGCCGTGCGCGGTTTGGCAAACGCCGGTCTGATTGTGCAGAGCATTACGGATACAACACGTATTCCGCACAATGGCTGCCGTCCTAAAAAGGTTCGCCGCGTGTAAACGTGCATCTTATAAAAATAACGGGGCCATGTTGCCCCGTTTTTATTTTTTAATCACTATAGTAACAGTCGTTTATGTATTGATAAGTGCCGCTCTGGTCCCCCATCTCGATGTCGGCGGGCTGATAGCATTCGGTAATTACACTTGCGCCCGCAGCGGCGGTTGTGCCATACATGCCGTCCGACACGGGGCAGCGCGTGCATGATGTCCCTTTGCCGTAATAGCCTGTAAAACACCGGTATTCGCATAATGCATTTGTTGCTGTTTTTCTGCATCTTATTTGATAATGCATATTGAGGATACTTGTCCATGTGGTCTTGGGACATGCGGCTGGGCATTCCGCCGGGTCGATTATCGTGCTAATACAGCCTGCCTCGGCGCATGTTTCACTACTGCTGCGACAGCAGGTGGGTTCGCCTGGCTTAATCAGGCAGTGAACAATGTATATGTTGTCGCAGGTGCGGGCAATGGCATTGTTGGCAAGTATAATGCCAAAGGCGGCTCCGCATAATAAGGTAATCGTTTTTTTCATGCTTTCAAATCCCTGTCTTTGTGTTAAACAAAATGCCGCCATGGAATTGGCGGCCGGGGATTTCAGAAAATCATAACATAAAATGACCCCGTGGCTTTTGGATTAAACCTGTTATATAGCCACGGATCCCCGACCGGTTAAAATCGGGTGATATAAAACACACGGCGCATTATTGCGCCGACGCATTTTGTCGGATTCAGTGCGTATCATCGCACAGTTATGTTATGGGATTTCTGAGGTCCCTGAGCCAACATCCCTGTTGATTCAAAAAGAAGTATATAAATTGTGTGTGCTTAAGTAAAGAATAAAAGAGTGGTTTTGGGAATCAAAAGTAAAAAAATTGTATATGCATGGGGCTTAACAGATTGACTTTCTGATATTATTGATATAAGATGTTATTCGCATGAAAAACTCATGCATGCCGAAATGGTGAAAATGATAAACTAAGCCAAATGGAGCAACATCATGATTGAAAAAAATTGGATGACTTTGATTAAGCCGAAAAAGCTGAATATCAAAGTGGATGAGCATAATCCAAACCTGGCAACATTGGTTGCCGAACCCCTGGAAAAAGGATATGGTTTAACATTGGGTACCGCATTGCGTCGCGTATTATTGTCGTCGTTGCAGGGTTGCGCACCTATTTATATCAAGATTGACGGGGTACAACACGAATTTTCTTCGCTGCAGGGTATTCGCGAAGATGTAACTGATATCATCCTGAACCTGAAGGGTGTTTATTTCAAAGCCCTGACCGAAGGTCAGCACAAGGCCATACTGAAAGTAAAAGGCCCGGCCGTTGTTACCGCGGGGATGATTGAAACATCCGGCAGCGTTGAGGTTATGAACAAAGATGTTGAAATCTGCACACTGGACAAGGGCGCATCTTTGGATATGGAAATAACATTGGCCACAGGTCGTGGTTATGTTCCGGCATCTGCGCATGCAGACGGGCTGCCGCTGGGTGTGATTCCGGTAGATTCTATTTTCTCGCCGATTTTGAACGTTGCAACAGAAGTTTCTGCAACCCGTGTCGGCCAATCTACGGATTTTGACAAACTGGAACTGACTGTTAAAACAAACGGCAGCGTTTCGCCCGAAGATGCGATTGCATACGCCGCGCGTATTTTGACAGACCAGTTGGTTGTATTTATCAACTTCGAAGACCCGGCGCAGATTAACGCTCCGACCGAAGAAGAGAAGGCGAAAGACGCATTGCCGTTTGACCCGAAATTGCTGAAGCATGTTGATGAGCTGGAACTGTCTGTTCGTGCAAATAACTGCCTGAAGAATGACAAGATTAACTGGCTGGGTGAACTGGTCCAGAAGACAGAAGCCGATATGCTAAAAACACCGAACTTTGGCCGCAAGTCCTTGAATGAAATCAAGGTTCAATTGGAGGCCATGGGCCTGGGCTTGGGTATGGAAGTACCGGGCTGGCCGCCGGAAAATATCGCGGAATTGGCGAAAAAATACGAAGACCCTTATAAATAATAGGGTAGGGAAAGCAAGGGTAAAAATCCCTTGCTTTTTTTATAAAATAATTTAAAATTAACCGGCTGCATATTACTGAAGCTATGTGTTTTAGGGTATGCGAATATAACAATCCCCGTATTCGGGGCAGAAACAGATAATAAGGAGTAGTCGATGAGACACGCAAAAGCAGGTCGCACTTTTAATCGCGACACAAATGCACGCAAGGCATTGTTTGTTGGCCTGGCGAAAAGCTTGATTGAAAAAGAACAGATTAAAACTACATTGCCCAAGGCAAAAGACTTGCGTCGCGTGGTTGAAAAATTGATTACCCGTGCAAAGAACGACACTGTTGCAAACCGTCGTTTGACGGCATCTGAACTGGGCAACAGCTCTGAAAAAACAGTTAAGAAGCTGTTTGATGTTTTGGGCCCGCGCTATGCGCAGCGCCCGGGTGGTTACACACGCGTTTTAAAGGCCGGTTTCCGTTATGGTGATGCGGCACCGATGGCGATTATCGAATTGGTTGACCGTGATGAAAATGCAAAGAAAGTAGCAGCGCCTGCGGCGGAGACTCCGGTGGCCGAAGAAGTAGCCGAAGCACCGGCGAAAAAAGAAGCCGCAGCAGAAAAGAAAGCTGCAAAGAAAGAGCCGGCAAAGAAGTCTGCAAAGGCTGCGAAGTAATCGAATAATAGTACCTAAAAAGCATCCCCAAACGGGGATGCTTTTTTTATTTAATGCATGGCTAATAGCTTCTTAGAGGTGCTTATATAAAAATCCCCCGTTTGGGGGATTTGTTTTAGAACTGGGTGTCCGTACAGGTTTCCACCGGGTCGGCCCAGGCTTTGCAATACTTGCTGCCGAACAGGGGATTGCCTTTCTTGTTACAATTTTGTGCACGTACACATTTATGACAATTTAGGGTATCCCATTCGAATGTCGATGTGATTGTCTCTTTGTAGTTCCACTGGTTCAAGGACTTAGAGCCAATCAGCTCGCGCTGGATGCCGCCATCGGCACCGTTTGCTTTTCCGCCACCGCTGCTGGCCAGACCTATGCCTGCTATTGTGGCGCCTGCGGCGGCTGCAGCAATTCCGGCTGTAGAAATACTTCCTATACCGGCAATTGCGAATGTTGACAGCCCTCCTGTAAACGGTATTGCGACCGCAGCGCCGGCAATTGCCACGACCGACAGGATTTTACCAAACGCATTTCCGGGCGGGTTGGGTGACTTTGGCAGGGCGGATGCATCTGCGAAGTTTATGCAGGCCACACGTGCGATTTCGCGGCGTGCATCCAGCGCGTTTTCGCCGGCGATTTCTGCCATACGCTCGCCAATCGTTGCATAGTCTTTCAGCATCTTTTCATTAAGCTCGTCATACTTTTTATAATAGTTGCCTTTTGCGATTTTTAATGCGGATGTTGCGATTATCGTGCGCATTTGCTTAGTAAGCTCCGGGAAGCGGGCCGCATCGGCTGAGCGTTCGCCTATTTTACGACGGGTGTCGCCGCTTTTCATGCCTTGAACCTCGCGGCCTGTCATACAGAACTGGACCGTCGGGTCTGCCTCGATTGCTTGGATTGCGGTATCTACATTCTTTTGTAGTACTGCCAGCTCAGAGCGTATTTTTTCCTTAGATGCGGCGCTCATATTCTTTGGGGTGTCGATTTTAGTCAGGTATTCGTCAACAGATGACAGGCGGCCGTCGTCGTTAACTTCGACGCTTTCCCAATATATTGTACCGTCTAAAACGCCAGCGAACGGTGTTATCGGACCCAG
>Ga0137307_100466_pt1 | contig 54177 bp, 50 predicted proteins | sample NAcewD2O_March_2_FD_97180 | JGI IMG/M metagenome (GOLD analysis project Ga0137307, IMG submission 97180) | Mouse cecal microbial communities from Vienna, Austria - N-Acetylglucosamine amended D2O_March | ecosystem: Host-associated > Mammals > Digestive system > Large intestine > Cecum | place... | reverse complement strand
CTGCTCGCGGCCGCGGGCCTGGCGGGCGTGCTGTCCAACTTCTCGCCCCTGTGGTATGCGGCGCAGCACACCGGCGACACGATCCGCGGCGGCTCGGAGCTGACCGCAGAGACGCCCGGAGGCGACGCGGGAGCCGGAGGCCTGGACCTCGACTACGCCACGGCGTGGAGCTACGGCCGTGCCGAGACGCTCAACCTCCTCGTGCCCGACTTCATGGGGCGCGACTCGTCGACCCCCTTCTCGGCCGACGGACCGGTGGCCGGGCTGCTCGACGGCTACGGCCTGCGCGGCGCCGCGCGCCAGCTGCCCGCCTACTGGGGCACGCAGCCCTACACGGCCGGCCCGACCTATCTGGGCGCCGCTGCCCTCTTCCTCGCGGCGCTGGGCCTCGCGCTGCTGCGCGGGAGGGACAAGTGGTGGATCGTCGCCGTCGCGGCGCTCATGATCCTGCTCTCGTGGGGCCGCAACTTCATGGGGCTTACCGAGCTGGCGTTCAAGCTCCTGCCCGGATACGACAAGTTCCGCACCGTGTCGATGACGCTCGTGGCGGTGCAGTGGGCCGTGCCGCTGCTCGGCGCCCTGGCCCTCGACCGGCTGTGGCGCGGCGAGGTGCCGCGCGAGCGCCTCATGCGCGCCCTGGCGTGGGCCGCAGGCGTCACGGGCGGCCTGTGCCTCGTGCTGGCCGCGGCGGGCGACCTTATTTTCGACTTCGGGCGGGCCGAGAGCGCCGGGATGATGACCGACACCTTCCGCCGCCTGTTCGAGGCCAACGGCCTGCAACAGTACCTCGACCGCGGCACCGACATCGAGTGGGGCGAGGCGGCGGCCGAGGCGATGGCCGCCGAGCGCGCCTCGATGATGCGCGCCGACGCCTGGCGCTCGCTGGCGCTGATCGCCCTGGCCGCCGGCGCCGTGTGGCTCTTCGCGCGGCGGCGCATCGGCCGCGGCGTGCTCGCGGCGTGGGTCGGGGCGGTGGTGCTGCTCGACCTGGTGCCCGTCGACCGGCGCTTCCTCTCGTCGGAGGACTTCACCGAGGAGCGGAGCCAGCGCATCGTCGCCACGGAGGCCGACCGCGAGATCCTGGCCGACACCACGGCGGGCTTCCGCGTGCTCAACCTCACCGTGAGCCCCTTCAACGACGCCTCGACCTCCTACTTCCACCGCTCGGTGGGGGGCTACCACGGAGCCAAGCTCTCGCGCTACCAGGATCTGATCGACCGCTACCTCTCCTCGCTCGACGAGGGGGTGCTGGACATGCTCAACACGCGCTACCTGATCGCGGCGGGCCCCGACGGAGCGCCCGAGGCGCGGCGGCGCGGCACGGAGTACGGCGCGGCGTGGTTCGTCGACGCGGCCGTGGGGGCCGCCACGCCCGCGGAGGAGATCGACCTGCTGGGAGAGACCGACCTGCACCGGGTGGCCGTGGTGGCCGAGCGCGACATGGAGCGCCTGGGCGCCCTCGCGCCGGCCGACAGCGCGGCGCGGCGGACGATACGCCTGGCGGAGTACCGCCCCAACCTCCTGCGCTACGAATACACGGCCGACCGCGAGGCGCTGGCCCTCTTCTCCGAGATCTTCTACGACAAGGGGTGGAGAGCCTATGTCGACGGCGTCGAGGCCCCCTACCTGCGCGCCGACTACGTGCTGCGCGCCATGCTCCTGCCCGCCGGCAGCCACACCGTCGAGTGGTGCTTCCGCGCGCCGCACTGGGGCGCGGCCGAGGCGATCACCCTCGCAGCGTCGCTGCTGGTGCTGCTCTCCGTCGCCGCCGCCCTCCTCCTCCGATTCCGAACCAAAAAACAGCAATCATGAGCAACGCAGACAAGCGACTGAAACGCAAGGTACGCAACTCCTATATCGTCTCCACGGTCAGCGTGGCGCTGGTCCTCTTCCTGCTCGGCTCGGTGGGCTACCTGCTCGTCGCGGCGATGGAGGTGGCGCACGACCTGGAGCGGGGCATCGTCCTCACGGTCGAGCTCCGCAACGACCTCGAGCCCGACGAGCGCGAGCGGCTGGGCAAGTGTCTGGCGGCAATGGAGCCCGTGGGCTCGGTAACCTTCCTCTCGAAGGAGGAGAAGGCCGCCGACGCCGAGTTCCGCCGCCTCTTCGACGGCGAGTTCGAGGAGGTGCTCGGCGAAAACCCGCTCGCCGACTCGTTCGAGCTCGCCTTCGCGGGCGACGCCACCGACCGCGCGGCCACCGACCGCCTGCTCTCCGAGATCGAGGCGATGCACGGCGTGGAGCGCGCCTCCTTCCCGGCACAGGTGGCCGAGCGCATGCAGGCCACGGTGGGCAAGATCCGCCTGGTGCTGCTGCTCTTCGGCGGCGCGCTGCTCGTCGTCTCGCTCATCCTGCTCAACAACACGATCCGCCTGGCGATCTACTCGAAGCGCTACCTGATCAACACCATGAAGCTCGTGGGGGCCACCCGCTGGTTCATCATGCGCCCGTTCCTGGGCAGCAGCGTCACGCAGGGCATCTGGGCCGGAGGGGCCGCCTCGCTGCTCTTCGTCGCGGCGGTCTACGGGCTGAACGAGACCGTGCCCGAGCTCGTGTCGCTGGCCCGCACGGGGCGCCTGGCGGCCGTCGTCGGGGCGATGATCGCGGGCGGCGTGCTGATCTCGGGTCTCTTCACATTCCTGGCCCTCAACCGTTTCATCAACATGAAATCGAACAAGATCCACCTTTACTGATATGAGCAAACAGCCCAACAACCCCGCGGAGGAGCCCGAGCGCATGCCCCTCTCGCGCCGCAACTACCTGCTGCTGGCGGCAGGTTTCGCGCTCGTGGTCCTGGGATTCGTCCTGATGGCCGGCGGCGGCAGCGACTCGCCCGACGAGTTCGACTACGCCATGTTCTCGTGGCGCCGCATCACGCTGGCACCCATCCTCGTCATCGGCGGCTTCGTCACCGAAGCGGTCGCCATCATGAAACGCTTCAAGAGATAAGATGGACACGTTACAAGCCATTCTGCTCGGCATCGTGCAGGGCATCACCGAATTTCTCCCCGTATCGTCGAGCGGCCACCTGCAGATCGCCAAGGAGCTGCTGGGCGTGGAGATCGACAACAACATCACCTTCGACGTCACGCTCCACGCCGCCACGGTGCTGAGCACGATCGTAGTCATGCGGCACGAGATCGCGCAGCTCGCGGGCGGGCTCTTCTCGCGCCGCTTCAACGCCGAGCAGGCCTACGCCGTCAAGATCGCAATCTCGATGATCCCCGCCGGGATCGTCGGCGTCTGCTTCGCCGACCGCATCGAGGAGCTCTTCGCCTCGCTGGGATTCGTGGGGGCCATGCTGCTGGTGACGGCCGCGCTGCTGGCCTTCGCCTACTACGCCCGCCCGCGGCAGAAGAGCGAGATCTCCTACCGCGACGCCTTCGTCATCGGCCTGGCGCAGGCCGCAGCCACGCTGCCCGGCCTCTCGCGCTCGGGGTCGACCATCGCCACGGGCCTGCTGCTGGGCAACTCGAAAGAGAGCACGGCCCACTTCTCGTTCCTGATGGTCATCCCCGTCATCCTGGGCAAGATGCTGCTCGACATCCTCTCGGGCGAGATGGGCGCCATGGAGGTGCCCGCGGCGGCCCTCGCGGGCGGCTTCGCGGCCGCATTCGCCGTGGGGGCGCTGGCCTGCAAGTTCATGATCGAGATCGTCAAGCGGGGCAAGCTCATCTGGTTCGCCCTCTACTGCGCCGCCGCGGGGCTGCTGTCGATCGCAAGCACGCTCCTGCGATGAGTGCGGAGCGCGAACTGCGGGACATCGACTTCGAGCAGGGCTACGTCGCCGTGGTCGACAAGCCCCTCGAGTGGACCTCGGCCGACGTGGTGCGCAAGATCAAGTTCGCGCTGCGCCGCCTGGGCCACCGCCGCATCAAGGTCGGCCACGCCGGCACGCTCGACCCGCTGGCCACGGGCGTGCTGCTGGTCTGCATCGGCCGCGCCACCAAGCGGGTCGACGCCCTGCAGGCCGAGGAGAAGGAGTACGTGGCCGACGTGATGCTCGGCGCCACCACCCCGAGCTACGACCTGGAGCACCCCATAGACCGCACCTACCCCTGGGAGCACATCACGCGCGAGGCGGTGGAGGAGGCCCTGCGCTCGCTCACGGGCGAGCGGCTGCAGGAGCCGCCCCGCTACTCGGCCAAGAAGATCGAAGGTACGCGCGCCTACGAGCTCGCGCGCGCGGGCGAGGAGGTCGCGATGCGCATGGCCGCGATCCACATCTACGAAATGGAGCTCGCGGAGTGCGAGCTGCCGCGCATCCGCATCCGCGTGCGATGCAGCAAGGGCACCTACATCCGCTCGCTGGCCCGCGAGATCGGCGAGGCGCTCGGCAGCGGCGGCCACCTCACCTCGCTGCGCCGCACGCGCAGCGGCGGCTTCCGCGCCGAGGAGGCGTGGCGGCTCGACGAGCTGCTGGAAAAAATGCAAAAAATCGCCGAGGGCGAAACAAAATAGTCTTTTTTGCGTATAAAGATTACTTTGTCGTATCTCAGAAAACACCTATTTTCATGAAATTATCGCAATACGGCTACGAATTCGACCGCGAGATGCTGGCGCAGCACCCGGCCCAGAACCGCGACGAATCGCGCCTGATGGTCATCGACCGTGCGAAGGGCACGATCGAGCACCGCATCTTCAAGGACATCCTCGACTACTTCGACGAGAAGGACCTCTTCGTGTTCAACGACACGAAGGTCTTCCCGGCGCGCCTCTACGGCAACAAGGAGAAGACCGGCGCCGAGATCGAGATCTTCCTGCTGCGCGAGCTCAACCGCGAGCTGCGGCTGTGGGACGTGCTGGTCGACCCGGCGCGCAAGATCCGCATCGGCAACAAGCTCTACTTCGGCGACGACGACCTGCTGGTGGCCGAGGTGATCGACAACACCACCTCGCGCGGGCGCACGCTGCGCTTCCTCTTCGACGGCTCCTACGAGGAGTTCAAGCAGGCGCTCTTCGCCCTGGGCGAGACGCCGCTGCCCAAGTGGATCCGCGAGAAGGTCGAGCCCGAGGACGCCGAGCGCTACCAGACGATCTTCGCCGCCCACGAGGGCGCCGTAGCCGCCCCGACGGCCGGCATGCACTTCTCCAAGCACCTTCTGAAGCGCATGGAGATCAAGGGCGTGGACCGCGCCTTCCTGACGCTCCACGTCGGCCTGGGCAACTTCCGCACGGTGGATGTCGAGGACCTCTCGAAGCACAAGATGGACTCCGAGCAGTTCATCGTCACGGCCGAGACGGCCGAGGCGGTCAACAACGCCAAGCGCGAGGGCCGCAAGGTGGTCTCGATCGGCACCACCGTGATGCGCACGCTCGAGACGGCCGTCTCGACCGGGGGCATGATCAAGCCCATGGAGGGGTGGACCAACAAGTTCATCTTCGCCCCCTACGACTTCACGGTCGCCGACGCCATGGTCACCAACTTCCACCTGCCCTACTCGACGCAGCTGATGATGGTGGCCGCATTCGGCGGCTACGAGACGGTGATGAACGCCTACCGCATCGCCCGCGAGGAGAAGTACCGCTTCGGCACCTACGGCGACGCGATGCTGATCCTTTAGCCCGCGGCGGGGTGCCGCCGCGCTTAATTGAGAAAAATTTCGTATCTTTGCCCTCGGACAAGCCCCGCCCGGCGACGCACGTCCCGTCCGTCGCAGCGCCCGGCCCGGCTGTCGCGGCAAAAGATCAAGTCGTAATTCAAACCAGATAACCGTGGCAAGCAAAATTCTCTACGTCTGTCAGGAGATCACGCCCTACCTTCCCGAAACGGAGGAGTCGGTGCTTTGCCGTGCGCTGTCGCAGGCGATGCAGGAGCGGGGCAACGAGATCCGCACCTTCATGCCCCGTTACGGCTGCATCAACGAGCGGCGCCACCAGCTGCACGAGGTGATCCGGCTCTCGGGCATGAATCTGATCATCGACGACAACGACCACCAGCTCATCATCAAGGTGGCGTCGATCCCCTCGGCCCGCGTGCAGATCTACTTCATCGACAACGACGACTACTTTTCGCGCAAGGCAGTGCTGACCGACGAAGCCGGCGTCCACTTCGGCGACAACGACGAGCGCGCGATCTTCTTCGCGCGCGGCGTGCTGGAGACGGTCAAGAAGCTGCGCTGGACCCCCTCGGTGGTCCACTGCCACGGGTGGTTCTCGAGCGTGGTGCCCATCTACCTGAAGCACACTTTCGCCGACGACCCCATCTTCCGCGACGTGAAGATCGTCGTCTCGCTCTACGACGACGCCTACCCCGGCACGCTCGACCCCGGCTTCGCGGCCAAGGTCGCCAACGAGGGCGTGGAGACGAAAAATCTGTCGGTTCTCGCCGAGCCGTCATACGAAAATCTGCTCCGCTTCGTTCTACAATATGCCGACGGCGTGGTGGCGGCTTCGCCCGGCATCGCCCCCGAGGTGCTGGAGACGGTGCGGCAGAGCGGCGTGAAGCTGCTCGAGTACCAGTCGCCGGCCGATGCGGACTTTTTCGACAACTACAACCGATTCTATGAAGAGATCCAATAAGTTCCGAGCCGCGGTGCGCCCCTTCGCCGTCGCCCTGGCCGCCGCCCTGGCATGGGCGGGCTGCACCGACGTCGACGACTCGCTCGGCGGGAACCTCATCCCCGAGAACCAACAGATGAAAGCCGGCTACTCGGTCTTCGACGGCTCGTCGAAGGCCCCCGGGCTGAGCCCCCGCAAATATGTCGAGAGCCGCCTCTTCCAGACCGACTCGATCGTCGGCTCGAAGCTCGCCAACGGCTATATGGGGTCGATGATCAACGACACCGTGGGCCTGCGCACGGCGGGTTTCCTCTCGCAGTTCACCTCCTACTACAAGATCGAGGAGGGCGACTTCGGCTACAAGCCCTTCTTCGACTCGGTGTATATCTTCCTCTCGATCAAGAGCTACGGCTCCGACACGCTCACCGACCAGCGGTTCGCCGTCTACGAGGTGACGAGCAACGAATATATCGAGCAGTCGACCGACACCCTCTTCTACATCACCTTCGACCCCGAGGCCGAGGGGATTCTGGGCGACAAGCTCTTCACCTTCTCGCTGGGCGAGGGCAACAAGACGGGCCCCTCGACCACGGCCGTAACGATGGACCCGACCGCCGCCGGCCGCAGCTTCGTCAACCGCCTGCTGCTGCAGGAGGGCGAGTATGCGGGCGACTACTCGATCTACAAGACCGACAGCCTCAAGCGGTGGTTCAACGCCTTCAAGGGTCTCTACATCAAGCCCGAGCAGGACATGACGCGCAGCGAGACGGGCGCCACGCGGGGCACGATCTACGCCACGGAGCTCGCCTCGTCGGGCTTTATGGTCTACGGCCGCAGCCGCCGCGAGGACAACCCCTCGCTCATCAAGGACACGATCGGCATGGGCTTCTACTTCAACATCGAGGACGCCCCCATGGGCAACGTGGCCGTCACCACCGTGCGCCACGACTACGACGGGGCGCTGATCCCGGTCGACGAGGCGCGCGAGCCCTCCGCAGGGCAGCCCGACGAGCGCCCACAGAGCGAGACGCTCTACGTCGAGGGTCTGGGCGGCGTGGTCTCGGAGCTCACCTTCACGCGCGAGCTGTTCGAGGAGCTGGAGCAGATCCTGGCGGTGGAGAACGCCGCGAGCGGCCGCAACTTCCGCACCTTCGCCTTCAGCCAGGTCCGCATGTCGATCTACCTGCCCGGCAGCGACTACGACTGGCAGAAGATCGACCCCTCGAACGCCGCACCGCTCATCGCCCTGATGAACGGCGCGCTGCCCCGACTGGGTCTCTACGCCGACTACAAGAAGCTCACCCCGGTGACCGACTACGCCTATGTCTACGAGCAGCAGGGCACCACGATCGCCTTCGACGGCAAGCTCAACCGCAGCCGCGCCTGCTACTCGATGAACATCACCTCGTTCATGCAGGGGTTGTGGAACAGCTACGCCGAACTGCGGGCCAAGACCCCCGCCGGAGAGCAGGTCGACCTCTCGGAGCTCGACTACCGCAGCGTCTACCTGGCGCCCGAGGCCTACAGCCTCTTCGCGCTCCCCTACAGCGTCTTGCAGGGCGAAGCGGGCGACGGCAACAACGCGCCCATCCGCCTGGAGATGACCTACAACATGATCCAGTAGGCGGAGCGAACGCGATACGGCGGAACCTAAGTGTGCGAATACTTAGGTTTTCGCATTTATGGAGAAACGCAAAAAAGAGAACGATAAGACATGCAGGACAACTTAGTGATCGTCGAGTCGCCGGCCAAAGCCAAGACCATCGAGAAGTTCCTCGGCAAGGACTTCGTGGTCAAGTCGAGCTTCGGCCACATCCGCGACCTCTCGAAAAAGGATCTGGGCATCCACATCGACGGCGGCTTCGCCCCCGTCTACGAGATTCCGGCCGACAAGAAGAAGGTGGTCGACGAGCTCGCCCGGCTGGCCAAGAGCAAGACCGTGTGGCTCGCCTCCGATGAGGACCGCGAAGGAGAGGCCATCGCATGGCACCTGACCGAAGTGTTGGGTCTCCCGGTAGATCGGACCAAGCGCATCGTCTTCCACGAGATCACCAAGCGTGCGATCCTGGAGGCGATCGAGAAGCCCCGCACGGTCAACATGGACCTGGTCAACGCCCAGCAGGCGCGCCGCATCCTCGACCGTCTGGTCGGCTTCGAGCTCTCGCCCGTGCTGTGGAAGAAGGTGCGCCCGTCGCTCTCGGCGGGCCGCGTGCAGTCGGTGGCCGTGCGACTGATCGTCGAGCGCGAGCGCGAGATCATCGCCTTCCGCTCGGCTCCCTATTTCCGCGTGGTGGCCCAGTTCCACGCCGCCGGCGACGCCGAGAAGAGCCTCTTCAGGGCCGAGCTCTCGACCCGCTTCGAGACCGAAGCCGAGGCCGAGGCGTTCCTCCAGGGCTGCATCGGCGCCGAGTTCACCGTCGCGCGGGCCGAGGAGAAGCCCGCGCAGCGCTACCCCGCGCCTCCCTTCACCACCTCCACGCTCCAGCAGGAGGCCGGGCGCAAGCTGGGCATGTCCGTCTCGCAGACGATGTCCGTGGCGCAGCACCTCTACGAGCAGGGTCTCATCACCTACATGCGTACCGACTCGGTGAACCTCTCGCAGCAGGCTCTGGCCCAGTGCAAGGAGGAGGTCACGCGCCTCTACGGCGAGAACTACTCGCGCTGGTTCAACTACAAGACCAAGACCAAGGGGGCTCAGGAGGCCCACGAGGCGATCCGTCCGTCGTACATCGAGCGGCAGGCGATCGAGGGCACGCCGGCCGAGAAGAAGCTCTACGACCTGATCTGGAAGCGCACGGTGGCCTCGCAGATGGTGCCGGCCGAGATCGACCGCACGACGGTGCAGATCGCCGTCTCGGGCTCGGCGCACCAGTTCGTGGCGCAGGGCGAGGTGATCCGCTTCGACGGATTCCTGCGCCTCTACTCCGAGTCGACCGACGACGACCAGACCGCGGAGAGCGGCGAGGGCATGCTGCCCAAGATGGAGCCGGGCGACCGCCTTGCGGCGCGCCAGATCACCGCGACCGAAAAGTTCACCCAGCCGCCGTTCCGCTACAACGAGGCCTCGCTGGTCAAGCGCCTCGAGGAGCTGGGCATCGGCCGCCCCTCGACCTACGCCCCCACGATCACCACGATCATCAACCGCGGCTACGTCGTCAAGCAGAACCGCGAGGGGCAGAAGCGCCCCTACGCCCAGCTCACGCTCGCGGGGGGCAAGATCGCCCGCAAGAGCCTCACCGAGAACTTCGGCAAGGAGAAGAACCGCCTCTCGCCCACCGACATCGGCATGGTGGTCAACGACTACCTGGAGGCGCAGTTCGGCCCGATCATCGACTACAACTTCACGGCCAGCGTCGAGAAGGAGTTCGACCGCATCGCCGAGGGCGAGATCACGTGGGACAAGATGATCTCGCAGTTCTACGGCCCCTTCCACAAGATGGTCGACACGGCCATCGAGCAGCAGACCGACAAGCGCGGCCAGGCCCGCATCCTGGGCGCCGACCCCGCGACGGGCCACACGGTCAAGGCGCGCATCGGCCGCTACGGCCCGATGGTCGAGATCGAGGGCGCCGAGGGGGAGAAGAGCCGCTTCGCCTCGCTCAAGAAGGGGCAGCTGATCGAGTCGATCACGTTGGAGGAGGCGCTCGACCTGTTCGCCCTGCCGCGCACGCTGGGCGTGCTCGACGGCGAGGAGCTCTCGGTGGGCATCGGCCGCTACGGCGCCTACGTGCGCTACGGCAAGTCGTTCGCCTCGCTCGACCGCAGCGACGACCCCTACACGGTGGGCTACGACCGCGCCGTGGAGGTGGTGCGCGCCCACCAGGCGGCCGCCGCCGCGGCCAACACGCCCCTGAAGCGGTTCGACGAGGAGCCCGACCTGCTGGTCAAGCACGGCCGCTACGGCGCCTACATCGCCTACAAAGGCAAGAACTACCGCATCCCCAAAGGTTCGAAACCCGAGGAGCTGACCCTCGAGGAGTGCCGCCGCATCGTCTCGACATCGAAGAAATAGACCAAACCATAACCCGAACCCCAATGAAAAGATTCCTCCTCTGCGCCCTCGCGTTCTGCACGACGCTCGGCGCCGCGGCCCAGACGGCCGACACGAAGAGCGAGCCCGAAGGCTACCGCTTCACCGACGGCAAGGTGCTCGACATCACCCCCGTGAAGAACCAGAACCGCAGCGGCACCTGCTGGTGCTACTCGACCATGTCGTTCCTCGAGGCGGAGATCCTGCGCGCGGGCGGCGCCCCGGTGCACCTCTCCGAGATGTGGATCGTGCGCCACACCTTCATGGAGAAAGCCGAGAAGTACGTGCGCATGCACGGCGAGATCAACTTCGCCGAGGGCGGCGCGGCCCACGACGTCACCGAAGGGATCGCCAAATACGGCATCGTACCCTTCGAGGCCTACCCGGGCTTCAACTACGGCACCGACAAGCCCGACTTCTCGGAGCTCACGCCCGTGCTCAAGTCGTTCCTCGACACCGTGATCAAGGGCCGCAAGCTCTCCACGGCGTGGAAGCGCGCTTTCAACGCCCTGCTCGACGAGTACTTCGGCCCGATGCCCGAGACGTTCGTCTACGAGGGCAAGGAGTACACCCCCGCCTCGTTCGCCGCGTCGCTGCCCATCCGCATGGATGACTACATCGACATCACGTCGTTCACCCACCACCCCTTCTACACCAAGTTCATCATCGAGATCCCCGACAACTGGATGTGGGGCGAGGCCTACAACCTGCCGCTCGACGAGATGATGCAGGTCGTGGACCACGCGCTGGCCAACGGCTACCCCCTGGCCTGGGGCACCGACGTGAGCGAGAAGGGCTTCAGCCGCACCAAGGCGCTGGGCATCATCCCCGAGGCCGACCTCGACGGCATGAGCGGCACCGAGGCCGAGCGCTGGGGCAAGCTCACCGAGCGCGAGAAGGAGGCGGCGCTCTACAAGTTCGACAAGCCGGGCAAGGAGCGCACGATCACGCAGCAGATGCGCCAGGAGGCCTTCGACAACTACGAGACCACCGACGACCACGGCATGGTGATCGTGGGCACGGCCACCGACCAGATCGGCAACCCCTACTACAAGGTGCTCAACTCGTGGGACGCCATGCCCCCCTACGGCGGCTACTACTACTTCTCGCGTCCGTTCGTGGAGTACAAGACCACCGACATCATGGTCAACAAGCGGGCGCTGCCCAAGGCCATCGCGGCCAAGCTGGGCCTCAAGTAAGCCTTCGGGAGATCCGTAAAACATGGGCGTGTGTCGAAATGAAGATTTCGGCACACGCCTTTTTATGCGTTTCTCCTCCCCTACGGCTCCTCGACGACCAGCCCCATGAGGCGCGCCAGCGCGGCCGCCTGCGCCGCCGTGACGCGCAGCCCCCGCAGCTCCGGCGATACGACGGCACCCACCTGCACGCCGTCGAGGCGCGAGTCGGCGAGCGACACCCCGTCGAGGCGCGTGCCCCGCAGCTCGGCCCCCGTGAGGTCGCACTCGGTGAAGCGCACCCCCTCGAAGCGGCATTCGGCCAGCGAGGCGCTGCGCAGCACCGCCCGCTCGAAGGCCACGCGCCGCATGCGGCCGCCGAAGAGGTTGGCGAAGGAGGCCGCGGGGCGGAGCAGCAGCACGTCGTGCCACGTCGCGGCCTGAAGGTCGGCCCCCAGCAGCTTGCACTCCTCGAATGCGACGCGCAGGAACGAGCACCCCTGCCAGTCGGCGTTCGAAAGGTCGCAGCGCCGGAAGAGGACGTCGGCAAAGTGGGCGCGGCGCAATCGGCTGCCGGCGAACTGACAGCCGCTGAAGAGCGTCCGCTGCACGAACAGATGCTCGCGCTCCGCGCCGGCGAAGTCGGCGGCGGTGAAGCTGCTGCCCTCGACCTCCTCTTCGGCGACCAGATATTGCGCCCCGGCCTCCGACAGCGACCCGTCGAGGCGCGGCGGCGCAGGCGTCGTATTGGGCTCTTTTCTCTTCATGACGATCCAAAGATAGCGAATCGCCGCAGCAATTCAAAACCCGCTGAACGCCAGCACCGTTTTGATCTGTCGGAAATTATTGCTACCTTTACGGCCATGATACGACGTATCTTCATCGGCCTCTGGGCCCTGCTGTCGGCCGCCGCGGCCGCCGCGCAGGAGACGGGCCTGGCACACCACAACACGCAGGTGGTTCCGGCGGGCGAGACGGTCGCCGCCATCCGCCGCGAGGTCAGCCCCCAGGCGGCCGCGGCCGCCGATTCGCTGCGCGCCGCCACCGACACGGCGGCTCTCGCCGCCAAACGCCCGGGGCTGCTCCGGCGCATCATTGACTACTACAGCAACTCGAACGAGGACCGCACCTTCGAAAAGAAGATCGACTGGAGCATCGCCCCCGGCCCCAACTACTCGTCGGACGTGGGCTTCGGCATCGGCTTCCTGCTGGCGGGCCTCTACCGCCTCGACCGCACCGACTCGATCACGGCTCCGTCGAACGTCTCCGTCTACGGCAACTTCACGACCAAGAAATTCGTGCTGCTGCGCTTCTCGGGCGACAACATCTTCGACCACAACCGCAAGCGGCTGAGCTACTCGGGAGCCTTCGTCTACTTCCCCGGCGCCTTCTACGGCATCGGCTACCGCGATGGCGAGGCGGGCTACGCCCAGAACCTCACCACGACGATGGGCATCGCGCGCGTCTCCTACTGCCGCGCCGTGGCCGACCGCTTCTACCTGGGCGTAAGCGCGGGCGTCGACTACACCGGCGCGCGCTACGAGGCGTCGGGCATGGGCGACTATCTGAGCGACATCGCCTCGGGCGACCGCGAGAACCCCGGGGGTCAGGTCGGCGAGCTCTACGACCTTTGGCTCGAGGGGCGCTACGAGCCTGCGAAGCAGGATCCCTTCTCCAACCACATCGCCGCATCGGGCGACAAGCCCAACGCGTTCAACACCAACGTGGGGCTCTTCGTCCAGTACGACACGCGCGACGTGACGTTCAACGCCTCGCAGGGCATCTTCGTGAAGGCCGAGGCCAAGTGGTACCCCAGCTTCCTGGGCAACACGCGCCGCCACTTCGGGCGATTCACCCTCACCTTCGACGCCTACCGGCGTCTTTGGAAGGGGGCCGTCCTGGCCTACGACCTCTACGCCGACTTCACGGCCGGTACCCCCTCGTGGCACATGTACGCCAAGCTGGGCGGCATGGAGCGCATGCGCGGCTACTACGAGGGGCGCTACCGCGACAAGCGGCTCGTGGAGACGCAGGCCGAGCTGCGGCAGAAGATCTACCGCCGCCACGGCGTGGTGGGCTGGTTCGGCGTGGGGCAGGTGTGGGACACCGAGAAATTCCGCTGGCAGAACACGCTCTACAGCTTCGGTTGCGGCTACCGCTTCGAGTTCAAGAAGGGGATGAATATCCGCCTCGACTACGGTTGGGGCGTGCACGGCAACCCCGACCTGCCGTGGGACCGCAAGCGCTCGTCTGCCTTCCTCTTCACCGCCTCGGAGGCGTTCTGAGCAAGCGAGCGGATATGAAAAAGCACCCTGTCCGACGAGGACAGGGTGCTTTTTCATGTAGGGAACGATCAGAGCGTGTGCACCACGATCAGGCCGCCGCACCGCACGGCCAGCCGCACGGGCTCGCCGCCGGCGATGCGCCCCACGAGCTCGCCGACAGCCGGAACGGCCATACCGGCCGCGAAGTCGACTGCGAAATCGCCCGGATCCGCCGCCGTCGCACCGGCTGCGGGGTCGATCGCCAGGCGGGCGCGCTCCAGCCGCACGTCGCGCCGCAGGTCCAGCCCGCGGCGCCCGGCCAGCTTGTAGAGCGCCTCCTTGGCACACCAGGCCACGCCCGGCCACAAGGGGGAGTCGGAGAGCCGCCGCTCGTCGTCAGTCAGGCAGCGACGGGCCGCGCAGGAGAAGTCGCGGTCGGCCGACTCGATGTCGACCCCGCACGGGGCGTCGGCCAGAAGCAGGGCGACCCACCCCGCGGCGTGCGAAACGGAGAGATGCACCCCCGCGCGGTCGGTAACCACGGGGGCACCCACCCCGTCGTAGGCTATGGCGGCGTCACGCCCCAGCCGCTCGCGCACGAGGGCCCGCCAGCCGAGGTATTCGCGCCGCCGGAGCTCCGAGGAGAAAGCGGCCGCAGCGGCCAGCTCCCCGCAGGTGGCCCAGGCGGCCGCGTCGCGCTCGTCGGCGAGCGGCCGGACCACGAGCGTGCGCATCATAGGATGTCGACCCTGATCTTGTCCACGCGGTGACTTTCGAGCTCCTTGACCGTGAAGCGTATGCCGTGCGCGGTGAAGGCGTCGCCCTTGCGCGGGAAGTCGCGCTTGAGCTCCAGCATGAGCCCCGCCAGCGTCTCGGCCTCGCCCCGCACGTCGGAGAAGGTCTCCTCGTCGAGCGAGAGGATGCGCTCGAAGTCGCCGATGTGGGTCTTGCCCTCGAAGAGATAGCTGCCGCCGTCGAGGCGCGTATAGAGACGCTCGTCGTTGTCGCTCTCGTCCGATATCTCGCCCACGATCTCCTCGATGATGTCCTCGAGCGACACGAGGCCCAGCGTCGATCCGTATTCGTCGACGACGATGGCCATGTGGATCTTGTTCGACTGGAAATCGGCCAGCAGGTCGTTGATCTTTTTGCGCTCGGGCACGAAGTAGGGCTTGCGCACGAGCTGCTGCCAGCCGAACTCCTCTTGGTTGATGTAGGGCAGCAGGTCCTTGACGTAGAGCGTGCCGCGGATGTTGTCGATCTCGCCGTCGTAGACCGGGATGCGCGAGAAGCCCGAGGCCATGATCGTCCGCTTGACGGTCTGGTAGTCGTCGGAGAGCTCCAGCGCCGTGATGTCGACGCGCGGCTTCATGATCTCCTGCACCTCTGTATTGACGAAGTTGACGATGCCCGACAGCATGACGTGCTCCTCGGGCGTGGTGTTCTCGGTCATGTCCACGGCATCGGCCAGCTCGTCGAGCGAGATCTCGCTGCGGCGCGCGGCCTTCTCGCTGATGCGGCTGCTCGTGCGCACCAGCACGTAGGAGAAGGGGTAGAAGATCCACCGCAGCACCATCAGCGGCCGCGCGACCAGCCGGGCGAAGCGCACGGGGATGGTCTGCGCCAGCACCTTGGGCAGGATCTCGCCGAAGAGCAGCAGCAGGAAGGTGACCAGCACGGTCTTGAAGAGGAACTCGAACCGCACGAAGGTGAAGGTGGCGTCGATGATCCCCGAGGTGAGGATGACGATGCAGATGTTGACCAGATTATTGACCACCAGGATGGTGGCCAGCAGCAGGTCGACGTCGGAGAGCAGCCGCAGCACGGCGTCGGACGAGGCCGAGGTCTTCTTGCGCAGCGCCGCGATGTCGTTGTGCGAGAGGGAGAAAAACGAAGTCTCCGCCCCCGAGACGAGGGCCGAGACCAGCAGCAGGCAGCAGGTGACCAGGCACAATGCGGCCAGATGGGGCGAAAAGCCGTGGAAGGTGATCCAGGGAATCGAGGTGTCCAAAGGTTCGGGGCGTTAAGTGGGGCGCCGGCCCCGAAGAGCCGGCGCGCTGTTTGTCAGTCGAAGAGCGAACCGCCGTGCTCCTCTTCGCGTGCGGGGGCGGCGTCGGCGTGCTCGTCGCGCAGCACCTCCTTGCGGCCGCCGGGCATCTGCACCACGAACTTCGAGTTGCGCGACTGGTAGGCGGGCTTGGAGAGCAGCACGTCGATGTTGCTGTAGCGTGTGGACTTGGCCCCCAGCACCACCTGCTCGGCGGGGCGCTGCACCACGGGGCGCGGCGGCACGGGCTTGAGCGGCTCGAGCTCGGCGATCACCTCGGGCTGGCGCGCGGGCTTGGCCGCCTCGGCCGTCCGCACCGGGGGAACGACGGGCGCGAGCGTGCGGCGCTTCTCCTCCTCCTCGAAGCCCGTGGCCACCACCACCAACTCGATGGCGTTGTCCAGCTGCGGCTTCTCGCTCGTACCCCAGATGATGTTGGCGCTGTGGATCACGCCGTCGTCGTCCTGCACGCTGGCGTTGGACTGGATGTACTCGAGGATGCGCACCACCTCCTCGTACATCAGCTGGTCGGCATTGGCCACCGAGATGTTGAGCAGGATGTTCTTGGCCCCGGCGATCAGATTGTGGTCGAGCAGCGGCGAGTGGAGCGACGCCTCGGCGGCCGCCTCGGCGCGGTTCTCGCCCTCGGCCGTCGCGACGGCCATGTGGGCGCGGCCGCTGTCGCGCATCACCTTCGAGACGTCGGCGAAGTCGACGTTGACCAGGTCGCTCTCCACGGTGATGATCTCGGCGATGCCCTTGGCGGCCGAGGCGAGGATGTCGTCGGCCTTGCCGAAGGCCTGGCGCACCGAGAGGCGGCCGTAGATCTCCAGGATGTTCTCGTTGTTGATAATGAGCAGCGAGTCGACGTTCTGACGCAGCTCCTCGATGCCGCGGAAGGCCTGCTCGTAGCGGATCTTGCCCTCGAGGGCCAGCGGCGAGGTGACGATGGCCACCGTGAGCAACCCCATCTCGCGGGCCAGCTTGGCGATGACGGGCGAGGCTCCCGTGCCCGTGCCGCCGCCCATGCCGGCGGTGATGAAGAGCATCTTGGTGCCCGCCTCCTCGAGGCACTGCCGGATCTCGGGCAGCGACTCGACGGCCGCGCGACGCCCGTTCTCGGGGTCGTTGCCCGCGCCGAGGCCCTCGGCGCCGAGGCGGATCTTCCGCTCGACGGGGCTCTTGTCCAGCGCCTGCTGGTCGGTGTTGCACACCATGAAAGTCACGCCGCGGATGCCCAGCTCGTGCATGTGGTTCACGGCGTTGCCGCCCGCACCGCCCACGCCGGCGACGGTAATGATCGAGCCGTCGGTGCGCGGTGCCTTTATCTCTGACATCAGTTCGTCTGTCATGCTTCGGTTCTTATTTGGTTGCCGGCCGCCGAGGCGGCCGAAAGCGCGGCTCCGACGGCCGCGCGGTCGTTAAATCTCTTCGTCCTCGGCCGCCGAGAAGGTCTGGTTGATGCGGTCGAAGGTCTTCTGGAAAATCGAACCCCAGTCGCGCTTGCGCTTGGGCTCGGGTGCGGTGTAGCGCGGCTCGTCGGGCTGCTCCTCCTCCGGCTCCTCCTCGGCGCGCTGCTGCGCGGCGGGGGCCGGCGCCGCGCGGTGCGGCACGTGGCGGAACTCGGGCATGGCCTGCGGCTCGGCGGCCCGGCGCGGGGCCTGCTCGCCGGCGGCTGCGGCCTCGGCCTCCGGCTCGATGCGCCGCGGCTGCGCGGGCTGCTCGATGACGGCGCACGAGCCCAGCTCGGCGCCCTTGAGCAGGATGCCCACGACGGTGGCGTAGGCCGGATCGGCGACCAGCTCGCGCGAGTCGGCGTCGATGGCCGCGGCCTCGGGGCGCACGATGCGCACCTCCGAGCCCGTCACGCGGCGGAAGAGCTCGTCGATGTGGCGCAGGTGGGCCGAGCCGCCCGTGAGCACGATGCCGTAGGCCAGCTTGCTGCCGTAGCCCGAGTCGGCGATCTCCTGCTGGACGAACTCCACGATGTCGGTGGCACGCGCCTCGATCACCGTGGCCAGGTTGCGCAGCAGGATGTCCTTCGCCTCGCGGGCCGTGCGGCCGTTGACGCGGATGAGCTTGTCCTCGGGGGCCAGCTCGGCGACGGCCGAGCCGTATTTCTGCTTGAGGCTCTCGACGTGCTTCTCCGGCACGCCCATGGTGCGGATATCGCGGTTGATGGCCGAGGCGCCCATGGGGATCGAGGCGATGTAGCGCACCACGTTGCCGTAGTAGACCGTCACGTCCGTGACGCCGCCGCCCAGGTCGACGACAGCCACGCCCTCCTCCTTCTCGTCGGGCGTGAGCACCGCCTCGGGGGTCACCAGCGCGTCGGGCACCACGCCCAGCATCTTGATGCCGAGGCGCTTGAGTGCCATGCCGAGGCGCTGCATGGGGGTCTGGTGGCAGAGGATGAAATTGAACGTCGACGAGAGCTTGCGGCCGAACGCCCCCACGGGGTTCTTGACCTTCTGGCTGTCGTCGACCATGTAGTGCTGGGGTACGCGCTCCATGATGAGCTCGTCGTCGGGGGCCTGCACGTTGCGCATACGGTCCGAGAGGGCGTCGACGTCCTTGCGGCTGACCCCGTTCTGGGGGTCGTAGACGAAGACGTGGTCGGTATGGCGGGCGCACCGCACGAACTCGCCCGATATGCCCGCATAGGCCTCGGTAATGCGGAAGTTCATCTGGCGCTCGACCTCCTGCACGGCCTCCTGCACGGCGCGGCTCACCTGCTCGATGTTCTCGATCTTGCCGGCGCTCACGCCCTCGACCGGGCGCGACACCACGCACCGCACGGCCAGCGGGCCCTCGGGCAGCTTCTCACCTACGGCCACCACGACGTTCGACGATCCCAGGTCAACGGCCACTGTATAGTTTCTCCTCTCCACGGTTCAATATGCTCTCAATATTAACGCTTGCAGACTACCTGCCCTTCGTAGCGGAGGTCGACGGTGCGGTACTCGCCCCAGCCCAGCCCCGACAGGCCGCTGCGGTAGAACCGCATGAGCTTGTCGAACTTGCGTTCCTCGTCCTCCAGACGGCCGAAAAGCACGATGTGGTTGCCGCTGCGGGGCACCAGATCGACCTCCAAAGCTCCGCTGGGGGTCGTCCGGGCCACGATCTGCACCACCTCCGACCTCCAGAAATCGTCCTCTTCGACGCTTGCTACAAAGGTAAGGAGTTTCATGAAATCTTGGTAGCTTTTTTCCAACTTTTTTTCCTCGCGCCGCGCCGCCCGCTGCCGCTCCGCCAGGCGATCGAACTCCTGCTGGATCAAGCGCGCTTCGTAGCGGCAGGCGCGCCGCCGGCGGGCCTTCTCCTCGCGCAGCTCGGCCACGCGGCGGTCGAACGACTCGCTGCTCTCCAGGCGCCACCACGCCCGCCGGATGCGCTCGCGGCGCAGGTCGGACAGACGCCGGTCGTTGTCGCGCTCGCGGCGGTAGAGCGGGTACTTGTCGCGCTCGATGGCGGCGATGCGCTCGCGCACCTCGGCCTGCCGCTCGTCGACCCACTCGCGCACGCGCCCGGCGTAGGAGGCCGGGAAGGGCGGGCGGTAGGTGCCCGTCACCACCGGCACGTAGAGCGACGAGGCACGCGGCGCCGCAAAGGCGAAGCCCTCCTCGGTGACGTAGGTGTCGTAACCGTCGAGCAACAACCTTACCAAAGGGCGCCGCTGGCTGATGGCGATGTGCAGCGCACCGTCGTAGGTGACGTAGGCCGCGGCTCGGTCGACGAATCCGTTGCGGGCGATCAGCGCCTCGATGCCCGTGAGGTCGACCCCGCGGACCTCGGCGCCGACGGTGGGGATGCGGCTCTGCGCCAGCCACTCCATCACGCGCGAGGTGGAGACCAGGTGGCCCATCGACGAGCTGTCGACCACCTCGACATCGACGCGCGCGACGGTCTGCACGGCGCGCCGGCGGCGCGCCGAGAGGCCTGCCGCGAGAACATAGGCGGCCACGGCGACCCACATGAGGGTCAGCAACGTATATCGGAGCGTGCGGTTCACTTTCTCTCTTTTATTTTGATCGTTTCGTCGCGGCTTCGTCGGCAGTCCGCAGCCTCCCCCGACAGAGGGGTGCAGGCCGCAAAACCAAAATAGCAAATCCCGGCTTTCAGCCGGGCGGGCCGCAGCCACCCCGGGCGAAGGGCCGCAACCCTTACGAGCCGCGGCCTTCGCTGGCTGCGACCCGAGAAGAGCACCTGTAGCCTCCTTTTTACTTTTTACTTCTCACCTTCTCCGCGAGCGCCCCGGCGATCGCCTCGCAGCAGGCGTCGATGTTGCCGGCGCCGAACGACACCACCACGTCGGTTTCCATCGCCGCCACGACCTCGGCCAGATGCTCGCGCTCCACGATGCGGCAGGGCACCGCGACGCGCTCGGCGATCAGCTCGGCCCCCACGCCCGGGATGGGCTCCTCGCGCGCCGGATAGATCGGCAGCACGATCGCCTCGTCGGCGTGCGACAGCGCCTCGGCGAACTCGAGGTAGAGGTCGCGCGTGCGGGTGTAGAGGTGGGGCTGGAAGAGCGCCAGGATGCGCCGCCCGGGGAACATCGCACGCACGGAGGTGAGCGCCGCGGCCAGCTCGCGCGGGTGGTGGGCGTAGTCGTCCATGTAGACCTGCTGCGGCGTGTTGAGATAAAACTCGAAACGGCGCTTGACCCCCGCGAACGACGCGAGCCCCTCGCGCAGGCGGTCGGCGTCGAGCTGCCGCCCCTCGTGCTGCGCGGCGCACCACACCAGGGCGGCGGCGGCCACCGCGTTCTCGATGTTGACCCACCCGGGGATGCCGAGCGTGCACCCCTCGACGACGCCCGACGGGGTCACCAGGTCGTAGCGGTAGTGGCCCCCCTCGACCAGCCGCACGTTGCGGGCGTAGAAGTCGCAGGGGGTATCGTAGGCGTAGCGCCACACGCTAATCGCGGGGTTGTCGACGAGGATGTCGACGCCCTGCTTGACGACCAGGCTGCCGCCCGGGCGGATCTGCCGCACGAACTGCGCGAAGGCCTCCTTCACCGCCTCGTGCGTGCCGTAGATGTCGAGGTGGTCGGCGTCGGCCGAGGTGACGGCCGCCACGTCTGGGTTCAGGCGCAGGAACGAGCGGTCGAACTCGTCGGCCTCCACGGCCAGCCGCTCGCCGTCGCCCAGCACCAGGTTGCCGCCGAAGTTCTTCGATATGCCCCCCAGGAAGGCCGAGCCGCCGCCCGTCAGGGCGCGGTTGAGCCACGCCACGAGGGTCGAGGTGGTGGTCTTGCCGTGCGTGCCGGCCACCGCCATCACATATTTGCCTTCGGAGAGGTGGCCCAGCATCTGCGAGCGCTTCTCGACGCGGAAGCCCCCCTCGACGAAATGGCGCAGCTCGCTGTGGTCCTGCGGCACGGCGGGGGTGTAGACCACCGTGGTGGTCTCGGGATCGAGGAACTCGGCGGGGATGAGCCGCACGTCGTCCTCGTAGTGGATCGCGGCCCCCTCGGCCTCGAGGGCGCGGGTGAGCGACGAGGGGGTGCGGTCGTAGCCGGCCACGGGGCACCCCTCGTGGAGGAAGTAGCGGGCCAGGGCGCTCATGCCGATGCCGCCGATGCCGAGAAAGTAGTAACGGGTATGTTTCATGGTCTTCGATGTTCGTTAGTCTGCGTCAGGCTTCGACGACGCGCAGGATCTCGTCGACGATCTCCTCCGCCGCGCGGGGCGTGGCCAGGCGGGCGATGCGCTCGCGCATCGAGGCCAGCGCCCGGGGGTCGGCGAGCAGCTCCACCGCCCGCGGCATCGCCTCGCGACGGCATGCGGCGTCCGTCACCATCGCCGCGGCGCCCTTCGAGACCAGCGCCTCGGCGTTCTTGGTCTGATGGTCCTCGGCCACGTTGGGCGAGGGGACGAAGAGCACGGGCTTGGCCACCAGGCACAGCTCCGAGACCGTGCCGGCGCCGCTGCGCGAGACCACCAGGTCGGCGGCCGCATAGGCCAGGTCCATGCGCTCGATGAAGGCCCCCTGCCAGATGCCCGGCGCGGGGTGCTCCCCGAGGAAGGCGCGCATCTCGCGCTCGTAGTAGCGGCCCGTCTGCCAGATCACCTGCACGGGGGGCTCGGCACCGCCGAGCGAGAGGATCCACTCCTTCATCATCTCGTTGAGCGAGCGCGTGCCGAGCGACCCGCCCACGACGAGCACCACCGGGCGGTCGGCCGCCAGTCCGTAGTGGGCCAGCGCCTCGGCGCGGTCGGCACCCTCCTGCGAGAAGCGGCCGCGCAGCGGGTTGCCCGTCAGGCGGATGCGGTCGGCGGGGAAGAAGCGCTCCATGCCCTCGTAGGCCGTGCAGATGCGGCGGGCGCGCCGCGCGAGGATCTTGTTCGTGAGGCCCGCATAGGAGTTCTGCTCCTGAATGAGCGTGGGCACCCCCATCCGCTGCGCGGCCCACAGCACCGGGGCGCTGGCGTAGCCGCCGAAGCCCACCACGACGTCGGCGCCGAACGCGCGGATGGTCTGCCGCGCGCGGCCGATGCTCCGCAGCACCTTGAAGGGGACCAGCAGGTTGCGCCACTCCAGCCGCCGCTGCAACCCGGCGATCGGCAGCCCCACGATGCGGTAGCCCAGCGCGGGCACCTTCTCCATCTCCATCTTGCCCTCGGCGCCCACGAAGAGCAGCTCGACGCGCTCGCCCAGCCGCCGCACGAGCGCCTCGGCGACCGCCACGGCCGGATAGATGTGGCCGCCCGTGCCGCCGCCCGAAAGGATGATCCGGTATCTCTTATTCGTCTGTTCCATATAATCGAGGGCCTTCGCCCCATTTAAATCCGTCTTCGGTTCCGGCTCGCAGAGCCGGCAGCCCGCAGCCGCTTCCGGCGGAGGGCCGCTCTCTTCGCTGGCCGGCCGCTCCGCCGGCTGCGGGCCGGCACAAGCGCCGACAGGCTCACCTCCCCCACGTCTCGCGGTCGAGCGAGCGGTAGTTGATCGCCTCGGCGATGTCCGGCGCGGCGATCTCGGCCCGGCCCGCCAGGTCGGCGATCGTGCGCGCCACTTTCAGTATGCGGTCGTAGGCGCGCGCCGAGAGCGACAGCCGCTCCATGGCCCGCCCGAGCAGCTCCGACGAGGCGGCGTCGAGCCGGCACCACGTGCGCAGCATCGAGCTGTTCATCATGGCGTTGGTGTGCACCCCCGCGACGTCGCGGAACCGCTCGCGCTGCACCTCGCGCGCCCGCACGACCCGCTCGCGGATCGCGGCGCTCGGCTCGCCCGGCGCGGCGTCGGCCAACTCCGAAGGGGCCACGGGCGTCACCTCGATGTGGAGGTCGATGCGGTCCATGAGCGGCCCCGAGACGCGCCCCATGTAGCGGCGCACCGTCCCGGGCGAGCACGAGCACTCCTTGTCGGGGTGGTTGTAGTAGCCGCACGGGCAGGGATTCATCGCCGCCACGAGGGTGAAATTGGCGGGGTACTCCACGCTGTAGCGGGCCCGCGAGACGACGATGCGCTTGTTCTCGAGCGGCTGGCGCAGCACCTCCAGCACGCTGCGGCCGAACTCGGGCAGCTCGTCGAGGAACAGCACGCCGTTGTGGGCCAGCGACACCTCGCCCGGGCGGGGCGACTGGCCGCCGCCGATGATCGCCACCTGCGAGGCGAGGTGGTGGGGCGCCCGGAAGGGGCGCCGCGAGAGCAGCCCGCGCTCGGCCCCCGCCTTGCCCGCCACCGAGTGGATCTTGGTGGTCTCGAGCGCCTCCTCCCGCGCGAGCGGCGGCAGGATGGTCGGAATGCGGCTCGCGAGCATCGTCTTGCCCGAGCCCGGAGCGCCGATCAGCAATACGTTGTGGCCGCCCGCCGCGGCGATCTCCAGCGCCCGCTTGGCGCGCGCCTGCCCCCGCACGTCGGCGAAGTCCTCGGCGTAGCGGCCCTCCGACGCGTCGGCCGCAGCGGCTGCCGGGGCCGTCGTCGGCGCGATCGGCTCGTCGCCGTTGAGGCAGGCGACGACCTGCCGCAGGCTCTCGGCGCCGACCACCTCGATGCCGTCGACCACGGCCGCCTCGGCGGCGTTCTGCACGGGCAGCACCAGCCGCCGCAACCCATCAGCACGGGCCCGCAGGGCCAGGGGCAGCACGCCCCGCACGGGACGCAGCGACCCGTCGAGCGACAGCTCGCCCGCGAACATCGTCCCCTCGATCGCCGCGGCGTCGATGCGGCCCATGGCCGCGAGGATCCCCACGGCGATCGGCAGATCGAAGCCCGCGCCCTCCTTGCGCAGATCGGCCGGCGCGAGGTTGACGACGATCTTGCGCCCCGACATGCGCTCGCCCGAGTTCTCGAAGGCCGAGCGGATGCGCTGCTCGCTCTCGCGCACGGCGTTGTCGGGCAGCCCCACCAGGTAGAGGCCCAGACCGCCGCCGGCGATGTCGACCTCGACGGCGACCGTCACTGCGTCGATGCCGACGACCGCTCCTGCGTGGGTTTTGACGAACATGATCGCTTCTCTTTGTTTTTTCGGTCCGGCGGCGTCAGAACGGCACATCGTCGCCCAACGCCGGGGGGTTGATGTCGAACTCGCCGCCGCCCATCGTCGAGCCCAGGCCGCCGGCCAGCGGGGCTCCGTTCGAGCCGCTGGCGTAGTCGTCGTAGGCCTGCTCGCTGTCGGAGGCCTGCGCCGGGGGCAGCATCGCGTCGTCCATGTCGGCGAAGCGCGCCTGCTCCTTGAGGAAGCGCAGGTTGACGTCGCACACGGCGCCGTTGCGGTGCTTGGCGATGATGATCTCGGCCATACCCGCCGTGGGCATGCCGTTCTCGTCCTGGTTGATGCCGTAGTACTCGGGACGGTGGATGAAGGCCACGATGTCGGCGTCCTGCTCGATGGCGCCCGACTCGCGCAGGTCCGAGAGCTGGGGGCGCTTCGAGCCGCCGCGCATCTCCGTCGCGCGGCTGAGCTGCGAAAGGGCGATCACCGGCACGTTGAGCTCCTTGGCGATGGCCTTGAGCGTGCGCGAGATGAAGGCCACCTCCTGCTCGCGGTTGCCCTTGGAGTCCTGGTTGCCGGTCATCAGCTGGAGGTAGTCGATCACGATGATCTTGATATCGTTGTGGATCTTGAGCCGTCGGGCCTTCGAGCGGAACTCGAAGACCGAGAGAGCCGGCGTATCGTCGATGTAGAGCGGCGCGGCGCCCAGCGGCTTGGTGGCCGACTCGAGGTGGCGCCACTGCTCGGGGGTCAGGCGGCCCGACTTGACGTCGTTGCCCGAGAGGCCCGTCTCGGCGATGATCAGACGCATCATCAGCTGCACGGCCGACATCTCGAGCGAGAAGAAGGCCACCCCCTGCTCGTGGTCGACGGCCATGTTGCGGGCCATCGAGAGCACGAAGGCGGTCTTACCCATCGAGGGGCGGGCGGCGATGATGATCAGGTCCGACAGCTGCCAGCCCAGCGTCACGCGGTCGACGGCCATGAAGCCCGAGGGCACGCCGTTGAAGGCGCTCGTGTTCTTCGACGCCTCCTCGATCTGGAGCAGCGCCCGCGCCAGGATGTCCTTCGACACCTGCACCGAGCGCTTGACGTGCCCCTCGGCGACCTTGAAGATCTCGCCCTCGGCATAGCCGATGAGCTCCGTCACGTCGGTCGATTCGTCGTAGGAGCGGCGCTGGATCTCGGTGGCCGAGCGGATGAGCTCGCGCTGGACATATTTCTGTGCGATGATCTTGGCGTGGAACTCGACGTTGGCCGCCGAGCCGACCTTCTGCGTCAGCTGCGCCAGGTAGGACGCGCCGCCCACCTTCTTGAGCTCCTTCTTGGCCTTCAGACGCTCGGTCACCGTGTAGAGGTCGATGGGCTTGAGCTCCATCGACAGCTCCTCGATCGCCTTGTAGATCAGGCGGTGCTCCTCGGTGTAGAACGACTCGGGGGTGACGAACTCCTGGACGGCGATGATGCTGTCCTTCTCGAGCATCAGGGCTCCCAGCACGGCCTCTTCGAGCTCGACGGCCTGGGGCGGCACGTTGCCGGCCGTCTCGGTCAGCGCCTCGAAGGCCTCGCGGTTGCGGGAGGAGGGGGTATACTCTTTTGCCATGATCTGCGTTCGGTTTCGAACTCCAAAAGTACGGATTCGCGCCGATATATCAAAAAATGGAAAGTTGAAAATTGAAAATGGAAAATTCTGCAACAAGAGTTTATACCCCACAGGACAATTATAAATTGCGAAGCCTGCGGGCTTCGTCTCTTTGCCGGCTGGGGCGGCTTGAAAAGCCGGCAGCCCGTAGCCACCCCCAGGCGAAGGGCTGCACGTTCCACGCGCCGCCCATCGCTGGCTACGGTCTGCCCCCGCACGCTTTCAATTCGGTTTCGGGCAGCAGCCTGCGGAGGTGCGAACGAGCGAGAGCGAAGTGCGGGCCTCCAGCCGTCACCCGCGCCCCACCCCCTCGCTTTTCAACTTTTTACTTTTTACTTCTCACTTAACCAGTTGACAGAACTACCCCTCCTCCCCCAGCTCGCGACGCGAGACGGCCAGCGCGGCGATGCTCACGCGGCAGTCGGGCACGGCGGCGAGGATCGACTCGGCGCACGAGAGCAGCGTCGAGCCGGTGGTCACCACGTCGTCGACCAGCAGCACGTGGCGCCCGGCCAGGCGCTCGGGGCGCACGACGGCGAAGGCCCCCGCGACGTTGCCGGCCCGCTCGCGCCGCGGGCGGAGCGCCTGGCTGGGGGTGTTGCGGCGCCGCACGACGCACCCGCGCAACAGCCCGACGCCCAGCTGCGCGGCGATCCCCTCGGCGATGTACTCGGCCTGGTTGTAGCCCCTCAGGCAACGCTTGAGGGGGTGCAGCGGCAAGGGCACCACCGCGTCGACGTCGTCGTGCAGCCCGCCCTCGCGGAGCGAAGCGCCGTACCACTCCCCCACCGTGCGGGCCGGGCGCCACGCGCCGCGGTACTTGAAGCCGTGGATCATGCGCCGCCAGCCGCTGCCGCGCACGAAGAAGAGGTAGGCCGAGGCGCGGCAGACGGGCACCAGCCCCCGGCACTTGCGGAAGAGGGGGTTGTCGGCCTCGCGCCAGTAGCCCGTCAGGGGCGCCGTGGCGCGGCAGAGGGTGCAGACCGTTCGCTCGCCCGCCGCCAGCGGCTCGCCGCAGACGGCGCAGCGCGGCGGAAAGAGGAGCACGGAGAGGTCGCGCCACAGCTCACTGAGGATCGACATCGCAGACGACGGTGACGGTTTTGAACGCAGGATCGACCGCCAGACGCCGCAGCTCGGCGCCCAGCAGCTCGCGGGCGCGCGCTGACGAAGCGCCGCTCTCGACCTTCAGCAGCAGACAGGCGAGCCACTCGCCGCGGATGCGGTCGACGGGCGGGGCGATGGGGCCCAGCACGCGGCGGCCGAAGCGCTCGCGCAGCCGCCGGGCAAGCTCGCCGACGGCGCGCCGCACCAACTCGGGATCGCGGTGGCGCAGCGTGAGGGCCGTCAGACGGGCGTAGGGCGGGTAGAAGAAGGCTTCGCGCTCGGCCAGCTCGGCGCAGGCCATCGCCTCGTAGTCGCCCTCGAGCACCTGGCGCAGCACCCGGTGCGACGGGTCGGAGGTCTGGATCACCACCTCGCCCGCGTCGTCGCGCCGCCCGGCGCGCCCCGCCACCTGCGTGAGGAGCTGGAAAGCCCGCTCGGCGGCGCGGAAGTCGGGGTTGTGGAGCAGGTTGTCGGCGTTGAGCACCCCCACGAGCGACACCCCTTCGAAGTCGAACCCCTTGGCGATCATCTGCGTGCCGACCAGGATGTCGGTGCGCCGCTCGGCGAAGTCGGCCACCGTGGCCGAGAAGGCGCGCTCGGAGGTGGCGCTGTCGCGGTCGAGACGCGCCACGCGGGCCTCGGGGAAGAGGGAGGCGACCTGCTCGACGATCTTCTCGGTGCCGAAGCCCATCGGCACCGCGTCGGTCACGCGGCACGACGGACACTTGGCCGGCACCGGCTCGGTGTGGCCGCAGTAGTGGCACACCAGCTCGCCGCGCCCCTTGTGGTAGGTGAGCGTGACGTTGCACGACGGGCAGCGGGCCGTCCAGCCGCACTCGGTGCAGGAGACGTAGGGGGCGAAGCCGCGGCGGTTCTGGAAGAGCATCGCCTGCCCGCCGCGATCGAGCGTCTGCCCGATCTTGTCGAGCAGCAGCTTGTTGAAGTGGCCCTGCCGCTCGCCCCGCTTGGCCGCGCGCAGCGTATCGGAGAGGAAGAGCGCGGGGGGCCGCGCCGCGCCGTAGCGCTCCCGCAGGAGCGCCAGACCGTATTTGCCCGTGCGGGCGTTGAGCCATGTCTCGAGCGACGGGGTGGCGCTGCCCAGCAGCGCGCGGCAGCCCATGAGGCGGGCCATGACCGAGGCGCAGTCGCGGGCGTTGTAGCGCGGCGCGGGGTCGGCCTGCTTGTAGCTGGCGTCGTGCTCCTCGTCGACGATGATGAGTTGCAGGCGCTTGAGCGGCAGGAATATCGACGAGCGCACCCCCACCACGAACTCGCCCCCCTCGGAGCGATTGAGGCGCAGGTAGGTCTCCGTGCGGCGGCGGGGCGTGAGGCGCGAGTGGTAGGCCGTGACGCGGCTGCCGAAGATGCGCTCCATGCGGGCGATGAGCTGCGCCGTGAGGGCGATCTCGGGCACCAGCAGCAGCACGTCGCCGCCGCGCGCGAGCACCTCGGCCGCCAGATGGATGTAGATCTCGGTCTTGCCCGAGCCCGTGACCCCGTGCAGCAGCGCCGTCGCGCGGCCGCCGTCGAACTGGCTGCGCAGCTCCCCGAGCGCCCGCAGCTGGGCGGGCGAGAGCTCGGGCAGGAGGAACGACGAGCCGCCCCGCTCCACCGTCCGCTCGTGCTCGGCCAGGCGCACGAGCCCCTTGCGGGCGAGCGCGTGCAGCACCGCCGCGTCGGCATGCAGCAGGCGGCGCGCCACCTCGCCCGCGGCGATGCGCGCCCCGCCCCCGGCCGAGGCCACCTCCACCAGCGCGGCATACTGCCGGGGCGCCCGCCGCTCCAGCCGCTCGCAGGCGGCGTCGAACGCCTCCTCGTCGCGCAGCTCGGGCGCCAACGAGACGTAGCACTCGGTGCGCGGCCGGAACTCGTCGGAGGCGAACACCTCCTCGCTGTCGCCCGAAGGCTTCATCAGGGCGGGCAGCGCGCAGCGCATCACCTCGCCCTCGCGACACATGTAGTAGGAGGCGATCCACTCCCACAGCGCCCGCTGGGGGGCGGTGAGAAGCGGCGCGTCGTAGAGGACGCGCCGGATGGGTTTGACGGTTTTGAAATCGGGCCGGCGGTCGTGGATCCGCCACACGATGCCCGTATAGAAGCGGCGCGCACCGAACTGCACCGCGACAGCCTGCCCCTCGGCGAGCGCCATCCCCTCGGGGACGGCGAACGTGTAGGCGGGTTGCGCGAGCGGCAGGACGATGTCGGCGTAGCGCGGCATCACACCTTGGAGATGGCCTGGAAGCCCTTGCCGTAGACCCCCATGACCGAGCCCACGGTGATGAAGGCCTCGGGGTCGACCCGCTTGACGAACTTGAGCAGCATGGATGTCTCGCGCTTGAGGCAGACGACCATGACGATCTTCGAGCGCTCCTTCGAGTACCACCCCTCCGAGTCGATGAGCGTCACGCCGCGGTGGACGTTCTCGGCGATGGCCGAAGCCATACCCTCGTAGTCGCGCGTGACGATCATCACCTGGTTCGACTGCTGGTTGCCGGCCATGATCATGTCGACCGAGTAGCCGAAGACGGCCGTCATGACGTAGCCGTAGATCACCGTGTCGATCTTGTAGCCCACGAGCATGGCCGAGCCGATGATGAGGAAGTCGGCGCAGATGACGATCTTGCCGTAGGAGATCGTGCGGTATTTGTTGATGATCATCGCCACGATGTCGACGCCGCCCGTCGATCCGCCCTGCATGAAGCTCATCGCCACGCCGATGCCGGCCAGCAGACCGCCCAGAATGACCGACAGCAGACGGTCGAGGTGGAGGAAGTCGCCCGCAGGGAGCACCGACTGCCAGAAGTTCATGCTCAGCGAGATGACGACGATGCAGTAGACGGTCTTCACGCCGAAGTTCCACCCCACGATGAAGCCGCCGATGACCAGCAGGATCGAATTGACGATGAAGACCATCGTGCCGATCTGCACGTCGAAGCCGAACAGAGCGGACATGGCGTTGCACATGACCAGCGAAAGGCCGGCCGCGCCGCCGCCGGTACCGCCGGCGGGAAGGATGCAGCCGATCCATCCGAACGAGTAGAACATCATGCCGACGGCCATCAGGAAGTACTCCTTGACGAAGCCCGTCAGGCTCTGCGAAGTGGGGGTTTTCATGGCGTTGAAGGATTCTGCGGATTATCCGAAGACAAAGATAGAAAAAAATCGCCTTGATGCGCATCGAGCGCCTCCAATCTTTTTTCGAGCATCTGCCACAGCCCTTCGTTGCGCACCGCACCCCAGTCGGGGCCGCAGCGGAAGCGGGGCGGCGTCTCGGAGGCGAAGCGCTCGACGACGAGCGAGGGACGCAGCCGCCGCAGGATGCGGACGAACAGGTCGAGGTACTCGTCGAGCGTCCAGAAGCGGAACCGCGCGGGGTCGGCCGCATATTCCGCCGCCAGCGGCGTGCCGCGGAAGAGCTGCAACTGGTGGAACTTGACCGAGGTGAGCGGCAGCGCATCGATCGCCTCGGTCTGCGCCACCAGATCGTCGTCGCTCTCGCCCGGAAGGCCCAGGATGAAGTGGCCGCCCGCGGCGATGCCCCGCTCGGCGGTGAGCTCCACGGCGCGGCGCGCCGCGGCGAAGTCGTGGCCCCGGTTCACGGCGCGCAGCGTGGCGTCCGACGTCGACTCGATGCCGTACTCGATGGCCACGTAACGCTCGCGCGCCAGGCGGGCGAAGTAGTCGAGCTTGCGCTCGTCGACGCAGTCGGGGCGCGTGCCCACGACGATGCCCGCGACCTCGGGGCGGGCAAGCGCCTCGTCGTAGAGGGCCCGGAGCCGCTCCAGAGGCGCATGGGTGTTGGAGAAGGACTGGAAGTAGACCAGGTAGCGCGACGCGGTGCGGTAGCGGCGGCGGTGGAAGGCGATCCCCTCGTCGATCTGCCGCGCGACGCTCAGCCCCGAGCGGCAGTACGACGGTGTGAAGGCGCTGTTGTCGCAGAAGGTGCAGCCGCCCCGGCCGAGCGTGCCGTCGCGGTTGGGGCACGAGAAGCCGGCGTCGACCGAGAGCTTCTGCACCCGACAGCCGAACAGACGCCTGAAGTGGGCCGCACACGAGTGGAAGCGGCGCGTATCGCCCCAGGGGTAGATCATTCGCGGTTGCGGGAGTCGATCCAGATCGTCACCGGGCCGTCGTTGACCAGCGCGACCTGCATGTCGGCGCCGAAGATGCCCGTGGCGACCTCGCGGCCCAGCAGCTCGCCCACGCGCGCCGCGAAGCGCTCGTAGAGCGGGCGCGAGACGGCCCCGGGGGCCGCAGCGACGTAGGAGGGCCGGTTGCCCTTGCGCGTCGAGGCCATAAGCGTGAACTGGCTCACGACGAGCGCCTCGCCGCCCGCCTGGCCCAGGTCGCGGTTCATCACCCCCGCCTCGTCGTCGAAGACGCGCAGCCGCACGAGCTTGCCGGCCAGATACTCGATGTCCTCCTCGCCGTCGTCGTGGCCCACGCCCACCAGCACCAGGAGCCCCGGCCCGATCGAGGCACGCAGCTCGCCGCCCACCGAGACCGAAGCCTCGCTCACGCGTTGTATCAGCAGTCTCATGGCGTCAGTGCTGCGACTCTTCGAAATAGGCCCACAGGTTGTCGCCCGCGGGCACGGGGGCCTCGACCACGATCGGCTCGCGCCGCACGGGATGCTCCAGCTCGACGCGCCGCGAGTGGAGCGAGATGCCGCCCCCGGGCTGCGAACGCCGGGCGCCGTATTTCAGGTCGCCGCGGATCGGGCAGCCGATCTTCGCGAGCTGGGCGCGGATCTGGTGGTGGCGCCCCGTGATGAGCCCGACCTCGACGAGCGTATAGCGGGTGCCGGCGCCGCACACGGCGTAGCGCAGGCGGGCCTCCTTGCCGTCGGCCTTCGGGGCGTCGCAGGCGCGCGAGCGGTTGCTCTTGGCGTCGCGCACGATCCAGTGGCGCAGCTCCCCCTCGGCGGGGTCGGGACGCTGCTCGGTCAGCGCCCAGTAGGTCTTGCGGATGCGCCCCTCGCGGATCATCTCGTTGAGGCGGGCGAGCGCCTTGGAGGTCTTGGCGAAGAGCACCGCGCCCGACACGGGGCGGTCTATGCGGTGGACGACGCCCAGAAATACGGCGCCGGGCTTGGCGTCGCGCGCCTTGATGTAGGCCTTCACCTGGTCTTCGAGGGCGCTCCCGCCCGACGGATCGGGCTGCACCAGGTCGCCGCAATGCTTGTTGACCACCATGAGGTGGTTGTCTTCGTAGAGGATGTCTTCGGGGGAGAACATGGGTCAGAGGATGAAGGTGAAGGGGAGCAGCAGCGCGGCCGACGCGACGGCCGACGCCGTGCCTCCGCCGCTCATGACCACGCGCATGGGCGACCCCTGGCGCCGCTCGAAGTCGACGAGCGCCTGACGGCACTGCCCGCAGGGGTAGCACTCGCGCTCCGACGGGCGGGAGGCGATGGCCAGCGTCTCGACCGGGTCGTCGGCGAAGTTCGAGGCCACGTAGAAGAGCAGCGACCGCTCGGCGCAGAGCCCCGCGGGGAATACCTCGCTCTCGACGTTGCTGCCGCGGAGCACCCGCCCGCTGCGCAGCCGCACGGCGGCCCCCACGCAAAAGTGCGAGTAGGGGGCGTGGGCCGAGGCGGTGGCCCGCTCGGCCTGGGCGACCAGCTCGCGGTCGGCCTCCGAAAGGTCGGCGAGCGAATCGTAGTGATCGTAATCGAAAGTGTGTCGGGTTTTCATGCGAACTCCTTTTTATCCAACAAATGTAGACAAAAAAACGAATCCCCGCAAGGATTCGTTTTCCATGTGCGCCGCGCGGCGGGTTCTCGGCGGAGCGCCCGGGCGGCACCCGCCCCGGGAACACGGCCCCGGGGACACGGCCCCGGGGACACGGCCCCGGGGATGCGGCGCCGGGGATGCGGCGCCGGGGATGCGGCATTGCGGACACGTCACTGCGGACGCGGCATTGCGGGCGGCACCGCGGCCGGCGCGCTGCGCTACTCCAGCACGAACTTGGCCTGCACGCCGTACTGCAGCTTGATGGTCTTGAAGTCGAGCGCCGGCTCCTCCTCGGCGGCACCCTCGGCACTGTCGAACGAGGCCTTCGAGCGCATGACCATCGAATTGTTGTAGTAGGCGGGCATGACGTCGTTGTTCGAGTCGTAGACGTAGAAGCACTTGCCGATGCGCTGCCCCACCGCCTCGGCCAGCGTGCGGGCGTTGTCGCGGGCGTTGCGCATCGCCTCCACGCGCACCTCCTCCTTCAGCCGGTCGAGCTGCGAGTGGGAGACCTTGAGTATCGAGACGTTGGAGATGCCCAGCTCGTCGAGCGCCTGCCAGGCACGCGCCACTTCGGCCGCCGAGCCCAGCTGCAGCTGGTACTTGGCCGTCGCCACGGAGCTCTTCTTGCGGAAAAACTCGCTCGAGAGGTTGGCCACCTTGAGCTGCTTTTCCACGTCGACGCCCAGCCGACGGAGCGCGGCGATCATGTCGCGCTGCTGCGACTCGACGGAGAGCTTGCCCTTCGAGTCGCGCTCGTCGATCACGACCGAGAGATAGAACTCGTCGGGGGCGATCTCCTTTTCGGCCCGGCCGTTGACCTGAATGTAGCTGGGGAAGGCCTCCCCCACAGTCTGCGCCGCCACGGGCAGCGCCATCAGCGCCACGGCGGCCATAAGAATAATCCGTTTCATCACGTTCGTTTTTTTGGTGTTCTTCGGGGTAAACGCCGCGGCGAAGCCGATACTGCACCGCCGCGCTCCGTTTTCGCATAGAACGCGGCGGCGGGACTTTTATTGTCCCCGCCCCTACCGCTCCTGCTCCGAACGCCGCACGAGCTTCACAACGTTCTCCACGTGGTGGGTGTGGGGGAACATGTCGACCGGCTGCACCGCCTCGACGCGGTAGGCGGCGTCGAGGAGCGCCAGGTCGCGGGCCTGCGTCGAGGGGTTGCAGCTCACGTAGACGATGCGCTCGGGCGCGGCGCGCAGGATGACCTCGATGACCGGCTCGTCCACGCCCGCGCGCGGCGGATCGAGGATGATGACGTCGGGGCGGCCGTTGGCGACGACGAAGGCGTCGTCGAGCACCTGCTTCATGTCGCCGGCGTAGAAGAGCGTGTTCGCGATGCCGTTGATCTGGGAGTTGATCCGCGCATCCTCGATCGCCTCGGGCACGTACTCGACGCCCACCACCTTAGCGCAGCGCGAGGCGCAGAAGTTGGCGATGGTGCCCGTGCCGGTGTAGAGGTCGTAGAGGGTCTCGCCCGGCTTCAGATCGGCGAAGTCGCGGGCCACCTTGTAGAGCTCGTAGGCCTGCCCGGAGTTGGTCTGGTAGAACGACTTGGGCCCCACCTTGAAGCGCAGGCCCTCCATCTGCTCCATGATGTGGTCCTTGCCGCGCCAGAGCACCGGCTCGAGGTCGCCGACCGAGTCGTTCATCTTCTCGTTGACCACGTAGAAGAGCGACGTTACGGAGGGGAAGCGCTCGGCCAGGGCGTCGAGCAGCGCCGCGATGCGCTCGCGGTCGTCGGCGCCGAACACCACCACGACCATCACCTCGCCCGTCGAGGCCGTGCGCACGATCATGTTGCGCATCAGGCCCCGGTGCTCGCGGGCGTTATGGAACGTGTAGCCGCGGTCGAGGCAGAAGCGCTTGACGAAGAGGCGGATCTCGTTCGACGGCTCGGGCTGCAGCCAGCAGCGGTCGATGTCGAGCACCTTGTCGAACATGCCGGGGATGTGGAAGCCCGCGGCGGGCGCGGCATCGAGCGGCGCCCCCGAGGCCACCTCCTCCTGCGTGAGCCAGCGGCGGTCGGCGAAGGTGAACTCCAGCTTGTTGCGGTAGAACTGCGTCTCGGCCGAGCCCAGACACGGGGCGATCTCGGGCAGCTCGATCTTGCCGATGCGCGCGAGCTGGTCGCGCACCTGCTCCCTCTTCTGGCGCAGCTGTTCGTCGTAGGGCAGGTTCTGCCACTTGCAGCCGCCGCAGACGCCGAAGTGGGCGCAGAAAGGCTCGGTGCGCAGCGGCGAACGCTCGACGTAGCGCACCACGTAGCCCTCCATGAAGCGGCGGCGCTTCAGACGGATCTGCACGTCGACCACGTCGCCCGGGACGGTCATCGGCACGAAGACCACCACATCGTTCCACCGCCCCATCGCCTTGCCCTCGGCGGCGAGGGTCGTTATCTCCAGCCCTTCGATGAGCGGATAGTTGGCTTTCTTTCTTGCCATAGGTTTTCCGTTGATTTTCGGCAAAGGTAGTTCATTCGGGGCGATTTTCCACCCGCCGACGCACAAAAAGAGCCGGCCCGCGGAGCGCCGCTACCGGATGTCGACCTCGACGGCCGCGGGGAAGAGGCGCAGCGGGTCGAAGAAGAGCGCACAGCTCTCCACCAGGTGGCGCAGCTCCGGCTCGACCCTGCCGCGGAAGCGCTCGCGGCCGTTGACGCGCACCGCGACGGGCTTCGAGAGGTCGACCAGACGGCTGTCGAGGTAGATCCTAACGCGCCCCTTCGAGGCCTCGGCGTAGCTCTTCCGCACGCCGATATCCATCGTCCAGCCATCCTCCGACACGGCCTCGCAGGGGGCGACGCGCACGACGCGCACCCGCAGGTCGATCGTATTGTCGTCGCCGACCGTCATCTCGTAGCAGGTGCGCACCAGCGGATCGGAGCCGTCGTCGGAGGGCTCCACGACGCGGAGGTTGTAGAATCCCTCGCGGTAGCGGCGGGGCTCGCCCAGCGCGTCGCCCATGCCGAAGCGCTCCCAGTAGAAATACTTCGGCGCGGGGGTGCGGAGATACCGCCCGAGCCAGGGCGTCGTCACCGTGTAGTCGCAGCCGTGCCCCCGGCCCGGCTGCAGGTCGATCTTGTGGACGTAGAGCCCCGGATGGGCCTTCGCGAGCGCCGCCCACTCGGCGGCGGCCCGCGGCGTGAGGCGCGAGCGGCCGTACATCGTGTCCTCGGCGCCGGTCTGGAGGCAGAAGGCCACGTGGGCGCAGTTCTCGGGCGGCGCGTTGAAGAGCTGCTCGCCCCCGGCCGTCGGACCGGCGCCGGCCAGGTAGTCGGCGTAGAACGACGCCAGGCGCTGGCTGCCGTAACCACCCTCGGAGATGCCGATGAAATAGAGGCGCGCGGGGTCGACCTCGCCGGCGACGAACGCCTGGCGCATCAGGCGCTCCCAGGCCAGCTGGCGCGAGGGCGGGAACCAGCGGCAGCCGGTGCCGCCGCGGGGACTCCGCGGGATGAAGTAGGCCGACGGCGCGTCGGCATAGGTGTGGCACCACGCCAGCCCGGCCCGCCACTCCGGCAGGGCGTCGCCCGAGCCGTGGAGGTGGACGAAGAGCGGATAGCCCGCCCCGGGCCGGTCGCCCTTCGAGGCGTAGAGATAGTCCATCGCGCCGTCGGGCAGGCTCCACGAACCGTCGGGGCCCGACACGTCGTCCCAGCGCCGCACATCGGCATGAGCAGCCAGCCGCGGCAGGCGGACCGTGTCGGCGGCCTCCACGGCCCGCTTCCAGAGCTCCCAGACCTCCGCCGCGACGGCGTCGGCCCGATCGGCGTCGAAGCGGGCCGACTCGGCGAAGGCGCCGGCGCGCCCCTCCAGCGAGGCCGCGAAATAGTCGTAGATCTTTCCGGCCGCACCCTCGGGGCGGAGCTCGGGTCCCGGGGTGCCGGAGGGGCAGGCGGCGGAGGCGGCCCACGCCGCGCCGCACAGCAGGCCGCAGAGAAGGAGGATTTTCTTCATAGGTATTCGGGTAGGTGTCGGACTATTCTGGAGAGGATCAGGACCGCCGCCCGCCGTCGGCCCGGTCGCGGGCCCGCTGCCGCACGCCCCCGAGCCAGAATCCCAGCGCGAAGGGGCCGCCGACGATGACCAGGAAGGCGACGACGAGCCAGAAGACGATGCGCCCGACCAGCGCCGGCAGGGCGTCGAGGGCCGTGCGCAGCAGGTCGCCGCCCGCCTCGTGGAGCTGCCCGATGAGCGCCTCGCGCTCGTCGGAGACATACTGCTGCAGCTCGCGCCGCTGCCGCTCCAGACCGAAGAAGGCGTTGTCGACCGAGGCGTTCATCGTCTCCATGAGCTGCGCCGCCTGCTCGTTGATCTCGGTGAGCAGCCGCTCGGAGACCTCGGGCAGGTGCTCGGCCACGACCACCACGCGCCCGAAATGGCGCTCGAGCGAGTCGAGGCGCGCGCCGAGCTGCGAGCGGGTGCTGTCCTGCCCCAGGCGGATGTCGATCATCTCCTTGGTCCACCCCACCGTGTTGGCGATCTGCTGCGTCTGGCCGCTCACGCGGTCGTTGATGTCGGAGAGCACCTCGGCGATCGACCCCGTGGAGTAGTCGGGCTCGACGCCGCGCTCGCGCAGGAACTCGATCCAGGCCAGCAGCGTATTGTCGTTGCCGTCGACCGGCGCCGCGGGATGGGCCGCCACGTAGCCGGCCACGAACTCCTCCATCAGCTCGTAGCGGCCGCCCGGGAGGGCCTGCCGGGCCAGCCGCGCGGCCCGCCGCTCGAGCCGCGCGGCCGCGGCGCGGGCCACGGGGCTCTGCGCGCCGAAGAGCAGCGAGTCGGGACGCGCGGCGAAGGAGGCGTTCATCCTCCGGCAGAGGATCCACATGTCGGCCATCGCCACGTCGGGGTTGCCCTGCATGGCGGCCGTGACGGCCGCGCGCGAGGCGCGGATCTTCCACTGCACGGCGGCCAGGCGCACCCCCGCGTCGGCCGACGCGGCGCCGATCGAGTCGGCCGCCCGGGCCACCTCGCCCGAAAGATCGTAGTAGAAGCCGCGCGTGAGCATGCGCGCCGCGGTCTGCTCGCGCGGCAGCGGATCGCCCGACGAGACGGTGACCTTGAGCAGCGAGCAGCCGACGAGCAGCGAGGCGACGGCCAGGGCCGCCGTCCGCCGCATCCAGAAGCAGATATTCATCATAACAAGACGAGAAGCGTTCGCTCCGAAGCGCCCGGCCGGAGCGGCATTTTACCGCCCCAGCGCGCCTTCGGCGGAGTAAAGGTAGGTAAAATCCGGCAAAAATCGCTATCTTTACACCGTCAAACACTTTCCGCATGAAGATCGCCTGCCTCACGTTCAACCCCATCCAGGAGAACACCTACGTCGTCTGGGACGACACGCTGGAGTGCGTCGTCATCGACGCCGGCAACTCCGACGCGCGCGAGAACGCCGCCCTCGACCGCTTCATCGCCGACCACGGGCTGCGCCCCGTCGCCGCGGTGAACACCCACGGCCACTTCGACCACACGCTGGGCGTGCAGCACCTGCGCGAGCGCTACGGCATCCCCTTCGCCCTCTCGGGCAAGGACCGCTTCCTGGTCGACAACGCCCGGACGAGCGGCTCGGTCTTCGGCGTGAAGATCGGCGCCATGCCCCCCACCGACCTCGACCTCGACACGATGGAGGAGGTGCGCTTTGGCCATACGGCGCTGCGCGTCATCCCCACCCCGGGCCACACGCCGGGCCACGTGGCGCTCTACGAGCCGCAGTCGAAGGCGCTCTTCACGGGCGACACGCTCTTCCGCGAGTCGATCGGCCGCACGGACCTGCCCGGGGGCGACTACTCGTGGATCATGCGCTCGATCCTCGAGCAGCTCATTCCCCTGGGCGACGAGGTGCGCGTATACCCCGGCCACGGCCCCGAGACCACGATCGGTCACGAGACGATGTACAACCCCTTTGTCGTGGAGGTGCTCAACGACGAAGTCAACTACCGCAACTGACGTGGACCGGCTTCTCCACAAACTGCTCTACCGGACCCTCTCGCTGGAAAACTATCTCCGCGTCGTGAGCGGGCTGTTCTTCCTCTACCGGCGGCTGGGGCTGGGACGTTACGCCCCGGCCACGGAGTATGTCTACCACCTGCCGCAGCTGGTGCGGCGGGGCGACGTGTGCATCGACATCGGCGCCAACCTGGGCTACTACGCCCGGCCGCTCGCCCGCCTGGCGGGCCCCGAGGGGAGGGTCTACGCCGTGGAGCCCGTGGCCCCGATCCGCCGCGTGCTGAGCCGCAACCTGCGCCGCTGCCCCAACACGGAGATCCTCCCCTTCGCCCTCGGCACCGAAAACCGGCCCGTGGTGATGGCCAACGACTCGGTGCGCGAGACGGGCTATCTGGGCACGGGGCGCAACGCCGTGAGCGACACGGCCGCCACCGGCGCCACGACCTTCACGGCCGAGATGCGGCGCGGCAGCGAGCTCTTCGCGCAGCTCGGGCGCCTCGACTTCATCAAATGCGACATCGAGGGCTACGAGACGGTGGTGATGGAGGAGATGCGGCCCCTGCTGGAGCGCTTCCGCCCCACGGTGCTCATCGAAACGGGCGGCGAGAACCGCCCGCGCATCGTCGGCCTCTTCGCGGCGCTCGGCTACCGCGGCTACACGCTCGACCGCGGGCGCGAGGTGCCGCTCGACGACACCGGCGACAAGGACATCATCTTCCGCCCCTGACCCCATTTTCAATTTTCCATTTTCAATTTTCAACTTTCTGCGATGCGCATAGACATCATCACCGTCGTTCCCGAACTCGTGACCTCGCCCCTCAACGAGTCGATACTCAAGCGGGCGCAGGAGAAGGGGCTCGTCCAGATCGTCGTGCACAACCTCCACGACTGGGCCCACGACAAGCGGAAGACCACCGACGACTACCCCTTCGGCGGCGAGGCGGGCATGGTCATGAAGTGCGAGCCGGTCTTCGAGCTCATCGAGCAGCTCCAGTCGGAACGCCGCTACGACGAGGTGATCTACACCTCGCCCGACGGCATCCGCTACGACCAGCACGAGGCCAACCGCCTCTCGACGCTCGAGAACATCATCATCCTCTGCGGCCACTACAAGGGCATCGACCACCGCATCCGCGAGCACCTCGTAACGCGCGAAATCTCGATCGGCGACTACGTGCTCACGGGCGGCGAGCTGGCCGCCTGCATCATCGCCGACTCGGTGGTGCGCGTCATCCCGGGAGCCATCGGCGACGAGTCGTCGGCGCTGACCGACTCGTTCCAGGACAACCTGCTCGCCCCGCCCGTCTACACCCGCCCGGCCGAGTTCCGCGGCTGGCGCGTGCCCGAGGTGCTGCTCTCGGGCAACTTCGCCCGCATCGCCCAGTGGCAGGAGGAGCAGGCGTGGGAGCGCACGCGGCTGCTGAGGCCCGATCTGATCGAGGAGAATTGAAAATGGAAAGTTGAAAATGGAAAATGAATAACGGCCAAATGCTAAAGCGCGGCTCCCTGTCGGGGGCCGCGCTTTAGCATTGCCGGCGGAGGCTACTCGGCCTCGCCCAGGCGGTTCATCTCCAGACCCGTGCGGTCGCCGTACTGCTCCTGCAGACGCACCAGCTCCTTGCGGAGGCGCTGCTGCTCAACGGCGTACTCGGGCTTGCCGTAGAGGTTGTGCAGTTCGCTGGGGTCGTTCTGCAGGTCGTAGAGCTCCCAGTGGTCGATGTCGTTGTAGAAGTGGATGAGCTTCCACCGCTCGTCGCGCACGCCGTAGTGGCGCTTGACCATGTGCTCGGCCGGGTATTCGTAGAAGTGGTAGTAGAGCGAGCGGCGCCAGTCGGCCGGACGCTCGCCCCGCAGCATGGGCAGCAGCGAGCGGCCGTGAATCTCCTCGGGCACCTCCACGCCCGCCAGCTCGAGGAACGTGGGGGCGTAGTCGATGTTCTGCACCAGGGCGTCGATGTCGCCCTTCACGCCGCCCGGCAGACGCATCACCAGCGGCGTGCGCATCGACTCCTCGTACATGAAGCGCTTGTCGAACCAGCCGTGCTCGCCCATGTAGAAGCCCTGGTCGGAGGTGTAGACCACCAGCGTATTCTCCGCAAGCCCCTTTTCGTCGAGGTAGTCGAGCAGGCGGCCCACCTGGTCGTCGAGCGACTTGAGCGTCTTCAGATAGTCGCGCATGTAGCGCGTATATTTCCACTGCGCGCGCTCGCGGCCCTGCGGATCGAGGGCGAAGAACTCCTCGCGGATCGGCCCATAGAAGGCCTCCCACGCAGCACGCTGGTCGGGGTTCATGCGGCCGACGATCGCCTCGTAGGTCGGACGCAGGCGCGTGTGCTGGTCCTCGCGCCACATCTTCAGGTCGTAGACGACGTCCATGTCGTGGTCCGAGGCGATCGACATCTCCTGCGCTGCGGCGGCCGGGCGCCCCTCGTAGTCGTCGAAGAAGGTGGCGGGCAGCTCGAACTCGCGGTCCTCGTAGAGGGCCAGGTTGCACGTGTCGGCCATCCAGTTGCGGTGCTGCGCCTTGTGGTGAACCAGGAGGCAGAAGGGTTTCCCGGGGTCGCGCTGCTCTTCGAGCCACTCGATGCTCTTGTCGGTAATCAGGTTGGTCAGGTACCCCTCCACGCGCACCGTATCGCCCGTCTGGAGGATGAAATTGGGGTTGTAGTAGTCGCCCTGTCCGGGTACGATCTCCCAGTGGTCGAAGCCCGTGGGAACACTGCCCAGGTGCCACTTGCCGATGAGCGCCGTCTCGTATCCGGCACCCTGGAGGAGCTTGGGGAAGGTCGTCTGCGAGCCGTCGAAGGCGGCGCAGATGGTGTTGTCGGTGTAGCCGTTGGCGTGGGAGTGCTTGCCCGTGATCATGCAGGCGCGGCTGGGGCCGCTGAGCGAGTTGGCCACGAAGCTCTGCGTGAAGCGCACGCCGTCGGCGGCGATGCGGTCGAGGTTGGGCGTCGAGGCGTAGCGACGATCGTAGCAGCTCATCATCTGGGCCGTGTGGTCGTCGGTCATGATATAGAGGATGTTCATCGGCTGCGCGGGGCGCGGAGCGCGGGCGCATCCCGTGGCGGCGGCAGCAGCCAGGCCGCCCAGCAGGAGAAATCGGTCGGATCGCATGGATCGGAAATTTTTGTTCGGGCCGCGACGTGCGGCCGGCAGACAAAGATAGCGCACCGGCCCGAAATACGCAATTTATCGGGCGAAATGTTTTGCCGGAGGGCTGGGAATCGTTAATTTTGTTGCCATGAAATACTACCTGATAGCCGGCGAGCCCTCGGGCGATCTGCACGGCGCGAACCTCATCCGGGGGTTGCGGCGCGCCGACCCCGAGGCGCGGTTCCGCTTCTGGGGCGGCGACAAGATGGCCGCCGAAGCCGGGGCCGGGAGCCTGGCCAAACACTACCGCGAGACCTCGTTCTTCGGCATCGTGCAGGTGCTCTGCAACCTCCGCACGATCCGGCGGCAGATCCGCGAATGCCGGGCCGACGTCGAGGCCTTCGCTCCCGACGTGCTGATCCTGGTCGACTACCCCGGCTTCAACATGAAGATGGCCCGCTGGGCCCACGAACACGGCATCCGCACCTTCTATTATATCGCCCCGAAGGTGTGGGCCTGGCGCGAGGGGCGCGTGCGGGCGATCCGCCGCTACGTCGACCGCCTGTTCGTCATCTTCCCCTTCGAGTGCGGCTACTTCCCGCGCCACGGCATCGAGCCCCTTTTCGAGGGCAACCCTCTGGTCGACGCCATCGAGGCGCGGCGCTCGACGCTCCCCGCCCCGGAGGAGTTCCGCCGCCGACACGGACTCGACGGCCGGCCGATCGTGGCGCTGGTGGCGGGCAGCCGGCGGGCCGAGATCCGCGACAACCTGCCCCTGATGGCGCGCCTCGCGCAGCGCTTCCCCGACCGGCAGTTCGTCGTCACGGGGGTGCCCTGGATCGAACGGGCCTACTACGAGCGCCACATGGCCGGCAGCGACCTGAGCCTGGTGACGGACCAGACCTACGAGACGCTCGCCGCGGCCGAGGCTGCCGTGGTCACGTCGGGCACCGCGACGCTCGAGACGGCGCTCATCGGCACGCCCGAGGTGGTGGTCTACCGCACGCTGCGGCTGCAGGTGTGGCTGCGCCCCTACGTGCTCAAGGTGCCCTGGGTGTCGCTCGTCAACCTCAACCTCGGTCGCGAGGCGGTGGCCGAGATCATCCAGTCGGACCTCCGCGTGGAGCGGGCCGAGCACGCGCTGCGGGCGATCCTCCGGGGCGGCGCCGGGCGCGAGCGGATGCTCGCCGACTTCGCCGAGCTGCGCACCGTGATCGGCGGCGCCGGCGCCAGCGACCGCTTCGCGCAGCGCATGGTCGGGGAGCTGCGGGCGACGAAATAAGATCGCGGCCGCCCGTAGCCGGCGGAGGCGCAGCCCGTAGATTCAGCGAAGGACGAGGCGGAGCGGAAGATGCCCGCCGCAAAGACCCGCTTTCCGATTTCGGAGAGGCAGGTTTCGACATAACGAAGTCCGACGCGGAAGGGACATACCCGTATATTTCCCTTTCGCGGAGAACAAGGCAGGGCGGAAGATGCCCTCTGAAATCGAAAAGACGATGAAGATTATCTGCATAGGCCGCAACTACGCAGCCCACGCCGAGGAGCTGCACCACGCCACGGGGCTCGCCCGCGAGGGTGCCGAGCCGATCTGGTTCCTCAAGCCCGACACGGCGCTGCTGCGCAACAACGACCCCTTCTACATCCCCTCGTTCACCGAAGAGGTCCACTACGAATGCGAGCTGGTGGTGCGCATCTGCCGCGTGGGGCGCGCCATCTCGGAGCGCTTCGCCCACCGCTACTACGAGGAGGTGGGGCTGGGCATCGACTTCACGGCCCGCGACCTGCAGCGGCAGGCGATCGCCGAGGGGCTGCCGTGGGAGCGCGCCAAGGCCTTCGACCACTCGGCGGCCGTCGCCCCTGCGTTCGTGCCGCTCGCGGAGCTGGGCGGCGACGTGCAGCGCCTGCGTTTCGCGCTGGAGGTCAACGGGCAGACGCGCCAGAGAGGCGACACGGCCCAAATGCTCTTCACCGTCGACCGCCTCATCGCCGCCGTGTCGCGCTACACGACCCTGCGCATGGGCGACCTGCTCTTCACCGGCACCCCCGCGGGCGTCGGACCCGTGCAACCGGGCGACACGCTGCGCGCCACGCTCGAGGGGCGCGAACTGCTCCGTTTCGACATCCGATAACCGCAAGACGACCATGCTTCTACACGAAAAACTCGCCCCCTACCGCCTGCTGCTCGCGTCGCAGTCGCCGCGCCGCCGCGAGCTGATCGCCAGCTGCGGCCTGCCCCACGCCATCGCACCCCGATACGACTGCGAGGAGCGCTACCCCGCCGGCACGCCCGCCGAGGAGGTGCCCCTCTACCTCTCGCACCTCAAGAGTGCGGCCTACCCCGAGCCGCTGGCCGCAGGCGACATCCTGCTCACGGCCGACACGGTGGTCATCGCCGACGGCGAGGTGCTGGGCAAGCCCTGCGACCGCGACGACGCCGTGCGGATGCTGCGCCGCCTCTCGGGGCGCAGCCACACGGTCGTAACGGGCGTCACGCTCCGCTCGCCGGAGCGCACCCGCACTTTCGGCGCCCGCAGCGAGGTGCATTTCCGTCCCCTCGCCGACGAGGAGATCGCCTACTACGTCGACACCTGCCGCCCCTACGACAAGGCCGGGTCGTACGGCATCCAGGAGTGGATCGGCTACGCCGCCATCGAGCGCATCGACGGCTCGTTCTACAACGTCATGGGGCTCCCGATCCAGCGCGTCTACGTCGAACTGGACCGCTTCCTCGACCGCTGACCCACGAAACCGAAAACCCAAAAACCGATATGAAAAAACTACTCATCACCCTGCTCGTCGCCCTCTGCGCCCTGCCCGCAGCGGCCGACGAAGGCATGTGGCTCCCGAGCCTCATCTCGTCGCGCATCAAGGACATGCGCGCCAAAGGATTCCGCCTCACGGCCGACGACATCTACTCGATCAACCGCGCCTCGATGAAGGACGCCGTGGTGCTCTTCGGCGGCGGCTGCACGGGCGAGATCGTCTCCGAAGAGGGTCTGCTGCTTACCAACCACCACTGCGGCTACGGCGCCATCGCCGACCACTCGACCGTCGGGCACGACTACCTCACCCACGGCTTCTGGGCCCGCTCGCGCGCCGAGGAGCTGCCCAACGAACGGCTCAACGTGCGCATCCTCGTGCGCATGGAGGAGGTGACCGACCGCCTCGCGGCGGGCGAGAAGGCCGACGAGATCCTCGCCGCGGCACGGGCCGAGGGCGTGGGCTACAAGGCCTCGATCGAGCAGATGTACTACGGCAACCAGCAGTTCCTGTTCGTTTACGAGCAGTTCGACGACGTGCGCCTGGTGGGGGCTCCCCCCTCGTCGATCGGCAAGTTCGGCGGCGACACCGACAACTGGATCTGGCCCCGCCACACGGGCGACTTCTCGGTCTTCCGCATCTACGCCTCGAAGGAGAACAAGCCCGCGGCCTACTCGCCCGACAACGTGCCCTACCGTCCGCGCCGCCACTTCACCATCTCCACGCGCGGCATCGGCGAGGGCGACTTCACCATGATCTACGGCTTCCCGGGCAACACCCAGGAGTATATCCTCTCCGACGCCGTGGCCTACATCGCCGAGCGCTCCGACCCGGCGAAGATCGCCATCCGCACGGGCCGTCTGGAGCTCATCGGCGCCGCGCAGGAGAGCGACCCCGCGCTGCGCATCCACTACGCCGCCCGCCACGCCTCGATCGCCAACGCCTGGAAGAAGTGGCAGGGCGAGGTGCTGGGCATCCGCCGCATGAAGGCCTACGAGGCCAAGTGCGACTACGAGCGTCGCTTCGCCGCCTGGGCCGCCGACAAGGAGGAGTACGCCGACGTGCTCGCGCTGCTCAAGGCCGAGTACGCCCGCATCGCCGATCCCTACTTCGCACGCGAGATCACAGCGGAGACCCTGGCCACGCTGCCGGCCCGCTACTCGGCCGAGGAGCGCGCGGCCGACTACTTCGCGCGCCTCGAGGGGACCGAGCGTGCGCTCTTCCGCTTCGTCTTCGGCCAGTACGCCGAGCGCTGCCCCGCGGCCTACCGCATCGACGAGTTCGACCAGGGCGTCGCCGAGGACGGGTCGCCGGAGGCCTACGCCGACCGCGTGTTCGAGGGGGTCTGGAGCGGCAGCGACACCACGACGATCGACCGCCTGCGCGCCGGCATGAAGCGCGAGCAGCGCCGCATCGCCGACGAGCTGGGAACGCAGGCCCTGCGCAACCTCAACAGCCGCCGCCTGAGCGAGCTCTACACGCGCTACCTGCGCGGCTTGATGGAGTGGGACACCGAGCGCGCCTTCTTCCCCGACGCCAACCTCACGCTGCGCGTGGCCTACGGCTCGGTGGCCGGCTACGAATATGCCGACGGCGAGTACCACAAGCCGCAGACCCCCCTCGACGGCATCATCGCCAAGGACAACCCCGCCATTTACGACTACGACATCCCGCAGGCGCTGCGCGACCTGCACGCCTCGAAGGAGTACGGCCGCTGGGCCACGGAGATCGACGGACGGCGGACGGTGCCCGTCTGCTTCCTGGCCACCAACCAGACCACGGGCGGCAACTCCGGTTCGCCGATCCTCAACGCGCGGGGCGAGCTGGTGGGCATCAACTTCGACCGCACGTGGCGCTCGACGATGAGCGACATCGTCTTCGACCCCACGATCTGCCGCAACATCGCCGTCGACATCCGCTACGTGCTCTTCACGATCGACCGCATCGGCGGCGCGGGCTACCTCATCGACGAGATGACGCTGCGATAAGCGCCTTTTGCGACAACCGTTTTTCGGGAGACGGCGCCCCGCCGCAGCGGGCTCGGAGGCCGTCTCCCGATTTTTTTGCCGTTTTTTCGGCCGAAAATTTTGAAAAAACGAAAATCGTGACTACATTTGCACTCCCGAAAACACATAGGGAGTGTCCGCCCAGGTGGTGAAATTGGTAGACACGCTACTTTGAGGGGGTAGTGAACATTAGTTCGTGCAAGTTCGAGTCTTGTCCTGGGCACTGAAAAAGAAAATCGCAGCTGATTGTCAATCGGTTGCGATTTCTTATTTCTATTTTGCACCACATTTGCACCACTCGTCAGCGCCGAGAGTTCGTAGTCTATTGTCTATTCTTCGTCAGCTGCTAAATTCATACACTGCATTCATCGTAGGGTCAAACGTGAGGTATTCGCCATCTACACCCCATTCCCGAATAGTGTAGCTGCCCTTTGGCATATATCCGGCCTGCTGTCGTGCCTCGGCCTCGGAGGGGAACAACCCCAGCCGATAGCCGTCAAATGAAAGCTCGTATATTCGTGCACTCATATCGTGCCCTCCTCTCCTAACATTCGTGCATAGATGGACGATCCCATTTCCGATATGACGAACCGTTTGACCGTATCCATTACCGCCTGGAACTCGTCGAACTTCTCTTTCCGGTTGGGGACACCAGGGGAATAGGTCCCCTCCAGTTCATGCAGCATCGCATCCCGGAGGTCTTGGACAGCTCCCATAATGACGAGCCAGTTACGGGTGTTGCCGCTGATCTTGTTCACGGTGCGCATATACGCCTCTGAGGTGGTCATTTCAGATTGGGCCGTTTTGCCCGTTGTTGATTGTGACGCCATTGTATCGTTGTTTTATTGGATTATTGATTGTTTGCCAGTCTCTCCTCCACCCCGGCGGTCGGATTACCGCCGGGGGTATCGTGTCTCGGTGTGTTGCAACCTTGTTCGCAGAAGTTGAGAGAGCTGCTAATATGCGGTTACGAAATTCTCGACCTTGAACGAGCGCCAGCCGTTGGCCTCGACGTCGTAGTATCTGACCGTGCGCCCGTCATCGGGGCGGCCCGTGCCCTTGACCAGTAGCGTTGTGTCTTTGAGTGTGCCGATTGCCTTGCGCAGCGTGCCGTCGGCCTTTTCGTAGGCGAATCGAACTACACCGGCCCGCATCTGCTTGATCAGCCGGTAGAGCTGCCACGACTTCGATAGAGCCACGGCGAACGCCTTGCCCGTGACCCGGGCGATCTGCCACGCCCGGCGCATTACTTTCGATAGTTCTTCTCCTTTCATAGTATTCTGTTTTTACGTTGTTTTACTTGATTCTTGCACCGTCCTTGAGTGCCTGACCACCCCAGGCGAAAAAGCAGATAACAGCAATTAAAATAGCCATGGTCGTAAGTTGTTTTAATGGGCGGCGGTTGAGGCCGCCCCGATTTATATTTGTGTTAGTTCAGCATCTTCTTCAACCACTCGGTGGCCTCGGTGTCGTCGCCATCCTCGTTATAGACCGCTACGACCTTTGCCGTATCTCGCTCGATCCATGAACACGGAGCTGTCCAATAATCGCCGGCATCATGGCCGATCTCGGCCTCGTAGGCGATTACGGCGGTCAAGGTGTCGCCCTCGATCTCGAAAGTCTCGTTTTCGCCGTTCAGCTTCGTAATGTACTCGGCGGCCTCTTTGGCGATCTGCATCAGCTCGGTGTGCGTGGCGGTGGTCATAGTTGTAAACCTTTTGTTATCTTTTGATGATGCAAAGTAAACAATAATTATTCACCCTTGCAAATATTTTGATAACTTTTTCTAATCAAAACGCAATTATTTGCATACATTAAGTATAATTTATACCTTTGCGATATATAACAATAGGTTTACAATATGGATAATGATTTCAGAATCGCCGAAATCCTTAAAAGTAGAGGAATGACACAAACGGATTTAGCCGAAAAAATGGGCATTTCTCGGGTTGGGTTATCGAAAGCAATAAACGGCAACACTACTATCACAACGTTACGAAAGATTGCCGTCGCCTTGGGCGTGGATGTCGTAGAACTTTTCGCTAAAAAAGGCGATTTCGTGGCCTTTGTACGCCGTGACGGGGTCACGCATACCTTCGACACGGAAGATGCGTTAATAGACTATGCTGAGGAGCTGAAAGCCGACAAGGGGGCCCGGGGGTAGAGCATTCGTCCGGCGCAGGCTGGCGGGTGCGACCCTGAAAATTTTTTTCATCATTTTTGAGTGAGGTTATCAATATGGAAGAATTGAACAGACAATTAGCGGAAATCGACGCTTTGCGTGCCCGTCTCTGCTCGTTGCGTCCGCTGCCCGCCGAGGCATTGAAGAAGATCGAGGAGGCGTTTAACATAGAATACACCTACGAAAGCAACCGCATCGAGGGTAACACGCTGACACTACAAGAGACCGAACTGGTGGTAAACGAAGGGCTGACCATATCGGGGAAGTCGATGCGGGAGCACCTCGAAGCGATCAACCACGCCGAGGCGATCGATTACATTCGAGACTTTGCCAAAAGCGACATAGCGATTTCGGAGCATACGATAAAAGAGATTCACGCCCTCGTATTGCACGGCATAGACCGGGAGAATGCGGGACGTTATCGGACCGTCCCGGTAAGAATCAGCGGCAGCACCCACACGCCCCCGCAGCCCTATCTATTAGCCGAGCAAATGCAGGCCTTTATGTCGAGGTTTGCCGAAATGGAGGTACAGAAGGTACATCCCGTTTTGATTGCGGCTTATCTGCACGAGGTATTGGTCCGCATCCATCCGTTTATCGACGGCAACGGACGCACGGCCCGTCTGCTGATGAACCTGTACCTGCTTCGGAGCGGCTATATGCTCGTAAACCTCAAAGGATCGGATGATGTTCGCCGTCTGTATTATACTGCCTTGGAAGCATCGCATACCGATCCCGTGCCGTTCCAAAAATTTGTCGCAGAAGCGGAAGCAGATTCGCTGCGGCAGTATCTCGATGTGCTGATAGCCTGACCACGAATAAAAATGTTATGGGAAAGAAAACGGATCAAATAGACGCAAAGAGCCTGGAGCAGGCACGCCAGCTGTTCGAGTCGGGCGAAATAGACCGCATCGAGGTCGGGACCGTCGCCGGGCTTTGCCGTATTCACGCTGCATTGTTCGGCGGGTTGTACGACTTTGCGGGCAAGGTGCGCACGCTGAACATCGCAAAGGGCGGTTTTCGGTTTGCAAACTGCCTCTACCTCGATGCGATCCTGCCCGTCATCGAGAAGATGCCCGAAACGACCTTCGAGCAGATCGTCGCCAAATACGTAGAAATGAACATAGCCCACCCCTTTATGGAGGGTAACGGGCGAGCCACTCGGATATGGCTCGACATGATATTGAAAAAGCGATTAGGTCGGGTCGTGGACTGGCAGCAAGTAGATAAAGACCGATACCTGCAAGCGATGGAGCGCAGCCCGATAAATGACCTTGAATTGCGGGCACTGCTCCTGCCGTCGCTGACGGATCGCACCGACGACCGGGAAATCATTTTCAAGGGCATCGAACAATCGTACTACTACGAGGGTTACGAGGCGTAACAACGTTGAGGCTGGGTTGTAAAAGGGTGTCGCAAATTACGACTCCCTTTTTCTGTCCTCCGCTCTGTATACGCAAAATTCCGTGTATGTAAATTGTCGGCCAAACTAATAGCCGAATATCGCATAATACGCAAGAAACATACGAGCGGCCGGCCCGTGGCCGGGATTCCGGCCTCGGCCACCGATGTGTCAAAATTCCGTAACGGGGATTCCCAGTTCGGGAACATCTCTTGCTTTTGTCAATGGCTTTGATAGGCCCTCATTACGGTGTAATTGCGCAAGTATGCCATATTCAGGCATTTTACAATCATGAAACAAAACACCCGCACAACGAGTGTACGGGTGTGCCGAAAATTCGGCAGACGCAGACTAAATGATCTTTCGGCTGTCGGTATATCGAGCGATAGAATTTCGCCCTGCAATCCACGCCGATTTATAAATCCACATCTTTTCTACAGCCTTGTCCATCTCCTGCTCAAAAGCTGTGTCGTCTATATCCTGGCCTTTCTTTAACCTTTCGTTCATGCCGTCCAATACGGATTTACGGATAATTTCCAAGCAATCAGGCACAAGTCCTGTCTTTTCAAAGGGTAGTTCTGTTTTTAAAGTTCCGTCTGGGTTAAATTGGTCGAAAAACTTTCGTGAGTTGCATATGGTAGTACGGCCTCCGTAATATCGACAACTGCCATAAGCGAGAGAAACTTCAATCTCTCCTCCATCCTTTCCGTTCATATAAAAATGCAATGTGAGTTTGTTTGTGTGTGTCATTGGTCTAATAATTTTTTGTGGTTTACTCTTCGTCATAATCCGCCCCGTACCCTTTGAATCCTTTGAAAGTAAGCATTTTGTCGGACTGGTATCGGTTCAGTACTTCGATGTAGGCCTTTACACTGTGGCTGCAGGCCATTCGCCCGGCCATGACCGCTTTCGAGTTGGGCGAGGCTTCGGATAACGGGTTGAGTACGCCCCACGCTTCCGCATTCGTGAAACCGAGCCAGGTCAAAGCCGTAAATACTTTTTCAGAAAAAGATAAGGGCATCCAATGACCGTCGTCCAATACTTTGCGAGGGCTGAATCGTCCGTCCTTATGTTTGCGTAATCTTTTGCGCTTTCTTGCCATACTTAAAAAGCTATTATTAACAACTACAAGCGAGCCGATATTTACCGTTTTTCGTTCGCATCCATCTGTTTCGTAACACATTCGCTAAACACGAGTGTACGTAAATGATAACCACGAAACGGATACAAAAAATCAGCTATTCTATAACTACACTTTAAGTTTTGTACGCTAACAGCTGATTTATCAGTCGAAAGGTAGAGATAATATCGACCCGCTATAAACGGAATAATTACCCCATTTTTGGGGTGTTTGGATCCTCATTCTCAGCCTCGGCCCATACTTCACGGATATGCCGCTCGCTCTCGGCAAGTCTTTCCAGCAATTCGGGGTCGGACCGGTCGATCTCCGCAGCCGTGCGGCACTTGCCGGCAAGCCGCAATAGTTTCCGGGCGAGCTGGCGGGCCTGTCGGGGTGTGAAGGTAAGCCACGCAACGCCATCGGCGGAACTCATCACATCGGGGTTGTCTTCCCATTGGCCGGTCCGGTCGTCGTTGCACCCGACATCATGGATCAACAGACGCACTGCGTCGTCGTGGATTTGCCAGCGGTGACCGTCGAAGCTGCAACTTTCAGAGACACCCAATCGGGTATCTATTCCCGCTTCATTTTTGAACTCAATCGTGCGGCGATATGCCTTTTTGAAATTGCCGGTCATCTGCGACACGGCGGGTGTTTTTGTCTTCATAGTTTTGTGTTTTAGAATAAGTTTATTTTCTGTCTCTGTATCGTTTCATACCGTTTGGGGCGTGTAGGGTCACAAAGTCACACCCCTATATAAGGGGTTGTGACTGTGACCCTCCACCCACAAGGCCATAACGAGACATAGATATTTAGAACGGTTCATCATGCAACTCGGATTGTGACACCTCGACTTGCGACCCCGGAAGATAGTACCCGCCAACCTGATTCTTGACGATTATTCCGGCTTTGGCTGCTCGGGAAATCTTCATCTTGGCGCCGCTTTCCTTTACGTTCAATTTTTCACGAATCAATTCCACCAGTTCCGAGTGCGCATAAACTTTTCCCGTCTCCATGATCTCGGCGAATACATCCTCTTTCGGTTGAGGTGCGGGAATACTGCATAGCTCGGGCAATACCTCAGCATTGATACGAAAGGCGAACTCCGTGAACGGCTCGTTGCGGCAGTACTGGGGAGCGACGACCGAGGTGTCGCCGTCGGCTTTCACGAGCATGACCGTCTCCGACTTGCGCAACAGCGCCGAGCCGAGGTGGCCACGTGCTTTGTCGCCGCCGGGATTGGTGTGCAGCACGCAGAGGATATGATTCTCGTATTCGCTGCTCCAACGCATCAACTCGCATGTCAGCGCTTCCGATTCGTGCAGGTCGTTCGGGTCGTTGCAGAGGTCGGCCACACCGTCGAGGATCAGCAGGTCAGGCTTGTACCGACGCAGAATCTCCCCCGTAGCCTCCTTGCGCCGGTCGGGTGTCAGCTCTCGCAAGGCCGCCACGACGAGCGGATCGTGGTTGCGATTGGTCGGCAAACCGATACTGCGCAGAATCCGCCGAGCCACCTTGTGAACGTGCGCCCTCGACTGCTCCGTGTCGATATAGACCACCTTACCCGTAGCGGGCGTATCGAAGCCGAGAAAATCGGACGAAGAGAGGAAGCCCGAAGCCACAGCGGCGGTCAGAAAGGTCTTTCGGCTCTTGGCCAAGCCTACCACGGCAGACACATTGCCACGGGACGCTATCAAATTTCCCCATAGACGCACGATCGGCTGCGGGTCGGGGAGTTGTTTCGACAGGTCGATAATAAGCGACGAGAGGTCGAATTTCGGATCTTGCGCCGGTTTGCCCATAATGCAATCATCTACGAATCCCATGACGCTACATTTTGAAGTTATCGATACCCTCGAGAATCAAATCGAAAGCATACCTGGCACTCGGGACGGCATCCTTGTCGTGGGCGGCAATACCTCGGCGGTCACACTTCCCTATCTCCAGCATCTCATACAACCCTTTCTGCGGGTCGTCTAACTTTGTGGTATAGATTAAATCGGCCAATCCGATACGCTTGATTTCGGGATTGGATGTCAGCCTCATGCCTATAATCAGCGCATCGTCCCGATTCTCGACATTCAGAGCTTTCCATATCGTGTCACGCAACAAGATCAGCAACTGATTGTCTACGCCGCTGTCGTTGAGGTCCACGCAGTTCTCCAGCGCTTCGATCTGCTCCCCGAGTTTCTTGACGATGTAGGACTTCGCCTCGGGCCGCTGACGGTAACGGGCCAACTCCTGCTGCTTCGACAGCTTGACGGTTTCGAGTGTCTCCATAACTATACCCGTCTGAAGTTAGCATCGTACCACTCGACGAACGATGTGAAATCTTTGGCTATGAAGTACAGCCCGCCGGCCCGCTCGATGTCAGCCTGGTAACAGCGTTGCGTTTCGCTCTGACGGTCTGGGCCGATCTTCACCTCGATTTTCACCGAGCGACCCGCAATCGTGGCCGATATGTCTGCGCTGCCTTTCGTGGTGTTGGATTTGCGCCATATGATCCGCCCGCTCCGCTGTTCGGGCATTCCCGTAGTATTGATACGTTCGGCCTGCCCGTCGTTGTAGCGGATGAAATCGACCACGCAGCGGGTCAGCCCGTTTGCCGTGTCGTCCCGGTAGGATCGTGGCGGTATGGCATACACCGGGAAATTCGGGTATTCACGGCGAAAGTGATCGAACGCCAGCCGTTCGAGGTCTTTCACCGCCTGCG
>Ga0137307_100463_pt1 | contig 54428 bp, 62 predicted proteins | sample NAcewD2O_March_2_FD_97180 | JGI IMG/M metagenome (GOLD analysis project Ga0137307, IMG submission 97180) | Mouse cecal microbial communities from Vienna, Austria - N-Acetylglucosamine amended D2O_March | ecosystem: Host-associated > Mammals > Digestive system > Large intestine > Cecum | place... | reverse complement strand
ATCCGCCAAAAGAACGCTTAATAAAACTGAACAAGATTGCCATACCTCAGATATCTCTCTGCCACTTTTGCCTTTTTCATTTGCCGTTCATTTGCCTTTCTGTTCAAAAAATATTTCTTGACATAAAAATAGAATTGTGGTAGGTTAATAAAAAAGTTTAGGAGAACATGGAAATGCAGAACTTACATTTTACAATGAACGATATGTACATGTATTACAGACGTACTTAGAAGTAATTGTGTTTCGATTCGATGCACGGTTACGCAGGTAGGTCTGATATGTCTGTGCATGTAAATCGGTAGATGTAAGTTGTAATGATGATAGAATGCTTGTAATAGCCGATCGTTTTAGAAGTGCACTGGACATATTGTATGTTTGGTGTATTTTTTTGTTTGGAAAGGAGATTTTTATGAAATTGTCAAATGGAACAGAGGTTATTATTAAACCTTATCGTGAAGAAGATGCGGAAGAGATTGTAAATCTAATTCTCAGAAATTTTAGAGAAGTCAATGTAAAAGATTACGGGGAAAAAGCTATAGATGCACTCTCTGCCACACATGATGTAAATTGGTTCAAAGGTGTAGCAGAATTCGCACATGTGTATGTGTTTTGGCATGAAAATAGAATTGTGGGTGTTGGTTCGATATCAAGTTTTTGGGGAAGTCTCACAGAAAGTATACTGCTCACCATTTTTGTGCTGCCGGAATTTCATGGACAGGGGATTGGCAGCAATATCATTGACACCCTTGAATCCGATGAATTTTTTTTAAGAGCAGAAAGAATAGAAATTCCCGCATCAATTACTGCGGTAGAATTTTACCGGAAAAAGGGATATGAATATAAAAACGGAATAAAAGAGCTGGATGATGAGCAGCATTACCGGCTGGAGAAATTCAGAAAGATTCGTCAGGAGGAATGGAGATAATGACAATTAGGACAATGAATATCGAAGAGGGCATACACAAAGTGGTATTGGTGGCATTTGAGAAAAATGTATCAGGCAATGCTTTTTGGGAAAAGGTCGGATTTACGGTAAGGGAGGACTTGGTTTATAGAAATAAAAATATACATCAACTGAAAAGGATTGATTTCATCTAATACGGAGGTTTTATATGGAAATAACATTATCAAGGGCAACTATAGACAACGCACAAGAACTACATGCTATGCAGGTTGAATCTTTCAAAGAATTATTGGAAAAATATCAGGATTTTGACACCAATCCCGGAAATGAGAGCATGGAAAAAGTAGCAGCACGCTTGAAACAGGACTTTACGTTTTACTATTTTATCTGTATCGGTCAGAAGAAAGCAGGAGCGATTCGTATTGTTGACTTAAAGGAAAACGGAAAAAACAAAAGAATTTCCCCCATATTTATCTTGCCGGAATTTCAAGGGAAAGGCATCGCACAGAAAGCAATCCGGCTGTGTGAAGAGATACATGGAAATGAAAATTGGGAGCTGGACACAATTTTGCAGGAATCTAAAAACTGTTATCTGTATGAGAAAATGGGATATCGCCGGACGGGCAAAACAGAAGTCATTAATGAAAGACTTACATTAGTATTTTATGAAAAGTAACTGCCGTGTATGTACAGAAGCGCGGCAGAAAGGTTTCAAAGTGTCTGCATTCACAGACTGCTTTGAAGATATTGTCCCAATGCCATATGATATCTCAGGATTTCATGGTTTCTTAGATACCCATGAAATCCTGAACTCTCAAGCGTGTTCTTTTCCGTAAATTCTGATCAGTGGCTTTTGGCGTCAGTGGGAACCGCCTGTTTCTTCTGGTGCAGGTGCCGTGCCAGATACACGAAGGGCGTGTCCGCAATGCTTGTGGCCACAAAAATAATATAGCTGGCGATAGCAATGGAAATCAGTGTCTTTGTATCATAGGTGCCCAAAAATGCGCCCCATGTGAACAGGACTGTATTAAGAAGCTGGGATACCAGCGTGGAGCCATTGTTCCGAAGCCACAGAAATTTCTTGGAGTCCCCGAACCTGCTTTTGGTGAACGCCCACCATTTATGGTATGCCCACACGTCGAAAAGCTGGACAATGACGTATACAATAATGCCTACCGCCATTAAGCGGGGGGTATTGGAGAAGACTGTGCGGATGGCAGGGGATGCAAAATCATTTTCATTTGGCACATACAGCATCCAGGACTGGCTCAAGAAAATGAAGATGACTGAAGTGGCAATCCCAAGGTAAACCGCAGTCTGGGCGGCTTTTTTCCCATAAAGCTCGCTCAAAATGTCCGTTACCAGAAAGGTTGAGGCAAACAGGATATTGCCCAGCGTCATTTCCATGCCGAAGGCAGTTACCATAATCAAAACTTCAATATTTGCCGCAATGGTAGCCAGCACAGTCCACAAATACAGCCCCTGCTCCTGAAACAGCCAGAATAGGAACACGACGGTCAAAAAAGTAAGGAATAAGGATACCAATAAAAGAATTTCATTCTGCATGTTCTACAACACCTCCTACGCCGAAAGCAGTATTTTCCATTAAAATATCTACCCGGCTGTTTTCTATGTATTTTGGATAAAGTTCTTTGGTGAAACTTGCAATGACACGGGGGTCCGGCTTGATGGGCTTTTTGTTTTCCTGCATAATGTTGATGCAGACCCGCTCAAAATAGGCAAGGCCGGTTTGGATGTCCCTGTCCATGCTTTCCGCAGTCTGGCCGGGGATGCCTTGCAGCAGGCAGACCTCGTCAAAATATTCCGCCAGTTCCTCTGGGGAACGGGCGTCAATGCCTTTATCCAGATAGCTTTCCCGGAATAGGGCATCGAAGGTTTCTACGCCGGTTTTCACCTTCAGTTCAATCCCATGGGCTGCAAAACGCTTGCGGAATGGAGGAATTGCCTCCCGGTGCCGCCAGTGGCACTCAAAATGCACTTGCGTGATATGGCGCTCTTTGCAGACTGTTTCAATCAGTGCAAGGGTTTCCTCATCCAAATCCACAAAGCTGCCGGAATTAATCACCTCAAGCTTATGGTGGATGCCAGTGACTTTTTCAAGCTGTTCCCGGTTCAGGGCAAAATTTGCGCTACTGTCTGGGGAAAAATCAAGATGGTAGTCGCAGAATCGGCACCGTCTCCAAGAACAGCCAAGCCCCCGCAGCATGACGATTTCACGGGGATTTTTTTCATTGATGACCGCATAGCGGTTTGGGTTAAAATCTTCCATGGACTTCCTTTCTGTGCAGCTATAAATATGCACAATGAATCTCATTATTTATCAGTTCTGGATGCAAGAACAAAGTGGACATGCCCACATCATTTCCTAGTAACGCGGTCTTTCCTATGAAAATCGAGTAGGGAAGGTTTATCTTTCCCTACGGGTGCCCGTGTGCATAAAAAAAGCACGCAGAACGTGCCCATACAGAAAAACGGCTTTTCCGCCACAGGGAGCCTGTGCAGAATCCTTCCGTTTTTATATCCCTAGTTTTGTTTAAAGACAGGATGGTCACGAACTGTCTTATGAAATTTTGTCTTGCCATACCATGCAGGCAGATTGCCTGTCCGCGAGATATTCTACCACATTAGAACTGCATTTGCAAGGGGAAAATTTATGACATCGTTCTCCCTTATCAATGAACATAGAGAAAAAATAACTGCCGGATTGGCGGCGGATCTCTTGTCGGGGAACCATTGCAGACTGGCTGAAATTAAGTTATAATATCTATATCTGATTGGGACAGGAGTGAGCGGCATGGGACGATACTTAAATCCAAACAATAACAAGTTTCGGAATTTTCTAAAGGAGAAATACGTTGTTGATAAATCGCGGCTTTTGAACAACATTTTAGAGAAGATGGAACAAAATAAGAAATTTCTCTGTTGCAGCCGTCCGCGCCGTTTTGGAAAGTCTGTCACGGCGCAGATGCTCGTGGCGTATTTCAGCAGGGGAGCGGATTCAAGCGCGCTTTTTGCGCAGTTAAAGTGTGTGAAGGATGAGACGTTTTTAAATAATCTGAATCAATGCGACACGATTTTTATGGATATTCAAGCGCAGTTTGTCAAGGCGAAAGATCAGGATGCAAATCCCATGAAAATGCTTCAGGAAAATGTGGTCAGAGAGCTGGAGAAGGCGTATTCGGGGTTGATTCAGGGTGATGAGAATTTGTCAGAGGCGCTGGCTGTGATCAACGCGGAGACGGGAAACGAGTTTGTGATTATTTTTGACGAGTGGGATTATCCGATTCGAGAGCTTGCTGAGCAAAGCAGGGAACGTCAGGATTATATTGAATTTTTGCGCATGATGTTTAAGAATGCCGACGCGCAGGATTATGTGCGTCTGGCATATTTGACGGGAATTTTGCCGATGGTTCGCGCGAAAGGGCAGTCTGCGGTGAACAATTTTGATGAATACACTATGATTGATGCAAGGGATTTGGGCGGTGATATTGGATTTGTCGAGGAGGAGGTGCGAGCGCTCTGCGAGAAAAGCGGTGTGTCCGCGGCCGAGATGAAATACTGGTATGACGGCTATGATCTGGGCGGCGTGGAGGTGTATAATCCGCTTTCTGTGGTGCGGGCAGTGGAGAGCGGAAAATTTCGTCAGTATTGGACGGAAACAGGTACTTATGAGGATATACGCAGTCTGATTGAATATGACTTTGACGGGTTGAGGGAAGCGGTGATTCAGATGCTCTCAGGGAACCGGATTTTTGTCAATGTGTATGGCTGCAAGAACGATATGTATACTTTTCGCGACAAAGACCAAGTTATCACAACACTGATTCATCTGGGTTATTTTGCATATGATGCCGACACACGGGAGGCTTATGTGCCGAACAAGGAGATTCGCGAAATATTTTACCGCTACATGGAAAATAACCAGAATGATTCGCTGTCAGCATTTTTGAACTACTCCAAGGAAGCGCTGGCGGCAGTGCTGGACGCGAAACAAGAGCGCGTTGCCAAGCTGGTGCAGAAGGTACACGATGATTTTATCTCCAGTATCGAATACAATGATGAAAATTCACTGAGCTGTACCGTCATGATTGTGCTGCTGGCATCGTTTCTGTATTATCAGAAACCGATTCGCGAATATCCGTGCGGTAAAGGATTTGCCGATCTGGTCTATCTGCCGCTGCCGCAATGCCCGCAGAGACCAGTGATCATCATGGAGTTAAAATGGAACCACAGTGCCGCCACGGCGATCACGCAGATCAAAGAAAAGTGCTATCCTGATTCGCTGAAAGCGTATTACGGCGAAATATTGTTGGTGGGAATCAGTTATGAAAAAAAGACAAAAGAACATACTTGCGTGATTGAGCGGGTAGAGAGATCATGTAGACAGGGTGTTGACGAAAGGGAAAGGATGTAGGGAATGTACGACAAAAGAGCAGTAGAAATCATGACAGGGTGGCTTGGCCACAAGAATGAGCTGGGCAAAAAGCCGGCAAAAATCAAGGCGGCGGGCAGCTTTTCATACGAGGGGAACACGTATGTGATCTTGAAATTTAAGCCGGATTTGTTTGGAAAGTGGGAAGTCGGCGTGGTCGGCTTTGACGAGGAGGGCAATGAGTGCGGCCATACTTTCAGCGAGTTTGAGGAGTATGATGAGACGACGGCGAAAGACCAGTGCATCGCCATGATCGAGTACTTGAAGGAGTATTGGCGGGGGCGCTTTCTGTCAGAGCTGGAGAGGCGCGGCATGACGGAGGAGGAGTATAACAGCTTGTCCGAGGAGGAGCGCAAGAAAAAGTGGGACGAGGCGGACGAGCAGAATGCCGTGCGTGTTGGTTCTGTATTATTAAAAGACGCCGAGATTGATTTTGATGCGCTGAGTGATGCGCTGATACAGGCGTTTGATGTGACGGACGAGAACTGTACGCGCGATGCGCAGACATTGGTATTTAGCTTGGAGAGCAATATGATTTCTGTCGCGTTGATGGATACGCCTGTCCCGGACGGCGAGGCGGAGTTTTATGCGGAGGGGAATTTCCTGTGGAGAGAGGCAGTGGAGACGACGAAGCAGCATCAGGCGCATCTGCTGGTGGCAGTGTTGAATCGTGAGGCAAACGCCATCGAGGCAGCCTGCTTTTTTACAGATACAGTGAACTTGTGCAGTATGGAGACGAAGGCGCTTGGCATCTACACGACGGGAACCGTTTATGAGCCGTCCTTCTACAACGAGTGGGCGGGAAAACTGAGAAACGGTGAGATGCCGCTTCCGCTGTGGGTGTATGTGGGTCTGGTCCGCGACGAAAATGGACTTAGCGGATACACTTATGGGCTGACTTTGTTTGGCAGGCTGGAACTGGAAATTATCGGCACCAGCCGTTCACACGAGGAACTCTATAATTTCCTCTACAATGTCTGCGAGGGAATCTTGTCGGAGGGCATGTATTTCCACGATGGCGAGACACTGAGCTTTACCTCTGACCAGCGCCTGACAATCACGAAGTCAAAGGCAGTCTATGTCGAGGGGGATAGCTTTAAGATTGCGTATTAATGATACAAATAGGGCTGTCATAAAGTGATATTTATTTGGGCGGAGTATGTATTTAAAATTGATGTTGATATTTGGAAACGTTCGACGTATACTATCACTAAGTTTTTCTTACAAAATGGAGGAGAGGGGGAAAACATATGGCAACGCAAAGTATTTTAAAAAATATTACAATAACAGAAAAGGCAGCAGCAGAACTATTTATAGATGCTATGGAGAAGGCGGCTGAAGCGGCTGAAGCTTCACAGATACATTTGATCGAAGCTGAAGATTTAACAAAGGATGAATTAAAGAAATTTTCTTTGGATTGCTTTAAGGGATTATAAATTGTATTGAAACTTTGAAAGGTTGATTAGAGGGAGGATTTAGTAATGGTATATTTTATCTCTGAATATATTAATCAGTTTATTGTGCTTTTGGGAATATTTCTTGGGTTTTGGATGATGTATAATATTATCAGGTTGGAGAAACACAAAAGCAAGATTGAAACTGTTTTAAATCTAAAGAGTAGAAAAGTATACATTAATAAAAAAACGCAGAATATGGATGAAAGAGAAGAACATGAGAATATAACACCCGAAACACTAAGAACTTATGAACAAGACTTTAATAAAACCTGTTCTGTATATAGAATGTATATTCAGCTGATACCCATATTTCCTTTGCTTGGAATATTAGGTACTGTTTCAGGGCTAATGAATCAACTTGGGGCAGAGAATATAGAGGGATTAAATGTTGCACTTACTTCGACATTGTGGGGATTAGTCACGGCAATAATTTTTAAAATTTTTTCACTTTTTCCCGGTAGAATAGTTGATCAGGTAGATATAATGCTTGATAATTATTACGATAAATTTGATGATTCAATCAAGCAGGGAAATATAGTGGAAAAGTAATGTTTATTGAAAATATATATTGTTAAGGAGATAAACAGCTTATGAGAAGGCAGCGAAGACGACGCAATAAAAGAGATATTCTTATTGATTTAACCTCATTACTGGACGTTGTTTTTATCTTTCTAATGGTTGTACTTTACAATCAACAGAATGAGACTAGAGAAGCTCAGGCAAAAAATATCGAAGCGTCAGAGATAATGGAACAAGCGAAAGTTCAATTGGAATTATACACGGACCAAATGGATTCTGTTGATAATTTATGTCTTGTGTCAGTGTATGCCAGATATGAGCCAGACAATATAACCCAAAGGCATCTCTCTATTCAGAAGAAGGGAGAGGAAATTGAGGAAATCGAGTTGATAGGAAATAATACAAAAGAAGCATTAGATACACTACAATCTAGTTTGAGGGCGTATATTGAGTTAAATAAGGAAAAACCAGTCATCCTTTCGCTAAATGAAAAAGATGAAAATATTTTATATAGAGATGAAAAAGAAATCTTAATAATATTTGACAAACTGAAACACGAATTAAATAATGTATACATAAAATAAAATTAGAGGTATAAAGATGTTGCCAAATATATTCATAATTCTTGGAATTATTATAATTATATGCTGTGTTATAAGTTATATCAAGTCACCACAAATAATTATTGTACATAATTCAGATGATGCGAAAAATGCTTCTAATAATGAAAAAGATACAGGAAAAGTGAAGCGTTTTGGTATGATAATTTGTTTTATAATTGCGATTATCTTTCTGATAATTGGATTTGTAATCCAATATGCATCAAGGGGGAATGACACATTTTTATCTGAAGATATTGAGGGAATAAATACTGGTAATGATGATATGCAATACCAACAGAAACAGGGAGTTCACATAACAGGAAATATTATGAATTTATCAGATTATGAATATTCGTATTCTGTTGTGGTAAGTGAAAAAATGATTTCATTAAATAATCAGCAGATAGGTGGTATTGACCAGTTTGAGGAATATCTTAAAGAACTTGACAGGCAGCAAAAAGTTCTTCTTGTGGACGATTTTGCGGTTTCTGCCACATTTCATAAAGTACAGGAACTACTAGATGCCTATGGAATGAAATACGAGAAGGAAAGTGATGAATAATGTACAAAGTTAGAAAAATGATGGTCATATTATTATCAGTAGTATGTGTATTGATACTGGTGGGATGGGGAGAAAAGTCAGTTGAATTATTAAATGATAAACCACTCATTGACTTGAAGACAGCAATAAAAGAAGTACCTTTAGGAAAACAAGGAAATACACTTATTATAGAAAATCATGAGAAATCAAGTGATGAAATTGTTACAATCGACCAGAATGAAAACATCCCGAGCAAAGAAATAGGGGGATCACAAAATAAAGTTGAATATAAAATAATAATCAAAGATACAACTGTTACATATAATGGAACAATACATACGGATATGCAAAGTTTAAAAAATAAGATAGCTAGTGATTGTGATGATATGGAGATAAAGATACGTTTGATAGATGATTTTGCTGAAAGCCATGTTTATAAGGAGACACTTGCCATTTTAGAGCAGTTGCACAAAGAAAATAATCTTGAATATCAAGAAGATACTAGGTATGATTGACATTTACGGACAGGAGACAAAAGAATGCATATTAATAAACAACCTTTTTTTCTCTTTTTTCTATTATTGCTAGCCATATTACTTTGTGGTTTTGGATTTTCTAAATCAGAAATGATTATGGATACAGAGCAAAATGTTGTATATCAAAATTTCTCTATTGATAAAGTACTTACGGATTTTGAAGCGGATAAGGCTTCAGCTAAGGCTCAATATAACAATTGCAGAATAGTTATATGTGGAAAAGTATCGGAAATAACAAAAAATTCCAAAGCTGTGCTAGTATCTGCCGTAAACGGAAATCAAGAAGGAACAATAAAGTGTTCTTTTTCTGATAAAGATCTGACCGCTTATGCTAAAACGCTTTCGCAAGGGGATTTTGTTAAGGTTTATGGCAAATTTTCCGTAAGTATAATAGGGGGTAATTTAAATATAGACGTTTCTAAAATTGAAAAAACCGTAGTAAATACAACTATAGATACTTGCTATTCGTTATTGAATGGAAAGACGATTGATAGGGAAAGTTTGTCGGTTCGTACTCTTGCAGATAAAAAGATTACATACTATCTTCCAAACGACTGGTCAGCGGTTGAATATAATATTATAGAAAATGATTTGGGTGTCATTGAGGGATATCAATATAGATTAAATGAAATTTCGCAATCTGCCGCAGTTCAGCCTGAAAGTTTTTTTGTTTGTTATTTTGACAATCAATTATTAAAATTTTCGGGTCATAAAAGCAAGACTGATTTAATTGAAAGGTCTATAATTGCCAATATATTAAATAAAAAAGCGGAGAGCTTAGCGAAGTTTCCCATTAAGAAAATAGATACCTATTATGGTGCAAAGTATCAGTATTATCAAGATGCTTATAGGGACAATCTAGGTCAGGGATATCATGTTGAATTTGCATTCCAGAAAGTTGGTATGGACGGTATTCTTGTTTATTTATACGTCTATCATGATGCGAACCATATTGATGATATTATGTTTTTGATGCGATTATTGGAAGTACAATAGAGATACCATAATTATATGAAATAAATTTGCAACTTACCTGCCTATTTTGGTAACTTACCAGATAGGCACTTTTTTATTGCGCAAAAACATGCTAGAGTGTGCTTAAAATATATTATAAAAAATAAAAAGATCGGAGGGTTTTCACATGAGAAAAAGGTGGAACAAACTATGGAAGGGATTCGTGCTGTTCACAGTGGTCTTGGTGGTTTTGGCAGGCGGCGAGGGGGTGCTTTTTTGGGAAGAGCTCAAAATCGCATCGTCCATTCGCAGGCTCTCAGGGGCGGACAGGGTTTATTATATGGAAGCGGATACGGATTACCATTTTGAGGAGTTTCTCGAAGCTGGGGGCGCGGCTTCGGACAAGGAAGTCAGCGCGTTTTTGACAAAATGCATTTCGAAGGGATTTTATCAGATGGAGGTCACAAACGAAGGGCCGGCGTGCAGTGTGATTTCTGCGCTCGACGGTGCGGGCAGCCATGTGTGGGGGCGGAATTTTGACTGGGACGGCTCGGTGCCAATCATCGTAAAGTGCACACCCAAAGACGGATATGCTTCGGTTTCTACCTGTGATTTCAAGAATATCACCGACAGCGCGGAGATTGTGCCGGAGCAGTTTGCGTACAAAATGCTGGCAATCGCAGCGCTGTATGTTCCGATGGACGGGATGAACGAGGCTGGACTGTGCGTGGCGGACTTGGAGGTGAACGAGGGCGGAATGATTGCGGTGGACACAGACAAGCCGGATTTGACGGTCACAACGGCAATCCGTCTGCTGCTCAACCGCGCTGCGACGGTGGAGGAGGCTGTGGCGCTTTTGGGACAGTATGATCTCCATGCTTCCGGCGGAATCAGCCATCACCTCGCCATTTCCGATGCGTCTGGCGCATCGGTCAGCGTGGAGTTTGTGGACGGTGAGATGGTGGTGGTGGATACGAACTGTGTCACCAATTTTAATCTTGCCAACGGCGACCCGGCGGCTGGCGGGGAGAGCGCGCAGCAGCGGTATTTCAAACTCTGTGAGATCTATGAGGGCGCTTGCGGCACGCTCACTGCTGAGGCGGTGAAGCAGGCGCTGTCGCAGGTGGCAAAGACGGAGGGAGAATGGTGGACACAGTGGTCGATCGTGTACCAGCAGGACACACAGACGGCATCTTATTATTTTTATGGAAAGTATGAGGACGAGATACAGATCACGATGTAGCGGATAGAATTGTGTAATATTCACAAAACTTACTCATTTTTGGTAATTTTTTTGGTAGAATTAAGTCTGATAAAATAAGAGTAAATCTATCAACGGTGAATTGACGAAAGGAGTAAGGAAATGAGAAGTTTAAAGACAAAAGTTATCGTACCGCTGCTTTTCATCGCGTTAGTCGGGATTTGCTCTTCTTTTTTGGGGCTGATTTCGCTCAAGCAGCTCGGTGCGGCGGGCAATGAGATTGCATCCCAGAGAGTGCCGGTCATTATCACGCTGGATGCGATATCCTCCAATATCCAGCAGATGCAGCAGCTCTTGCTGACACACAGTGTCATGGATACCAAGGAGAACAAACAGCGTGTGGAAGAACGGATGAGCGTTTCGGCGGCGACGCTGCGCGCTTATCTGGACGCATTTCGGGAACTTGCGGACGATGAGGATTTATGATACCTATATGCAAAACTATAATGATACATTCAGTCTCAGTGCGATGAACAATACGCGTGAGGTGACGGCGAAGGTGAACGGAATCCTGCGGGATATCTTTAACCAGCTGCACGATAAGATCGAGGTGATGATCGGCGAGGAGCAGACGTAAATAGGATTGGCGAAGGGAAAGCAGGATAATATCTATGACAACGCAGTTATAATCGCTTATGGAATGCTGATAATTATGGTAGTGTTGTTTGTCATGAGCGTGATCATAGCAGTGAAAGCCATTATTCTGCCGACCATTTCCTATGAGAGAAAGATTGGGGAAATAACACAGAAAATCAATGATAAGAACGGAGATCTGACGGAGCGCGTGACAATACATACGGCGGACGAGGTTGGAAAACTTGTCCGGGGCGTGAATTTGTTTATTGTCACCCTGCAAAAGATTATCAGCGAGATTGTGTCGTCTTCGGAGGATTTGGACACAACTTTTCAGCATGTCAATGACAGTGTAACGGAAGCAAACAAGGATTCGAATGAGATCTCGGCGGCGATGGAGCAGGCGGCTTCCACGATGGATTCTATCTCCACGACAATCCATGATATCAATGAGCGCACAGTGAGCGTCGGAAAGGCGGTCAACAATGTGTCTGATGTCACCCACAATATCTACGGCTACACAAAACAGATGAAGCAGCGCGCCGAGGATATGGAAAAGACTGCCGAGAAAAACAAAAATGGAACCAATGATGTTGTCGGCAGGATTTTGACACAGCTAAATCAGGCAATTGAGAACAGCAAGAGTGTAGCGATGGTCGATGAGCTGACAAATGAAATCCTGCAAATATCAGGAAAAACAAATCTGCTTGCACTCAATGCATCCATAGAGGCGGCACGTGCGGGTGAGGTTGGAAAGGGTTTTGCGGTTGTCGCGGACGAGATCCGACAGCTTGCGGACTCCAGCCGTGAGACGGCAAACAAAATCCAGAACATCAATGGTCAGGTGATCAGTGCAGTAAATGAGCTGAGTGACAACGCAAATGAAATGATTGGATATATCTCAGGGACAATCCTGCCGGATTATGATGTCTACGCGGCATCTGGGCAGCAGTATCGGGAGGATGCCGAGCAGGTCAGCAGTGCGATGAACAACTGTATCAGTGAGATGGAGGAGCTTCGTGGACATATCGAACATCTGGTTGGACAAATGGGGGAGATTGAGGCTTCTGTGGAGGAGTGCAGCAAGGGAATCTGTGATTCTGCGGATTCCACATCACGCCTTGTGGATGAGATGAAGCAGGTGTACGACAATATGGAGTCCAGCGTCAAGGTTGTAGGCAAGCTGAAACTAAGCTCGGAGGCATTTGTGAAGCTGTGAGAGAACCAAAAGCGAATGCGGAAGCGCAGCTGATGTGTTGATTGTTTATAGAGGGAGGAAATGAGAATGAGAAAAAGAATGATGGCAGTGCTTCTTGCCGGACTGCTTGCAGGCTTTTATAGTCTGCCTGTAGCTGCGACGGAGCAGGCGGCAGACGCGCAGACAGAATTAAAGCTTGCAGATGTGGACGTTGAGATTTTTGACATTAATTCAGTTGCGTATCAGGGAAGTTCTGTGCTGCCGTTGATGTCGGCGGCAGTGGTGATCGTCGTGCTGGGTGCACTGGTGACAATTGTATTGGTGTGCAGGACTCGCACATATGAATAAAGTATTAGATTTGTCAGAGCGGTCAGGAAATCTTGATTCCAGACTGCTCTGCAAACTCCTGCCGTCTGCGCATCAGCTCCTGCTGCTTTTCTTTGGGCAGCGCCTTGAAAATATCCTCATATTCCAAATCCATCAGCGGTACATCTTCGACCGCAATTTTAAAAAGCTGTGCATCGAGCCAGTTTGTCCACAAATCATTAAAAAGTGCACTGCTTTCTGTGAAACAGTTTGTTTCGGCAAATCCATATGTCATATCGTAATATCTCAGGCGCACGTAGCCATACCGTCCGGCGTCAGCCACCATAATCCCAACTTCTTCATTTTCAAGTTCTGCAAAGGCTTCTTTGACTTTGCGGCATTTTTCACGTTCTTCGTCACTGATATACACTACATCTTTCATCGTATTCCCCATTTCTTTTTTGAATTGATTCCCCTGTTTGATTTATTATAGTCTGCGAATACTATACCGTCAACAAAAACTATGCTGTCATTTTGGCTGTATTCCGCTGCTTCTATTTTTAGCGAATGGACTGCTTTTAGTCCCATTATATCACAATTATTTCATAAAATAAAGAAAAAAGGACCGATTTTGGTTCATATTTTGAACTGATATAAATTTTGAAAGGTGTGATTTTGTGGAACAAAAGATAAAACAGGATACATATGGGACAATTGGCCTGAATATTCGCAGGCTGCGGCTGTCAAAGGGAATCGGGCAGATTGATCTGGTCCGTATGATGAATCTGCAAGGTATTCCAATCACGAGAGAGTGCCTTGGCAAGATAGAGCGGGGTATACAGCATGTCCAGCTACAGCAGTTGAGGGCGATCAAGGATTCGCTGGATACGACGTATGATAAGCTGCTGGACTGAGGGAGAGCATTTTTTAGTCTTGCGTTCACTGGCAGGGTAGCATATAATAATAGCATCGAGATCGAAATTTTTATTTTTACATAAGAAAGGACGAAACGATGCAGATCCAGATACAATGTTGCGGTATTGTCTTAATGATGGTATTATTTTATTTTTACATACGCCAGAAACGGATCGCGCTGAACACCCAGCGGGCATTTTTGGGTGTTTATGGGGCGACTTTTGCCTGTATCGTATTGGACGTTTTCTCGATTGGCGTCATTGAATACCGGCATGTGCTGTCGGAGGTGTTTGCAAAGTTTGTGGCAAAGAGTTATCTGGTCTCGCTGCTCGGTGTGGCGCTCAGCGCACTGTCTTATATGTGTGTCGATATTTATGCAAAGCGGGAAGTTTACTGGCAGCAGATGCGCAAGTATCTGGTCTTGACCGCGGCGGGAGTGCTCGGTATTTACGCAGTACCGCTTTATTACCAGTACAGTGCGGACGGGGCAAAGGTCGAGTACACGTATGGGCCTAGTGTGTATGTGACGTATGGAATGGCACTCATTTTTTTCGTGAGAATCTTTTACCTGCTGCACAAGGAAAGGGCAAAGATCAATCCCAGACGGCGCGAGGCAGTCTGCATCTGGCTGCTGGTCTGGATTGTGGCGTCTCAGCTTCAGTTTATGTACACGGATATACTGATTGTGGGATATGCGGGCGCCATTGGGATTATGGTGCTGTATCTCAAGCTGGAGAATCCAGAGACGAACCTCGACAGAAATACGGGTTTATTCAACAGCGGGGCACTGTATCAGTATGCAAAGCAGTTTTATGTGAAGGAGCAGGATTTCTCTGTGCTGGTGCTGGCTTTTGGAAACAGCGCTTACCAGAATGTGCAGATGGAGAAGCGGGCGCTTGCGCGGATGGAAATTATCGAGTATTTATTAAAACTGCCGGATGCACTTGTCTTTAAGAATGCGGAGGATGAGTATTTCGTGCTGTTTGCGGACCTTGAAACGGCAACGGAGGGGGTTCGGAGGCTTCGAAGCCGTTTCCGCTCAGGGTGGGGCGCGGAGGATACATGCATGGTGCGTCCGTACTGGCTGTATCTGCCCCATGCCAATGTTGTAGATTCTGCTGAAAATCTGCTGTATTTTATCCGCTATGTGCGGCAGAACGCCAAGCTGTTTTCAGAGACGGACTTTCTCTGCATCGAAAAAGACCGCGTGGAACAGATGTACAAAGAGCGCGAGACAGAGCAGCTTATTATGGAAGCGATGGAGCATGACCGCGTGGAGGTCTTTTACCAGCCGATTTTCTCGACGAGCGAGCGGCGCATTACCTCGGCAGAGGCGCTGGTGCGCATCCGTGACAGGGAGGGGAACCTTGTGCCGCCGGGGGTGTTTATCGACATCGCAGAGGAGAGCGGCATGATTTTAAGGCTTGGCGAAATCGTGTTTGAAAAGGTCTGCCAGTTTATCAAGAGATGTCCGCTAGAGCATTTTGGCTTGCATTACATCGAAGTGAATCTCTCGGTGGTTCAGTGCTCGTATGAAGATTTGGCGCAGGACTATATCAGAATTATGGAAAGGTATCAAGTGGCGCCTGCAAATATCAATCTGGAAATCACAGAGTCGGCATCGACCAATGCCAAAAAGACGCTGCTTGGCAACATGGCGGAGCTGATGGAGTACGGGGTGAAATTCTCGCTCGATGATTTCGGAACCGGCCAGTCGAACTTGAACTATATTGTGGATATGCCGGTCGATCTCGTCAAATTTGACAGAAGCATGACAAGCTCTTATTTCGAGAACGGCAAGGCGCGGTATGTCATGGAGGCGGCGATTCACATGATTCACGGAATGAATCTGGAAATCGTGTCGGAGGGCATCGAGACGGCGGAGCAGTTTCGGACGATGGAGGAGCTGGGCATCAGCCACATACAGGGATATTATTTCTCAAAGCCGCTGCCGGAGGAGGAATTTATACAGTACTTGGAAACCAAAAATGCAGGATAAGACAGAAGCGCCGCGGCAGTTGTCAGGAAAATACAGCAATGGAGCGGAGTGAACAGTTGAGGAGAGGGGATTCACGCAATGTACAAAATAGCAGTCTGCGATGACAATCCGGCAGATGCGGACTATGTAGCAGACATCATCAGACGGTGGGCGCAAGCCTGCGCAGTCCTAATGGAGATCGAGCGTTTTCCCTCCGCGGAGGCATTTTGGTTTCAGTATGAGGAGAACAGATGCTATGACATCTTGTTTCTGGATATCGAGATGGAGCCGGAGGGCATGAATGGAATCGAGCTGGCGGCAAAACTTCGCAAGAACGATAGTTCGATTCAACTTGTGTTTGTCACAGGGTATATGGATTATATTGCGGACGGCTATGATGTGGAGGCGCTGCACTATCTGCTGAAACCTGTGACGGAGGAGAAGCTAGGCAGCGTGCTGGCGCGTGCGCTCGAGTGGGTAAAGGCTCGGGAGAAGGAACTGTTCTTACAGACGACAGACGGCAGTGTGCGCGTTTTGAGTAGTGAGATTCGCTATCTGGAAGTGCAGCGCAATTATGTGACCATACATGCGGCGGAGGAGTACACCGTCAAAAGGACGCTTGGAGACTTGGAAAAGGAGTTGGATGAAAGTTTTTTTCGAACAGGGCGTTCTTTTATCGTGAATCTGCGGTTTGTGCGAAAAATCACAAAAACGCAGGTATTCTTGAAGGACGGGGCGCAGGTGCCGCTCTCGCGCGGACTGTATGAAGGCATCAACCGCGCGATGATACAATATTTTTGATTTTCCAGACAAAGAAAGTGAAGGTGAAGGGTATTTTTATAGAGAAACTGATAGATCGGCGCATCGCAGCGTATCAGAGTGAGCTGCTGGCGACACACTACGCAGAGGTAGAAAATATGTATCGCAAGATGCGCGGGTGGCGCCATGATTACCGAAACCATATCCAAGTGCTCAAAAGCTATGCGGACATGGGAGCGCTTGATGAGCTTAGGCGCTATCTGGACGAGCTGGGCAATGACTTGGACACCGTGGATTTGGCGCTCAAGACTGGCAACAAAATGACGGACGTGATCTTAAACAGCAAGATTTCGCTGGCAAAGTCAAAGGAAATCGCTGTGACAGTGGACGCCCATGTGGCGGTGGCGCTCACCACAGCGGAGATTGATCTGTGTATCATTATAGGCAACCTGTTTGACAATGCCATCGAGGCGAATATGGCGCTGCCGAAGGAGGAGCGCATGATTCGCGTCTACATGGATATGAAGAACACACAGTTATACATGTCCTTTACCAACCGCACTGCGGCAAAGAAGCAGCACAAGGTAAACGGGCGGTTTCTGACCTCCAAGGGAACAGGGCATGGCTATGGGCTGGTGCGGATTGACACGATTGTTGAACGCTATCAAGGATATATCAGCAGAAACAGTGAAGATGGCGCCTTCACGACGGAAATACTGCTGCCCCAGTGAGACCTCTCGGTGCATTTTATCCCCAGAGCGCACGCTTTCGTCCCCAGATGAATCATCTGGGGATTTTTTGTGTTATGATATGGGAACGATAAAGAACTATATAGGAAATCTATATAGAAGGGAGTAGATTGTGATGATAGAAGATGTTGAAAAACGAAAAAAATATGGCGTGCTTAGCAATGTGCTTTTTATGTTGCGCATGGCAAAGTCTACTGCGCCAAGCGTCACCGTGCTTGCGGTGCTCGACGGGCTGACCATGGTGGCAGTGTCTGTTGTGGAGCTGTATGTAGCGCCGTCGATTCTGCGCAGCTTAGAGCGGCAGGATACACTGTACAGACTGTTGTGTGTCATCTTGTTCTTTACCGTGGGAATCACGGCAGTTAGTGCATTGCAGACATATATCAAACGAAATTTGATGTTTGGGAGAATCGAGGTGCGCGATGCAGTCTTGATGAAAGTCAGGCGCAAGATGAGTACTTGTTCTTATCCGCTGCACGAAAGTCAATCGTTTCGCAATCTGTTGAGCAAGGCATTCGATGCGATGAACGACAACAGTAAGGCAGCGGAGGCAATCTGGAACACCTTATCCGGGCTGCTTCAAAACAGTCTGGGGTTTGTGATCTATATGGCGCTGCTCAAAAAGGTGGACACCGTTGTGATTCTGGCAACGATTGTCACGGCAGTTGTGGGCTATGTGGTCAATTACTATGTCAATGAATGGAATTACCGCCACCGCGGGGAAGAGGAGGAGCTGCTCAAAAAGATCGAATATGTGCAGTATAGCGTACAGGACCGCATGCTGGCAAAGGACCTTCGCATATTTGGAATGCAGGAGTGGCTGCGCGGGATTTACCAGCAGTATATCAGACTCTATCTTGACTTCGGCGCGCGCAGGGAAAAGCGGTATATTGTGGCGGACTTCACCAATCTGGCGCTGGGGCTTCTGCGAAATGGGATTGCGTATGCAAAGCTACTGCAACTGGTACTGGACGGGAGCATTGGCGCCACGGAATTTCTGCTGTACTTCTCGGCGGTCAGCGGGTTTACGGCATGGATCTGCGGCATGATGGAAATGCTGTCCACGCTGCACAGGCAGGGACTAGAGCTTGATGCGGTGCGGGAATTTCTGGATTACGAAGAGGTTTTTTGCATGGAGGAGGGCAAGCCGCTTGTGCAGGAGGCGGGGGCAGCGTACACCATCGAGCTGCGCGATGTGACATTTGGCTATAAGGGGACCGTGCAGGCGTCGGAAAAACCGATCTTTTCACATCTGAATCTCACGATTCATCCGGGGGAGAAGCTTGCCATTGTGGGACTCAATGGAGCGGGCAAGACCACGCTGGTGAAGCTCATCTGCGGCTTTTATGACCCGGACGAGGGAGAGGTGCTGCTAAACGGCGTCAATATCAAGACATATAACCGCAGGGATTACTATCGGCTCATTGCGGGCGTTTTTCAGGACTTCTCGCTGATTCCGGCGAGCGTGGCGGCGAATGTGGCGCAGGATATCGAACATATAGACCGCAAAAAGGTTCAGGACTGCATTGAGAAGGCGGGATTAAGACAGAAAATCGAGTCGCTCTCAGAGGCGTATGATACACTTCTTGACAGAAATGTCTACACAGAGGCAACAGAGCTTTCTGGCGGGGAACTGCAAAGGCTGATGATTGCGCGGCTCTTGTATAAAGACTGCCCGATTGTGGTACTCGACGAGCCGACCGCCGCGCTCGACCCGATTGCGGAGAGCGATATTTATGAGAAATATCATGAGCTGACCAGCGGAAAAAGTGCAGTATTTATCTCGCACAGACTGGCTTCCACCCGTTTCTGTGACCGGATTTTGCTCATCGAGAACGGGACAATCGCAGAGGAGGGGACCCATGAGGAGCTGCTTTTAAATGGCAGGCGCTACACAGAGCTGTTTGAACTGCAACGCAAATATTATGTCACAGTTCCTTAGCGCAAACATTGTACTGGCGGCAAAGTCTATAATACAGCATAAAGGTTAGATTAGGAGGCAGAAGCATGAAAAAGACAAAGAAGTACCAATTGATGAAAAGGGCGGTTTGTATGTGGTGCAGGGAACAGTCGGCGCTGTTTGGCTCGACAGCGCTGTATGCCTTGCTCAATGCAGTCATTCCCTACATTACCCTCTGGTTTACGGCACAGATATTAAATGAGCTTGCAGGGACAAGACAGCGCGGGCTGCTGATACAGAAAATCGTGGCGCTGCTTGCGGCGGAGAGTGTCTTATTACTGCTAAAGGCGGCTGCTCTGCGGTGGAATCATACATTGTCGGACGGGTTTTGCATGAAATTATATGAATGGAAACGCCATTTTGACAAACTGTTGTCCATGGACTTTTGTGATATGGAGAATCCACAGACGCATGAGCTGTTAAATGCCGTGCAGCAGACTTCCCATTGGAGTAGTTTTGGTATGCGGATGGTGTACTATCAGTTTCAGAATTTTTTGGAGGCGGTGTTTCAACTGATTGGCGGCATTGCGCTCTCCGTATCGCTGTTTCGGCTGCCGGTGCGGCAGGAGGCGGGCTGGCTTGTGATGCTGAATCATCCAGTCTGCATTGTACTGGTCGCACTGCTGCTTGCCGGTGTGACAGCGCTGTCGCCTTATCTGGAAACCATCAGCACAAAATGCTGGATTGAATGCGATGCAGAGTGCACGCTCGGAAACCGCTTTTTTTCCTTTTTGTACAATTTAATGTCAGAGCCAAAGCGGGCATTGGATGTACGGCTGTACCGGCAGGATATCTTTTTTGACCAGATTACGTCTATTCAGGACAGCTATGGGACGAAATCAAAAGCGGCGCGCTATGCCAGAGGAAAGGCGGGCGCCGCCTGCGCGGCGTCGGTGGCAGTCTCCAAGATTTTTATAGGGCTGATCTATCTCTTTGTGTGTCTCAAGGCGTGGGGCGGTGCCTTTGGCATCGGGTCTGTCACGCAGTATGTTGGCGCGATTACGGCGCTGTCGGGCGGGCTGGCAAAAATCCTTGAAATTGTGGGCGAGGCGGGCATCAACGCCTTTTATCTGGAACGGGAATTTTCCTTTATGGATATTCCGAATCAGATGTATCAAGGCTCGCTCACGGTTGAAAAGCGCGCGGACCAGCACTACGAGGTGGAATTTCGCAATGTGAGCTTTCGCTATCCTAATGCAGAGAACTTTGCACTGAAAAATATTTCCATGAAATTCAAAGTGGGGCAGCGTCTGGCAGTGGTGGGGCAGAATGGATCTGGTAAGACTACATTTATCAAGCTGCTGTGCCGTCTGTATGACCCGACTGAGGGGCAGATTTTATTGAATGGAATTGATATCCGCAAGTATGACTACCGGGAGTATATGCGCGTGTTCTCTGTGGTTTTTCAGGATTTTCATCTGCTTGCCTTCTCTGTGGGGCAGAATATCGCGGCAAGGGAAAGCTATGACAGGGAACGGGCTCAGAGCTGCTGCCAGAAGGCGGGTGTGTGGCAGCGTGTGGCGTCGATGGCGTCGGGAATGGATACCGTGCTGTACAAGGATTTGTCCGAGAAGGGTGTGGAGGTGTCCGGCGGCGAGGCGCAGAAGCTTGCGATTGCGAGAGCCTTGTACCGGGATTCGGCTTTCTTGATACTAGACGAGCCGACTGCTGCGCTCGACCCGCTGTCGGAGTATGAGATTTATGCGCGTTTGAGTGAGATTGTGGAGGACAAGACGGCAGTCTACATCAGCCACCGCCTTTCCTCCTGCCGCTTCTGTGACGAAATTCTGGTTTTTCATAAGGGGTGTATGGTGCAGCAGGGAAGCCATGAGAGGCTGCTTGCACAAAAGGACGGCAAGTACCGCGAACTGTGGAATGCACAGGCGCAGTATTATGTGGCGGAGCATTGAGTACACACTCGTTTTTACATATTATAATGCTTCTTGTCGGAGCCAAGCCATGCCCGGGTAGAGCTTTCCGGTGCGCGCGAAGTATTCAACGCATTCGGCGGCAAGCTTGGGGTCATGCATGGTGTATTTCTTGAGAATGATAGACTGGCAGTCACCCGGCACCATCGGGGACTCCTCATCGGAATCAAGATAATCCGGGTCAAAGCACGAGCAGAAATAGCCGTCTGGAGAAGTGTCTCCCACGACATACTGTATAGCAATCCAGCGGTTGTCAATCTCAATCTGAAAAAATTCCTCCTCGATTGCCGTTTCGACATCATCATGCGGAGAGAGAAAGACAGAAACCTTGTCCGCCTGTTGTATCTTACGGATTAATTGCTGCAAGTCCGCCTCTGTGAGCTTTTCGCCGTCGCCATGCCCGAAGGCATCGAAGGTATACAGGACTTTCAGACCTGTAGGCATTGCGGGAGGGGGCGTTTCTGGGGAAATGATAGTTGTTTTGTACTCTTTCATGATAGTACTCTCCTTTTTATATAATTTTTAATAGTATTTTCTTTTTCTATTATACTACTGAACAATAGGGGGGACAAGTGTTACTTTTCGCCTCTGTGTCAAAGCAGTATCCGTCAAAAATACCGATATACACGTATACAAAATATTGACAGATGGGGAATAGTTGTTATATAGTAGGGAAGGAATCAATAAATAATTACAAGAGAGTATTATTTTCATAGGCGGAACTGCGTATGAATGATGGAGGTTATGGAAAATGAAAGCATACAAGGATTTAAGCAAGGAAGAATTGCGTGCACTTCAGACGGAACTTCAGGCACAGTATGAAAAATTAAAAGAGTCAGATATCAAACTCGACATGTCGCGCGGCAAGCCTGCTGCGGACCAGCTCGATCTGTCTGTCGGCATGCTCGATGTGCTCAACAGCAAGTCCGCATTCAAAGGCTTGGACAAGATAGACATTCGGAATTATGGAGCATTTGATGGTATCAAAGAGGCAAAGGAGCTTTTTGCAGAGCTGATGGAATGCCCGGTTGATCATGTGATGGTATTTGGCAATTCCAGCTTAAATATCATGTATGATCTGGTTTCAAGGGCAATGGTGCACGGCATCGGCGGCAATACACCGTGGTGTAAGCAGGAAAAGGTAAAGTTCCTGTGTCCTGTTCCGGGATACGACAGACACTTTGCCATCACAGAGGGCTTTGGCATTGAGATGATCAATATTCCGATGGATGAGAATGGTCCAGATATGGACTTAGTTGAACAGTATGTAAGCAGCGACCCGGCGGTCAAGGGCATCTGGAATGTGCCCAAATACACCAACCCGGCAGGTGTCGTATATTCCGACGAGGTAGTCAGGAGATTTGCAAACTTAAAGCCGGCGGCGCCTGATTTTAGAATCTATTGGGATAACGCGTACGCATTCCATCATATCTATGTAGATCATAAAGTTGAAATGCTCAACATTGTGACCGAATGTGAGAAGGCGGGCAATCCAGATCTGTATTATCAAGTGTGCTCGACCTCCAAGGTGACGTTTCCGGGTGCGGGTGTGGGCGCGCTGATCACTTCGCCGGCAAATCTTGCGGAGGTGAAGAAAACTGTGAGCTTACAGACCATTGGGTTTGACAAGATCAACCAGATGCGCCATGTGCTGTACTTTAAGAATGCGGCGGGCGTCCACGCGCATATGGAGAAGCATGCAGCGCTGTTAAAGCCTAAGTTTGAGGCGGTTCTTGACTGCCTTGACAAAGAGCTTGGCGGACTGGAGATCGCCCGCTGGCTCAGACCGCTCGGCGGATACTTTATCGCATTTGATACGCTGGAGGGCTGTGCAAAGCGTGTGGTGGCGCTCTGCAAGGAGGCGGGCGTAGTGATGACGCCGGCTGGCTCAACCTTCCCGTATATGAAGGACGACGCAGACACCAGTATCCGCATCGCGCCGACACTCCCCACACCCGACGAGCTCAAGCAGGCATGCGAGGTGTTCGTACTCTGTGTGAAGCTGGCATCGGTTGAGAAATATCTGGCGGCATAAATAAAAAAGGGCACCTGAGTGCATATAAAAACGACTGTCTGAAACGGCAGTCGTTTTTATATGCGTCTGGGCACCTGCAATAAATATTTTTCTACAAACTCTTTTCGGACTGCCTGTTTCATCAGCAGGGCAGTGATCTTTTGCTGAACCTGTGATTCGGGTTCGAATTTCGTGGTGGTAAATTCCTTGTTGAGAATCGCAGTAAAGATCTTGGGAATCTGTCCGTTCTGCTGCGTGTCAAAGACCATGGAGAACCCGTGGGTGTAGCAGAAGGACACAATGGTCGTCAGCGTCGAGGCGACCACACGGCCGAGCGAATCATCTTTGTAGGGCGCTGTCGTCAGGCGCGCCGGCGGGAGAAATTCCACGCTGATAATCTTCCAGTCGGTCTCTGTCCTCAGGCAGTAGGCGATGCGGCAGGTATCATATATGAGATAGATTGTCACATCATTGTTGCTGATTACCAGATAATAGTGTTTGGCATCATATAGGATTTGATTGATTTTCCCGTTTAAGACATACATGCTCTTATAAATCTTTACTTGATGGTTCGTCGATTCATCGCATTTCATGACCAGCTTGTCATGTCGTTTTTTCTTCCGGTGCTTTTCAAGTTCTGCAGCCAGATAGAATCCTTCTTTTGGCTCAAACTCGTAAATCATAATCTCGTTTACCTTCCTTGGCTTAGGAACTGTAGAAAGATAACTGACACTTTCCGGCAATTCCTTATGGGATTTTTGATGACACAATCATTGATATTATAAAATATAAAAAAGTTTTTTGCAACTACGTTTCCCGAGATTGTATAAAATCAATTAATACAATGTCAGCGTTTGTGCGAAAGCGATCAAAAAAGACAATTGTTTGTATTTTTATAAAATAAACAGTATAAAACAGTTGACAACAGTTAACTACTGTTATATACTGTTTATATCAAAGACGGCAGGGAACTGTCTTTGAGGAATGTTCATGAACAAATAGTGGAGCATCTGGCGCATCAGACCAGAGAAGAAGGATGTTGAGACCATATGAATATGATTATTAACCATTCATCAATGCAGCCTGTATATGAGCAGATCGTGTGCCAGATCAAAGGAAAGATCATACAGGGTGAGTTGATTGAGGAGACCTTGCTTCCGTCTGTCAGAACGCTGGCAAAAGAAATTAAAGTCAGTGCGCTCACGGTCAAGAAGGCATATGACCAGTTGGAGGCGGAAGGATTTGTCATCACGGTGCACGGCAAGGGAAGTTATGTGGCAAGCGCCAATCAGGCGCAGCTGCTTGAGGAGAAGAAAAAAGAAGTGGAGACAGAGTTTGAGCAGGCGATTCGCAAGGCGCGAAGCTGCGGCATGGAGGACAGCGAGATCCGCGCACTGTTTGAGATTGTGCTCGAGGACTCTTAATCCTAAAGGTAGAAGGAAAGGAAGTGCAGACAATGATTCGACTGGACAATGTAGTCAAACAATATGACAAGTTTCGGCTGGATTGCTCTTTGCAGGTGCCCGAAGGACGGGTTACAGGACTGATCGGAAGAAACGGCGCCGGCAAAAGTACGGCATTTAAAATAATGCTGGGATTGATTGAGATCGAAGGCGGGACGGTGGAGGTATTTGGCAAAGCGGCCAAAAACCTCACAGCCAAGGACAGGGAGCAGATTGGCGTTGTGCTCGCGGATTCCGGCTTTAGCGGGTATCTGCGCATCAAGGATTTGATGCCTGTGCTGGATACACTGTACACGGATTTCTCGCGCGAGCAGTTTATGGCGGGCTGCGAACGAATGGAGCTGCCGATCAATAAGAAAATCAGAGAGTTTTCTACCGGCATGAAGAGGAAACTGCAGATTCTTGCAGCGCTCTCGCACAATGCAAGACTCTTGATACTCGACGAGCCGACTGCGGGGCTTGATGTCGTGGCGCGGGATGAACTTCTGAATCTTCTGCGCGAGTACATGGAGACCGAGGGGCGCAGCATTCTCATCAGCTCACATATTTCAAGTGACTTAGAGGGCATCTGCGATGATGTGTACTTGATTGAGAACGGCAGAATGCTGCTGCATGAGGACACAGATGTGCTGTTGAATGAATATGGTTTATTGAAGGTGACGTTTGAGCAGTTTGCCATGCTCGACCAGCGGTATCTGCTTCGAAAGAAAAAGGAGAGTTTTGGCTATAGCTGTCTGACAAACAAACGGCAGTTTTATCAGGATAATTTTCCGTCTGTCGTGATCGAGAGAGGCGATATTGACAAGGTGATTCTAATGCTCACGACGAGCGGAGAATAGAGTTGGAGGGAGTTTTGATGAGCAGACCAGTAAAAGGTTTATTGATAAAGGACTTACGATTGATCGTTATACAGATGAAGATGTTTTTTGCCATGTTGGTCGTGTGGGGGCTGATCATGTCAATCAGTGTCAAAGGAAGCTTCTTTCTTCCGGGGTATGCCGCAGTGCTCTGTTCCTTTTTGTCACTGAGCACGTACAGTTATGACGAGTTTGACAATGGTATGGCGTATATTTTCACGCTGCCAGCAAAGCGCAGGGACTATGTGCGTGCAAAGTACCTGCTGGGGATTTTGCTGGCGGTGATACCAACCATTGTTGTAACGGCTGCTTCCTGCATCGCTCATTTGGTGACGAAGGGAGAGATAACACCGATGGAGTATGTTATTTCACCGCTGAGTGCCATCGCGCTCGCATTTATGCTGATGGCGGTGGAGAATCCAATATACATCAAATTCGGACAGGAGAAGAGCAGGATAGCCAGAATGATATCCATCGGCATGATCGCATTTTGCTTTGGGATGATTGGCGTGCTGTACGAGGACTCGGCAAATGGCAGGAGTGTCCTCAACAGCATAGCAGGGCTGGAGGATTGGCTGCTGATGCTGTTGATGATGGCTGCCGCTGTGGCGCTGATGTATGTCTCCTACCGCATATCCTGCGTCGTCTTGGAGAAAAAGCAGTTTTAGTCTGCTATAAAATACATTCTAACTGGCGGTCAAAAGGCTCTGCCTCGACATGATGCGGATCATATTCCTCGGCATCGACGCAGCCCATCATTTGATAAAAGGCTTGTGTCTCGACGGCAGAGTGGGCGGAGATGTAGAGCTTCTTTCCGCCCTTTTTCTTTGCCCAGTTTTTGGCTTCGCGGAATAAAACGGCGCCGATGCCTTTGCCGCGCTGATCTTCGGATACGTGAATGCAGGAGAGATCGAGATACTGCTGCGCGCTGCCAAGAAATGCCGACTCGACAGAGACAAAACCCTTTAGCGTGGCATTTGGCATTTTGCCGCTAAATGCCCCATAGACGAAACCGCCTGTCTGGATTGTGTTTTTCAGGCATTGGAGGAGAAATTGATAATCTTCCTCAGACCAGTCGTCGATAAAAGGCGCGTCCTTGATGACCCACTGGTCATGTTCCCTGCGCCAGCACTTCACAACCTGCTGGCGGCGGATAAAGCCGGCAAACAAGCTGCGGCAGAGCTCTTTTTCGCAGAGCGGTCTGAAATAGAGCTCGTGGGTGATATACATCTCAGAGAACGCCATGACTTCCTCTAAGATGCGCAGATTTTGAAGGACTGTATGGTTTTTGCTTGGTACAGTGCGGTCTGAAAGGTCATGAGCTTGTACTTCAAGAGAGTGATTCGTATGTTCGATAATGTGGAGCGGCAGGCTGTATTCCCGGCATTTTTCTTTGATTACGGCAGTCTTTGCCCAAGGGTCGCTTGTGCCGTGAAACACGATGCCCGACTGCGGCGCAAAGTCAAAGGTCTCTGCAAGCGGTGTATAGTAGATATTGCGGCAGGAAATGCGGTGGCGCTTCGCATATGCTGCCGCGACAGCCGTGCCAAGACTCTTGGAGACAAACAAAATCTCATCGCAGGCGTCCCAGTTGACGTGTGCAAGCTGCGCCTCGGTCTGTGCGTATGCCTGATCAAATGCCTCTGGAATGGAGCGGCTCAGGTTGGTGTAGGCAAGCTGGTGTATCTCGTATTGTGCTTGTCGGCAGAGCTTTGTGCTGTAATAGAACAAGGGCTTGTCGCAGTGATACCCGATTCCCGGGAAAAAAATGGCTTGTTTCATGGGTTTTCTCCTTTGATCAATTTCTAAACCCTATTTTAGAACACAACGGAGAGAAAATCAATGGTACTGTTTATAATCTGAGGGTTGACTATCCCCCTGGGGGTGGGTTTATGATGGGTGTTAAGAAGTGAGGTGAACAGCGTGTTAATAAATGAGGTATGCAAAACATGCGCCTTGACCAAAAAGGCGGTAGAGTACTACATTGCGCAGGGGCTGGTTGCGCCTTCTGTGCAGGAAAATGGATATCGTGACTTCTCGGATGCGGATATCGAACGGCTTAAAAAGATTTCGGTGCTGAGAGGGCTGGGGATATCGGCGGCTGAGCTTCAGAAAATATTGTCGGTTCAGCAGGAAATGGGAGATGCTGCCCTGAAAGCAATCTCGGACCGAAAGCGCATGGAGATCGCTGTGATGCAGGAGAAGCGGCAATTGCTGCAAGAGCTGTCAAGCACGCAGGACTGGGATTTGGTGCAGAAGAAATTACGGCAGCTCCAAAACAAACAGTCTGTCCTGGCGCGATTGCAAGAGGCGTTTCCGGGGTACTATGGGAACTATATCTGCCAGCATTTTGCCCCCTATCTCAATGAACCCGTCGAGACGCAAGAGCAGCAAGAAGCATTTGAGACAATTCTTGATTTTCTGGACCGCGTTCATTTGGAGCTTCCGGCGGATTTGCAGGCGTATTACTGTGAAGTGACAGCGGAATATGACGATACAATTATGGAAACGGTAGATGCGAAGGTGAAGAGCGCATATGGCGACATGGAACGTTTTCTGGCGGAAAACCGTGAGGCAATTGAGGCATATATGAAATATAAGGCGTCAGAGGCATATCAATCGTCAAACGCATTTCGTCTGGAACAGGAATTGAAGCAGTTCATCAGTGCGAGCGGTTATTATGAAGTCTTTCTTCCGGCAATGTGCAGGCTGAGTAAATCGTATCGGGAATATCGTGAGATGATGATGAATGCAAATCAGAGATTTGTACAGGAGGGATTGTATGGACAGGCAGAAACAAATTGAAACCTCGTTGATTCCGCTGGTGCTGACGATCGCTGGCGTGAGACGGATTTGCGGCAGCCTGCTGTTGGCGGCAGTGCTTGGCATCGGTCTGTATGCGGCAGCCGTGTGGATTGACCAAAAATTTTAATAGACTGAATGCTGCATTGTTGCAGCATTCAGAAAAAAGTGTTTTCACGCCTGCGTTCGGACATCATGGCACTTGATATACCATACACTCAGCAGGTAAAATAACACGATAAACATCACAGACCAGCCCGCAAATTGTGCCAGATTCACTTGAATACTGGGATTGTTTGCGCGCATACCCATGCTCATGAGTGAGTACGGAAGCAGGTAATAAAGTCCTTTGCTGGTAAAGAAGAGACCGCCAATGCCGCCGATGAGCGCCATGCCGATCGGAACGGCAAAGCTTCGAATGACAAGGGAGAGAAAACACTGTGCCGCACAGACCGCAGTGCCGCCTAGGACACCGCACGCCAGCCACTCAAGCAGCGAAGCTGGAACCGGCTCTGTAATGCCCGCGTACAGGCCGCAGAGGAGGTAGAGGACGCACAGCCAGCCGAGTGTGCAAAAAGTAATGACCGTGCACAGGAGTATTTTGTTCCGTACCAGCCGCCAGACAGGCGTCGTGGTCAGCACCATATTCCAGTTGGTGCCATTGTGCTCTAACCGCCACAAGTAGCTTGCGTAGACGCCGACGAGCGGCGGCATGAAAAAGTAACAGAAAAACAGTGCGTGCTGTGTCCAGAGTGAATGCCATGTGCTTGTCAGGACCTCAAGGTTGTTCAGATAATTTCCCGTGCCGATGAACGCGGAGATCAGCGGCAGGACAATGAACGCAATCCAGATGGGAGAACGCTTTATTTTCAGCAGTTCAACGGGCAGTGGAGAGCTTGCTGGCGGTTTGCCGGAAAGCGGGGCATGGTGACTGGTGGTTTGCGCAGTGGCGGCAGGCCGTTTGAATGCCAGGTGGCAACCGTCGATATCCATGTTTTTGAACGCATACCAGCCGCCAGCGAACAAAAATACGAACCAGCCGATGACAAAAAAGAATATGCCGTTTTCCTGATGGACATAATAAAAGCCTTGGATACCCTGCGCTTTATTCCAGTCCATGCTGACAAACATTGCTGCGCCGTAGTGTCCCCACGGCACGATATTTTTCAAAATCGGCCACGGCACATACATCAGGAAAAGGCCAGCCATGCTGCCGCACAGTCCGACGCACAAGGCGACTGCCTGATTGGCAAAGAGCAGTGAGAGAAGCATTTGCAGCAGATACAGGTTTAAGGTGATCGCAAAGGTCTGTACAAAAGACAGCCCAAACGCCCACAAATCGGGCGTTCCCTCAAATCCAACCACAAGTCCGACTGCTGCGAAAAGAAGCAGCTCTGCGATGCTAAAGAGCAGAACGGCAATCAAGCCGTACAATACTTTGGCGAGATAGAGTTCAAATTTGCCTTCGAGTGTCTCGAGCAGTTTCCATGTATTGCCTTTGTGTTCCATGTCAATGATTCTGCTGGCAAAGACAGCAATGCCTGTCGGAATCAAAACAGCGTTCAGAAGCGGCAGATTATAGAGCACCATGCGCCAGCCGAATTTCAGAAAACGCGCATCGCTGACATTGGCGCCGCCCCAGAGTACAATCGTTCCGAGAAGCGCCGCAAACACCAGCCAGATACCGCGCCGCTTTGTCTTTTTTAGTTCTAGGGATAAACCGTTCATCATAAACTATCTCCGCCTCCTGTCAGTTTGATAAATACTTCCTCAAGGCTCTCGCCCTGCGCTTCAAGCGCTGCCATGCTTCCCTGATAAATCAGCGTGCCATGGTTGATAATGCCGACCATATCCGCCATCTGCTCCATCTCGCTCAGAAGATGGCTGGAGACGACGACGGTGATCTGGCGAAGAACGGGCAGATTCTTGATAAATTCCCGGATTTCCTGAATACCGGCAGGGTCAAGTCCATTGGTCGGTTCATCGAGAATCAGCAGGCGCGGATTGCCAAGCAGCGCCATTGCGATGCCAAGGCGCTGTTTCATGCCAAGGGAATACTGTTTGACCTTCTTGTCCTTTTGCTCATAGAGGCGCACAGTCTGGAGCACATTTGTAATTTCGGCAGCAGGGACTTTTTTCAGTTTGGCGATAATCTGTAGGTTTTCTAGTCCTGTGAGATGGCCGTAGAAGCTGGGACTTTCTATGAGGCTGCCAGTGTGCTTTAGGATTGCGAGTCTGTTTTTGTCTGTCATTTTCTGTCCGAGCAGAGTGATCGTGCCATCGGTGGGTCTGAGCAGTCCGAGAAGGAGTTTGAGGGTGGTGGTCTTGCCGGCGCCGTTCGGCCCAAGAAATCCATAGACACAGCCCTCTGGGACGCGCAGGTCAAGGTGGTTTACGCGCATCTGACTGCCGGTGCCTTTTGTCAGACTGTGGGTTTCGATAATGTTTGTCGTCATAAAAATCCTCCATACCGCCTCAGGGCGGCTTAAATTTGTTGTATTTTAGCGTGCAGTGTGCTGTCTGTATTGATAACTATAGAAGGATTTCTTTAAGACAGTATGATGTTTACCTTATGATAACCTTAAATTTGCGTTGGTTTCACGCTGTATTGCGTGTATGTTCTTGACGCTGCCGAAACTGCGTGATACGATATCTTCTATATTATTAACGTGGGCGCCGAAATGAATTAGGCTAGCGGGCTGACGGACGTATGGCGCGCGCAGGGAAGATGAATGTGCAGCGGCTGGAAAAAGGAGTGGTGGCATATGATGCAGTATGAGTGCAGAATCCTGTTGGTGGACGATGAGACAGAATTGTTACAGATGGTGGGAAAATTGCTTGTCAAGGAAGGGTATAAGCATGTAGACCGTGCAGCAGACTGTGGGGAGGCGCTGCGGCAAACGCAGGAAAACGAGTATGAGCTTGTGCTGCTCGATGTGATGCTGCCAGACGGAGACGGTTTTACGCTGTTTGAGCAGATCAGAAGGATTAAGGGCAGCAGGCTTCCGGTGATTTTTCTCTCTGCGCGGGATGAAGACCATGCGCGGTTGAGAGGACTTGGCTTGGGGGCAGATGATTACATCACAAAGCCCTTTCTGCCGGAAGAGCTGCTGCTGCGGGTGAAGGCAGTTCTCAAGCGAACCTACAATCTTGAGGATGAAACGGGTTCAGACCGAATCGGAAAAGCGTTGGTGGACTGGGGGGCAGGGACCATCTGTGTGGACGGAGAGGACTATATGCTCACCGCAAAGGAGTTTATGCTGCTCAAAAAGCTCTGTGAAAACAGAGGACGTATTCTTTCCATGAATGTGCTGTGCGATACGCTATGGCCCGATGGAAGCTATGGCTATGAAAATTCGCTCATGGTACATATACGGCATCTCAGGGAGAAATTAGAGGATAATCCCTCCAGGCCGGAACACCTTCTGACTGTGAGGGGATTGGGGTATAAGCTGAAGTAGGCTGGGAAGATGAAAAAAGTAGAGAAACTTGTAAAAATACTGCTGATAATGGTTATGATGGTTGCCGCGCTGCTTTTCGCAGATTTAGTTGTGCTGGCGCTGATGGTTGCACAGACAGACGAAGGGCTCACAACGATACCGTTAGAGGAGATTTCGAGGCAGCTTCAGCGGACGGCCGGGGAGGACGACAACGTCCATTACAGCCTGTCAAAGCAGGGAATGGACATTGTTGACCGGTTTGAGGGATTTGTATTTTTGATGGAGGATACGGGAAACGTGGTGTGGAGTTACCATTTGCCAGAGGATCTCCCGCTTCACTATACGGTCCGCCAGATCGTTCAGTTTACGCGTTTTTATCTGGAGGATTATCCCGTATTTACGCGTATTGTGGAGGATGGGGTGCTGGTGGTCGGACTGCCGCGGCAAACAGTCTGGAAGTATCAGTTTTATTTTCGGATTGCAACGGTGGAATTGCTTTCGAAAATACTGCCATTGCTGCTTCTTGTGAATGCGGTTCTGCTGCTGCTGGTGCCAGTCATACTCATACGGCGTGATGCACACCGGCGTGAAATGCAGCGCACATCATGGATTGCAGGTGTGTCGCACGATATTCGCACGCCGCTTGCACTGGTGATCGGTTATGCTGATGAGCTGGCACATATGGCAGAAAGAGACATGGAGATCGCTGCGCGGGCGCAGCGGATTAAGCAGCAGGCGATCCGCATCAAAACCCTTGTCACGAACCTGAATACTTCCAATAAACTTGCCTATGGCATGGGCGTCTGGCATCGGGAAAAGGTATTGCTTCCGGCAATACTCCGCGAGTCTATCTGTGACATGCTCAACAGGGATTTTGATGAAAAATATGACATTGATGTCAGAATAGAGGAGACGCTTGAGTCCCTGTATGTCAGCGGAGATGCAGAACTGATTAAGCGCTTTATAGAAAATTTAATGAACAATGCGGTCGGCCACAATCCACAGGGATGCAGCATCAAAATCAGCCTGACGCAGCAGCACCGGTTTTTATTTCATAAAACGGTGCTGGAGGTGTCGGACAACGGCTGCGGTGTCAGCCGGGAACAGCTCCGGGCGTTTCGTTATGCGCGCCATTCGGACAAGCTGCCGGAACACGGGCTTGGCGTGCGGCTCGTGCGGCAGATTGTCTCCTTTCATCACTGGCATGTGTCCTTTTACAATAATCCAGAAAACGGATTTAGCTGCAAAATATTTATACGATAGACAAAGTATGTTTTCTACAGTGTGAAACATTATTTCGCATAGGTATTGTAGTACCGCTTTGCAGTTTCCTCATCTAGCATAAAATGTTTTTGCAGCTTTTGTATAATAATGTGTTCTGCCACACCGTCCTCAACTTTATCAAGAATAAAACTACAAATGCCCCGTTCGAGCCCCTGCTCAAGCCCTTGTTGAATGCCCCGCTCGAGCCCCTGTTCAATCCCTCGCTCGAGCCCTTGGTATAGCAATATATCATCTCTTGAAAACTGTGCCATTGTCATGTCGCACACCTCCTTATCTGTCAATAAGTCCACAAAAATGCTTCGTTCGAGCATTAGCTTTAGAAACTCCGCAACTGTTGATACGTTTGCGGGCACTGGATATTCGTCATGGTGTCCGCATCGCTGCATATAGGTAATCCCGTTTGCCACCAGCGCATAATTCCGCATGTCATTGTCATAGGCTGCAAAGCGGTCAGGCAGGACAGCATCTTCGATATAGTGAAAGATTTCCGCAAGCGTCATCCTGAAATCATAGACATGGACAACAGCTTCGAGATCTGGTGCAGGTGCATTTTCCCCATACTTTTCAGCAGCCGACAGGAATGAATCGCTCAGGCGGATATCGTATTGAACTTGTTCAGGCAGGTTTGCAGCCTTTGCCTCCAGACCAACCTGTAACACATAGAGCTTTGGGATTGGGAAATATACGCGCTTTCTGCCATAGAGGAGCTGCTCGCTGTCCACCATAGAGCGCAGTCCAGTGGTGGCGTATTCAAGAAGGCGGTAAGGGAGGTTTGGTGAGCCAGAGGATTGTTCTTCGGTCAGGATATAGACCACATCATCGCACATACAGGCGAAGTCGTTTTCCTTGTTGCCAAATAGTACAGGCCGCACCGTCGCCGTAGATATTTTTTCACTGCTGATACCCAGCAGAAAGGCTGCCAGTGCGCGCTGCCGTTCCTCCTTCTCGTATACCTTCTTAAAAAAGGTGTCCTTTGCTTTCGTGTTAACAGGGATTACTTCATTAGTTTTAGTCTGTGTCTTTTTAGCCATGTATCCTCCTTTGTGTTTTACAGGTTCTTTAGGGCTGTCATGCGCAACGAAAATGAAATTCGGAGTAGTTTGACGCAGAATATTTTTGGAGAGTGCCACTTCACAAACGCAGGCGTAGTGGTGGCTGCGTATTCTTCCTCCGTCTTAAAAACTGACGAAAAATTCAGCAGTTTTACCATAAATAACAGATAGCCAGTACCCTAGTATATGTTTATCATACCATAATATACAGCGACTTTAAAGCGTTCGCCATAAAATCAACAAACAAACACCGCAATTTCTATTAAGACGAAACGCCAAAGCTGTGCTATACTATCTATAAAAAATGACAGGAGAGAGAGGAAAACGCTGATGAATGAAGAATCCATGATTGAAAAAATAGTTTCTTATATTGATGAGCATATAGAAGAAGATTTGCCGCTGGACCAAATCGCAAAGGAACTAAATTATTCCAAATTTTATATGGCACGCACTTTTGCAGATCAGACAGGCTGCACGATTTACAAATATATTCAGGGGCAGCGGCTGACACAGGCTGCGCGGAAGCTCGTAGAAACCCGCAAACCGATTGTTGAGATTGCCTATGAGGCGCGGTATAATTCACAGCAGGCTTTTACGCTGGCATTTGGCAGGTACTATCAGTGTACGCCGCAGGCGTACCGCAGAAAAGGCGTATTTTATCCCCGACAGAATAGTATTATGAATTATATTTACATGAAAGGAGGCATGATGGCAGCATGAGTATGATTCCATATGTGATTGAGCAGACCAGCAGAGGCGAGCGAAGCTATGATATTTTTTCGCGACTTTTGTCAGACCGCATTATCTTTCTCGGAGAGGAGGTAAGTAATACCTCGGCAGGTCTGGTGGTGGCGCAGCTTCTCCACCTTGAGGGAGAGGACCCGGAGAAGGATATACAGCTCTATATCAACAGCCCCGGCGGGTCTGTCACCGCAGGCTTTGCCATCTATGACACCATGCAGTATATCAAGTGTGATGTGTCTACGATTTGTGTCGGGCTTGCGGCTAGTTTTGGCGCCTTTTTGCTTGCAGGCGGCGCAAAGGGCAAGCGGTTTGCACTCTCTAATGCAGAGATTATGATTCACCAGCCCGCGATAAACGGAAACGGTATCCAAGGGCAGGCGACCGACATCAAGATTATGTCCGACCATATGCAGCAAAGCAAACAGCGGCTAAACCGCATTCTTGCAGAAAATACAGGCAAATCCATCGAAGAAATTGCGCTTGCCACAGAGCGTGACAACTATCTGTCCGCAGAGGAAGCGCTGCAATTTGGGCTGGTGGACAAGGTGATTGCACAGCGGGTAAAGTAAGGTAATTTTTAATGAGCGCGTTGCAGAACATTGCGATTAGGGGGGAGCCTGCGGGACTCCTCTTTTTTGGAGTGTGTAGTTGCCAAAGATGGCAGACACAGAAGGGAGCAGCAATGAGTGACATATTAGAATTTTCCGGCAGGGAAGAATTTAGGAAATGGCTTTCGGAGCACTGTCTGTCTACCGACGGTGTCTGGCTTTTGTTTGGCAAAGCTGGCGGGCCCAAAACCATCAAAGCCCCAGAGGCATTAGAGGAGGCGCTCTGTTTTGGGTGGATTGACGGGCAGATGAAAAGTATTGATGATAAGACGTACATAAAATACTTTTCCATGCGCAGGGAGAAGAGTAAGTGGTCTGAAAAAATAAGACGCTTGCCGGCGCGTTTTGGCTGCACTGGTCGCCCCTTGCGGTCTATGCCTGCACCTGTCTTGACGAGGTGGGAAAAATCCCGTGGGTGATGGCGCGCTTTCGCAAATACAAGTGGGTGCAGGATCTGACAAGAAGCTCCTTTTGACAACCGATCGCAAGAAATCTGTCATCGCTGTATCAAAAATGGCACCGCTATAAAAAGCGGTGCCATTTTGCTAATCGACGATCTTTCTTGTGCCCTTTTTCAGGCGGTGCATTGCCCTTGCCAGTGATGCCTGTGACACATGGTACTCCTGAATGCTCTGTTTTTGCTGTAATTGCTCGAGCGCGCGTTCGTATGCCTCGCGAGCGCGCACCTCGTCAATGTCCTCCGGCCGCTCTGCCGTGTCCACAAGCATTGTCACGCGGTTGTTGGCAATATGCACAAAGCCGATGCCGACAACTGCCGTGTGCCATTCGTCGCTTTGGTCATCTTGAAACCGTATGTCGCCAATTGTCGTGGCGACTACCATATTCTGATGGTCTGCCATCACTGCAAGCTCTCCGTCGAGCGCGGGTACGACAAGCATTTTGCTTTTTCCATCATAGAACACCTTGTTGGTCGCCAGTATTTTCAAGTCAAATGTACCCATATCAATCCTCCATATTTTTACAGACGCCAGAGGCTTATGATTGTTGTGATTGCAGCAGTCTCAGCGACTTTTCAATCACCTCATCCAACGTGCCGACATTGAAGAAAGCCGCCTCCGGGTAGTCATCCATCTCTCCGCTTATAATCGCCTTGAAGCCGCGGATTGTCTCGGCAATGGGAACGTATTTTCCTTTGATGCCGGTAAAATTCTCCGCCACATGGAACGGCTGTGACAAAAACCGCTGCACCTTTCTTGCGCGGTACACGGTAATCTTGTCCTCGTCCGAGAGCTCCTCCATGCCCAGAATTGCAATAATGTCCTGTAACTCCCTGTATTTTTGAAGCATTTCCTGAACTGCCCTTGCCGTTTCGTAATGTTCCTTTCCCACGACCTCCGCCTCTAGGATTCGCGAGGAGGATTCCAGCGGGTCAACGGCGGGATAAATCCCCTGCTCAACAATTTTTCGTGAGAGCACTGTCGTCGCGTCCAAGTGTGCAAACGTTGTCGCGGGCGCCGGGTCAGTAAGGTCGTCTGCCGGCACATATACTGCCTGCACGGAGGTCACGCTTCCCTTGTCCGTGGACGCGATGCGCTCCTGCAGCTCACCGACCTCCGTGGCAAGCGTCGGCTGGTATCCTACCGCGGACGGCATACGGCCCAACAGCGCGGAAACCTCGCTGCCCGCCTGCACAAAACGGAAAATGTTGTCAATAAACAATAGCACGTTCTGGTGTTCCTCATCGCGGAAATACTCCGCCATTGTAAGCCCCGTTTCCGCAACCCTCATACGCGCGCCGGGCGGCTCATTCATCTGTCCGAACACAAGCGCCGTTTTCTCCAAAACCCCGGATTCCTTCATTTCAGACCAGAGGTCGTTGCCTTCTCTTGAGCGTTCGCCGACGCCCGTAAAAATCGAGTAGCCGCCATGCTCAGTCGCAATATTTCTGATTAATTCCTGTATCAGCACAGTCTTGCCGACGCCCGCACCGCCGAACAGACCAATTTTCCCGCCCTTGGCATAGGGCGCGAGCAGATCAATCACCTTGATTCCGGTTTCCAGCATCTCCACGACAGGACTCTGCTCCTCGAAATGCGGCGGTTCTCGGTGGATGACCCAGTGCGGCTCGCTGTCAAGCGGCTCGCCGCCGTCAACAGGTTCGCCCAGTACGTTAAACAGCCTTCCCAGTGTCTTTTTCCCTACTGGAACCTGTATTCCCTTGCCCGTAGCGGTCACTTCCATGTCCTTGCAAAGTCCCTCGCTTGCCGCCAGCATGATGCAGCGCACCGTATTGTCGCCAATATGCTGTGCCACCTCCATCACGAGGCGTTTTCCCTCGCAGGTAACTTCTAAGGCATCTTTAATATAAGGAAGCTCATTGTCCTCAAATGCAACGTCTACGACAGGTCCCATGACTTGTATGATTTTTCCCTTATTCCACGTTTCCTTATCCAACGTTATTTTTCCTCCTTTTTCTTCGCCTTCTTCTTTTTCTTCTGCGCCTTCGCGCCTGAGATAACCTCGGTAATCTCCTGTGTAATCATCGCTTGGCGCACCCTGTTGTACTCGATCGACAGGTCATGAATCATCTCCGCGGCGCTCTTGTTGGCGGCTTCCATAGCCATCATACGGGCACTCTGCTCACTGCAAAACGCTTCGATGAGCGCGCCGTAAATATACCCCATCACGCAGTCTGGAAGAATGTTGTCAAGCACGGCATTCGGGGACGGCTTTAGCAGCAGCTCGCCGTGGAACATTCCATTGTCGTCCCCCTCCCATGGCTGTACGCTCTCCACGCCGTCCTGCTCAAAATTTTCAGGCATAAATGGGAGAAGCCGCGTCATTTTCGTCTCCGTTGTCATGCTGTTTTTCATATAGGTATAAATAATGTAAATCTCGTCAAGCTCTCCAGAGCGGTACTGTTCCATGACTGTCTCGCTGATAATGCGCGCGCGGTGCAGTGAAGGGTTCTGCGCGGCATAGTGGAAGTGGCGCGCGAGCGGTATGCCTCTGTTTCTCAGGTAATGCCTTCCCGCCCTGCCGACAACGAACAGCTTGTAGTGTTTCCACTGACTGATCTGGTCCTGCGCAAACTTTAATATGTTATGGTTGTATGCCCCCGCCAGACCTTTGTCCGCCGAGATCACGATATATCCCCTTACCTTGTCCTCCGGCTTCTTGTTCGTCCGCTCGCCAAAGAACTCATGTTCAACATCGGGCAGGCGCTGCATGATGTTGGTGACAAGCGACTGCAGTGTGAAAAAGTAGGGCTCTGTCTCCTCCAGATTAGCCCGCGCCTTGCGCAGTTTTGTGGAGGAAATCATATACATGGCATTCGTGATCTTCATGGTATCCTGAATACTTTTCCGGCGGATTTGTATTTCCCGTGTACTAGCCATTTTCTGCACCCCCGCTACGATTCATAGTTTTTCTTAAATTCAAGCGCCGCATTGACAATCTCCTGATTCAGTTCATCGTCCAGCACGCCGGTTGTTTCGAGTTTTCTCATAAGCCCTGAATGCGTTTCTTTCATATATGCAAGCAGCTTCATTTGGAAATCCTTTACCTTTTGAATCGGTATGGAGAGCATGATCTTTGCATTTGCCGCGCTGAGCGTAATGACCTGCTCCGCCATGCTGAGCGGGCGGCACAAGGGCTGTTTTAACAGTTCCATCAGCACATGACCGTGCAGAAGCTGTTCCTTTGTGGCGCTGTCGAGATCGGAGGCAAACTGCGTGAACACTTCCATCTCACGAAACTGGGCAAGGTCAATACGGATACTGCCCGCCACTTTTTTCATTGCCTTGGTCTGGGCGGCGCCGCCCACGCGCGACACGGAAAGTCCCACGTTTACAGCCGGACGCATTCCAGAGAAGAACAAGTCGCTCTCAAGGAAAATCTGTCCGTCTGTAATAGAGATCACATTGGTAGGAATATATGCGGACACATCGCCCGCCTGCGTTTCAATGATTGGAAGCGCCGTAATCGAGCCGCCGCCCTTCTCGTCGCTAAGACGCGCCGAACGCTCGAGCAGTCTGGAATGTAAATAAAATACGTCGCCCGGATAAGCCTCGCGCCCCGGCGAGCGCTCCAGCAGAAGGGAGAGTGCACGGTACGCAACCGCGTGCTTTGACAAGTCATCATATACAATCAGCACGTCCCTGCCCTTGTGCATAAAATATTCTGCAAGCGCCGTCCCGGAATAGGGCGCAATATACTGAAGGGGCGCCGGGTCGCTTGCTGTAGCAGACACAATGACAGTGTAGTCCATCGCGTCATTGCTTTTCAGGGTGTTTACCAGCTTCGCAATCGTCGATGCCTTCTGCCCGATTGCCACATAAATACAAACCACGTCCTTGCCCTTCTGGTTCAAAATGGTGTCGATGGCAAGCGATGTTTTTCCCGTCTGGCGGTCGCCGATGATAAGCTCGCGCTGTCCGCGTCCGATCGGAAACATGGAGTCAATCGCCAAAATTCCCGTTTCAAGGGGAACACTCACGGATTTTCTGTCAATGATCGTGGGTGCGGGCTGCTCCACAGGCATATAGCCCTCCTCTTTGATGGCGCCCGCGCCGTCAATCGGTGCGCCGAGCGCGTCAATCACCCTGCCAAGAAAGCCGTCGCCCACTGGAACGCCTGCGCGTTTGCCTGTCCGTGCCGCCCCCGAGCCTTCGCGGATTTCCACGTCGCGGCCAAACAGGATACAGCCGATTTCGTCGCGCCGGATATCCTGCACCATTCCTTTGACGCCGCAGTCAAAAACGATAATCTCGCCATATGCCGCGTGATCAATCCCGTCAATATTGGCAATGCCGTCGCCTACCCAGATCACGGTGCCAATTTCCTTATCCTGTGCTTCCAGCTCAAAATTCTCGATCTCGGCGCGCAGAATCGAAATAATGTTCTCGGTGCTTGCCGCCGTCTGGACGCCTGCATTAGAGAAGCGTTCCTGAAACTGCTGTAAACGTCCTTTGGTACTCCAGTCATAGACCTCGTTTCCCGCCTCGAGGATAAAGCCGCCCCCGATCGAAGTGTCCTCCTCCATCTCAAAGGAAATCTCGCCGCTGTCCTTGTACTGTTTCTGCACAAACGCTTGAATCCCTTTGAGCTGTGCTGCATCTGGCGCCGTCACATATCTTAATTTTACCGAAAAACCGTCTTTTTTCTCCGTGGCAGTGTTTCGGCGTTCTTTTAAGATTTCCCCCCAATACTGCATATCGCCATTGTCGCATAATAGTTTTAAGAAATCACGGATTTCACTGGGAAACACCATGTCAATCACATGATGCTTTTTCTCGAGCGCCACGGCAGGATTTTCGAAATCCTCCTGTATCTGCGGCACTGATTTTAAAATATCCTCCGTGCGGAATACGATATTTTCCGCGATCCCCAGCTTCCGCATTGTTTTTGCATACTCTGATACCGTATTTATCACCGTTGTTCACCCGTCTTTGCTAAAAATTGGTTATAAAGTTCCCTGTCCGCAGCCTGTCCCTGTCCCGAGGCAACCACGCGCGCCGCGGCTTCCATGACAAGCCCGGCAATCTCTTCCTGTGCCTGCCTGATACTGCGTTCCTGCTCGCCCTGTGCCTTTCTCCTGGCGTCGGACACAATTTTCTGAGCCTCCGATTTGGCTTCCGCCACGATTCTTCCATATTCCTCGTCGGCTTTTTCGCGCGCCTTGCTGACTGCCGCCGCTTTTTCTTCGTCAATTCCCTTCACGCAGGCTTCATACTGCTGTCGCAGCGCACCTGCCTGTGTTTTGGCTTCCTCTGCCTCTGCATACTGCTTGTCAATCTCCTCCTGCCTTTTTGCCAGTATGTTTTTCACCGGCTTGAACAGGAATTTGCTCAAAATAAAGTAGATAATCAGCAGATTAATTACGGTAAAAACAAGATTTATATCCAGTTTTAACATAATGTACCTCCCAGCCGCTTATTTCACAAGCATGATAATCAAAATCGCCACAACAAACCCGTAAATCGCCGTTGCCTCGGCAAGCGCGCCGCCGAGCAGCAGAAGCTTTGTGATCTTTCCGTCAGCCTCCGGCTGTCTTGCCACCGCCTCAACTGCCTTGCCGGAAGCGATTCCGATTCCAATTCCCGCTCCAATACCTGCCAACGCTGCAATGCCTGCTCCAATTGCTACACCCATAATTTACCTCCATTCCGCCGTAAGGACATACGGCGTTTTTCATCAAAATATGTTCATTTCATCAATATTCAGTTGTTTTTGTTTTCCTTAGATTAACAAATGTTTATTCGACTGCCTCTCTGATGTAGAGCGACGTCAGGAACACGAACACGTATGCCTGTATCAGCCCGTCGAAAATGTCGAAGTAAAGGCTGAAGGGAACCGGCGCGACAGCCGGCGCCAGAATTTTAATCAACTCCATGATGACAAAAGCGCCAAGTACGTTTCCGAACAATCGCATACACAGCGACAGCGGTTTGATGAATAGTTCAAGGATGTTGATCGGCGTCACGATCGCCATCGGCTCTTTAAAGCTTTTGAGCCACCCGCCTGCGCCCTTGCTGTGTATGCTCGCATACTGCACGAGCACAATACTCATCAACGCCAGTGCCGCCGTGACATTCAAATCCTTTGTCGGCGGTTTGACGCCAAACAAACCAATCAGGTTCGCAAAAGCCAGATAAATCAACACGGTACTCAGATACGGTACATATCCTTTTGCTTCCTCTCCAACCATGTCCGTGATAAAGCCTTCAATTTTTGTCACAAGCATTTCCGCAAAGAGCTGGCGCTTTCCGGTCGGATGCACCTGTAGGTTCCTTGTCAGAAATAAAGAGAGCAGCAGTACGAGCAGCATAATCACCCATGTGATCACTGTCGATTCGTAAATTGGAATTTCCCAGCCGCCGATATGTACAGTGAACACCGCCACACATTCTAGCTGCTCGACAAGCTCATTTGCCAATTCTTCCATCATTTTCACCTCCTATCATTCAAATTTTTCATGACTGGCAACAGATACTGTACGCCAAAAAAACCTCTGCGATACACAGGTTTCAATATATTGTAAAATCCAAATGGAGTTCTACCGTATTTATTTTTTGCCGTCCTTGTTGTGGATATAATTTAACTCGATGGCTTTCTTGCGCAAGATTGGAATATGCGTCCATTTTACCGCCACAATGAAATAAGAAGTGCTGAAAATCACAACAGCAACAACCAGCAAAAGCAGCCGGGCCAGAGACCTGCTGTTTTTGCCGGTTGAATGCCGTACAGTATCGTTGATCAGTTCTATGGCGCTGCGTGCTTCAAGCATCTCTGCCGAATTTGCAACGCCATCGTTTGCATTGTAGCTGATTGTTTTATTCTGTGAAAACTCGTACCGCGCAGTATGGGGAAAATCCCTATCGGCACTGCCAAAACAAACTCCAAGAAAAATGGACAGTATTAAGAGTAAACTGATGCCAAATTGTTTTTCTTTTGTCTCCACGACGCTCACCTCTGTTCTATATTCTATCATGGGCGTGATAAAAAATCCAGTAAAAGTTGTATCGGTGTATTAAATTACAAATTTTGCGCTGTTCGTTGTATATTGATCTTTCGCTTGATTTTATGGTGCGCCTATGATACTGTATACTAGTTTAAAATTTTTATACGAGTCATTTGCTAACATAATAAAATCTGATGCAAATATGGAAGAACCATCATTTGCTTCAGATTTTTTATTTTCGAGCGTATAGAAGCGGCCTGTTTTTTGCAAATAAAATTTCGCAGATTCAAATAGTCTGCGAAAATGAGATAAGAGCATTGCTATAATTATTTATATCTGAAAAATAGCGTTTGTACCATAATTTTTTGCAAAGTGACAGAGAATTTAGGAGGATATCGTGGGAGGTACGCTGACAAAGACCATATGGCAGTACAGTGAACCCTTGCCAGAGGAGACGATGGCGTTTTTAAGGGGGATCGCTTTGGACTACAATAAGGTCAAGAATCATACCTACAAAAGATATGCCGGCATTAAAAGTCTCGGCAGGCTGACTCCTGCGTATGATATCATGGGCGAAATGCGCCACAGCGGGATTCGGACGCAACTGGGACTGCCCTCCGCATACTTTGACCCTGCGATCATTGACGCAGTGGCGGACATTAAAGGAATGTGGGGAATGCTGAAAAAGAAGATTGGCATTCTGATCACGGCAAACGAGAATCTGAGCAGCGAGGACAGAATGTATTTAAGGACAATCCTGAGGCTGGACAAAGTCTACGCCGCCGTGCTTTGTCATGAGACGTTTGAACTTCCCAGAAATGCAAAGGGGCTTGACATTGACACGGAACGTCTCAACAGTCTGCTTTGCAGGCTTACGAGGAAGTATCTGGCAAGACCAAATACCGACAGTGCGGATTATTTCAGTATCGCGCCATGCGGCTATACCTATCGGAACGGTATGATTTGCATCGCGTCAAGGATACCGGGAAAATGGATTGCACTGCCCTTAAAAGATGACCATATCTGTACCCGGCAGATTCGTCTTTGCATCAGGAAAGATTATGCTGCACTGGCACTGCCAACAGAGACAAGAATCAGAAAACATGCAGACTATGAAAACACCATCTATATCCATATCGGCTATCGTGACATGCTTACGCTGTCAAACGGAAATGTTTATGGAGAGTCACTGGGCAGCATGACATCGGCAGAGACACGGCGTCTGATGGAAAAAAACAGCGCGCGTGCCAGTATGCACACGGCGCACTGGAGAAGCAGTGCAGATGGAGATCGGGAAAAAGCAGACCTGATAAAACGATGCAACCTTGGCACAGAGAAATACAGGCGGAATAAAGAAAAGCAGCGCGCAAAGACAGAGACATTCATCAATACGGAGATCAACAGAATGCTGGCGGCAGAAAAGCCAGCAAAGATTGTGATTACGAGGCCAGTAACCGTCAATAAAACCAAGCTTCCATCAAGATCTGCCAATAGAAATTTGACAAGAAGCTTTAATGGCTATATCAGGGAACGGCTGTCGTACAAATGCCGCTTGAATGCGATTGAGCTGGTTGAGATCAGTTCAAAAGGAACGGGAAATATTTGTTCCCTTTGCGGCGCTGAGGGCAGGCGAATGCCGGACGGTTTTTATTGTCCAGATTGCGGGTTTGCCGCTGCGATCTCATTGAACGGCGCTAAAAACATTGAAAACAATTATATAGCAACGAGAGGTTGAATCATACAACCCTGAGAATAAATTATCTGATATTTACACAGATGATTTCACCCGGCGTACTGTGCACCAATCAGGATCACAGGGGCGTATGTTTACAATATCATGGGCGGTGAAACAACTGTCCATAAAGGCAAAAGACGGCATTATCTAAGTCATGATTTCATGATTTTCCGGTATGCCAAGACCGCAGCCTTATGCGGAGCGAAGCAAATCTACTATGTCAGATTTGCAGGTGGAGACACTCGGCTAATTCTTATGATAATTATTTATTAAAGAGTTTTTAAAAACTGGAGAACAGAAATGAGAAAAGCGCAGAGACAGCAGGCAGAAACACTGTTTGGGCAACTCGAGGAAGCACACATACAGATCAAAAGCGATGTCGAACAGCACCATATCGAACAGGCACTGGATTTGCTAAAGGACTGTCAGGACAGCGCCGCCGCGATAGGCACATTTATTGAAAACATAGAGGGAGAGGGACACCCGACGGTTTGCCTTCTGGAAGAATATTGTGAACTTGTGTATCAGTTGTACGAAGAGCTGTTTTCATCAGACAAAGAGCACAATGCAAAAAAGTCCATAAATTGCTCAGGCAGCAGCTAATCAAAGCTGAGAACAGCTTTAAATGGGATATTCCGACTAGGATAGAAGCAGTGTTTCTTCCATATAAAGCGAGTATGTGGGATAGCTTGGAAAGTGTGTGGCGCGCAGCAGATGAGGACGAAAACTGTGATGCCTATGTAATTCCGATTCCATATAATGACAAGAATCCAGACGGCAGTTTTCGCAAAATGCACTGCGAAGATGACCAGTATCCAGCGTATGTGCCCATTACCAAATATGATACATTTGATTTCGAGAAGCATCGCCCAGACATGATCTATATCCATAACCCGTATGACGGACTGAATCTGGTCACAAGCGTGCATCCGTTTTTCTATTCGGAGCATTTAAAAAAATTTACAGACCAGTTGATCTATATACCATATTTCGTATTGGGAGAGATCAAGCCTGAGGAGGAGCGAATAAAGTCCATGCAGCATTTCTGCACCACGCCGGGCGTGTACAATGCCGACAAGGTCATTGTGCAGTCGGAGGACATGCGGCAGGTCTATATCAAAGTTCTTATGAAAGAATCAGGCGATTGCAGCGCTGCCGCAAGAAAATACTGGGAGAATAAGATTCTTGGTCTTGGCTCACCGAAATATGACAAGGTGGCATGTACCATAAAAGAAGAAGTGAAAATCCCCGAACCATGGTTGGAGTTAATCCGCAGATCTGATAAGAGCTGGAAGAAAATAATTCTGTACAATACGAGTATTGCCGGGCTGTTGAAACATAACGAAAAGATGCTTGCGAAGATGAACTATGTATTTGATGTTTTTCGGAAAAATCAAGAGGAAGCAGTCCTGCTGTGGCGTCCGCATCCGCTGATTGAGAGCACACTCACCAGCATGCGTCCTCAGCTATGGGAGGCATATAAAGCAATGCGGGATCAGTATTTAGCAGAAGGCTGGGGCATCTATGACGATACCGCAGATCTGGACAGGGCAATCGCGATCAGCGATGCATATTACGGCGATGGAAGCAGTGTGGTACAACTGTATCAACAGACAGGAAAACCAGTCATGATACAGAATGTAGAGATTACTGCGTGAGATTTTGAAGAAAAGTGGAACCTTGACAATTTCATACTTTATATCTGTAGAGGGTAGATGGAAATAGAGAATGGAAACATATATTCGAAAAAATCTTGACGAAAATAGGATGCAATGTTATACTGACTATATCATGATGACTTGGAAGCAGGAACGAAAAGGAGGCAGATTTTATGCTGAAAATGCTCGATGAGAAGGTGCTTAGATCGGATGATGAAATGGAAGATTTATATAAAGACTGCAAGTACCTTTACATTATAGACAGTTATGATAAAATTGTTGATCATAACGGTTATTTGTATTGTGTTAGTACGTCGAATGATTCATTTGACCAATTGATCGACCAGAGAGAAAAATTGAGGGCAGAAGGAAAATTATGTGTTCTTGGTGGAAGCTATAACAATGGAGGAGCAGTAGGTGTACAATACGAGTATAAAGAACAATAAGTATCTGGCTGAGTGCATTATGGTGAACAGAGATGTTAACATGGCAAAATTTATAGTGGATACCGGAGCAATGTTTACTTGTTGTAACTATAAGATTTTAGATATACATTTAGAAGAAAGTGAGTTGGCAGATAACGAGATCAAAGCGCTTGGCGGGTTTGTTAGAAGTATGCCTGTTACATTTTATAAATGCAGTTTGAAACAGTTTACAATTGGAAATATAGATCTAGGAAAACAAGATATATGGATAACCTTTGATGAGAGGGTAACGGACACAGTGCTGGGAATGGATATATTACAACAGGTGATTTTTACTGCCAATCCATATAACAGGAAGATGTATTTTTGTAAGGATGCTGCGGACTACGATCAGAATTTCCAGTTGGATGTTGTTTAGATTGTCAAATCTATATCGAGAATAAAATAATCAGTTTGTTATAAAAGATGTAAAGTATGAAGTTGTCAATAATTTGTACTTTACATCTTTTTTATATGCAAGCCCCATTCAAAACGTTCAAAGAAGCGATACCGCAAAGGCAGCGTGGGGCTTGCATCAAACATGAAAACGAGAGGGGCATACTGTATGAAAAAAACGAAAGCAGTCAGGATTGCATCATTGATCAGTGGAATCAGTATTCTATTTTCAATGGCGTCTGTATATGCCGCTGAGGAAATCCGTCAGACGACAGAAACCGAAGAAAGCGGGACACAGTATGAAAACACAATTAAAGGCGAGACAGCGCACGGAAACACAAAAACCGTAGAGTTTGAGACAGAGAACTCAAATGAAAATCAGATATCCGAGCCAGAGGAAAGCCAAAGCCAGCTCGAAAAAAGCACGACCGAACCAGAGGAAAGCCAAAGTACCCGTGAAGATGCTTCTGAAACGGAAAGTGAGCAGGAGTCATTGCAAGAGGGGGAAAGCGGAGCACAGAGTGAGGCTGATACGGAGGAGAGTGCAGAGGAAATGACAGAGATCGCTGACGAATCCGGGCAGATCGAGAAAAGGTGGAAAACAGGAATGGGGCTGACCGGCCTGCTAATGCCGCAGAAATTTGAAATTGTGATGGACCCATGGGAGATGGACGGCAGGACGCAGGTTTACTCCGAGCAATATATCATAAAAAATACTGGCGACATGTCAGGGACACTGAAACTGACCGGAATTGCCTGTGAAGTGGGTGAAGATGTCCATGTGCAGGAAAACAGTGACGGCATTCATAGTGGAAAAGACAAGAAACTATATATTGAATTGTTGATTAATGATGAGGACAGATTTGTTCTGATGCCGGAAGGAACGGATTATGAGATCAAGCTGGCGCCAGATGAGAGCATAACGCTGGAATTTACAGGGGAGATGAACGAAAATACGTCCCAAAACTGGCAGGATAGTGATGTGAAAATAAGTGTTACCTATGATTGGTGTATAGAGCCGCAGGAGAAGGAGACAGAATACACAGAGAGCATCTCGGAGCCGGCGGAAGAAGATTCAGAGAGCGAGGACATGGCGGAGGGAGAAGGTTCGGAAGGGGAGCCAGAGAGTAAGCCGGCGGAAGAAAATTCTGAGGACATTTCAGAGCCAGCGCAAGAAAACTCGGGAGCAGAGTCAGAGTCGGCGGAAGTAAGTACGACGAGTGAGCTAGAATCGGAGGAGGAAACTTCGGAAGCAGAATCAGAGACAGCGGGAGACAACATAGAGACTGAGTCAGAGTCGGAAAATGAAAGTTTGGTAAGCGTGACAGAATCGGAGGAGGAAACTTCAGAAGCCGAGACAACAGAAGGAGAAAACAATCTGTCAGAAGGACTTAGTACAGAAGAAGGAAGTTTGAAGATAGAGACAGCCACGGAAGAAGGTTACTCGAATGTCCAGACAGAAACAATAGGAAATCTCGAATCATGATTTCTGAATGAATAGAGGAGACAGAAAATGAATAAAAAGACAAAAATCATAATCGCCAGTATCTGCATTGTGGCGCTGCTGGCAGTCGGTGCCGCGGTGACGATGTTTGTCATGCTGATGAATAAGGAGGGTGATACACCGAAGGATAACGGGGTGTATACCATGGATGAAGGCAATTATCAGCAAATTATGGATGATATGACACAACAGGTGCAGGAAGGGTATTTTGAGACATACATGACGACAGACTGGGTATTTCCAGATGGAAGTTCGGAGGCGACAGATACCATGCTGGGCAATTCGCCCAATAATACAAAACCAATTCGGTGTGAATTGTTACTGGATGAGACAGGGGAGAAATTGTTTGAGACGAATGTCATACCCGTTGGCGCCTTAGTAGGCAACTGTAGGCGCAGATACAACTCTTGTATCTTCAAAGCAGGCGGCAAAAGATTCTACAGATACTGCAAAGCCTGCAATGTGGCTGGCGGCAGTGGCAGCAGTAGCGGAGAACTCGACCACAAACAAGCTTGAGTACACGACGGGATCAGACACGACAGTGAATGGTCTGGAAGGTACAGAGGGCAATATCACAGCATTTGGTACAAAAGATGAAAACAATGAGAGCGAAGTTATCCAGAACTTCTATCTTCAGGCAGCAACGAATGCAACCTTTAAAGGAATTACTGGAGCCGAAGTTGACACAGAGAAAACTGCGGCCACAGCGACGGTTGGCGGTGCAGATTTTTATGAAATGTCAGCGCTCTCGAATGCAAGTGATGATGCAGCTGGCGCGGCAGCTCTTGCAGCAGACAAGGATATTTATATAGCTACAGCAGCACCGGCAGGTGGAACACCCGCTACGTTTACCAAAGTAGCGAAGGGAACAGCAGCTGGAAGTATAACCTGGACAGCAGGTAATGTAGTATATGCTATTGCAGATGCACCGACAGCAGCGGCGTCTTTAGATAATACAAAATCTTATCTTTACATTGATAACGCAACTACAGCCGCAGGCGATGCAGCTGCATTCAGATATATCGGTGCGTTGTCTGAGGCAAAGTCTGGCTGGTCAACCACTGATTTGTCAGGGCTCACCCTCACATACGATATCATTGGTATTTCAGGATCCGCTTATGATGGCATAGCTGGCGCAGATGGCAGTGGGCTTACATATGGTTATAAGGCACAGAGCAGTGCAATTACAGTTGACGCATCAGGCTTGATGACCATGAATGGCGTGAGCGGAGATAACTACCAGTCAGGTAAGGTTACATTTTTAGACAAGGATTATGCACTTGGCAGTGCAGCGGGATCGTTTAAAACATTTACAGATCCAGCAACATTCCAGTTTAGTGATGCGTGGTTAAATAACATTAAGGGAAAAGAGATCACTGTAACAATCGTTTTGAAAGATAGTACAGAGATTAAAGAAACAATTACTGTACCTGAGTCATAAGTCAATATTTTTCCTTTGCTAGGGCTGAGGATTGTTAGGCTTTAAGATAGCAAGAATGGTTTAACATCAGAGCCATGGGCGATTCCCATCGCTGTGGCTCTGTTTGTTTTGGTGGTTAAGGAATGCAAAAAGGATGAAGAGGTATTTGTTTACAAATTGTACAATAGTGCAGGGAGAACTGTTTCTGATAGGTGCATTAGGAGGACTGCTGGCAAAAGTTAATTTAGAGAACGGAAACATGAGTAATTATGAAATGCAAAAGGGGTTTGTCCAAGAAAAAAATGTGGTGTTGATAGATTATATGGAGAATTATCAAGATTATATATATGCGCTGGATTCTAAGGGAGTAAATTTAGTAATTATAGGATTAAAGAATAGGGAGTGCCGATATGTATCATTAAATTGTGCATTTCGTTCTTATATAAATTTTGTATCATTTGAGCGGTATGGGACAGATTACTATATTTTTCCCAAATATGAAAATAAACTTTTAATATATCATACGTCAAATGAAAAACTTCAGGAAATTTCTGGTTATCTGGAAGATGTCAATGAGATACAGTGTGCATGCCGAGTGAAAGAAGATGTATGGATTTTGCCGAAAGCGTTGGATGTTATGGTTTGTTATAAATTATCGACAGGAGAAAAGAAAGGATACAAGTTGAATAGGGTATTGCAAGATTGTGTTCATTCTGCTTTTCACGAAGGATACATTTATATATTGAATATGTTTGGCGTTGTTTACAGATGGGATATAGAAAAAACAGAGTTGCTGGAAATTGCAGACCTGAATATAAACCGGGATGAAAATGAATCATGGAGCAAGGTAATCTATGCAGGAAATAGACTAATTTTCCTTCCAGCATATGGTAATGATATAAAAATATTAGACTTATATTCAGGGAACATAAATGTATATGAAAGCTATCCAGAAGATTTTTCATATCAATCATCTTGGTTAAAATATTATGGATATTGTGAAGATGAAAATAATTATTATTTTGCGGCATGTTCAGGAAATTATATGCTGAAAATAGATAAACAGACTGGGAAGTTTGCTTGGATGAAGCCAACTATTGAAGATTCTATAGTAAGCAAACGGATGGAATCTGTGAAAGATAAGCTATATTATGAAGGAATTTATGACACGGCAGATTTGTTGAACGCGATATCGAAGAATCTGTGCCAGCCAGATAACAAATTTATTGGGCAGAAAATCTATCGTTGGATGATGGAATAGAGGAAGAGAAGAGATGTTATACACTCAAAAAGAAATGCTTACAATCTTGAAATTAAAAGACGAAGAAGAAAGTATTGATATAGGTTCTATCAGAACAGTAATATTACAAAGGCCTTCCAATATGATTTATTGTGAGACAAATGGTAAATTGACTGGTGTTATTAGTATGGGAGATCTGTTACGGGCATGCAGGAAAAATCAGAATCAGGTGATTGTTAACAAACAATTTACCAGTATACAATATGGAAAATTTATAGAGGCGAAAAATATATTTGGATCTGCAAAGAATATAAATGCGCTGCCAATAATTACAGAGAAAAATACATTGGTTGGTGATTATACAAGATGGGATGATTTACTTGTATTGGAGTATTTGATTCAGGCTGATAATGGACGTTGTATCGAGGAATGGGGAGAGGGACGGGAGATAGTGCTTGTGCGTCCAAATAAATTATTTAGGATGCGGCAGAAAATTTTTGAAGAATTTAAGAAGTATTTAGGAAAGCATCAAGCAAAATTTCAATGTATTGAAATTACAGAAGTATCAGCATTTCTGAAAAAAACAGAGTTGATTTTATTTGTTGATGAAAATGAGATTCGGGCATGTAAGACGGCTTTATATTTATTGCATAGGGAAAATAGTGCTCATTATAAGATGAAAACTTATCGAAATATTTTGAATGATAATTTGGGATTTGGCGATGAAGAGTGTGCCCTGTATTTAAAAAAGCTTCGGAATAAGGGCGTTAGGATACTTGGACTGCGTTTTGAAGAAAGCGCATATTCCAGACAGTTGTTGAAAGAAATAGAGCTGCGTTATGAAAGAGAAAGAGCAGCATTATGTGCTACACTCCCAGAAGCAATGCATCAGGAATTTTTTGGGGAGCTGTACAACGAAGAATATGCGAGCGGTATTTTAAACAGACCTTTGGATTATGAAAATAACGGAGGCGTTTATAGCCTCAAGGATTGTAGGAGTCAATATTACAATATTGTAAATGGAGAGCGATGTACAGAGAATCAGCCTGAGTATTATGAAAAAAGTATATATTTCTTTGGACCATGTTATATTTACGGACATTATGTAGAGGATAAAAATACAATAGAAAGCATGCTTCAGAAAAAAATTTGCAGTCATGGGAGAAACGTGCGTGTAGTAAATTGCGGAAGTATGGGAACAGATATTGAATATCGTTATCTTTTTTCCGACATCGTTATGCTCCTTTCCATAATGGAAAGAGCCTTGATATGCTTGACTATATTGTACCACATTCAAGGCTCGATTTCACTATCAGATTGCGTCCACCGTATCAATCATTTTTTCAAACTGCTTACGCTTAATCTGAATACGGTTTCCGTTCATCATTACCCAGTCCGGGACGGGATTTTCTTCTGCCAGTTTCCGCAGCTTGCTTTCTCCGATACGGAAATATTTTGCTGCTTCTTCTATGGTAAGAGTGTACTTTTCCCAAATCGGCACGTCGTTATTGTTCAATTTGTCGTCCCCCTTTCTTAATGGGTCAAAAGTCAATCTGTAACATAGGCTTTAATCGGACGGCTATTAGCGTAACCTCATGGGACTTGCACCCCTCCGGCGGTCTGCCGAAGCCCTACCCATTGCCTGCGACGCTTCTAACGCTCGGACTATGGCTGTAAGGAAGTATCATTATGTATTTTGTGCGTTATCGCCCGCAGGGTGCTGTCCTGCGATATGGAACGGAAAAGGGGGAAGCGTTCCAATACCGCGTTGGTTTATTCAGCCCTAAATGTGAGGATTGCCCTCATCAGTCTTGCTTGCAGCCTTTCGCGTATTTCTTCGTCTACTCCAAAATAAACATTTCCTCGCTCATCATAGAGCTTCCGCATGGAAAGACTTGCTATGTAGCCGCTGAAATGTTGCAATACAATCTTCATTGCGTCCGGGTCGCCTTTGCTCGCCGCCAAAATAACGGGATAGGGAACAAGGGCATTTTCCGGGTAGTCGTTTTGATTACCATTCAATCCATTCATCAGCGTTTTCCTCCAAATATTTTTTTAACTGCTCAAAGGAGCTTGTCCGGCGATACTGTACCGTACTTCTTGAGATATTGAGCTGCTTTCCGATTTCTATATCAGTCAATCCCTCGAAGTAATACAGCAGTACAATTTTGCGCCGTTCTTCGGGTAAAGCCCGGATAGCTTCAAGCAGCAGTTTTGGAGTTATTTCTTTTCCTGCCATTTGATAAGACGGCTCTGATTTATAAACTTCAAAGCCGCCGTAAGGTAAACCAGTAGCGGCTTTCCCTTAAATGAAATGCCTATTTTTTCAGTTGGTAGAAATCATAAAATGCAGCGTGTTTTGCAATGAGAGTTTCAAATGTGCCATGCTCAATGATTTTTCCGTCTGCCATAAAAATAATCTCGTCATAGAGTTCAAGAATGTCTTTACTCATATTGTGTGTGATTGTAAGCAGCGTTAAATCAGATATTGCTAATAACCTACTTTCAATGTCATACGCAGTCTGCATATCAATAGCAGAAGTACCCTCGTCTAAAATTAACAGCGGCTTTTTACGAATTAAAGCTCTTGCTACCGCAATTCGTTGTTTTTGCCCACCGGAAAGGTTATTACCGTTTTCCCCAACATGATATTCAAGTCTGTTTGGTACTTGCTCAATGAAATGCAATAAGCCACTATCAGACAGTGCAGATTGTAATTCTTCTTTGCGGT
>Ga0137307_100460_pt1 | contig 54539 bp, 39 predicted proteins | sample NAcewD2O_March_2_FD_97180 | JGI IMG/M metagenome (GOLD analysis project Ga0137307, IMG submission 97180) | Mouse cecal microbial communities from Vienna, Austria - N-Acetylglucosamine amended D2O_March | ecosystem: Host-associated > Mammals > Digestive system > Large intestine > Cecum | place... | reverse complement strand
CATCTGAACCCATTTATATGCGGGTTGTTTATCTAAAAGATTAGAATGAATCGAGTATGAATGGTACGGTCTCAGACAAGGTCAGGCATTTTTTCCATGTGGTCTCCAATATAAGGCCGATAGTATGGATAGTTGACAACGAGCCTGAGCTGCAGCCTGTCGGCGAGTTTTACTCGTTTATCAAGGAATGCGGCGCGATTGCCCTGAGGCTTGAGAGACGGCTGACAGCGATTGCTTTTGACAAGCCTGAATGATGGCTTGGCCATAAAATCACGGCATGGGTTGGAAATGTGGGTGAAAGATGGTAAATTTGTAAGTGAAAAACCTGACCACTTACAATAACATCATCAATATCACCATGAAAAAGATTCTGAAAGGAGTTGCGTGTGGAATGTGCGCGCTGTTGGGCCTCACAGCTGCCGCCCAGGAGGCGGTGCAGGTTAATATCCCGGCTGTTGCCCCGACCAAAGTGAAACATCCCTGCTGGAGCCGCAACGCGGTCATCTATGAGGTCAACCTGCGCCAGTTTACCGACGAGGGGACGTTGCAAGCGTTTGACAAGGAGTTGCCCCGTCTCAAGGAGCTGGGTGTGGACCTGCTCTGGTTCATGCCGGTCCATCCTATCTCGGAGAAAAACCGCAAGGGGACACTCGGCAGCTATTACGCTGTGCGCAACTACAAAGAAATCAATCCCGAGTTTGGCAACCTTGAGGATTTCAAGAACACCGTCAAAAAGGCCCACGACCTTGGCATGAAGGTGATAATCGACTGGGTGCCCAACCATTCGGGATGTGACAACGCCTGGGTGGAGCAGCACCCCGACTGGTATGTCCGCAACGAGAAAGGGGAGATGTATGGCCCGTATGACTGGACCGATGTCTACAAGTTCGACTACTCCAATCCCGAGATGCGCGCCGGGATGATTGACGCGTTGAAATTCTGGCTCACCGAAGCCGGCATCGACGGCTTCCGTTGCGATGTGGCCGGAGAGGTGCCCACCGATTTCTGGAACGAGGCCCGTCCGCAGCTCGAGGAGGCCCAGCCTGGTCTGTTCATGCTCGCCGAGGCCACCAAGCCTGAGCTTCAGGTAGAGGGCTTTGACATGGGCTACAACTGGCCGATGAAAGACCTCTTCTCGGAAATCGCCGCCACCCAGGGGCAGTACACGTTTGTCGACACCCGCAACGGCCAGACCGAGCCGCGCAAGTTCGCCGTGAAGCACGCGGTGGCAATCGACTCGATGCTCAACGCGCAGGCCGCTGAATTCCCCGTCGACACCTACCTGATGGAGATGATCACCAACCATGACCTCAATTCATGGGAGGGCACCGAATTCGAGCGCCTCGGCAACCTCTCGCAGGCATTCGGAGTGCTTAGCTTCACCTTGCCCGGCATGCCGCTCATATACACCGGTCAGGAGACAGGTATGAACCGCGCTTTTGAGTTCTTTGAGAAAGACAAGGCCCCGCAGTGGGAGCCGCGCAACGAGTATTTCACGTTCTACAAGACTCTGACCGACCTGAAACATACCCGCAAGGCGCTGGCCGCAGGCAACCCCGATGGAGCCAAGATGATGCGTTATCCGACCGTGTCGCCCGACCTCTACATATTTGAGCGCTCGCTGGGTGACTCGCGTGTGGTGGTTGCCGTCAACCTCGGTTCAAAGGAGGAGGCGGTGGAGTACACAGGGGCCGCGCCCGACATGGCCGGGCTGACCGATGTTTTTGCTCCAGCCAATGCCGCCACAATCCCCGCCACCCTCGCCCCGGGCGCATATGTAGTGCTTGCTACCCCTGCGTCTCAACCTCAGAGCTGCTGTGGGAAGAAATGACCACCGGCCGCGGCCAATCCCCGCGGCAAGTCAAAAAAAGAGCCCGACACCTCCCCGAGGGGGAGGGCGGGCGGAGAAGGATAATCATTTTTGAGTGGACGGCTTTTTAATAAAGCCAGCAAAATGCCTTCTCTTGCCATTATAACGCGTGGCAGATGACAATGTTCATTGTGTTAAGTCCCGGCATGTTTTAAAACATGCCGGGACTTAATGATTATTCTTGTCCGGGCCAATGGGTTTTCAATCTATTTCATTATATTTGCAGATGCCATAATGGCTGTCTTAATTGTCTGACAAACGTTTACTAATCATATTCATTTACCCCAGATTCCATCAACATGAAACAGAATTACCTCCGCTCAGGGGCAATCCTGATGTTGGCGTTGGCCGCCACTGTCAATGGATTTGCTGCCCCAAGAGAGTCTTTAACCATGTGTTCAAGTTCGGCCGTCCCTGTGATGGGGCTGTCACGGCAGGCCCCGGCAGAAGAAGAGTCAATGGCCATCACAGACTTCGAGTCACAAGTCAAAGGCCGCTACTCTTGTGAGTATTACAGCCCGCTGGTGAATCCCGAGACCAATGAGCCGTATGGCCGCTGCATCGAGCAACCGATGATTGTGGAGAATTATTTCTCTGATGACCCCGGTGATGTCAACATCGGCTACCTCTTCATCCTCAGGGCGATACTGAAGGGCCACGTCGACTTTGAGAGCGGGGAAATCACTATACCGAGCTGCTTCGCCACGGTCTACTATGAGGATCCCGACGACTATGACGACCCGGGCCTGGATGTCTATTTCGTCACCGTGGATGTCGAGGATGGGCGTTATGTGCCTAATTTCGACAGGCCTTTCACAGGCACATTCCAGCTGCATGACGGGAAAATCTCCAAGATTGTCTCGCAAGACCGCTGGGGATATGTGGCGATGAATGGCGAAGGACAGCATGTCGGCTGGTTTGAGATTGCCGAGAACAGCGTATTCTATCTCGGACATGGAGAGATGGAATATTTGACCGCCGTTGATTATGACGGTGACGGCAACCCTGATGTGGAGCAAACGGTGGTTCATGCTGTCAGTGACGGACATAAGGCAGTAGTCTACAATGCGTTCCGCACAGGATGGGAAAATCCGGTGGAGGTTGAGATAGATGCCGACAATATGTCGGCTACTTTCCGGGAACAGGAAGTGAGATTGGGTGAGAATACTGCCGTTTTGTCTGACGCGGACAATTCCCGGATATTTTCAGGTGTGATTCGCGATATTACCTGGGATGATGACAAGCGCGACGAAGCGCAAAACGCGGTGATTGACATTCCGGCAGTGAATGTCATCGGAAAGGATTCCGATGAGAAAATCGCGGAATTCTCAAAGGTGCGCTTTTATTTCAAGGATGACATCATATCCCAGACGGGAGGTGTGGCCGCCCCTGAAACCTATTCCTCCGCTGATGAATTGCCGACAGAATATTTCAATCTGCTTGGTGTCAAAGTAAACGGGGAGACTCTGGCCCCCGGAATATACATCGTGCGCAGCGGAACCGCTTCATCCAAAATTGTCATAAGATAATACGGCAAACGTGTCTGACTGACACCTGTAATTCCAAGACCGCCCACGAATCCTGGATTGAATCCACCCCAGCCTGGCTTCGATTCCTCTCTGTCCGCGAATCCGGAGGATTCGTTAACTATTAGCCCCGGGTTGGCGCGCGGGAGCCCCTTGAGGGCGACCAAGCGGCAACCCGGGGTTACGGTCATCAGGCGGGAGATTCTGAAAGAATCGTTTTATTGCTGTCCGATAAAAATTAATGAGTTGCTTTTATCGTTATATTGTAAAGTTTCAACATATAGAACACTCATCAAGTTATGATTAAAGCAATGATTCTTGCAGGTTGCGGTGGCTTTGTCGGCACCTGCGGCCGCTACCTTGTCGGCAAGTGGGCCTCCGGGATGTTCCACGGCAGCTTTCCGATGGGGACATTCCTCGTCAACATAATCGGCTGTTTCATCATAGGTCTCTTCTTCGGGCTGCTGGAGAAGTCCCATGTCATGAGCGCGAGCGAAAATGCGTTGTTTATCACCGGATTCTGCGGCGGGTTCACCACTTTCTCCTCGTTTGCCGATGACCTCTGGGTGCTTGGCAACAAGGGTGACTGGACCACATCTGTCATCTATCTCTGCGCCAGCGTCATCGTCGGGGTGCTGCTCGTCTGGGGCGGCCGTGCGCTTATCCGCTGAAATCAAATGTCACACAATAAACCGAAGCCGTCGTCGGGAATCTTCCCGGCGACGGCTTCGGTTTATTGTGTGACGGTTGGGGCTTCTGCCCGCAGGTCGTGTCAGGGGCGTACTTCCAGTGTGGGGATGTCGTGGAGACGCATCGTGAACTGGAGGGTGGAGTAGGGAGGTATCAGGTCGTTGGGGGTGGATGACCCGTAGGCCTGGTTGTAGGGGAGGATGATTTCCACGGAATCGCCCACATGCATGTTCTGCAGGGCGAGCTGCCATCCGGCCACCACCTGGTTGACAAGGAAGTATGTGCCGTTCTCGCTTGTGGAGTCGGCATCGAACACCTGTCCGAGGTAGTTGCGGCCGATGTAGCGGGCGCGCACGGATGATGTCAGCAGCGGCACCAGGTTTCCGGCGGTCTCCGAGCGGTCGTTGAACCAGTGGATGAGGATGTAGCTGTTGGCGTTCCATTGGGGCTGGAGACGTTCGTAATACTTCGTGCCGTCGGGGTTGAGGCGTGTCTCCTGCTGGGCTATCCAGGTGAGGTTGGCTTCGCGGTATTCTTCGTAGCGGTCCCAGATGGTGCCGATGTCGGTGTCCTCATCGTCGCTGTCGCTGCAACTGCAGAGAGCGGGAATGAGCAGCATCGCTCCGGCGAGATATGTCAGTGATTTCTTCATTGCAAGTCTTTGATAAGAAAAGAGAGATGTCTGTGGGCCTGGCATTCAGGAGGTTCAGAATTCCACTTTGGGAGCTTTGTTGGCCCCTTCTTCGGCCTGGAACATGTCTTTTGGGTCGAAGTTGAACATCGATGCCCAGATGCTTCCGGGGAAGCGCAGCACCTTCTTGTTGTAGGTCTCCACCTCCTCGTTGTAGCGGCGGCGCTCTGTGGCGATGCGGTTCTCGGTCGATTCGAGCTGTTCCTGGAGGTTCATGAAGTTGGTGTTGGCCTTGAGGTCGGGATATGCCTCGCGGACGGCGTTGACATAGATGTCGAGGGCGCCGCGCAGGTTGCTCTGAGCCTGCTGGTAGGCGGCGATGTTGGCCTGGGCGGAGTCGCCCGAGATGGCGTTGGCGTCGTTGTATGCCTTGGTCAGCCCGGCGCGCGCGTCGGTCACATTCTGCAGAGTGGTCGACTCGTGGGCGGCGTATCCCTTGACGGTGTTGACGAGGTTGGGAATCAGGTCGGCGCGACGCTGGTACTGGTTCTCCACCTGGCCCCACTGTTTCTTTACGGCCTGGTCTGCGTCGACCATTCCGTTGTAGCTGGAGCAGCCTCCGAAGAAGAGGAACACCAGCAGGAGGGCGATGACGATGCCTGCGATATAGCTTTTTTTCATTGTCTTATGGTTTTGAGATGTCAATATCCGGGGGTGTCTTTGATATCAACATCCGGGACGCGTGTTAAGTTGCCGACACGCGTCCCGGAAGAGATGGGTCGTTGGAAATCAGCCGAGCTTGCGCAGCAGGGAGTTGAGCGACACTCGGTCGTGGATGAGGCTGTGGAGGTCTTCGACCTTCACGCGGGTCTGGGCCATGGAATCGCGCTCGCGCAGGGTGACGGTGTTGTCCTCCAGGGTCTGGTGGTCGACGGTGATGCAGAAGGGTGTGCCGATGGCGTCCTGGCGGCGGTAACGTTTGCCGATGGAGTCCTTCTCCTCGTAGTGGGTGTTGAAGTCAAACTTGAGGTCGTTGACAATCTCGCGGGCCTTTTCGGGCAGGCCGTCCTTGCGGACAAGGGGCATGACGGCACATTTCACGGGGGCGAGGGCCTCGGGGAGGTGGAGCACCACGCGGGAGTCGCCACCCTCGAGCTGCTGCTCCTCGTAGCTCGAACACATCACGCTGAGGAACATACGGTCAACGCCGATGGATGTCTCGATGACGTAGGGTGTGTAGCTCTCGTTGAGCTCGGGGTCGAAATACTGTATTTTCTTGCCGGAGAACTTCTCATGCTGCGAGAGGTCGAAATTGGTGCGGGAATGGATTCCCTCAACCTCCTTGAAGCCGAAAGGCATCTGGAACTCGATGTCAGTGGCGGCGTTGGCGTAGTGGGCCAGCTTGTCGTGGTCGTGGTAGCGGTATTTCTCGTCGCCAAGGCCGAGGGCCTTGTGCCATTTCAGGCGGGTCTCTTTCCATTTGCCGAACCATTCGAGCTCGGAGCCGGGGCGCACGAAGAACTGCATCTCCATCTGCTCGAACTCGCGCATGCGGAAGATGAACTGGCGGGCGACGATTTCGTTGCGGAATGCCTTTCCGATCTGGGCGATGCCGAAGGGGATGCGCATGCGGCCGGTCTTCTGCACGTTGAGGTAGTTGACGAAGATGCCCTGGGCGGTCTCGGGACGGAGGTAGACTGACATGGCTCCGTCGGCGGTGGAACCCATCTCGGTCTTGAACATGAGGTTGAACTGGCGCACCTCGGTCCAGTTGCGGGTGCCGCTGACGGGGTCGACGATTTCCTCGTCGAGGATTATCTGGCGCAACTCCTCGAGGTTGTTGTCGTTCATCGCCTGGGCGAAACGCTCGTGGAGAGCGTCGCGCTTGGCCACGGTCTCGGCCACACGGGGATTGGTCTGGCGAAACATGGCCTCGTCAAACGACTCGCCGAAACGCTTGGCGGCTTTCTTTACCTCCTTGTCGATTTTCTCGTCATATTTGGCGAGCTGGTCCTCGATGAGGACATCGGCGCGGTAACGCTTCTTGGAGTCGCGGTTGTCAATCAGGGGGTCGTTGAAAGCGTCGACATGGCCCGATGCTTTCCAGATTGTCGGGTGCATGAAAATCGCGGAGTCGATGCCGACGATATTCTCATGGAGGAGGGTCATGGCCTCCCACCAGTAGCGTTTGATGTTGTTTTTGAGCTCTACGCCGTTCTGGCCGTAGTCGTAAACGGCTGAAAGGCCGTCGTAGATTTCACTTGACTGAAAGACAAAACCGTATTCCTTGGCGTGGGAAACGATTTTCTTGAACACGTCTTCTTGCTGTGCCATTGTCAGTTATGCGGGTTGTTTGTTTTGTTTTCTGTTTTGACGCGGAGCAGTCGTGCGGCGAAATGCCGCCATCGGCCCGGCTCCCGGATTTAAGCCACAAATTTACGAATTTTTCCCGAATCCCCCAAATCCGCCCTGCGCCCCGCTACATCGACTGGGGTGTCAGGTGTGTCAGTAGAGTTTCACCACGTTTGAGGCATATGCCGAGAATCCCATCTGCTCCAACGACTGGTTGTTTATCGGGAGCGGGTCGGGCAACTTGTCGTAAATGGCCATGAAGCCGTCGGCCATCCCTTGGGGAGACTCAATACCGACGCATCCCTTTGCGGAGACATAACACAGTCTTTCCCTGAACGAGTCAAGATAATCTTTGACATCGGGAATCTTTGACAGGAACCTGACGGTGTTCAGAATCTGAATGACCGCCTTGTGTCTCTTGCTGCCAATCGCCCCCTCGGATAATTCATGGATTATGAAGTAATCTTGGGAATCCAGGGTGTGGACTATGAAGTCGGGACGGCTCATGCCTTTCGCCCAGTCACCCTGCGGGGTGTTGAACTGGTTGAGGTATTCCTCATATCTTATGAAGCGCAGTTCATGCCTGCGCGGGCCGTTTCCGTTGAAATATGTCGCAGTCCCGGTGGCAGGGACGCGTTTTATCGAGCCGCCGGTTCCTTTCACATCCACGATGTCAAAGACATTGTCGGAAATGTCTTCGTATAAGACTGTTGCCGGGGCGGGATAAGGTGTCTCCAACGCTCCCGACCGCCGGTCGTTTATGGCTGCGAGGATTGATGATTGGAGCAGGGAGACAATCATTTCACCAATGAGTTGTATTCGTTGTATATTTCTGCGATGGGGTCAGAGAGAACACTGGTGTCGATGATATCCGTCCCGTTGTCTTCGATGTTCATGCGGGTCAGTGTCCCTCCGGCTACGAGGTAGACATCGACATCATCGGCAGAGAGGCTGGCGACCCCCTGTGACGCGTGACTGTGGCGTGCGGTGAGCAGGTTGAGGTAGTTGACAATGTAGGGGCTGTGGGTGGCCATCATCAGCGTCACCTGGTAGTCAAGCCCGTGATGGAAACATCTCTCCACAAGAAAGTCAATCAATGCCGTCTGGTTGTCAGGATACAGGCTCAGTTCAGGTTCCTCGATGAAAAGATGCACGCGCCGGTGGGGGAATTCCCCTACATTCATCCCCGCGCGGAACTCCTTGAGGTTGTCATTGTCGGTGAAGTATCTGAAAAGCGCGCTGTTGAGAGAGTCTTCCAGGTTGTATTTATCGGTGAAATATTGTACGATCACCCCCAATGGGGTTGCCGTCTGCATTCCGGATGAGGCATTGCGCAGGTGTATCGTGTATTCCCCTTCATCGCTTGTCCCGGAAATCTTGTATTGAAGTCCGGCGTTTTTTGTCTTTTCCACATTGAATTCCACCCCGAGGAAATCCATCTTGAGGTGTGGCACATATTTGAGGGCGGTGCGGAAGTTTTCAAGCGTGTCCTGGAGGTAAAAATTGTCCTTGTGCCGGTCGACGGTGCTTGACAGGATATCCGGAATTATGGAACGCTTGTCGCTTATGAAGCATATCTTCTCAAGGCTGAGGTCTGCCGCGTCCAAGGCTCGGACATTGACGCTTGTGGATTTGCGTTCCATCTTTATCTCATATCGCCCGTTTCGGTATGTTATGCGGGAGTCCTCCCTCAGGTATTCAAGCAGCCCGGAATTCCTGAGAAGCGGCATAGTCTTGAACCCGAGTTTGGTGTTCTTTATGCCCGAAAGTTTGATGAAAGACCGGAGGTTTACCCGCTTGAACATCCATCGGAACAGGGAAAGCACCTTCATTATCGTACTTTTCCCGCTTCCGGATTCTCCGATGAACACGGTCAATGGCCGGATGTCATTTATCTCAATGTCGACAATCGGGCCAAAATTCTCTATCCGGAGATATTCTTTCATTATCATGAGGGATTATATGTTGGGTCAATATGCCTGAATGCAAAATTACAAAAAAAACGGGAGAATGGAGATGATATCAGAAAAATGATTGGGAATGGGGATGCGGGCGGGGTTCATGAGGTCAGCTGGCCGGAGACAAATGAGGCGTAGCGGCCCCCGAGCGACATCAGGGAGCGGTGGGTGCCCTGCTCGGTGATGCGGCCCGAGTCCATGAACAGGATGAGGTCGGCGTTGCTGACGGTGGAGAGGCGGTGGGCGGCGATGACCATGGTGCGCCCCTCCGAGAAATCCGAGAGGTTGGCGACGATGCGGCGTTCGGTCTCGGCATCGAGCGAGGAGGTGGCCTCGTCAAGGAGGATGACCGGAGTGTCGCGATAGACGGCGCGGGCAATCATCAGGCGCTGCCGTTCACCGCCGCTCAGCTCCATCCCCGAGGGGCCGATGAGGGTGTGGAGCTTCAGGGGGAGTTTGTCGAGGAGCGAGTCTAGACAGGCAGTGCGGGCTGCCTCTGCCACCCTCTCCATATCGGGAGACTCATCTCCCAGGGCGATATTGCGGGCAATCGAGTCGGAGAAAATGTAGCCCTGTTGCGATACGCTTGTGCAGATTTTTCCCCATTCCTGGGGCTGGAGCGTGGCCACATCCGCCTTCCCTGCGGTGATGGAGCCATCTTGTGGATGGTAAAGCCCCTGGAGGAGCTTCATAAGGGTGGATTTGCCGCATCCGCTCGGGCCGACGATGGCGGTTGTCTTCCCCCGGGGGATGGTCATGTCAAGGCCGCTGATTACCGGCCGGCTGTCGCAGCCGGAGTACTTGTATGTGACATCCCGGAGGATTATGTCGCCGTCAAGGCTGTCGATTCTCCCCTCAGTAGTTTCGGCAGGCTCATCCATCACGTCGTTGCTGCGGTCGAGGGCGATGGATGTTTGTTGCAGTGAGGACAGTGAGGAGGAGATGGAGCTGAAACCGGTTGCGAGCCGTCCGGAGACAAACGCGACGGTAACCATTGTCCCAAGGGTCATCGCGTCGCCGATGACAAGAGTGGCGCAAAGTCCGGTTATGGCCAGGTCTCGCGACTGGTATAGCAGTGACGCGCCGCTCCCCTGTATGAGCCGGATGTTTTCTGACCGCCGCCGCAGCAGGTTGAGCCGCAGTTGCAGCGTGCGCCAGAGCGACACCCGGTGATTGTGGGCGTTGTGGATTTTCAGGTCAGAGATGCCGTTGACCAGTTCGTAGACGTTGTTGTTGTTGCGGCATTGGATGGTGCGGATGTCATAGTCCACGCTGCGCCTGCGTCGGAGCATCCATCCCTCCCAGGCCAGTCCGGCAAGTGTGAGCAGAAGGAAACCGAGGAAAATCCATGGATTGAACCACAGCAGCAACGCGGAGAACACCGCGATGTTGATGATTGTCAGAAGCAAAGTGGTCGGGGTCTGGAGCATGAACTGCTGGGTCTGCTCCTGGTCGTAGGTCTTCTGGATGAGGTCAGAACTCACCCGCGAGTCGAAGAAACGCAGCGGCAGGCTGACAAGTTTCGTCAGATACCGGTCCACGGCCCCGGTAGAGAGCTGCAGCCCGAGTTTGTTGACCACATATCCCGAGACGGATGTGGTCAGCTGGCTTCCGGCGAATATGGCGATCTGTGCGATGACCAGCAGCCATACAAGGGGGATGTCGCGCCGGGCGATGCCCTCGTCGATTGTCTTCTGCATGAGCAGCGGGACAAAGACGCTCGCTCCCAGCGCGAGCAATGCCAGCGACAGGATGAGCAGGTAGGTGGAGCAATGCTCCCGGATGCTGTCGCGCAGGGCGCGGAAAATCTTTCCCCGGCTGTCGTCGGCGGGGAAGCTGACGGAGTGGAACTCTTCGGTCGGGGCGAGAATCAGGGCTATGCCCCTCTCGCCGTCGCCGCAGAAATGCGCGTCGAACTCCTCCCGGGAATAGACCATCATCCCGGCCGCAGGATCGGCCACGAAGTATCTCCCCTTGCTGACTTTCCACAACACGGCGAAATGGTTCTGGTTCCAGTGGAGAATGGCCGGTAGGGGAGCATCCCCCAACAGCCCGGAACCGAGCTTCACCCCGTATCCTTTCATGCCGATTGATTCCGCGCACTCCTTCAGCCCCCTGACGGAAATGCCGCCGCGCGACAAATCCGCCCGGGAGCGCAGGAACTTCACGGGAATCTTTCGGCCGAAATGCCGGGCGACCATCCTCAGGCAGGTCACCCCGCAGTCCGACTGCTCGATCTGGTGGTAGTAGTGAAATTGTCTGAAACTCATAGATGTCTTATTCTCCACCCATGCCGGATGTGCCACTCATGTCTCGGGTGTCGAATTTATTCCCGAAGGTCATGTCAAAACGTAACATCACGACACGTTGACTGCCGGTGTTTTTGCTCCAGCTTGAATAAGCATCACATTCAAAATGGCTTTTGGGCCGCGAGTCGAGCAGATTCACCACAGATAACGTGACTGCGCCTCCCCACTTGAAACTCTTGCGTATGTCTATGTTGATGTCAGTCAGCCATCCGCGTCTGTAGAAAGGCTCTTCGACAGGAGACTCGCATCGCAAAGACAGATTCATTCTCCAGTCACGTGCTTTCCCGACATAGAAGCTGTTGCCGAGAGTCATCTTCCACTGCGAGGAGTTCTCTGAGCCGATTCCATATGAGTCGGATAGCCCGAATTCAGAAAAATGTTGGTATGACCATTCTACCTGTCCTGTCAAAATCCATCTGTAGTTCAGGAACACGTTTTGATAAGAAGCGAACAGGTCGGTCCTTGAAGCCTTGCCGATGTCGAGCGGTCCGCTTGCGGTGATTCCATTCACTACGGGGAGCGCCGCCCATCTTGGGGTGTTGCTTATGAATGAAGACTTCCCGCCAAACACCATTTTCTGTAACAATATGTAAGTCAGGCTGACATTATGGCTTGTCTCCGCCTTCAGGTCGGGATTGCCTTGGGTGTATGAAGTCGGGGTCTGCCATTTTACAATTGGGTTGACCGAGCCATAGTCGGGCTGGCGCAGGTTGCTCTCATATCCGACGGTTAATATATGATTGGAATTTATGTTCAGACTGACTGAAACTGATGGCAAGAGGTATAAATTAGAGTATTTTCGGTGTATGTCCTGCACATACTGGTCTATGACTCTTTCATACCATCTTGCCGTGGCTCCGACCTGGACGCTGAAGATGTCTGAAAAGTCGTATCTCACCGATCCGAAGATGTCAGCATGACTCTGCAGATAACGGAAGTTGTCAGTGATGGGCATGTCGGGCGAGAGGGCTGGATTGTTGCTCTCAAACATCCTGTAGTGCTGCCTGTCATGATATGCTTTTGTGCCGAGCTGGAGCGACAGCTTGTCATTGAACACTTTGTTCCATGCCGTTTTGAACTGGACTGATTTTTTTGAAAATGGCATTCGGTAAGCCAAAAGCGGTGATTCCGGATTATAATGCGTCGATTCCTCCTCTTCATCAAAATAGAAAGCTGCTTTTGCCCAGAAATTGCTCCCGAGGGAGTCCAAGTCATGGTCATAATTCAACGTGACGCTCCCGAAGGGTTTGTATGGCTTGTGGGTTTGCTCAAAAGTCTCCTGCGAGGAGCCGGATGGCTGATACAGTGAGAATACATTTGAACTGACCTTGGTCTGGTACATGTTGAGCCTGAGATTCATCCCGACAGAGTTTCGGTGGCCAAGGTCAAGGTTGCTGCCGACATCGGCTGAAAACCAGTTTCTGTCTGAGGTCTCTGTCGCGTCGTTTATCCTTACAAGGTCATATGGGAGGCTGGAGCTTTCACCGTAGGTAGTGTATGAGGAATGTGAATTGCGTTTTTCGCGTGACTCGTTTGCGTGAAAACTGGCGGAGAACTGCCAGCGGTCATATTCCCCGTAGTAGAACACCTGCTGCCTGGAGGACAGGCGGTCATTCATATAATGAAGAAGCACGTCAGATGTGACCAGATTTCCTTTAAGCGGAGTCATAATCACATTCACTATGGATTCGTGTTCGGAGTCAGCAATTCCAGGTTGCACAATTATCTCTACACGCTTTATTCTCGATGGGTCGGCGGCTTGCAGCAGCTTTATGGCGGCATAGTCGCCTCCGATGGGTTCTTTGCCGTTGATAAACACCGTGGTGTTTTCCTTGCCTATGATGCTGACAACGTCAGTCCGGTCGCTGATTCGCAATAAAGGAGCGTATTCGAGGAGTGAGAATCCGTTGTCGGCATAAGAGGCAATATCACCGGGGTAAAACGTGAATTTACCTGGAGACACCTGCAATGACGGGGGTGTGACGGTCACCTCGCCAAGCTTAAGGTCGGAGTTTTCCAGCATTAGCCTGCAGGCGGTTCCTCTTACAGCGGTTGTGTCAGTTTTTCTGTATCCGATACCCTCGGCTCGCAATATGGCTTTTTCGGGTAATGAGTTCCCGGAGAATGAGAAATGACCATTGATGTCGGTCATCGTGCCGCTGATGAACAAGCTGTCGGGCGACTGCATCATCACTACCGCAATTCCTTCCAGGGGATTGTCTTCCGTGTCGACCACAGTGCCGCTGATTTGAGCTATCCCGTTCAGTGTCCCAGCGGCTATCGCTAAAGACATCGCTATGATTTTGAGTAATTTGGTTGGTCGAGATATAATTGTTGATTGAGTCATTTAGGGAATGTGTTATCAATTAATATACAATGATTCAAATTGTTGCAGAATCAATCCGTCTTTTCTTTTTTCATCGTAACACAGCGGGCAATCGCATTCTTTTACCCCCTCGATGCTTTTTTGTCTGCACCCGCTAAGGCATATGGGGGCAATCCTACATACGCGGCAAGCCGGATGCATAAATTTCGAAGTCGACCATAAAGCTTCTTTCCCGTTGTCCCATATTAATTTGCCCTCTGTGTCCAGATACCCACATCGATTGCTTTTGATGAAATCACGGGCAGTGCATTTGTAAAAGTCGCCGTCGAAATTAATGCAAGCGGAATTTACTTTGTCTCCATAACAGCTGCTGGTCCTTGGATTCAACATATCAGGAATACAGAATCTCATCCCGTTGGAAATAAGCTTTCTTTTGAATTCGTTCAATAGTGATTTTATCAGCTCTTCTCCTCCGTTGTGGAAATCTTGCCAAACACGTTGAAAATTGACAAGTATGTTTTCTGGGTGACATATACAACTTCGCAGAAGGTCGTTGATGATGTTTTCGGTTGAGTGTATATTCCCAAGTGTGTAATTTATCCTCAATGTTATGACAATCCCATTATTCGCCAGCTGTTTGACATTGTTGAGTATTTTGTCGTAGGAACCTTTGCCATCATTTGTGAATCTGACTTTGTCGTGGAATTCTTTTCCCCCATCAAGGGTTATTTGAAAACTACACAGATATTGCTTCAGAAAATCAATGATGCTATCTGTGACAAGAAAAGAATTAGATGTAAAATGAATTCTTAATCCAATTTTTCTCTCAGAACATAAGCTTCTGGAATATTCCATCAAAGGTTTACATACGTCCTCAAATTGAAGTAGAGGCTCGCCTCCAAAAAAACTGAGGTAAAATATCTCGACAGGTGGTTGCAGGGTGTTGTTAAGGTGTTTCTTTATTCGATTTAAGATGTCGTTATTCAGCTTGGTGCCTTTTCCATGTTGTTCATAACAGTACCAACATCTGAAGTTACAATCCAAAGTAGGATTGACTGTCAGCTCATAACTACTTGGGTCACAATCAAGATTGATGATGTCCTTATCAAGCACAGTCAGTTCATCAGCATCATTCTTGATTATAAAACCGGTTTCTGTAAGGCATTGAAGAGTTGAGCTGCTGAGATTGCCGAAATCGTCTCCCTCACGCAGATTGGAAACAATATAGGATATTGAGGATGGCATAATTAGATAGCGTCTTGTGAATGCGTTGTATGCCAATACTTTGTCGCCCGGTAATGGTATAAAGTTGTTGAACTTGCTAAGTTTCATAAATCATAATTATGTTTGATAAGCACCTAAAAATACACGTCACTAAGTATATTCGTGCCACTGCATCGTACGTTTTGTGTGCCATCCTTTCTTCGAAGACAGCGCACAAAACTAATACGAGGCAGCCATTATTGTTTGACACGTTGGGCGTTAATTGTCAGTTGCAAACCTGCTGGCAATTACTCCCGACAGTATTTTTGTTGTCACAATTGCTGCCATTTTTGGAGTTTATGCAACCGACACCTGAATTTACACAACTTCCTTTATTTGTGCTGCAAGATCCAAGTGAATCATTTTTGCAATTGCCACCGTTCTGCCAATCAGTCAGTGTGTCAATGGCTCCATGCGATTCCATTTCGGAGTCAACAAGGATTATGCCATCTGTGGTGGATGGAAGTGAGAGGCTTTCGATGAAAGCATTTACTCTTGCAAGCTGATTGTCTTTTTTCAGATGGCCTGTATCTAAAAAAGTGAGAATGAAATTGATTATAGGAGGAAGAAACACACCTGTTTTGGTTGGAGTGAAACTAACTGCGTCACAAAGATAATGTTTGAATTGGAAATGTGCAAATAATTTCTATGAAAAATTAAAAATTAAAAATTAAAAATTAAAAACTTTTTGCTATGGAGTACCTGTTATTGATGGAAAGTTGTCAAGGTTGACGGGCTGCTGTATGTAATGAAAAACGGAAAGAATGGCTACAATGCCAGCCATACAGGGGCTATGGCTCCGCGATGTGTAGTCGCGGAGTTGTCGGGGGGTAGAGTTAAAAAGTGTATAGGCCCTCCTTCTGACGGGTCAGGATTTGGGGAGGGAGTGGAGTACCATGCGGATGTCGTGGTAGTCGATGCCGGGGAGGGCCTCGGTCAGGGCGGTGTAGCCGGCCTCGGGGCCGAGGCGTGTGATGACGGAGGTGATGGCGTTGATGGCCACGGGGGGAAGCACCTCCTCGACGGTCAGGCGGCCGGTCTCGATGAACTTAAGCAGGTGGCCGGAGATGGTTGTCGGGGTCAGGCCGCGCTCGCGGGCGATGTCCTCGCGCGACAACCCCTGGCGGAACAGGCGGTAGGTGAGGTCGTAGGTTGACTCCTTGGGCTGTCGGGCGGCTCGTTCGCGGGCTTTTGTCTTTCGCTGGGCCTCCTTCTCCTCGCGCCGGCGCGCTTTGGCTTCCTCGGCGGGGTCGCGTGTGGCTTTCATCCAGGCCTGCTGCTTGAAGCCGAGGTAGTTTGATACGGTGTAGCCGTACTCGTTGATGTCGCGCAGCAGGTAGAGCCGGGCCAGTATGGATTGCTTGAGGTCGAGGGTGAGCTCGGCCACACGGGTGTTGGCTCGCTTGTTGTCGGTCTTGATTTTGCCGCAACGGGCGATGACGTTGCCGAATGTGTCGACGAGGGTGTTGTAGAAGTAGACGGCGCTCTTGCGGACACGCAAGAGGAATTCATCAGATGAGAGTGAGGGGAGCGGGGTGGCGCGGATAAGGGCTGTCCATTTGTCTGAGACCTCTATCACTCGGGCGCGCAGGTCGCGGGCGATGCGTTCAAGGTCGGCGCTTTCCTGGGGGAAGCTGTGGCGGTAGTTGGTGTAGACATGCCGCGAGAGGGATTCCTCGCGGGCGGCGATGTCGCGGAAGGTGAACAGCTCGCCGAGCAGCTGGCGGTAATAGTCGCCTTTTATCCCGTCAAGCATCTCGACACTGCGGCGGGCCTCCCCTGCCTGGTTGAGGATATACTCGGCCACCGCGGGGTCGGGGCGCAGGGAGTCTTCGGCGATTGGGGTCGCCAGCACCATCCCCTCAAGGGTGCGGCATCGGCTGAGGGCCACATACACCTGCCCGGGGGCGAACGATGAGCCCGCGTCGATTATCACCCGGTCGAATGTCAGGCCCTGGCTCTTGTGGATGGTGATGGCCCAGGCCAGCCGCAGCGGCATCTGGGTGAATGTGCCCTGCACCTCGGTCTCTATCGTGTTGGTCTGCTCGTTGATTTTGTATCTGGAGTTCTCCCACACCTGCGGGGTGACCTCTATGGGGGTCTGCCGCCCGGCGACACGTATGCTGACGCTGCGGTCGTCGGCGTTGACCACATGGCCTATCAGGCCGTTGTAATACTCCCGGGCGACTGTGTCGTTCTTGACGAACATCACCTGCGCGCCGGGCTTGATGACCAGCTCCTCGGCGGTGGGGTAGGCAAGTTCGGGGAATGTGCCCTTCACCTGGGCCTTGTACCTGACGGGGCGGGAGGGGAGTTTGCGCAGCTGGTTGTCGTTGTAGCTGTCGGCCGAGGAGTTGTGGGTGGTCAGGCGGATGTAGCCGCTCCCGGCGGGGGGGATGAAGGCGGGGTCGAGCCTGGAGGCGAGCATCCGCCGGTCGGCCTCGGTCAGGCTGTTGTCGCGGACATGGTTGAGCAGTTCCACGAAATCTGTGTCTTGCTGCCGGAACACCTTTTCGAGCCTGATTGTGACATATGGAATCCGCGCCAGGGCGTGGCTGCCGAAGAAATAGGGGGTGGAGTAATGGCCCCGCAGTATCTCCTCGTCACGTGGGGTGACCACTGGGGCGAGCTGCTGCAGGTCGCCGATCATCAGCAGCTGCACGCCGCCGAAGGGGCGAGGGTCGCGGCGGTATTTCCTCAGGGCGTTGTCGATGGCATCGAGCAGGTCGGCCCTGACCATCGAGATTTCGTCGATGACCAGCAGGTCGATGGAGCGGATCAGGCGCAGTTTCTGTTTGGAGAAGCCGTAGGTGTCGCGTGTCTCGGCCCCGGGGATGTATGGGGCGGGGGAGATCTGGAAGAATGAGTGGATGGTGACCCCGCGGGCGTTGATGGCGGCGACTCCTGTCGGGGCCACCACGACGGCTGTCTTGGCACTGTTTTTCATCACCTCCCTGAGGAAGGTGGTCTTGCCGGTGCCGGCTTTTCCGGTGAGGAATATGCTTACACCGGTGCGTTCCACGAAGTCCCACGCCATGCGCAGGTTGTCGTCGGGGGTCATCTTCATCTGTTCCATTGTCGATTGATGGGGAAGTGGGGAGGGCGGTTGGCGAGGGATGAAACAATGATGCCAAGAGCGGGAACCGGGGGATGCGTTCTCCCGGCTCCCGCCCTTGAAAGCGGTCTGTGAGGGCTGGTTAAGCCTTGGCAGCCTCGAGGGAAGCCTTGCGGAATTCCTTCATTGCCTTCTCGATTTCGAGGGAAGCCTTGCGGGCGCGTGTGCCTGCGGCCTTGTTGCCGTTTTCGAGCTGGGCCTGGGCCTCTTTCTGGAAAGCTTCATAGAGGGAAGCTACCTTTTCAACTAATTCTTTCATTGTCTTAACTGTGTTGGATATTTAAGGATTTCAGATGCGTGAGGGGAGGTGGAGAGGGGCATTGTCTGCCTTCTTTGCGATGATTTTTGGCAAAGTTAGCAAAAAAAAGCGTATATCAATGCTTTGTGTCGGGGAAAACGGAAATTTTCTATAAAAAAGATGGAAAACAGCGTGAAGCGGAGCCGTGTCAGCCCAGTTCAACCTGTGTGGAGTTGTAAATTCCCAGCCCGAGTGTCTGCATGAACTGCTTTATGGCGGCCTGCGCCCTCACGGAGTTGCCCGCCTGGTCGAGGCGCGGAGAGAAAGCGGCGATACCCAGAAGGCCGGGCAACACCCCGACGATGCCGCCGCCAACGCCTGTCTTGGCCGGAAGCCCTGAGGAGAACATCCAGTCGCCCGTGTGCTGGTAGAAACCCACCGAGGCCATCATGCTGACAATCTTCGGCGAAATCTCCTCGGGAAAGGAGCGTTCGCCGGTCAGCGGGTTGATGCCTCCGTTGGCGATGGTGGCGGCCATCGCCGAGAGCTGGCGGCAGGTCACCCCGAGCGAGCATTGGCGTGTGTATAGGTCGAGGCTCATCATCGGGTCGTCATACAGGCGGTCGTGCTTCTTGAGCAGCCAGGTCATTGACCGGTTGTTGTAGTTGGTGTCAGACTCCGAGCGGTAGAGCTCGTCTATTAGCTGCGGCTCTGAGCCGAAGAGCGACACCATGTTGTCGACGATGGCTTTCCATTTCCCAACCGGGTTGCCCAGGGGCTTGACCATCGAGCAGGTCGAGATGGCTCCGGCGTTGACCAGGGGGGTGGATGGATGGTCGTTCTCGAGCAGAATCGAGAATATGGAGCTGAATGGGAGGCCGGTGGCGTCGGCGCCGATTTTGCGCAGCACCATCTCGGGCGACCACTGCTTCATGGCGAGTATGGCCGAGGCCACTTTCGAGACTGACTCGATGCCGAAGACATACGCGTCGTCGCCGAAACTGAACACTTCCCCGTCGGGGAGCGTGACAGTCAGGGCGAAGAGGTCGGATGGGACGTTGGCCAGGTAAGGGATATAATGGGCGTTATGTCCGCCGTTGTCGACGCGCGCCATGGTGTAGGCTCCCTCGGCGGCCTCGGCGATTTCCTGTCGTGTGATCAGACGTGACATGTGTTATGGTGTTTTATTTATGGATGTTTAAGGTCTTGTGGGGCTCGTTTATGATGGGTCAGGCCACGGGGAATCCGGCCTCGCCAAGGGCGGCTTTCAGGCGTGAGACATGGTTGTGGTCGAGTGTCTCCAGTTCGAGATGCAGGGTGCAGGCGTTGATTTGCGATGAGGCCGCGACACGTTCGTGGCTTACGGAAAGCACATTGCCGCCGTGGTCGGCCACCACTTTCAGCACCTGCGATAGGGTGCCGGGCTTGTCGGGCACCTCCAGCTCAAGCTGGCAGAGACGGCCGTTTTTGAGCAGCCCGCGGTTGATGACGCGGCTCAGGATGTTAACGTCGATGTTGCCTCCTGAAACCAGGCAGACCACCTTCTTGCCCTCGAGGGGCAGTTTGCCGAACATGGCGGCGGCCACAGCGGCGGCCCCGGCCCCCTCGGCCACGAGCTTCTGCTTCTCAATCAGGGCGAGGATGGCGGCGGCGATTTCGTCGTCGTTCACGGTGACAATCTCGTCGACATAACGTTCACAAAGCTCGTAGGTGAGGTCGCCCGGCTCCTTGACGGCGATGCCGTCGGCGACGGTCGACACCGAGTCGAGATGGACCCGCTCATGTTTCTTCATTGATTCGGCCATCGAGGGCGCGCCGGCGGCCTGCACTCCATAGATCTTGATGTCGGGGCGCAGGGTCTTCACGGCGAATGCCACTCCGGCTATCAGGCCGCCGCCACCCACCGGGACGACGATGGCCTCCACACCGGGCATCTCCTCAAGTATCTCGAGTCCAATGGTGCCCTGTCCGGCGATGACTTTGGGGTCGTTGAAGGGGTGGACGAAAGTGTAGCCTTTCTCCTCCTTCAGCTCGATGGCCTTGGCGTAGGCGTCGTCGTAGACCCCCGGCACGAGGCATACCTCGGCTCCGAGGCGCTTGGTGGCCTCTATTTTAGAGATGGGCGCGCCGGCGGGGAGGCATATGAGCGACTTTATGCCGTTGTGGCTGGCTGCGAGCGCGACCCCCTGGGCATGGTTGCCGGCCGAGCAGGCAATCACGCCATGGTGTTTCTCCTCGTCGGTGAGCTGTGAGATTTTGTAATACGCACCCCTGAGCTTGAATGCCCCGGTGTGCTGCAGGTTCTCAGGTTTGAGGTATATCCGGCAGCTGTCAGAAAGCTGTGTCGGGCCTATGATTTTAGGGTGACGGGCCACATCGCGTAGCACCATCTGGGCGCGGTAGATTTCGCCGATTGTCAGTTCTTCCATAATCGATGGGTAAGAATATTAGACAGTTTGATGTCAGGATTTGCGGATTTTTTCATCCATGGCCGCGGCGGCTTTGCGTCCGTCGCCCATGGCGAGAATCACGGTGGCTCCCCCGCGGACTATGTCGCCGCCGGCGAAGAGCATCGGGATGGTGGTCTCAAGGGTCTCGGGGTCGGTCACGAGTGTGCCTCGGCGGGTGACCTCCAGCCCCTCTATTGAGTCGGGGATGAGGGGGTTGGGCGATACCCCTACGCTGACGATTACCTCGTCTACCTCAACCTCCGAGATAGCCCCCTCGACAGGCTGGGGCGACCGGCGGCCCGACTCGTCAGGCTCGCCAAGCTCCATGCGCTGCAGCCTCATGGCCCTGACGCGCCCCTTCTCGTCGGCGAGATATTCCACCGGGTTGTGGAGGGTGAGGAATGTCACCCCCTCCTCCTTGGCGTGACGCACCTCCTCGACCCTGGCGGGCATCTCCGCCTCGGAGCGGCGGTAGACGATGTAGACCTCCTCGGCCCCCATGCGCCGCGCGGTGCGGCAGGAGTCCATGGCTGTGTTGCCGCCCCCGATGACGGCCACTTTGCGGCCCCTTATCACGGGTGTGGCCCAGCCCTGGCGGCCTGCGCCCATCAGGTTGACGCGGGTGAGGTATTCGTTGCTCGACATCACCCCGATGTAGTTCTCGCCGGGTATGCCCATGAAGCGGGGCAGACCTGCTCCGGAGGCGACGAACACACCCTTGAAGCCCATCTCCATGAGGTCGTCGTAAGAGAGGGTCTTGCCGATGACGCAGTCGGCGGTGAACTCCACCCCGGCCGCGCGCAGTCCCCTGATTTCGGCGTCGACAATCTCGTTGGGCAGGCGGAACTCGGGTATGCCGTATTTCAGCACGCCGCCGATTTCATGCAGGGCCTCGAAGACATGCACCGAGTAGCCCCTGCGGGCCATCTCACCGGCGAAGGAGAGCGACGCGGGTCCGGAGCCTACGACGGCGACACGGGTCGCGCCTGTCGTGGGCTGCAGCGGCGCTGTCTCCACATCGAGTGACGCGGCCTCGCGCGCGGTGTCGGCGGCGAACCGCTCGAGGTAGCCGATGGCCACAGCCGGGCGGCGGGTCTTGGTGTATATGCATTTCGACTCACACTGGCGTTCCTGGGGGCATACGCGTCCGCAAACGGCAGGGAGGGCCGATGTCTCTTTCAGCACGGCGGCTGCCTCCAGGAAGTCGCTCCGCTCGATGTTCTTGATGAATCCGGGGATGTTGATTGACACAGGGCATCCGGTGACACACTGCGGGTCGGGGCAGTCGAGGCAACGGGTGGCCTCGAGGATGGCCTGTTCGGCCGACAGCCCTTGGTTGACCTCGTCATTGCATGTGACACGATAGGCAGGGTCGAGTTCGGGCATCTGCACGCGCGGAATCGCCATGCGCTCTTTGGCGGTGTGGGATTTGCGCAGCTCCTCGCGCCATTTGGCGTCGCGCGGGGATATGGTTGTTGAATTGTCCATTTGTGGCTTGTGTTGGATAAGGGTCAATATGAGCGCAGCCTCATCAGCATCTCGTCGAAATCAACCTGATGGGCGTCAAACTCGGGGCCGTCAACGCAGACGAATCTCATCTTGCCGCCGACGGTGACGCGGCAGGCCCCACACATGCCGGTGCCGTCGACCATTATTGTGTTGAGCGAGCAGATTGTCGGCACCTGGTGGCGCGCTGTGAGCAGGCTGACGAATTTCATCATCACAGCCGGGCCGATGGTGCATACGAGGTCGATTTTCTCACGGTCTATCACCTTCTGCAGGCCGTCTGTGACGAGCCCCTTGTCGCCAAGGCTGCCGTCGTCGGTCATGATGATGACCTCGTCGGAGGCCTCCCTCACCTGCTCCTGGAGTATGATGAGGTCTTTGGTGCGGGCGGCGAGGATTGAAATCACCTTGTTTCCCGCCGCTTTCATGGCCCTCAGTATGGGGAGAAGCGGGGCCACCCCGACCCCTCCGCCGCAGCAGACCACTGTCCCGTAACGGCGGATGTCGGTGGCGCGGCCCAGCGGGCCCACCACGTCGTGGAGACAGTCGCCCGGCTCCTTGGCGCATATCTCGGCGGTGGAGTCGCCGATGGCCTGTGTCACCAGCGTGATGGTGCCGCGCCTGACATCGGCATCGGCGATTGTCAGAGGTATCCGTTCGCCCTTCTCATTGGGTATCACAATGACGAAGTGGCCCGGCTTGCGGGCTTTGGCAATCATCGGGGCCTCCACGACGAGCTTTACTACTTTTTCTGAGAAGTGCTCTTTTTCTAATATCTTGTTCATAGCTAAAACAAGGGACGCAGCAGGCTGCGTCCCTTATGGGTGATGTATGGATGTCGTGTGCGCAGGGGGGGACTCGAACCCCCACGACCGAAGTCACCAGATCCTAAGTCTGGCGCGGCTACCAATTACGCCACTTGCGCGATACTTTGCCCTTGGAGCGGGCCTGTGTTGTCAATGGCCACCTTGCGGGCAAAGTTAATAATTATTTTGGAGAAATCAACCCCCGGGGCCAAAAAAACAGAGGGCGGGGAGATGTGTCCAGGGTTTACTTTATGATTCCGTGCTTGCGGAACACCTTCTCGATTTTCTCGAGGGCAAACTCTACCTGCTTCTTGGTGTGGGTGGCCATGAGCGAGAAGCGGATGAGGGTGTCCTGGGGGGCGACGGCGGGGGTGACCACGGGGTTGACGAAGAGGCCCTCGTCAAAGAGGTCGCGGGTCACGGTGTAGGTCTTGTAGTCGTCGCGGATGAAGAGGGGGATGATGGGGGTGGTGGTGTTGCCGATCTCGCATCCCATCTGGCGGAAGCCGTCGAGGGCGAAATTGGTGATTTTCCACAGGTTCTCCTGGCGCTCCGGCTCTTCGATCATTAGGTCTATCGCCTTGAGGGCCGCCGCTGTCGAGGCGGGGGTGATGGAGGCTGTGAAGATGTATGAGCGTGAGTGGTGGCGCAGGTAGTTGGTGATTTCCTTGTCGGTGGCGATGAAGCCGCCCAGGGAGGCGAACGACTTGGAGAATGTGCCCATGATGAGGTCCACGTCGTCGGTCACGCCGAAATGGTCGCATGTGCCGCGTCCACCTTTGCCGAACACACCGATGCCGTGGGCTTCGTCAACCATCACGGCGGCGTTGTATTTCTTTGCCAGGCGGACGATTTCAGGCAGGTTGGCCACATCACCCTCCATCGAGAACACGCCGTCGGTAACGATGAGTTTCACCTTCTCGGGGTCGCAGCGCTGGAGCTGCTGTTCGAGCGACTCCATGTCGTTGTGCTTGTATTTGAGGCTGGTTGAGAAGCTGAGACGGCGGCCTTCGATGATCGAGGCGTGGTCTTGCTCGTCATAGACGATGTAGTCGCCGCGGCCCGTCAGGCATGAAACCACGCCGAGGTTGACTTCAAAGCCGGTGGAGTAAATCATCACATCCTCTTTGCCGATATACTCGGCGATGCGGCGCTCGAGCTTCTTGTGGAGGTCGAGGGTGCCGTTGAGGAATGGTGATCCGGCGCATCCTGTGCCGTATTTCCGGGTGGCTTCGATTGCAGCTTCCTTGATACGGGGGTCGCTCACGAGGCCAGAGTAACAGTTGGAGCCGAACATCAGCACCTTGCGGCCGTTGATGATGACTTCCGCCTCCTGCTCGCTCTCGATGGCGCGGAAATAGGGATACACCCCTGCAGCTTTGGCCTGCTGGGGCGCGGTGTATTGGGCTAATTTGGCTTGAAGCAACTTCATAGCTGGTGTAAATTACTTTTCCTTTTTTAACACAGTCGGGGTATGCGCGGTCTGACCGTATGGCATGACCCTGTGGTGAAGAGTCTGTTTTGGAGAGGAAACCGATTCAGCCGACAAAGGTAGTGATTTTCGCCGAAACAACAGGCAAAAAAAGAGAAAAATATCAGATTGTGCCCTTTATGTGACGGCATTTTTGACAAATTTCGCCAGACAAAAAAGCCCCCGGCGCGGTGAGCCGGGGGCTTTGAGGTCGGGATGCTGCCGTCATTGACGGTCAGCGTAGCCGGTTATCAGAACACGTGCACTTTCTGGACTTTGTTGCCCTTGCGCATGATGTAGAATCCGGGGGTCGGGTTGTCGACGCGGATGCCCTGGATGTTGTAGTATTCAACGGGCTCGTCGTCAGCGTCGAGGAATGTGTCAGCGACTGAAGAGGAGTATGAGCCTCCGTCTACATACTGGTGGTTGCCGGTGCCCTTGTAGATATGGTTGTTCTCAGGCTCGATGTCGTTGGTCTGGTCGCCGCCGCCGTTGTTGAAGACGACTCCTGTGGTGCCCTTGGGGCAGGTGTACATGTAGATGTTTGAGGCAACCATCTGCATGTCGACGCCGGGCCATTCTGTCGCGCTCTCGCCTCCCCAGTAGTGAACCTTCACGGAGCCCCACTTGGTCACGGAGTTGTCATAGTAGACAGTCAGGCCTTCGGGCAGTACCTGCTCCTCGACTTTCTTGAATGTCACGCTGCCGGTCTTGGTCTCGGTGGCGCTGGACGCGCTCCAGTAGACGGTGACGCTCTCGCCGATCGCTATGCCGTCGCCGAGCGAGAAGGTGGCTGAGCCGCTGATGTTGATCTGCTGGCCGTTGCCGATCTTGTACCAGGCCGAGGTGGCATTGGAGGCGGTGGCGGTCACTTTGACATTGTTGACGAAGTTGCCGCCGTTGGGTGAGAACTTGACCACGGGGACGGGGGTCACATCCTCGTTTACCTTGGTGACGGTGGAGTTTCCGTCATATTTGAAGAAGGTGTCCTCGGTGATGCCCTCGATGTCGCCGGTCTGGTTGCCGTCCTTGTTGAGGATGATGTTGACAGACTCCATGTCGTCGAATGTGACGTAGTAGTAGTCGGTGCCGTTGACATTGACGGTCTCGGAGAGGGCCTTGCCGGGCCATTCGCCGCAGGGTGACACGGTCGTGCCCACGCCGTTCTTGCCCCAGGCATACATGTTGGTGCCCTGGGGGCCGTCGACATACACGGTGATCGATGCGGTGGGGTCGACCTTCTTGTAGGTGACGGTGCCGGTGGTGGTGTCGCCTGACTGCGAGGTCGCTCCGTAGGTCACGGAGATTGATTCGCCGAAGCTCATGCCTGCACCGATGGTGAATGTGGAGGTGTTGCCAGAGGTGATGTTCACTTTCTGCTGGCCTGCCACCTGATACCATCCGGAGACGGAGGCGGGGGTGAGTGACACGGAAACGGTGAGGGTCTCGGTCTTGAAGGTGCCTCCGGCGGGGCTGAAGATCACGCCCGGGGTCTCGTCGATGGCGTCATCCTTGGTGTAGTAGAATGATGCTCCGGGGTCGGTGGCGGTGGGGGTTCCACCCTGTGCCACGGGGGAGGTAGTGTAGATGAACTTGCCGTCCTCTACCACCTTGCCGCCGTTCCAGTCCTTGACCAGCACGCGGAGCTGGCCCTGGGTCGCGGGGGCAGTGACGGTGATTGTGCCGCCGCCCTGGTAGGTCTGGCCGGTCACGATGTCGGTGTAGGTGCCTGCGGGGACATTGGTGAATGTGGCGCCGCCGTTGACAGCTACCAGCGCGTAAGACTCATCCTTGTAAGCGCGCTTGAAGGCCCAGCCGCCATTCGCGGAGCAGCCGTCGAATGTGTACTGGCCCTTGCGGAGGGCGGGCACGGCGGCGCGGATTTTGTTGAGCTGCTGGATGTGGTGGGCGAGGTCGCCTTTGAGTGTGGCGGCAACCTGGCCGTCAGCGGTGTACTGGGCGAAGTCGGTGGCCTTCACGTTGCCTTCGAGGTAGTGCCCGAAGTAGGCGCGGCCGGTGTTGATGAGGGCGGTGTTCATGCCGTCATCAATCAGCTTGCCTGCCTGGAATTCAACCTCAGAGCCGTAATAGAGGCAGGGGATGCCGCGGAAGGTGAACATCCAGGAGAGGTTCTCGGCCCACTGTGCTGTGCCGCCGTTGAATCGGATGCCGTCGTTGGGTCCGGGACCGTAGTCGTGGGAGTCGACATAGACCACGTTGAATGAAGCGTCGTTGTAGTAGTTGTCTTGTTTGAAATACTGCTGTATTTCGCCCACGTTCTTGTAGCTGTAATGTATGGGGAAGTCAATCACGTTGAAGCCTGAGGCCTGGGAGTAGTCGGGCTCGTGCCATGCGCCGTTTTGCATCCAAGCGTTGTTGGAGCGGGGCTTGTCCTGGGTGTCCTTCTCGCAGACTGCCATAGGGCCTACGGGGGTGTCATGGCCTTCGGGAAGGTTCTGCTGACGCCACCATGCGGGGTCGCCGTTGAACTCGTCGAGCAGGGCCTGGTCTGATTTCCAGGTGTAGAAGTAGCATGAGAGGTTGGGCTGGTCACGGTAAACCACCGTGCCCTGGAAGCGCTGGCAGACCTCGCCGAACATGTAGAAGGGCGCGCCGTTGAGTCGCTTGCTCTTGTATTTCTCGCCGAGTGCCTGGAACTGGGGGATGAACTGTTTGTTGAAGGTCAGCGGGGAGATGTGGCCGGAGGTGTCGATACGGAACGCGTCAACGCCCATCTCGATGAATTTGCCGTAGCAGTCGACGACATACTCGGCAACGGCGTTGTTCTCGGTGTTGAGGTCGACGCAGTCGCCGGCGATCTGTCCCCACCAGCGGTTGGGAAGGTCCCAGTTCCATCCGGTGCCGTAGTGGTGGTAGTAGTTGTTGGGCTCGTACTGGGGGTTCTTGAAATATTTCCAGCGCACGCTGTATTGGGTGGTCTCGCCGGAGTTGGGGAGATCCCAGTAGCTTGCTCCGCCGAGCTTCTCATCAGGAATCATCGAGCATTCGATGTTGGCCTGGTTGCGGATGTTCTGGTTGCGGGTGAAGAGGGGGTTGAGGTTGGCCTCTCCGAAGTTGCCTGTGTGCTGGAGCACGACGTCAAGCACAATCTTGAGGCCCTTGGCGTGGGCGGCGTCGATGAGGTCCTGGAATTTCACGTCCTTCTCCGAGCCCCATTCGGTGCGGCTCTCGTAGCGGAGGTCGACGCTCGACATGTCCATGGCGTGGTAGCCGTGGTAGTCTATGCCGGAGCCGTTCTGCACCACGGGTGTGATCCAGATGGCGGTGAATCCGAGGGCCTTGATGTAGTCGAGCTTCTCGATAAGACCGGCGAAGTCGCCGCGCCATGCGGGGTCGTTGGTGGCAATCTGCTTCTCCTGCTTGTCCCAGGTGCAGACGTTGTTCTTGGGGTCGCCGTCATAGAAGCGGGTGGTCATCGCGAAATAGATGGTCTCGTCGCGGAAGTCAGAACGCTCTCCCACGAAAGTCGTGGCCATCGAGGGCAACGTCACAAGGAATGTGAGCGCTATGATGAGCCATTGTGTCAGCTTTCTCATTTGCAGAGTCTGGTTAATAGATTGTTGGTTTAGATAAATGTAAGTAGTAAAGATATAATCTCTGGATAGTTGTTGGAGCCTCGTTGTTGTGGCGAGGCCAATTTTTTTTGCAAAGTTGGTGAAAATTTCCCAAAAGTGGCAATAAAGCGGCATGTTTAACAACATATTTTATGGAAAAGACAGCCTCTGATGGCCCCGGAGCCTGTGTCCGGGGCCATCAGGGGCTGCCTGTTATCTTGCTGGGGCTGACGAGTGTCAGTCTTTCTTGAGCAGTGAGGCGGGAGCTTCAGGCTCCTTGATGCCGTCGCGTATCAGCAGGGCGTCGATTGTGGGGTCTTGCCCGCGGAAACGCTTGTAGATGACATCGGGAGCCTCGGAGCCGCCTTTCTCGAGGATGTTGTGGCGGAAGGCGTCGGCCGTCTCGCGGTCGAAGATGCCGTTCTCCTTGAAGTGGGCGAAGGCGTCGGCGTCGAGCACTTCGGCCCATTTGTAGGAGTAGTAGCCTGCGGCGTAGCCTCCGGCGAATATGTGGCTGAACTGGGGCGAGGTGGCCGAGCCGTCAACATCGGGGAAGATGCGCACCTGCTCTATGGCCGCGCGCTCGAAGGCCACAGGGTCAGCCACGGCTGTGGTGTCGGCCAGCGAGTGCCATGCCATGTCGACGTATCCAAATGAGAGCTGGCGCATGCATGAGTAGGCCGCGCCAAACTGTGAGGAGGCCACGATTTTGTCTACCATCTCCTGGGGGAGTGGTTCGCCGGTGAGGTAGTTTTTGGCGAATGAGTCGAGGAACTCCTTCTCGGTGAGGTAGTTCTCGTTGAACTGCGAGGGGAGTTCGACGAAGTCGCGGTAAACATTGGTGCCTGAGAGGGAGGAGTAGTTGCATCGTGTCAGCAGGCCGTGGAGGGCGTGGCCGAACTCGTGGAGGAATGTCTCCACCTCGTAGGGGGTGAGCAGCGAGGGCTTGTCGGCTGTGGGCTTGGTGAAGTTCATCACGATCGACACCAGCGGACGGTGGTCGACCCCTTCGCCGTCAATCCACTGGTCGGAGAAGCCGGTCATCCATGCGCCCGGGCGCTTGGTGTCGCGGGGGAAGAAGTCGGTGTATATCACTCCGATGAAGTCTCCCTTGTCGTCGGTGACATCGAATGCCTTGACATCAGGATGGTAGACTTCGATGGAGTCGTTGGGGGAGAACTGCAGGCCGTAGAGGCGGGTGGCGAGGCCAAACACGCCGTTTATGACGTTGTCAAGCTCGAAGTAGGGTCGGAGCTGCTCCTCGTCGTATGAGTAAAGCTCGTTTTTGAGCTTGTTGGCGTAGTAGCTGTAATCCCAGGCGTTGATTTCGACGGGCTTGCCTTCGGTCTTGGAGGCGAATGCCGTCAGCTCGGCCATCTCCTTGTCGAGGGCGGGGCGGTATGCGTCGCGGAGCTGGTCGAGCAGCTTGTAGACATTCCCGGGGGTGCGGGCCATGGTGCGCTTCAGCGAGTGTTCGGCGTAGGTCTTGCTGCCAAGGAGGTTGGCGAGCTGGAGACGCAGCGAGGCGATTTTGGTAAGCACGGGGAGGTTGTTGTATTCACCCGAGGTGTTGCGGCCGGTATAGAGGCGGTAGAACTTCTCGCGCAGGTCGGGGCGGTCGGAGTATTTCATGAACGCCATGTAGGTGGGCTGGGCGAGGGTGAAGAGGAATTCCCCTTCACGTCCTTTTGCGGCGGCCAGCTGGGCGGCCTCGTCGACGATTCCCTTGGGCAGGCCCGCGAGGTCGTCGGAGGTGAGCCAGATTTCATAGGTGTTGAGCTCTTTGAGCACATTCTGTCCGAAGATGGTGGTGAGCTCTGAAAGCTCAGAGGAAATCTGGCGGAACTTTTCGCGGTCGTCCCCCTGGAGGTTGGCTCCGGAGAGGGCGAAATTGTTGTATGTCTCATCGAGGAGCATCTGCTGCTCGGGGGTGAGGGTGAGCGAGGCGCGGTTGTCATGGACCGACTTGATGCGCTTCCAGAGGTTCTCGTTGAGGATGATTGATGTGGAGTAGTCAGAGAGCTTGGGGGTGACGCGCATCGATATCTCCATCAGCTCGTCGTCGGCGTCGGCCGAGAGGATGGGGAAGAAGATGTTAAGCACCTTGTTGAGCTGCTGGCCAGAGCGGTCGAGGGCCACCACGGTGTTCTCGAATGTCGGCGCGTCGGGGTTGTTGGCGATGGCGTCGATTTCAGCCTTCGCCATCTCGATGCCCCTGTCGATGGCCGGCTCGTAGTCGGCGTTGGAGATTTTGGAGAACGGGGCGGTCGAGTGGACTGTGTTGAATTTGTCGGCGAACACGGCGCCTGGAGCAGGCTGTGCCTGCGATGACATTGTTGACATCAGGCTTAATGTAACAGTTAGTGTGGTAAGAAGTTTCTTCATTGCAGAAAGCTTGTAGTTTTATGCAAAGATAGCATTTTGCGCCGACACGCCCAAAAAAAAATAGGTGTTAACTGGGGGCAAATCCAAGTAAAATGGTTAACTTTGAGGTTCGTTACACTATGACGCGCACGATATGGAACCAGAGAAAAAAGCGCTCCGCAAGGAGCCGTACATATATGAGATGCCGCTGAAAGTCAGGGACTATGAGGTGGATTCGCAGGGGATAGTCAACAATGCCAACTATCTCCATTACCTCGAACATACCCGCCATGAGTTCTGCCAGGAGCGCGGGGTCTCATTCCGCGACATGCAGCGCGACGGCATCGACCCGGTGGTCAGCAAGATAGAAATATCCTATCTGACACCGCTGAGACTGGCCGAGACGATGACGAGTTGCCTTTGGCTTGAGCGCAAGGGGGCGAGGTTTGTGTTCCACCAGGACATATTCAATGCCTCCGGCAAGTATGTGGTCAAGGCGCTTGTGACAATCGTGGCCCTTGAGAACGGACGGCTCAGCCGCGGCGAGCAGCTCGCGGCGGCTTTCGCCGGATGTCTGCCAAAACCGGATGAGAAGGGATGACGGGCGACGGACTTCTGACATACAGGATCGCTTTTTCCCGCATAAAGGGGATGACCGTGGGGGCCGCCCGCCACATGCTGGAGGCCCTCGGCTCGGAGGAGGCGTTTTTCAGGCTCGACCTGCGCGAGATGGAGCGTCTGACCGGGCTTGGAAGCCGTCATTTCAGGGATGGCATGAGGGAGGAGCTGCTGTCGCGCGCCAGGGAGGAAGTGAGGTTTGTGACGGCCAATGCCGTGCGATGCCTTTACTTCACCGACGGGGATTTCCCGCGCAGGCTCCTGGAATGTGAGGACGCGCCGCTGATGCTGTATGGCAAGGGTGAGTGTGACCTCAACGCGCGACATGTGGTCGGGATTGTCGGCACCCGCAACGCCACCCATTACGGGGTGAATTTCATCAACCGTCTTGTCGACGACCTTGCCGCGCGGCTCGACAGCCTGCTGATTGTCAGCGGCCTCGCCCTGGGATGTGACGTGGCGGCCCACAGGCGCGCGATTGCGGCGGGAGTTCCGACGGCCGGAATCGTGGCCCACGGGCTCGACACGATGTATCCGGCCGAGAACCGCGAAGACGCGGCGCGGATGGCCCGTGGCGCAGGCATCGTGCTGACCGACTATCCGAGCAAGACCCGTCCGTTCCGGGGAAATTTCCTGGCCAGAAACAGGATTGTGGCCGGGATGGTCGACTGCCTGGTGGTGGCGGAGTCTGCCGCCGACCACGGGGGCGCGCTTCACACTGCCCGGCTCGCCCGGGAATATGACCGCGAGGTGTTTGCCCTGCCGGGCCGCACGAGCGACCATTACAGCGGCGGATGCAACCGCCTGATACGTCGCCAGGTGGCGGTGTTGTGTGGCGGCGCTGACGACCTGATGGACACGATGGGCTGGACCGGGCGCCAGGCCGAGCCTGAGCAGCCGGCCCTGTTCAGATGCTTCTCGCCCGAGGAGCAGGCCATCGTGGATTACCTGACGGCCCACGGCGAGGGGCAGATAAATCTCCTGACGGCCCACACTGGCATCCCTGTCGGGCGGCTGATGGGGATGCTGATGGAGCTGGAGATGGACGGTGTGGTGATGGCCCTCCCCGGCTCGCGTTACCGTCTGGCCTGAGCCGCCCGCTAAACAATCCAGCCCTCTCTGACCTTATATATTAATGAGCAACCACAAACCCATACATACACCATGGAAAAGAAAATAATCGCTCCTTCGGAGCTTATCATCAACCAGGACGGGTCGGTGTTTCATCTCCACCTGCTTCCCGAGCAGCTGACCGACCGCATAATCCTCGTGGGCGACCCGGCCCGCGTCAACATCGTGGCGGAGCATTTCGACACCCGTGACTTCGAGGTGTCGTCGCGTGAGTTCCACACCATTGGCGGCACTTACAAGGGTAAACCCATTATGTGTCTCAGCCATGGCATCGGGCCTGACAATATCGACATCGTAATCAATGAACTTGACGCGCTGGCCAACATTGATTTCGCCACGCGTGAGGTGAAGGACCAGCACCGCCAGCTGACGATGGTGCGCATCGGCACATCCGGTGCCCTCCAGCCCGAGCTGATCGTGGGCACTCCGGTGATTGCCGAGAAGGCCATCGGTTTCGACGGTGTACTCAACTATTACGCCGGCCGCAACGAAATCGCCGACCTTGAATTCGAGAAGGCTTTCTGCGACCATACTTCATGGAATCCCCTGTGGGCTAAACCGTATGTGGTTGATGCCGACAGTTCGCTGGTCGACCAGATCGGCCAGGACGACATGGTGCGTGGCAACACAATCTCTGCCGTGGGCTTCTATGGACCGCAGGGCCGCGAGCTGCGTCTGCCGCTCTCCAACCCGGGACTCAACCAGAGCATCGAGGAGTTCAGGTTCAACGGCCGCAAGGTGACCAACTACGAGATGGAGTCGGCTCCCCTCCAGGGGCTGGGCCGTCTGATGGGCCACCGCGCCATGACCGTCTGCTCGATCATCGCCAACCGTATGCGCCATGACGTGACTCCCAACTACAAGACCGCCATCCGCGACCTCATATCGACAGTGCTTGACCGTATCTGACGGCACCTCTGAATATCACGGAAAAAAAGTTCTCGCGGGCGTTCCGCGAGAACTTTTTTGTCTGTTTGGATGGCGGCTGGTCGTTGCCGTAGGGTCATTCGTCGTGGTTGCCGTTGACACACTGCTCGATGACATCCTCGGGGATGCCTTGTGCCCTCATGTTCTCGGCGATGCGCTGCCTGTCGGCAATGCGCCTGGCCTCCATGAGGTCTTCGACATGGTCGCGGAAGTCGCTTTCCACCCTTTCGCGGCATGCCGCCTCGTAATTGCGGCGGTAAGTCTCCACATCCTCATCTCCTGACGCGTCTGCAAGGCGCAGGTTTTCCTCTTCCCTGAACATCAGCGAGGATATGTTGCGTATCGCCCGCAGCATGCGCCTTTTGCCCGGGATGGTGTTGATGTCGATTCCGGCGAATGTGGAGCGGTCTTTGTGCAGCACCAGGTAATATATGCCGGCGACGAGTATGGCTGTAATGGCCGGGATGTCGAAATTCTCGCGGTGATACAGCTCGCTGTATGAGTTGATAAGCTCGATGGCGTGGAGCTCGCGCAGGCGTGATGTGCGTTCGGTGATGTGGTTGCCTTCGGCTATCTCCCAACGAAGCAGCTCGGTCATGATTTCTTCCTGCATGAGGTTGGTCAGCAGTTTCTCGAGTATGTTGCTGTAACCTTCCTCCGAGCCTATTTCCTCCATGGAGTCCCTGACAAGGTCGCTGAGCCAGTAATCATAATTCTTGACGAACTCGTCATAAAACTCGTCAAGATTCTTGTACCGGTTGTAGAACACAATCGGCTCGATCTTTGCTCGCTTGACTATGTCGGTCACCAAGGCGAGTGAGAAACCTTTCTTTTTTATCTGCGCGACGGCCGCTTTGTTGATTGCCTCCTCGATGTCGGCCTTCGATCGTCGCGGTCTCCTGGTTTTTACTTCATTAGCAGGTTCCATATTCAAGTGTTTTTACGGGTGTTCACGGAGACATTTCCATCCATCTGACTCCGTAAAATGTTGACTACGTATGTCTTTTGCCGCGTCGCGCCATAGCCAAGGCTGTACGTCTTTTGTGGGACGTGCGCTCCAGCGGTGTTCAAGGTATTGCAAAAATAGCGAATATCCTCCAGTTTACAAAAGGGGAGAGGGGATAATTGACGGGATGGGTATGGCTAATTTGGCCACTAATCGTCATTTTTGTATTTCCGCGGCGAGCATCCGGTGGCCGAAACGGCAGTAGATGCATTTGTTTTTTTCGCAATACTCGCGTCGCAGTTGTATCATCGCCTGTGAGTCGAAAGCGTCACGGCAGTCCAGTCCGGTCGAGGCGAACAGCCTGACATCTTTGTTGTCTTCCGCCTGGAAACCCCTGAGCAGTTCGGGGATTAGGCGCATTGTCGCGACATCTCCCCTGGCGGTGGCCCTGGCGAGCATCAATGGGATGGCCACATTGATGACCAGGCGGTCTATGGAGCTTTCTGAAAGGGCTTTCGGTGTGGCTCCCCGGCCTGATGAGCCGAATGTGTAGCGTGTGGCCCAGAATCCGGTCAGCCGTATGTCGAATTCCTTGCGGATTTCCTGCAGTGATGGCAGGGCGGGAGTCTCCGGTTCGGGTATGTGGGGGTAATACAGTCTTGTCTCCATCAATGATTTTTCCCGTCGGCGGTATAGGTCGGCGATGATGTCGTCGAGATGGCCGATCAGGTAGAAGCCCCGGTGGATTTTCTCGGCCAGGATGGCCAGCCGCCTGTGTGGAAAGTTCTGGGGCCGTGTGCGGGAGAGCTTCCATTGCAGCGGCAAAGGGGTGAGGCTGAACTTGCGGGCCATGAACTGGTATTCCTGGCGGAGACGGGTGACATATCCGTCCTCGTCTGGCGCGGGGGAGGGTATCATGCCGGCCTGGCCGAAGACAAGAGCCTCCATCGTGACAAGCTCGTCGCGGTGGCGGTTGAGGAATTTAAGGGGGAGGTTTTTGGCCAGCACCTCGAACGGCTCGGCGTTGAGGCCGAATCCCAAGGCGCGGGAGAGGGTGATGTAGGCCGCGGCCTCCCAGTCACCCTCGGTGAATTTGACGAGGTCGAGTATGCGGTCGCTTTTGCTGTAAAGTCGCTCGATGGCGAGGGCTGTGAGCCATTCGGTGTGGCGCACCCGTTCGAGCCGGGCGATGGTGGCCGCGCAGGGGAGCGCGGATGAAGCTCCCGACATCAGCATGTTGCACCGGGCCGCTGACCGGGCCGAGCATCTGACAGCCACCTGCGGGATGACCGAACCGTCGGGGCGCATGACCTGCGCGTCATCGACCTGGACCACATGCAGTATCACCGAGTCGTATGCCCGGTCGCGGTCATGGCCGTGGCGCATCCAGTCAGAGGCCCTGACATGAATCTCGATGTTGCCGGCCCACCGCTGTCCGTCGATTTCAACTGAGGCGTTGAAAAAGTCAGGGCCGGAGTCATGGTTGAGGGTGCCGGGATGGATGATCCTGACGCGTCTGCCGTCTGAGGTGCGCAGCGGGGTGTAGTCCCAGAGACGGTGCTGCCATACAAACTGCATCAGTTTTTCCATTGGCCGGGGAGGGAGGATGGATGAATGCCGAGGTCGGCCAGCAACTCAGTCAGTCGGGGCAGGAGAGGCGCGTTGCCGCTGTTGTCGATGATATGGAGCGGGACGCTCACATCTCCGTGACACACGTGGCGCTGGCGACGCATGCGTGCCATTATCTGGTCTGGAGTGGCGGAGTCGCGGAGGCAGGCGCGCGCCAGCCTTGTCTCCTCCGGGGCATCTACGACCCATATCTGGTCAACCTCGTCGTGAAGACGGCTTTCGAGCAATATGGCTGTCTCCACGAAAAGCACCGGGGATGAGGATGAGTTTGTCTCGCGCCAGTGGCGCAGGTCTTCAGTGACGCGCCGGTGTGTGATGGCGTTGAGCCTGGCGAGTTTAGAGGGGTCTGAAAAGACTATTTCGGCCAGCAGCGGGCGGTCGATTATGCCGTTTTTGACTGTGTCGGGTGATATTTCCTCGCATAGCCGCCTGTGGATGGCGGGGTCGGAGTCCATAAGCCGCCTGGCACGGGAGTCGCAGTCATAGACATTGAGTCCCCATGCGGACAGACACCGGCATACGGCCGATTTGCCGCTTCCTATGCCTCCGGTTATGGCTATCAGGGGTGTCATTTATTCCTGTTCGATGAGAAATTCGACTTCAGGAGTGGCGAGCCGTGCGCTCTGGTAATAGGGGGGCACTCCGCTCAGCCTTACGGGGATGGTCTGTTTGCCTGATGTGATGTCGTTGTAATCCACGGTGGCGCGCAGCGATGAGTTGGCGGCCGAGTATGTGCTTTTGGGCAGCAGGTAAGTGGCCTCGACTATTGCCGGGAAGGGTATCAGGCGTATGCCGCCTGGCACATTCACAGGTTCGATCTTGAGTTTGCGTGTCTTGGTGACAAGCGGCTCGATAGGGAAGGTGACCTTGACGGTGGAGGGGACAGCCTTCATGCCTTCAGGGACAAGGATGCTGACCTCCACGGTTGTGGTGTCGGAGAGGCGCGAGAGCGATATGGGGGCTGTGGTAAGCTCTTTTATCTGCAGGCGCTCTTTCTGGTTGGAGTAAAGCAACACCGAGTCGGTGGAGATTTTCGGGGCTCCGAACGCCTCGTATTGTGGCAGGGTGGTGATGTCCGCGTCGACAATCACCTTTACCGGTATGCCCGGATTGGTGGTGTAGTAGAGATGGAGGGAGTCGGGTCGCACGGCCACGATTGACGCGCTGGTGCCGAAGATGCCCCTGAGGGCCGAGTTGAGCTGCGCCTCGTTGAGGAGCAGGTGGTAGTCGCTCGGGCGCGAGAACTGGTCGTAGCGGAGTTTCAGCACCGGCTTGGCTCCCCAGGCGAATTTGGCGAGGGCTGAGCCTTTGTCTTTGATTGTGACGCTGACTGTGGGGACGTTGCCCGAGATGATGGTCATGTTCTTGGGGAACTCCTCAAGCCTCAGCGGCACCTTGTAGTCTTTCTGGATTTCGTCGTTGAGGGCCATCAGAAACCAGAATATGGTGGAAATGACCAGGAACACAAGAAAAGTGAGGACATTGCGCCCCGCGGTGGTGCGCAAGTCCTCCTTGAATTTGCTGTAATATTTCTTGTAATCCACCATATGCGGTGTATCGGGTCGTTGTGTCGCCTGTCGCCTTGGCCTGGCCGGGGCGACAGTGGCTGATGGGGTTGCCGTCAGGCTTTTGTCTTGTTGGCTTCCTGCTCCTGGGCGTCAGATGCTGAGGGGTAGACCGAACCCTTGTCGATGCGCAGCACGGTGTTGTCTGACACGGAAATCAGGAAGCTGTCTTCTTTGATTTCCTTGATTTTGCCGTGGATGCCGCCTGCGGTGATGATGTTGTCGCCTTTCTTGAGTCCTTCGCGGAATTTGCGGATTTCCTTCTGCTTCTTCTGCTGGGGACGGATCATGAGGAAGTAGAACACGACGATGAGGCCGACAATCATAATGATGCCGCTGTAATCGGCGCCTGCGGCGGCCTGGAGGGGGATGAGGTTGGTAATCATCGGGATATAATTATTCGGTTAATATTCGGATTGATGGCAGGGGGACGGATCTCTTATTTGAGCAGTTTGCCCTCCTCCTTGAGATAGTTGACGATGGAGTAAAGCACGCCGTTGATAAACTGGCCGCTGCGGGCGGTCGAGTAATAGTTGGCGATCTCGATATACTCGTTGAGGGTCACCGGCACGGGAATCGAGGGGAAGTTGAGCAGCTCGGTGATGGCGGTGATGAGAATCACGATGTCGGTGAAGGCCAGACGTTCGGGATCCCATTGCGAGCCGTTGATGAACTTGTCGATAAACGAGCGGTATTCCTCGCGGTTGTTGATGGCCCCCAGGAAGAGGTCGGGCCCGAAGTTGGCGTCGTCGTCATTCTTGTAGACCGGAAGCACCTCCACGGAGCCGTCACCGGCGTTGGCCATCTGCTTGATGGTCTTCAGTGTGAAAGTGCCCATGACAGCGAGGTCGTCGTTCCAGTAGACCGACTTGTTCTCCATGCCTTCGGCGAGCGCGTCTGAGGGGAAGATGACATTTTTCAGCAGACGGCGCCACAGCTCGCAGTCATCCTGGTATGTGGCGGCATCGGCTTCCATGTATTCCTTGTATATGTCGCTCTGGCGCACCGCGTCGAGAAGCGCCTTGAGCATGTAATAGTCCCCCTCCCATGCCACGGGATGGTCTTTGACATACCGGGCGATTTCCTCCGACTCGCGGATGGCTTTGACATACCGGTTGTCGATGAAGCGGGTGTTGGGGTTCAGTTCATCGTCGGTGGGGCAATATTTCTCTTTGGCGGCCTCGATGCGCTCGGCTTCGAGGTCGGTGAGGTAGCCGGGCAGCAGCAGCAGGGAGATGTAAAGCTCGTAGGCTTTCTCGAGGGAGTCGTTGAGCGACTTCCTGGCCTGTGTCAGGGTGCTGCGGGTGTCTGAGAAATCGTTGAGGGTGTTGGCGGCCATTGTGAACGCCTGGCGGAATCCGGCCGAGGTGAAATCCTCGTTCTCGCGAGCCCTCTCAAGAAACGCGGAATCTTTGGCGATGACGGTGGAGAGGACCACGGCCCAGAGCTTGACATCCTCGGCGAGGGTCTTCTTGCCCTTCTTCTTGCGGTAGTCGGCGTAGACTGATGACTCGATGATTTTGTGGTAAAGCCCCTGGAGGGTGCTGTCAAAGCTGCCAAGTGAGGGGGAGCCTTTCCCAATCAGTTCGCGTATGGAAAGGTCGGCCGAGAGGGCCTTGGCCAGGGCTGTGCCGGCCAGCACGTTTGACTCCCTGAGGGAGTCGATTGAGGCGCGCAGGTTGCCGGGTCTGACCTTGCATCCCGACAGCTGCATGATTATGAGAAGCAGGTCGAGGTAGAGGGAATAGGCGTAGCGCGCGTCGCGAGTCTTCTTCTCCGGGGCGCTCTCGATGTGGAATTCACTACGGGTAAGCAGGTAGGCGTAAAGCATCTGCACTACCTTGATGCGTATTAAAATTCGGTTGATCATCAGTTGAAAATGTTCTGCTGTGGGGGGCGCTTTCGCGCACGTCCCATTTTGACGGGCAAAGTTACGAAAAAAATCGCCAACAATATCAAAGGCTGCCTGATTATTTTTCCGCCTCGTTGTCGGGTGTGGTGCGCGCCATCTGGTTTCGGGCCACCTGCAGGGTAGCTTCGAGCCGCTGGCGCTCCACGGCCAGCTGGCGGGCCCGGGAGATGGCCCGTGCATAGGCGTATGCGTCGGCCAGGGCCGAGGTCTGGACTGCCGGTAGTTTCACCTGGCGGCTTGATTTCCCCCGGAAGGTCAGGGTGAGGGGCTTGCCTGTGTTGGCCAGGGCAAACTGGCCGATGGTGTCGCTCTGAGCGGGGGAGAAGGTGATGATCTCGCCGCCGTCGATGCGGTAGTTGCTTTCCCCGTCGTATGGGACCTCGGGGGTCGAGACCGAAGCCGACCCGTCTGAGAGGCTTATGGATGTGTGGCCTATCGAAGGCTTGGCCGACGACACGATGTAAAATTCCCCGATTTCAGAGACGCGTCCCTGTATGGCCGTGGTCGACATGAATGACGGGTTGTAGCCCTCCGAGGCCACCCAGTAGCCCTCGAGCATCCTCGGTGTCTTTACCCATTTGAGCTTGGGTTTGAGTCTGTCTGCGTCAACCTTGTCGAGGGCCATCAGGGAGTCGTTGGTCGAGATTTTTAGCAGGGTTGCTTTCTCGATTACTTTCGGGCGCAACGCCATCCCCTCTTTCTGCAGGGCAATTTCGGAGGGGTAGTTTTTCTGCAGCGAGTCGAGCAAAGACTCGGCACGGGTGTAGTCGGCTGTCTCGTAGGCCGTTGTCGCCCCGTCGAGGAGCGCCTGCGACTCAGGGTCGGCTTTGTCCGAGCCGGAGCAGGATGTCAACAATGAGAGGGCGCATGCCGCCGGGATGCATCCTGCGAGGATGATATGTAATGTGTCGGTAGTCTTCATAAAAAAAGTCAACAAAACTTCTACCCTCAAAGGTAGTGAGTTTTGTTGACTTGACCAAATTACTTATAACCTTTGCAATCTTGGTGTCATTGACCGCAAGGCGGCGTGACGGCGGTCACGGGTGGTCGCTTCAGCGCAGTATCACCTTGGTGACCTTGTCGCCCTGGCGGCAGAGGTAGACCCCCGGAGCTGTCTCTGAGGGGTTTACGCGGGAGCCTGTGAGGTTGTAATATTCCTTTGGCAGGTTGTCGTCGGTGGTTGCGGTGATTGTCTCAACCCCCGAGATGGTGCCGTCGCTGTTGACTCGGTAAGACTGCACTTCGCTGTTGCGTCCTGCGTGGCGGGCATAGACGGTGATGATGTGGTCGGCCTCGAGGCTGGATTTGTCGAGCGTCCATTCCTTGTCGGCGTTGATGAAGCCGCCGGATATCGCGGCCGTTTTCGCAGGGGTCGGCTGGCCCGGGGCCACAACCTCGTCGACAAGCATCAGTTTGCCGTAGGGCACCGACAGACGGAACTCCGAAAGGTCGTCGTTGACCTCAGGCTCGATCATCTCGGCGTGTTCGCCGGGGTCGTAGCCGATTTTGGAGTCGAAATGGCTGATGATTTTGCGGCAGAAATCCTTGATATGGTTGACCTCGGCCTGGAAGCTTCCTCGGGCGGCGGCGTTGTCATGCACCGGAGTGTTGAGAATCGGCCAGCGCTCGAAATTGAGTTGCTGCGACTCATCCATCAGTGAGGCGTAGTAATCGATTTGTCCGGCGAGATAGTCATAGCTCAGGCCGTTGTCACGGACGGCTCCCCAGAGATGGCGCAGCTCTTCGGCGGTCTGCGGGTCTGACATCACTTTCTCTGTGAATTCGCGGAACCCGGCTGCTGCCGAGGGGGTGTTGAGGTAAAGATAGCTGTCGTTGTCGTATGCCTGGTTGTCTATGTAACGGCTGTTGTCAAAGGCCACGTCGAAATCCCATGCCGGGCCGCTGTAGATATGGGGGTCTCCGAGGTCTTTGTACATGTTGAAGCTCCACATCACATCTTTGTTGCCGCCGATTTCGTTGGTCATCAGCAGCTGGAGGAAAGACTCCACGTCAAGTATCTCGCGATAGTTGCCCTGCCCGGTGAATTTGCCGTCGCTGACGCGCCGGGTCATGTCGGAATAGTAGTCGGTGATGTAGTCAAGCGGCGCACTGGTCTGGAACAGCACGTCCTTGTCATCGGGGGCCTTGACGGTGACGGGGATTCCCTGCGGGGTGGTGAACCAAGTGCCTGCGGGTTCCTCGTTGGCGTATGCGTCGACTTCCAGAAAATAGCCTCCGGTGAGGGCTTCTCCCCCGGCCAATGCTTCCTCAAGGGTCATTTCGTGGATGTTGACACGGTTTTTGTCGACTTCCTTGGAGTCGGCAAGCTGGTAGCAGCCGCGGTACTCGCCGTTGAGGATTACATCGACAGGTGTGCAGAAGGGCACATAGTCCATACCCATCATGCGGGCGATGTCAAAGGCCACGAGGTTGCGCATCAGGGTCTTGTCGCCGTAGTTGTTGAGCAGCTCCCATTTCTTTTTCTTGGCTTTCGCGCCTGCAACAGGGGTGTCTTTCTTGTCGAATTTCACACGCAGGGGACGCTTGGGGAATGTGCGGCTGTAATTGCCTCGTTCGCGGGTTATGCCAGGTTTGCTCAGCACTTTGCCGTCGGAGTCGATGACCGTGATGGTGGCTGTGAGGTCATGGTCCTTGTCGGGGTCTACGTTCATGTCGTGGGGTTCCTCCATGTCGACGGTGTTGAGGATGACGGTGGGGAGGTTTGTGAAGCGGTAGAGGTTGCTGTCGTCTCCGGCTCCTTTCTCTCCGAAGAAACGCAGCTCGGCCATTTCGCCGTGTGATCCTTGGCTCCCTCCGGCCCCGTTGCCGGCCGCCGCGTCAGTAAGGCGGCGCGGGCCGACGTAGCGGACATAGCGGAATCCGCGTGAGCAGGAGATGCCGGCTTCGCCCCATTCGCCTGCTGGTTTGGCCTGGCGGATAATGTGGATAGGCATGGCGTCTGAGAAGTCTTCATTGTTGGCTCCCTCGAATACACCGAGGAGGGCCTTCCAGGCATTGTCATCGGCAGCCATCCATTTCACCTTGGTGATGACGTGGGGTTCGCCGAGATCGAGTCCGGCCCAAGCCCTGTCGGCCCTCGCGGCGCGGAAGGCGGTAGAGGGATTGTTGTCGAACAGCGCGGGTAGGCTGTTGCGCGGGGCCACGCCGACAGGGACGCCTCCCAGCCCCTGGTCGGGGGTGACGGGGTCGATGTCGGGCTCTGGCAGCTCGTCGACATCGACGGTTGGGTTGCCGCCGATATGGTCAATGCGGGTGAATGTCACATCGTGGCCTTCAAACACCAGTCCGTAGAGCTGCAGGTATTTGACCATGTCGTCGGTCAGTTTGACGTTGATGGTCATGTTCTCCCCTGCGCTCAGGTCGGCATAGATGTTGTCGCCGGTGGTTGTGGTGTGGAGGTGGCATGCGTCGGCCGCTGAGTTGGCGTTGACCTCCCCGGCTCTCCTCGGGGCGTAGATCTGGGCCTGGGCGTTGTCTGAGGCAGAGTAGGTGATTGTCAGGTTGTCGCCGGGTTTGATGTTGTTGAAGACGCTTGTGTCGATGGTGTGGCGGTCTCCCCAGGCGTTAAGTTGCCAGTTGCCGGATGCCAGCAGTTCGGGTTGCGCGCTGGCAGGGGAGAGGAGGGTGAATTCCCTCATCGTGTATGTGCCACGGTTCTGGAATTTGAACACGATCTTCTCTATCGCCTTCCCCTCCTGGAAATAATAAGTGCCGGATGCGCCTTCTCCGTTGTATTCGTCAAAATCCCCGCCGGAATAGTTGACATACACCATCTTGTTGCCTGCGCCGTCGGCGGAGACATCTATGTGGACAGCGGTGAAGCCTGAGAGGGAGAAGTCGGGATGGTCGGCGGCGAAGTCGATGCCGGCCCCGGCCCAGTCTTCGGAGACGTGGATGACATAGGAGCCATCGCTTTTCTTTTCGACAGAAGTGCCGGCCCATTCGGTGCCGTTGACCCATGGCATGACGTTGAGGTTGTCAGCGGCGGAGAGAGCTAAGGGGGCTGCGCCAAGCAGCACACCGGTTAGCAAATGTTTGATCATGGATGAAATTGAGTTAGTTTTAGGGTAAGGGACGGAAAAATCCGATACTGCAAAGATACGTTTTTCGTCACCCTGAAAGCTGATACAATTTTACCCGATTCTTGACCAATTACATCAAAGACGGCGGGTCAGCGGGCGCGCGACACCTCTTTCACCCCCTTGACGGTCTTGATTTTCCGTATCAGGGCGTTGAGCGAGTCGTTGTCCTGGATGCCTACCGAGAGGTGGCCCTGGAAGAGCCCGTCGTTTGAGTCGATGGATATGGCTCTTAGCGAGACATTTTTCTCCTTGCTTATTATTGAGGTGATGTTGGTGACGATGCCGATGTCGTCATTGCCCACCACACGGAGGGTGGCTCCCATCTGCGAGCCTACTTTGCCTGACCAGCGGGTGGTGATGACCCTGTAAGGGTAGCGTTCACGGATGTTGGCCGCGTTGGGACAGTCGGCACGGTGGATTTTTATCACCCCCTCGGCTGAGATGAATCCAAACACGTCGTCGCCGTAGATAGGGTTGCAGCAGCGGGCGAACTTGTAGTTTATCCCTTTGATGTCATTGCCTATCACCAGCACGTCGTCGGCGTTGGCCGATGCGTCGGCCTCCTCTCCCTGGGCGGTCTGGAGGTTGAACTCCTCGGCCGAGACCTTTCCGGCATGGGGGTCATGGGGGTGTGATTCGAATGTGGCGTACCGCTCCATCACGTCGTTGACATCGAGACGGCCTTCGGCGATTTCGTTGAAGAAGTCGGTCATGTTGCGGTAGCCCATCTTCTTGACCAGCCTGCTGACGGCGGCCTCCTCGAATTCCAGTTTGCGGTTCTTGAGACGGCGCATCATCATCTCGCGGCCCAGCTCGGCCGACTTGTTCTGCCGTTCCTTCAGTGTCTGGCGTATTTTGGTGCGGGCCTTGGAGGTGACCACTATATTTATCCAGTCGGGCTTGGGAGACTGGTTGGCCGATGTCTGTATCTCGACGGTGTCGCCGCTTCGCAGGCGGTAGGTCAGCTTCTCGTTTTTGCCGTTGACGCGGCCGCCTGTGCATTGGCTGCCGACGTTGGTGTGGATATGGAAAGCGAAGTCGAGCAGTGTGGCTCCGGCGGGGAGACGGAAGAGGTCGCCTCGCGGGGTGAAGACAAACACCTCCTTGTCGTAGATGTCCATCTTGAAATTGCGCATCAGCTCCATGGGGCCTGACTCGGTGTCCTCGAGGAGGTCGCGGATTTTGTTCATCCAGGAGTCAAGCACCTCCTCGCTCTTGATGCCCTTGTAGCGCCAGTGGGCGGCGAGGCCTTTCTCGGCCACGAGGTCCATGCGGCGAGTGCGTATCTGTACCTCGACCCATTTCCCCTCGGGACCTGCCACGGTGATGTGGAGCGACTCGTAGCCGTTGCTTTTCGGCACCGAGATCCAGTCTTTCATGCGCGAGGGGTTGGGCTGGTACATGTCGGTGACCACGGAGTAGGCCAGCCAGCAGTCGTTTTTCTCCTTCTCGGGCGGAGTGTCGATTATGACGCGTATGGCGAAGAGGTCATATATGTGGTCGATGTCGTTTTTCTGCTTCTTGATTTTGTTCCAGATTGAGAAAATCGACTTGGTGCGTCCCTTGATTTCAAAGTTGAGCCCCATGGAGAGGAGCTTCTCCCGGAGGGGGGCGATGAAAGCCGCTATGTATGCGTCGCGTTTTGCCTTGCGCTCGTTGAGCTGGCGGGCGATGTCGGTGTAGGTCTGCCTGTCGGTGTATTTCAGCGACATGTCTTCCAACTCGGATTTTATGGCATATAGTCCGAGACGGTGGGCCAGGGAGGCGTAGAGGTAGTTTGACTCCACGGCGATGTCGCGCACAAGCCTTTCGGCGGGGTGGTGGTTGATGAGTTTCATCAACACGAGGCGGTCGACAATCATCATTATTATCACCCTGATGTCGTCGGCGAATGCCATCAGCAGCCTGCGGAAGTTTTCAGACTCAGGTGTGTTGGCGCGGGAATACAACGAGGCCACTTTCAGCAATCCTTTGACCATCTTGGCGACATCGGCCCCCCAGTCTTGCTCGACTTGCTCCAGGGTGAGGAACTGTCCGTCACACATGCGGTAGAGCAGCATGGCCAGTATGACATTGCGGTTGGGGCTGACACGGCGGCAGAAGGTGTCGGCGCTCTGGAGCGCCCTTGTCAACGCGCTGAAGCCGAACCGGTCGCGCGGGAACACCCCTTCGGCTGCTCCGCGTGTGACAAGCTCGCGCAACTTGCGGTCTGCCTGCGGGTCGGTGATTTCACGGGCTGAGCGGCAGAGGGCCAGATACAATGAAGGCAGCGACGCGAGTTCGGCGCTGTTGAGCAGGTTGGCCTCGTTGATGGTGTCTGGCGGATTTGCGGTGTCTTTGATGTTGTTCTTGTCTTCCATAACGCAACTGGGATGAATTGCGGATTGCTGTTATGTTCGCAAAATTAACAAAAACGGCTATAAATGCAAAATGCAAACAACCGCAGAATGCAAAAAGTTGGTTATTTCTGCCATATTTTGCCTATGACGCGCCATGTGATGCCGCCGCTCAGCAGGGTCAAGACTGCCAGTGTGGCCACCATGGCGGTTATCGTTGGCCATATCGGCGTGCCTCCCAGTCCGAGGTCGGTCAGCCTTATCTGCCAGGAGCGGGCTATCAGGGTTGTTGCCGTCACGGAGATGGCCAGCACGATGACGTTGACCGCCAGTATGAGCCTGAAATAATATCCGGCCAGATTGCGGGGTGAATATCCGAGATTGATGAGGCCGGCCAGGGTGGCACGGCTTTTTTGCAGAAGCAGGAACATGCTGAGGACGAGCATCCCGGCTGAAAGCAGGCAGATGAGCATCCCTACGCCGGTGACGGCGGCTGCCGCTACACGCAGGAAGTGGGAGAGACGTGAGGCGGTCTCTCCGCCGCCGCTTTCCTCAAGTCCCGCGGATGACAGGTATCTCCCCGCTTCAGGATTGCCGGGGTCGGCCATACGGATTATGACGCGGGTAGGGGCGGGTGGTTCTCCGGGGGAGAAGATGGCGTTGGCCCATCTTACAAACTCCTCGGGGACGGCGATGGTGTTGAGCCGCGAAGATAATCCGACAATCCTTCCCGGCAATGATTTGGAAATGCCGTTGCCGCTCAGGGTCACTTTCAGGGGGGCCATCGAGGCTGCGCGCTCATTTATGGTCGGCAAGCCTCGGGTGGGGGCGAAGCCGAAGTTGTAAAGCGCGAGGTAGTCGCGCGGCAGTATGATTGGCACTTCAGGGGCGGAGGGGTCGAACGCCCATCCCCGGGGCTTGATGTCGAGATATTCGTCAGGCACACCCTCGAAAAACAGGGCGGTGGAGAAGCCATTCCCGCCGAATGACAGGCTTACTGTGACATCGAAACCTGCCGGGATGAATGGCGCGGCGTAGGCAGCCCATGGCTGGCGCGATATGGCGGCGATTTCCTCCTCTGAAATGCCGTCAGGATGGGTCCCGAACAGCGTTTGGGTCGACTTGCGTGATACCACCCGGTAGCGGATGTCGCCGAGCGGGTCGGCCGAAGTGTCATTTCCGGGCGGCACCACGTCGCGGTAAATCTGTATGGCCAGTCCGGCTATCAGCATGCCGATGATGTTGGCGATGGCGTAGGCCGTAATCTGCCACTTGCTTATGTCGGTTCGTAAAAGTTTCCAGACCATTATGGATGAGGGATGGGGGTGATAGATGTCATAGCGACAGGCGCTCGCAGCCGTCGAGCAGCAGGTCGTTGCCTACCGATGTGGTTATCACTGTGGCGTTTTTCCTGGATGCCTCGCGGGAGACAAGTCGCGCCACGGCTATGTTGGCTTCTCTGTCGAGGTGGCTGACCGGCTCGTCGAGCAGCAGCATGGAGAAGGGCTGGCACAAGGCCCTGACCAATGCCACGCGTTGTTGCTGGCCGATGGAGAGCCGTCCGGCGAGGCGGTCTGAAAGCTGGGCCAGGCCCACTGTGTCGAGCATCTCCATTATCTCGGTGTCGCTCTTGTGGGAGGTCAGGCGGTTTTTCAGCTGGATGTTTTCCCATGCGGTCAATGAGGGGAAAATCCCTAACTCCTGAGGCAGGTAGGCTATGGTCTCTCGTCTGAGCCTTGTCCAGTCGGCACGTGAAATCCGGCGCGCGTCAAGTCCGCCGACCGACAATGTGCCGGAGTAGTCGTCGCGGTTGCCGTGGAGGTAGCCGCACAGTGATGATTTGCCTCTCCCCGACTCCGCGTCGACCAGGTATCTGTGGCCGGGGAGGAACTCCCTGTGTGGGTTGAGCCAGATGTCTGATGAGGAATGTGATCCGGGCTCGGACGCGAATGCGTCGGGCAGCATGTCGCGGAGTATGAACTGGCAATCCGTTTTCATCGAGTGCCGACAATATAGGGCAACAGATTGTGGAGGGCGGGGATTGCGTTGATTGTGCGCAGAACCGGGCCGTTGTTGCCGTAGAATGACAGTTTGGCGTGGATGTTGAAGGTGGTGACCTTGAAGGCAAGCGAGGCCCCGCAGGGCAGGCCGGCGGCGGTGCGCAACGAGCTTGAGCCGGGGATGTCTATTACTGCGGCGAGCCTTGCCCCGCTGAAATCCTGTGTGAACGGGTTTGAGTTGCCGTATTTGACAGGCCCGTTGGCCGATTGCGCGAAAAATCCGTTGATGTATCCGAAAGAGAGCGACGCGTCTCCACGGGTGACGGTGTAGCATCCGGTTGCAGGGTCGAGACGGCCAAGGCCGTGATTCATGGCCTGCAGGTTGCGTATGGCCATGTCTCCTTCCTCCTGTGGCATCTGGATAGCCCCGGCGAAGTTCCATACCTGCGGGGAGAGGAGGTTGTCGGCGGTGATGGTGCCAGCCGGACGTGCGTACCAGAGTGTGGTGCCTGTCTTTGACATCGCGATGTCTCCCGGAAAATATTTTTTCACGAGGTCTTCTATCCCGAGAAGTTTGGCGTTGTCGCCCTGCAGTCCGCTCGCGATGGCAAGGGTGGTGCCTTCGGGCACGAACGCGAGCGCGTCGGGGTCTACCGGGGCGGCGATTCTCGCGCCGATTGAGTCGGGTTCTCCGTCGGCCCGCATCGCTGACAGGTCTGCGGTCGCCGAGGTGTCGGTGAATCTCAAGCCAAGGCATAGCCACAGACCATCCATCTTGTCTCCGAACAGGTCTGCCCCACGGCGGGCTGAGCGTATGGAGTTGTCTGTCGAGGAGAGGAACTCGTTGATTCCGGCCATCCCGGAGATGATGCCGCCATCACCTTTCTGTCCGATGGTCTTTATCGTGGCGGCGTCTGGTGCGATCACGCAGAGATGGTCTGAGATGGCGATGAGGCGTTTGCCGGTGGTGTATGTGTCATACTCGCCGAAATCAGATGACGCGTCGCGGTAGGGGTGCATCGCGTCGGCGAGTTGCTGCCGCGAGGTGACCTTCAGTATGAGTCCGTCATATCCCCTTGAGGTTGTGAACATCACAGCCTGGTGGGTGTCGACTCCGTTGTCGCCGATTGAGACCACGGCCGCGAGGGGGCGCAGCAGGTCGGTGGGCAACAGCATCGCGATGGCGTCCTCCGCCGCGGGTGTCAGCGAGCCGTCGGCGACCAGGCTGTTTGCCCCGTTGGCCGCGGCCAGCCTCTGGAGGTCGATGACTGTGACCTGCGAGCAGCCCGGCGGCACTGCCTCGATTGGGTTTTCCGGGGTCTTGCGGCCGCAGGAAATCAATGAGAGGAGGATTGCCAGGCATAGCATCGGCGAGATTCTGTGTTTCAGTGTCTGTGTCATTTTGTGGGAGCTTGTGCCGGCCTGTGGCGATGCTTGACGCAACGTGTCGGCCGGGAGTTGGCGATGCAAAGTTACATACCTTTTTTGTATTATTTAACAACAAAAATCAGGAATATTTCGTTTGGCTTGATGATTGTGTTTTGCCGTGGCGTGAGTTTGACGTATCTTTGCAAATATAATTAATGTATCAATGTTTCAATCTATCTGTTTATGGCTTTTGAAGTAGGGAAATTATATACTTTCAAGGAAAGTGAATTTGAGAAATCAAGGGAGTCAGGAAAGCTTGTGTTCAAGGTGCGCGACCCGGCGTCTGCCACCCCGTATATAGTCAAGCCGTTTGAGTTTCAGATAACTGACATTCCGGATAAGATTGTGTGTGTCTACAAGGGCAATGACCGTCTTGAGCAGGACCTGAATTCTGTTGTGCCGGATATATATGAGGTAGGGAAGGAATACCGGTTCAGGGTGATGAGGCAAGACACCAATGCCGCCGCCCATGTATCGGTCAGGGATGATGCCCGTGGCCTGACGTTTTATCCGATAGACCTGGGCCGGGTTAAGCTCGAGCGGTTCCAGCGCATAACCTGCAGGGTGGTCTCCACCGACAAGGGGCAGCTGAGGCTCGAATATGTCAAGGAGAAGAAAGAGACCCCCGCTGCGCGTTTCCTTGTGTCAGACATGCGCGATCTCAAGGGGGCGCGCTTGCTGTCGTGGGATGGATTTTTCAAACGGTTGATGGCCAATCCGGTGTTTGACGATGCCCGGGGGAGGCTTGATGACGGCAATCCGGAATGGGTGCTGGCCGTGATGGAGTCCATAACCAACAATATTCCGATGTGGTTCAGGCGTGGTGAAGGCTTCCGAGTGGTTTTGCTGGGGCAGTTGAAGGAACTTGCCCTGTCGCTGATTGAGCGGTCGGAGTATCTCAACGGGTTCCCGATGGATGAACGCCGCCGTATGCAAGAGCGTCTGTCGGATGTGATTCTTGACTGCGAGGATTACCTTCACGCGGCCAATCTGATAGCCAAGGGGGAGGATGTGGAGTTCATCACCCAGACGCTGGCGTCTCTGAGATCGACGGGTTGGCTTTACAAGCCCGAGAAGAAGATGAGGCTGATGATGGCCTTGTTCACGCTGAAGAATTCATATGTGCATGATTATATCTGGGAGATATTCAAGGTTATCCGCGATCATCATTCCGACCTCCGTTTCCTCGGGGAGTTTTCAGATGGGTTCATACTGATGCTCAGGATTTTCATCGACAATGAGAGCAAGTTTGTCAACACGTCGAGCCATGAGGCTCTGCGTGAGCTGATAGAGGCGATTGCGATATTGCTGCTGCTCACCCAGAACAAGGATTACGCCCGGTGGAACCTTTACCGCGGGCGGCTTTACACCCTGGCGATGTTGCTTATCGGCAAGCCTGTGGCCGCGCTTGCCGAGAAGGCTGTCGGGGCGCTTACCGAGAATCTTGACATGCCGCTGGAGTATGGATGGAAGGATCTTGACGATGTCAACCGCCTGTGCTATGCCAACCTCAGCGGGTTGTATCGTTACCACAGGGGCGCGTCGAGTCAGAAGTCTCTCAGTTCGTTCGAGGGGCAGAGCGCCTCGCTGACGGTCAAGGGGGGCAATATAAGGGTGGCTCCGGTGGTCACCGGGGCTGCCACCAAGGAGGCTCTGGCTGTCAGGCTTTCTGACAGCGCGGCTTTCTCGGTGTGTCTCAACGGGCGTCTGGATGACCGCACGGGGCAGGATGACCAGAACCTGTCGCGTCACCATGTCATGTGGAAGGAACTTGAGAACAGTCTGTTTGATCCTGACCAGAAGGTGGCTCCGAGTGTGGCCCCTAAGGTTGTGGAGACCAAGAAGCTGCAGCCTGTGGTGGATGACGAGGTCACATTCAGGGTCGTTGGGCGCGAGGAGGCCGACCAGTTCACCTTCGGGTGTGTGATCGAGGACCCGGTGTATGAGGGGGCGGGGGTGATAAACACCCGCGACATTGTCCTTTATCCGGTTTCCCCTTATCTTGAGACTTTCTGGCTCAAAGAGGGACAGATGCTGTTCCGCGGGCGTGTCACGGGTGTTTTGCCCGATGGCCGTTTCAGGCTCTCGATGGAAAAGGAGGTCGACGAGGAGATAATGCGGCTCGCAAAGGAGGACCGCGAGGATCAGGCTCAGATGGAGGCGGTGATTACCAAAGACCTCGGAGAGTCGTGCCTGGCAGTGTCTGACGGCGGTTATCCGGTGTTGATTTACAAGAATGGCGAGGAACTCCACAAAGACCAGAAGGTGATGGTCACTGTCAATGACATCGGCTGGAACAAGAAGAACAACAAGCCGTATATTGCCGCGCGGTTTGAAGAGTATACTGATGACAACAATCCGGTGGAGAATTACCGGACGGTGAGACGCAATTTCCATTACTTGCTCTCCTCGGTCTGCGGGGGACGCGTGTGGACTGAGCCGGCCCGCAAGGATGAGGCGCATGATGAGGTGGAAGACATGGACTCATGTGTGGGCCAGGTGCCTGAAAATTACCTGACGGCGGAGGCTGTCAACGGGTTGTCGCGTGTGCTTGACGCGATGGCTTTTGTGTCGCGCGACAATATCACCGAGACATACACGCTCCTCGCGTCGGCCCGTCTGCTGGCGTTGCTGGCGGGCGACACTTACCGCGCGCAGTTCCTTGAACTTAAGCAGGCGATGGTCGAGGGGCTGTCGAGGTTTGTGATTGACGGACGCGTCGACCGCGCGGGTGTCGCCGAGCTTGCCCGCAGGGTTTCGCAGTTCCCGGGCAATGATTCTGACCTTGCCCGCAGGATGGAGATTCTGCAGACGTTGTCGATGCTCGACGCGCCTGCGATGGGTGAGACGGTGACGTTGCCCGACGACAGGGATTCCTCCCTGACGGGCGCGCTGAAGCGTATGGTGGCCTCCTACAACATGCTCCGCGGGCTGCGACTCAATTCGTTGCGCCGTGAGCTGAAAAAGTCGATCTATGACCTGCTGAGTCTTCAGATGCCGGACATTGATGTCTCCCGTGTCAATGCCAATGAAGACCAGTACCATGAGTTCAAGGAGTCGCTGGTGTATCCGGCGGGCAACAAAATGCAGCCCGACGAGAAAAAACAGGGCCTGGAGATCGCGCAGGTGATATGCGGCATGCTGAACACCGAGGGTGGAACGTTATATATAGGAGTGGCCAACACGGGTGTGCCTCGCGGGCTGGTTAATGATTTTGTCTACATCAACAATGGTTTCGAGGAGTATGACCTCCAGGATGTCAAGGACAAGTTCAGCCTGAGATTCTGCAAGGTGCTGCGCGACCAGTTCGGCCTTGCCGTGGAGGGTACGCAGGTCTATCCCTCGCTTGTCGCGCTGGAGTTTGACGACATAGATGACCATTGCTTCGCCGTGGTGTCGGTCAAGCCGTTCGCCGGTGTGGTGAGGATGGCCGACGGATCGGTGTTTGTGAGGCAAGACACATCGACATTGCCGGTCAAGAAGAAGTCAGATCAGCAGGCCCTCGAAAATGTAAGGAAATCAAGGAAATTTTAAATTGCAGGATAATGAGAAATATTGATTTGCTAAAGCTGCTGGCTGTTTCGGCCATGTCTTTTGGAGGGATGCAGTGGGCGGATGCCCGGGAGCTGGTCATTCTGCAGACAAATGACACCCACAGCCAGATTGACCCCACTGACAAGGGGTATGGAGGAGTGCAGCGCCGCAAGGTGTTTGTCGACAGCGTGAGGGCCACCCGGCCGGATGTGCTGCTTGTCGATGCCGGTGACGCGGTGCAGGGCACATTGTTCTTCACGCTGTATGGTGGTGAGGTGGAGATGAAAGCCATGAACAACCTTGGATACGACATTGCCATACTTGGCAACCATGACTTTGACAATGGCATGGAGACGATGGCGAGGAATGTCGCGATGAGTGACGCCGACTGGCTGGCCACCAATTATGAGTTTGCCGATACGGCGGTCAGGAGCCTTTTCAAGCCGTTCAAGATTTATGAGTATGGCGACCGCAAGGTGGGATTCATTGCCCTGAACCTAGACCCCGAGGGGATGATTGCCGAGGGGAATGCCGACGGGGTGAAATATCTCGACGCGGTTGAGGCCGCCAATGCCGCCGCCTGGTGGCTGAAACACCAGGATGGGGCCGATGTGGTTGTCGCCGTCTCTCATCTCGGATATGAGAATGTCCCCGCGCCCTCCGACCAGGATGTGATAAGAAACACCCGCAACATTGATGTGGTGCTGGGTGGCCATTCCCATACGTTGCTGTCCCCCGGAAGTGGCCGGGAGTGGATAACCAACGCCGATGGAGACTCCGTGCTTGTCACCCAGAATGCCAAATCAGGGGAATATATCACAGAGGTGACTATTGACCTTGACAGCGTTGGGTTGAAACTTCCCGCATATCGTCAGGTGAGGCTTGGGAAGGGATATGACAGGCAGACCGTCGAACAGCTGGCCGCCGTGATTGCTCCATACCGCAAGGGGGTCGATGACCTTATGGGAAAAGTCATAGGCAAAACCGCCCGCGAACTGCCCAACGACAAGCCCGGATTGCTGAATTTTGTCAGCGATTTTGTGGCGGCCAAAGGGGGAAAGCTGCTCGGGCAGCCTGTCGACCTTGCCTTGATGAATGTCGGCAGCTTGCGTCGTGGACTCCCGAAGGGGGATGTCACCCAGGGTATGATAATCTCAATGCAGCCGTTCACAAACAAGATTCTCGTCATGAAGCTCTCGGGAAAAGACCTCAAGGAGGCGATGGATGTGTATGCAGCCCGAGGTGGCGACGGAGTCAGCGAGGCCGTTGATGTCACTTACGACCCGTCGACCGGTAAGGTTGTCAGCCTGACGGTTGATGGCAAACCAGTGGATGATGAGAAAATCTACACCGTGGCCACGATTGATTATCTTGCCGGAGGAGGAGACTATATGGTGCCGTTAAAGCGCGGTGAAATCATAGCTCAGTCGGAGAACATCGTTTATGATGACCTTATCGACTATATCAAAAAGAATTCCCGAAAGAAAATCAATCCATCTGACAAGTCCCGTTTTGTCGCTGTCGGCAAATAAAACTGAAAAGATTTGCAAAAAAGGAGTGATGCCGTGGTTTTTCCTAAAAATCAGGCGTCACTCCTCCTTATTATATATAGTGGCATTATACGTCTGGATGATTTGGCAATGGCTGATATGACGGAATGAGCGTTGACAGCGTGGGAAAACAGCTGTATTTAAAAAGTTATGAAAAAAGTTGCCCGAAAATTTTGTAGATTCCAAAAAGTGTTGTAACTTTGCAGTCGCAAAACCGATAATAAAAGGTTGGTTCGCTAGCTCAACTGAATAGAGCATCTGACTACGGATCAGAAGGTTACAGGTTTGAATCCTGTGCGAATCACAAAAAAAACGGGACTGAGCGAAGGCCTTTGAAAATAAAAATCGCGGTTCGCTAGCTCAACTGAATAGAGCATCTGACTACGGATCAGAAGGTTACAGGTTTGAAT